>Ga0126371_10002951_pt1 | contig 14826 bp, 14 predicted proteins | sample PanSoiMetaPlot_4_FD_110145 | JGI IMG/M metagenome (GOLD analysis project Ga0126371, IMG submission 110145) | Tropical forest soil microbial communities from Panama - MetaG Plot_4 | ecosystem: Environmental > Terrestrial > Soil > Tropical forest > Bulk soil | place: Panama | collected 2016-02-17 | reverse complement strand
GTTCCGCTCGGTGACGCTGAACCACCGCGCGCTGGCAGTCGGGCCCGGGTAGTGGCCGACCGCGACGCAGTACCCCGCTGACCGGCACCACACCAGGTCCAGGATGGCCGGTGCCGTCCCGCCCGTGGGCAGCGTTTCCAGGCCAGGAACCGTCTGGATCGGGCCCCAGCGGCCGTGAACCCGGCTGGTGATGAACGGGTGATCTGGGTAGTTGTAGAGCCCGGGCAGGTGGGTTTGGTAGTAGCCGACGGCGGTGCAGTTGCCGCCCGCGGTGCACGACACCGAGTTGGTTGCGGCCTGCGCGTCACTGACGACCTTGATACCGGGAACATCCTGCACGATGCCCCAGACGCCGTTTGTCTCGGTGGCGACCCACGCCGCATGGACGGCATTGTTGCGCGAGCCGCGGTGGCTTCCGCCGACCACGCAGTTGCCTGGCGTAGAGCACGACAGCGTGAAGATGCCGCTGACCGTGGTGTAGTTGTCGACGGTTATCTTGCCGGGCAGATCTTCCGCTGGGCCCCACGTGCCGTCTTGCTCGCTGACGACGAACACCGACGACGTGGTTTTGGATACGTAAGACCCGGCCGCGGTGCAGTCTCCGGGCGCCGGGCAGGACAGGTAGGCGATCTGGGCATAGACGGCCGGGCCCCCCTTGAGGTGCGACGTGTCGATGGGCTGCACGCTGCCCCAGACGCCGCCTTTCTCGTCGACGACTAGCGAGCCTTCGAAATTGGCATTGGTCGTGTACCAGCCACCGGCACCGCAGTTGCCTGCTGTCGGGCAGGACACAGCTACGAGCTGCGAGGAGAAGAGAGTGCCGCCGGGAAGGGACGACAGCCCGGCGATCTGCTTGTCCCGTCCCCACTTGCCGTTCGTCTCGTTGTTGACGATGGCCTGGTACTCGTTATCGGGGCCAAAGACACCCGCGGCGGCACAATTTCCAGCGGACGGGCAGGACACCGAATTGAAGCTGCCGTAGTTGGAGGTAGCGCTGCTCGCCGGTGTCGCCGCCCCGGCCGGTGTCTGGACCGCCAACGCCGCCGCCCACGAGAGCGCCGCGACCACTCCGGCTGACAGCACTAGCTTGATCGCTGATTTCATTCGAGTGTCTCCGATCCCGGAAGCGTTGCTCCACTTGCCTTCATGACGCGGGGCAAGTCCGCGGGGTTTACAGTGGCGCATGGGTGAACTACTGTCTGGACACATGTCCGGAAACTTGGCGACCGAGCCGACCAGGCGCCGCCTGACCCAGCGTCAGGCCGACACGGTGCGGCGGCTGACCGACGCCGCGGTCGAGGAGGTGCGGCAGGCCGGCTACGAGAACTTCAGCGTGCGGGACGTGGCGCGCAGGGCCGAGGTCGGGGCCGCGACCGCGTACACCTACTTCGCTTCGAAGGACCACATGCTCGCCGAGGTGTTCTGGCGCAGGCTCCAGGCGCTGCCACCGGTCGACACGGTGCCGGTAGACACGGGGCCGGTAGGCACGGGGCCGGTAGACACGGGGCCGGTAGACACGGGCGAGCCGTCGGCCAAGGTCAGGGTCGTGAAGGTGCTCACCGAGCTTGCGTTGCTCGTCTCGGGCGAGCCCGAGCTCGCCGAGGGATGCACGGCGGCGATGTTCGGGACCGACCCCGACGTGCGGCAGCTCAGGATCAAGATCGGGCTGGAGATACGGCGCCGGATCGACGCGGCGGCTGGTCCTGGCAATCCGTTCACTGGCCTGCTCGAGCTTGCCTACTTCGGGGCGATGGTGCAGGCCGGGCTCGGCTACTCCACCTACGGCCGGGTAGCCGACCGGCTCGCCGACGCCGTCGAACTGATCATGCGGTGACTCGGGGCACCCAGCGATGACCGGCCCCCGCTTCAGTCCGTACGACTACCGGATCCACGCCGACCCCTATCCGGTCTACGCCAGGCTGCGCGACGAGGCGCCGCTGTACCGCAACGACGAAGTCGACTTCTGGGCCCTGTCCAGGCACGCGGACGTCGCCTCGGCGCTGCGGGACTGGGAACGATTCTCCAACGCCAACGGCGTTTCGCTCGAACCTTCGGTCTGGGGCAGGCAGGCGCAGCGCAGCATGTCGTTTCTCGCGCTCGACCCCCCTCGGCACACGCGGATGCGCGCCCTGGTGTCCGCCGGGTTCACCCCGCGCCGGGTACGTGATCTGGAGTCAAGCATCACCGGCTTGGCCAAGCGGTACCTCGGTGACGCGCTTGCCAGCCCGGAGTTCGACTTCGTCGGCGACTTCGCCGGGCTGCTGCCGATGGACGTGATCAGCGACCTGATGGGCGTGCCCGAGCAGGACCGGCCGGAACTACGCCGGCTGGCCGACGTCGTCGTGCACCGCGAGGAAGGCGTGCTCGACGTGCCGCAGGCCGGCATGGAGGCGGCGCTCGTACTCGCGCAGTACTACGCCGACCTGGTCAGCCAGCGCCGCCGCGCCCCCGCTGCCGACCTCACCTCGGCGCTGATCCAGGCCGAGATCGACGGCGACAAGCTGACCGACGACGAGGTCATCGGGTTCTTGTTCCTGATGGTGGTGGCCGGCAACGAGACCACCACGAAGCTTCTGGCGAACGCGATCTACTGGGGCTCGCGCAACCCGGCCGAACTCGCCAAGCCGCTCAACGACCAGGCTCGAGTGGCCGACTGGGTGGAAGAGACGCTCCGCTACGACGCGTCCAGCCAGTTCATCGCCAGAACGGTCACCGCGGACTTCGAGGCGCACGGGCAGGTTGTCCCGGCTGGCGGCAGGCTGCTGCTGCTGATCGGCTCGGCCAACAGGGACCCGCGCGCGTTTCCCGACCCCGACCGCTACGACCTTGACCGCGACACCTCGGCGCTGATCAGCTTCGGCGCGGGACGCCACTACTGCCTCGGAGCGAACCTGGCCAGGCTTGAGGCCACGATCGCGCTGCGTGAGTTCGCCGCGCTGGTCAGGCGGTACGAGGTCGACGAGGCCAGCGCCGAGCGCGTGCACTCGGTCAGCGTCCGAGGCTTCGCCCGTCTGCCGGTCCGGGTGGAGGCGCGCTGACGTGGCTGACTTCGGCGCGCACCCAGAGCGACGGCCGGCGCTGATCGCCGGCGCCTCTTCCGGCATCGGCGCGGCTTCGGCGGAGGCACTAGCGGCCGGCCGGTTCCCCGTCGCTCTCGGATCAAGGCGGCTCGACGCTTGCCGGCAACTCGCCTCCAAGATCAACTCCGAGGGCGGCGAAGCCGTTGCCGCCGAGTTGGATGTGAGCGACGACGCCTCGGTCCAGGCGTTCGTCAAGGCCGCTGCCGACGCGCTCGGGCCGCCCGAGGTACTCGTCTGCTCGGCCGGTGACATTGAGGTCGGGGCCACGCACGAGCTCGACCCGACCGCGTTCGACAGCCAGGTTCAGGTTCATCTGCTCGGGGTGCACCGGCTGGTCGCCCGGGTTGCCCCCGGCATGGTTGAACGCCAGCGAGGCGACATCGTGCTCGTCTCTTCTGACGTGGTACGGGTGCCGCGCCCTCTGATGGGCGCCTACGTCACCGCCAAACATGGCATCGAAGGCATGGCCCGTGCCATGCAGATGGAGCTCGAGGGAACCGGGGTCAGGGTCGGGCTGGTCAGGCCGGGACCGACCTTGACCGGCATGGGGTCGACCTGGGACCCGCAGACGCTGACCAGCGTGCTCGACGAGTGGTCCCGCTGGGGCCTGACCAGGCACTGGCACCTGCTGCGCCCAGCCGACGTCGCCGCCGCGGTGATGGCGATGGTGACCACGCCGCGCGGAGCGCACCTGACGCTGATCGAACTCGAACCCGAGGCGCCGGTAAAGGAAGCGGGAACATGATCAACCCGCGAATGGTTTCTGGCGCCCGGCCCGACGGCGGCCACCTGGAAGAGCTGCGGCGCGATCCGATCGCGCTCATGCGCCGGGTCCGCGCCGAATGCGGCGACGTCGGCAGCTTCGACCTGGCCGGTCGCCCGGTCGTCTTGCTCTCAGGGGCGCAGGCCAACGAGTTCTTCTTCCGAGCCCCCGATGAGGACCTTGACCAGGCCAGCGCCTACCCGTTCATGACGCCGATCTTCGGCAAGGGCGTGGTGTTCGACGCCTCGCCCGAGCGGCGCAGGGAGGCGCTGCGCAACCAGGCGCTGCGCGGCGACATGATGCGCGGGCACGCACAGACGATCGCCGACGAGGTTGAGGCGATGGTCGCGCACTGGTCGGACGCTGGCGAGATCGACCTGCTCGACTGGTTCGCCGAGCTGACCATCTACACCTCATCGGCATGCCTGATCGGCACCAAGTTCCGCCGCCAGCTCGACAGCCGGTTCGCCGCGCTCTACCACGATCTGGAACGCGGAACCGACGCGCTGGCCTTCGTTGATCCCTATGCGCCGATCGACAGCTTCCGCCGGCGGGACGCCGCTCGGGCAGGCCTGGTCGCCCTCGTGTCAGAAATAATGGCCGGAAGGGCGGCTGCGCCGCCCGCTTCGCGCGAGGATCGGGATCTGCTCGACGTGCTGATGTCGCTGCGCGATCCCGGAGGCAGCCCGACCTTCTCCGCTGACGAGATCACCGGCATGTTCATCTCGATGATGTTCGCCGGCCACCACACCACCTCGGGAACGGCGGCCTGGACCCTCATCGAACTACTCCGAAATCCGAATTTCCTAAATGCGATAATCCGAGAACTGGAGGGCCTCGGGGGCCAGGACATCAGCTTCCAGGCACTCCGCGAGATCCCGCTGCTCGAGGCAGCGATCAAGGAGGCGCTGCGGCTGCACCCGCCGCTCATACTGCTGCTCCGCGCCGCGACCAGGGACATCGAGGTGCTCGGCTACCAGATCCCGGCCGGGGCGCTGGTCGGCGCGACGCCGGCGATCTCCAACCGGATCGCCGACGACTTCCCCGATCCTGACCGGTTTGATCCGAGCCGCTACGACGAGCCCCGTCAGGAGGACCTGATCAATCGCTGGACGTGGATACCCTTCGGTGCCGGACGGCACCGCTGCGTCGGAGCGAACTTCGCGATGATCCAGCTCAAGGCGATCTTCTCGGTCTTGCTACGGGATTGGACCTTCGAGCTGGCCCAGCCGCGAGACAGCTACCGCAACGATCACTCGAAGATGGTGGTGCAGCTTGCCCAGCCGTGCGTGGTCCGCTACCGCAGGAGGGACCGCTGATGCGCATCGAAGTTGATCTCGACCTCTGCCAGGGCCACGCCATGTGCGAGATGGAGGCGTCGGCCATATTCCGCGTCCCGAAGAAGGGCCAGGTGGAGGTTCTTGACCCGGAACCTCCGGAGACCGAGCGGCGCAGCGTCGAAGCAGCGATCAGGTATTGCCCAACCCAAGCCCTCCGGCTCGTCCAGAACGAGGTGACCTGATGCCGTCATTTCCCCGATCCGAGCTCGACGAGATGGTCCGACGCTGGCTGGAGGCGAACAAGCGCTGCGAGCGCGGCGGCGACTGGCGGCCGCTCGCCGAGATGTACACCGACGACGCGACTTACGGCTGGAACATGGGGCCGAACGAGGAGTTCATGGTCAGCGGGCGTGACCAGATACGCGACGTCGCGCTCGCGCTCGAAATGGGCGGGCTCGACGGTTGGTCGTATCCCTATCAGAAGGTGCTTATCGACGACGTCCAAGGCGAGGTGGTCGGCTTCTGGAAGCAGGTCGCCGGGGCCCGGCGTCCGGACGGAGGTCGTTACGAGGTGGCAGGCATTGGCGGAAGCTGGTTCCGCTACGGCGGCGACTGGCAGTGGTCCTGGCAGCGTGACTTCTTCGACCTAGGCAACGCCACCGCGCTGTTCGTGGAGATGATCAAGGCGGATGTGCTGTCTGACGGAATGAAGCGCCGGATGGAACGAGCCACATCGGGGGAGCGGCTTCCCGGTCATTTCCCGCTTGGCACCGGTCCGGCCGTGCTCTGGTAGCGGCCGGATGGACATCAACCTCGCCGACCTAGTGGCGGCTGTCGGCGACGCGCTTCCTGACCGGTGCGCGCTGGTGTGCGACGGCGAGCGGCTCAGCTACCGCGAGCTCACCGCACGGTCGGAACAGGTCGCGCAGCACCTGATCGGCGCCGGGATCGGCCCGGATGAGACTGTCGGCCTGTACATGCCCAACTCGATCGCCTACGTCGAGTCGCTGCTTGGCTGCATGGTCGCGCGGGCCATCCCGGTCAACATCAACTACCGCTACACCGGTCCTGAGCTGGCGCACCTGTTTGGCAGCGCGCGACTATCCGCGCTCATAGTCGACGCGGAGTTCGCCGACCTGGCGGCGGCCGTTTCGTGCCCGACCCTGCGGCACGTGATCGTCGTGGGCGGCGACGCTGATGGCTTTGAAACGACGACCGCCGGATACGAGGCTGCGACCGGCGAGGCGCCAATTTTTCGGCCGGTCGTATCACGGAGCGGTGACGACAAGCTGCTGATTTACACAGGCGGTACCACCGGACTGCCCAAGGGAGTGCTGTGGCGGCACGAGGACTTTTACTGGTCGGCACTGGCGGGCGGCAACCATTACGGCGAGCCGAGGCGCAGCGTCGATGAGGTGGTCGCCGCGGCGGTCGCTATGCCGGAGGGCGGGTACCTGCTCACCGCGCCGCTGATGCACGGCGCTGGCACGTACACGCTGTTCACCGCGTTCCTGCTGGGCAGCACGGTGGTGATCAGCCGTGCGTTCAACGCCGCCAACGTCTTGTCGCTGGTCGGGCAGGAGCGGGTGATGGCGGTCGCGGTCGTCGGCGACGCGATGGCGAGGCCGATCGCCGACGAACTCGCTGCTCACCCCGACGCCTACGACTTGTCATCCTGGTTCATCCTCGGCTCAGGCGGGGCGCTCCTGTCCGATTCTGTCCGCGATCAGATCCAGGCGCTGCGACCCGAGCTTTACATCACGAACAGGTTCGGCGCGTCGGAGACCGGCACCGACGGGGAGTTCCGGCGCGGGGATGACGGGCGGCCGCGGCTTGCCGTTTCCCCATCGGTCTGCGTGGTCGACGCCGAACGCAAGCCTGTCGGCCCTGGCCGAACCGGATGGCTGGCAAGGTCAGGCCACGTGCCGCTTGGCTACTTCGGCGACGAGGCGGCCACGGCCGCGACGTTCCCTGTCATCGACGGGGTCAGATGGGCGGTACTCGGGGACATGGCGCGTGTCGAGGACGACGGCTCGATCGTCATCCTCGGGCGGGGGTCGACGTGCATCAACACGGGCGGGGAGAAGGTGTTCACCGACGAGGTCGAGCAGGCCCTGAAGTCACATCCGGCCGTTTTCGACGCAGTAGTCGCCGGGGTACCTGACGAACGCTATGGCCAGCGCGTCGCGGCGGTGGTCCGCCTGCGCGATCCCGACGCGCGCCTCGACGCTGATGCCCTGAGGGATCACTGCCGGGCGACGCTGGCCGGGTACAAGGTGCCGGCCCGGGTTGTGTTCGTGGCCGAGGTGGTGAGGTCGCCGACTGGCAAGGCCGACTACCGCTGGGCGAACGAGGTGCTGGCTGGCGGCTAGGGGAACGCGGTCCTGGTCCAGTGCCGCCCGCCGTCGGTCGTGGTCCAGATACCGTGCGGGTCGGCGAGCCAGTGGCCGGTCAGCCGGGATTCGAAACCGAGCCAGGCCGGGGCGCTGCCAGTGGCCGGGTCCAGGGCGTTCGTGGTCAGACGCTGGGTGTCGGTGGCGGCAGTGAACCAGTGCTTGCCCCCGTCGGTTGTCACAAGCAGCCGAGCGGTGTAGCGACCGTTCCCGCCGGTCATGCCGCTGGCGACAGCGATCGTGGCTGGGCTCGCCGAGGCCACGATGCCGAGTTGATCGTTAGGGGGCAGTGCGCCGGTCCGCCGCCAGGTCGCGCCCGCGTCGGGGGAGGTGATGACGAAAGTGCTCGTGATGTTGTGTGGTGCGCAAAGGCCGGCGAAGAAGCCTCCGGGCGCGGCGGTCAGGCCGATCAGGTCTTCCTCCTGTTGCGGGCCCCCGGGGCCGAGCCCGCTGCAGGGGTCTGCTGCCTGGTGCCAGGTGGCGCCGCCGTCAGTGGAGCGGTACGTGACCGCCTGCGCCGGGATAGGCCCAGCGAGGCTCCCGTACATGGCGACCATCAGGTCCGGGCCAGAGGCCACGATCTCGGCGGAGTCGCTGCGGCCAGGCTCGGCGAGCCGACCGATCAGCGTCCGCCACTTCGCCGAACCGGGCGACGCTACTTTCAAGGAGGGCTGGCAGGGACCCGGGCAGCCGGTGCTTGTGTAGGTGACGCGGTACACCCGGCCGCCGGCGATCGTCAGCGCTTCCGTCTGCGGGCCATGCTGGACGTGCCAGGTCAGGCCGCCATCGGTGGTAATCAGAAGCAGCGCGGACCCGTAGAGGTAGCCGACCGCGGGGCTGGCGAAGCTGATCTGGGTCACGCAGGGCTGGGCCGAGCATTCGGCTGCGGGTACCTTAATCCCTGCCATCGGGTCGGGCAGCACTCGCCAGTGCCGCCCGGCGTCGGTCGTGCGGGCCAGCCGGGTGCAGGTGCCCGCGGCACACCGCTGGGTGGCGAGTGCCCAGCCGCGGCTGTCGCTGAGCCAGCTGGTGGCGAGCAGCGAGGTATGCGCCAGGTCCGTCGCCGGGGCAGCCGCCCGCGCTGACGTAGCCTTCCCGTGGGGCGCAGGGCCCGAGGTCACAGTGCCGCGGCTAGCGGTTCCGCAGCCAGCGGCGAGCAGCACCAGGCCGGCGACGAGCACCGCGCGGGTCCAGATCGCCACTGGTCCCCCCTTCATCGACTCAATTCATATGACGAAGCAGGAAGCCATGTGGTTGGCGGAACTTTGGTGTTTCGAAAGTGCTGCCGAAGACTGTCAGACCCCCTCGATAACATGGTTGAAAGAAAGCATGGTGCTGGACCTTTCTGGAGGAGCCGATGCCTTTGCCGCCGGTCGGGTTACCGCCGCCCGGATTACCCGATGACCCGTTCTGCGATCTGGACACGCCCGTCGAGCCCGTCGAACCCACAGAGGCTGACCTGCTGGGGTTGTGCCCGGACCCGTTCGCTGGCCCGCCGGACGGTGAGGATGCCTGGCTCGGTGACCTGAGCCTGGCAGAGCTCGACGCGCTCGCCGAGCAGTACGCCGCCGGGCCGGGTCGCGTCCCGGTGTGCGATGGACTGGGAGCCGGGTTCACCCGGGACCTGCCTGGTGACCTGGCTCGCGGGTTCGCGGCCGGCGGTCCGCTCGATGGCCTCGCGCCCGGTGAGGTCCTGGCGGCTTTTGCTGGCGAGGCGTTCGAGACCGGGTTCGCCAATCTGCCTGATGATGAGCTGGTCGGGGTGCTGTGCGCATCCAGGCGGCTTGAATCCTGGCAGGCCGCGATGGAGTTCACCGCCATCGCCGAGCTGGACAAACGCCGCCGTGAGGCGGCCGGCCGCCCGGAGTCCTCGCGTGTGCATGATCATGTGAACGCAGAGCTGGCGGCCGCGCTTGTGCTGACCGGCCGGTCCGCGGACGCGCTGCTTGACCTGTCCCGCGGACTAGCCCGTCTCCCGGCCGTGCTCGCTGCCCTGGCCGCCGGGCAGATCGACCGGGACCGGGCCGCGGTGTTCGCCGCCGAACTCGCCGTCCTGGACGCCGCGAAGGCGGCAGCAGTGGCGGTGGGGTTCGCGGGCATCGCCGGGACGATGACTACCGGCCAGCTCCGCGCTGCCCTCCGTGCCATGGTCCTGGCCCTGGACCCGGACGCCTCCAGGGAACGCGCCGAGGCCGGCCGCCGCCATGCCCGGATCGAGATCTGGCCGGAAAGCTCAGGCAACTCCGGCATCGCCGGGCGCGAGCTCCCGGCGGCCGAGGTGATCGAAGCCGATCAGCGGATCACCGCGATCGCCCAGGCCCTCCATGAGGCCGGAGCTCCCGGCGACCTCGGACATCTCCGGGCTGCAGTGTTCACCGCGCTGCTCACAGGTCGCGACCCCGCCACGCTGATGCCAGCAGACGCCAAGGACGACAGTCTCGCCGCCATGACCGGCTCCGTGCACCTGACCATGCCCGCTTCCGCCTGGCTCGGCCACTGTGACGCCCCCGGCGAAGTTACCGGGTTCGGTCCTGCCGACGCTGGGACGTGCCGGGACTTGGCCGAGCGGCTCGCCGCGAGCACCGGGAGCCGCTGGTGCCTGACTCTGACCAGCGCTGACGGCCAAGCCGTTGCCCACGGATGCGCCGCTGCCGGACCCCGGATCAGCCGGGAACTTGACCCACGCGCCACCGGTCCTCCGGCGCGAACTGCTGCTTGGCAAGCCTGGTTGGCCTCGGTGCAATTGCACTGGCTCGAACGTGGCAGCTGCGGGCACCCCCGCCGCGTCAAGTCCTACCGGCCCGGCCGCACCCTGCGCCATCTGATCACGATCCGCCATCGCACCTGTGGATTCCCCGGCTGCACCCGGCCCGCGGTCCGGTGCGATCTCGACCACACCGTGCCCTACCACCAGGGCCGGATCACGTGCGAATGCAACCTCGCGCCTTTGTGCCGGCAGCACCATAAGACCAAGCAGGCTCAGGGCTGGCGGCTTGACCAGCCTGATCCAGGCACGTTGGTCTGGACTGCTCCCCATGGCCGCGACTATTCCGTTAAAGCCGACAGCTACCCGGTCTAGCGCGCGGGACAATGGCGGCATGGCTCACCTTCGTGACATTGTCATCGACTGCTCACATCCCGCTTCGCTGGCGCGATTCTGGGCGGCGGCACTCGATGGTTACGCCGTGGCGCCTTACGACGCTGAGGAGATCGAACGGCTGCGCTCGCTCGGGATAACCGATCTCGAAGACGACCCGTCGGTACTCGTCGTGGGACCAGGCCCGCGCTTGTTCCTGCAACGAGTGCCCGAGGCCAAGCAAGTCAAGAACCGCGCTCATCTCGACCTGGCCGCTGAGCGCGTAGAAGACGAGGTGGACCGCCTCGTCAGCATCGGGGCGAGCGTGGTCAAGCAGTACGAGTCGCACGTCACGCTGGCCGATCCCCAGGGCAACGAGTTCTGCGTGACGCTGGCCTACAGCTAGCTGACCAGCTATCACCTCGTCCTGGCGGTCGGCTTGCAGACGTTGCGTGAGCAGGCCAGTCTCTTATAGCCGTACCGGCGGAGCAGCCTTTGCAGCAGGCCGATTGCCTTGCCGTGAAGTTCCCACCTGCGTCTCGCGTTGTGGTCGAAGTAGATGAAGCCGAGCAGGTGGTCACGTTCGATGCCAGCGAAAAGCTCCCGCATCTGGACGTAGATGAGTGAGTTGGGGTAGACGGCCGTCTCGGTGAACAGGACGGGCTTGCGAGTTATCGAGCGGACCAAGCGCAGAGTCGGCGACATGACGCGGCCGAAGGGTTCGCCAGGGAACCGGAAGTAACCGTCGACTCCGATCCAGTTGACGTATCGCTTGCCCGGCCAGTCTTCCCTGGTGACCTGCGCGAGCGGTCGTGAGTCACGCAGGTACAGCTTGTTGATGGTCCAGACCCAGGTGACCTTCTTGGCGTGCATAGCGCCGAAAATGCGGTGGATGCGCCGCCATGCGGCGACGAAGTTGGCCGGGCCGCTCTTCCGGAAGTCCCACGGATACCACTGGCCGTTCATCTCGTGGGCGAACGAGAACCCAATCCGGACCCGCACGGCCGCGACTGCGCGAGCGTAGCGGCGCAGGTACGCGTCATACTTGCCGGTCGCGATCCGGTAGAGCGGCACGGTCCAGGGATCGAGCTGGACCAGTGTCATGGCGCCGTGGGCGTAGTTGGACCGCACGGCGCGGCTCGGAAACCGCGTACCGAACTTCGTGTAGAGCTCGACGATTTGCGGGTGCAGGTTGCGGGTGATCCACCTTGTCACCTTGCGGCTCTCCGGCAGTTTCGGCCGGTAGACGCCAAACACAGGGCCATGGCCTAGGACAAGGACAGGGGCGCCGCGCCTGCCAGGCCGCCGGACATGGCCGGCCGTGTGGCCGTGATGCGAACTGGCATGGTGCGGCGAGGCCTTGTGGGCGGCGGTAGTACAGCTGGCCAGCGGCAAGACGACAATCGCGCCGATGATCACAGTTGTCATGATCGAGGCGGTCTTGCCGGGGATTCGCCAAGTTTTCATGGCTCCTAACTTCCAGATTTCGGCCCCCCTATTCGCCACGGCTCTCCCCGAGGAGGAGCTCGGCTACGGGCCGCCACTGCCAGGATCGGCCGACCTGAGTCTGCGCCACCAGGCTGACCGATCTGATCGTGATCTCGGTTCGCGGTAGCCACCGGCCAAGGGCCGCGATGATCGGCGCGGTCGGGATCTCGGCGTTGCTGTAGGCGATGGAGATATGGGGCAGCCAAGGACTGATGTCGGTGTGACCTTCGACGCCCGCGGCGCGCGAGGCGTCGCGGACGGCGTCGAGCACCGGGGTCAGGGCATCGAATGGTTCCGCGGTCAGCACGATCGCCTCGGTGGCATAGCCGACCCGCCCGAGCGAAATCCTAATGGGCGGAATCACGGAAAGTCGCCGGCGGGCCTCAGCGGTCATGTCGTCAATGGCAGAACCGGCGATCTCATCGGCGAAGCCGACGACGTAGGTGGTCAGGTGCAGCCACGGTGCCGGGACCAGGTCCAGGCCCGCCAGGCCGGCAATCCTTGACTGGGCGGCCGCAACCAGTTCATGCACTGCCGGCTGATCGTGGAACAGCATGTGCCAGTGATACTGCTCGCGTCCAGGCCGCCGGCCTGGGCGCTGCCACCAGTGGCTTGTCATCTGCGCGGGAATCGGGCTCACCGGTGGCTCCGCGTCTAGCCGGGGATGTGCGGAGTGCCGTCGCGCATTGGCGGGAACTCGAATGTCGCCGCTGTGGTTCCGCGCGTGATCCGGGTTATGTCAGCTTCCGGCAGCACCTCGGTGTCGTCGTCGATGATCACTTCCCAGCGGCAGACAGGGACGCGGCCCGCCGGTACCCGGGGCGGGCGGTGGACCGGGCGTATCCGGGCCCTCGGATTCACCGCCTGGGCAGTGACGTCGAAGGTACCGTCCTCGATGGTGTGGCACATGCCGCGTACCGGGCGCTCGCCCCACGGTTCCACGTCGAGAAGCGCGCCGCAGGACCTGAGCTGGAAGAATCCGTGGTTCTCATCGACGACCTCGTACTCCACGTCCATGTAGTGCTGCGCGAAGCCGGGATCGAGCTGGAGTTGCTTGAATATCGCCGGGACCCCGTTGCCCTCGATGTTCATGATCTTCCTGATCCGCTCGGTGTAGATCGGGCTCGCGCCGCGCCACTCCTCGATCGCAAGCTCTTCAACCGCCCGCTGCCCGTACCTGAGCCCGATCGCCGTGAACACCGACCGGTCAAGCAACTGCGCGATCAGCGCGAACTCCCTGACCAGCCGGACCAGCGCTTCCTTAGACAAATCCTCATACCGGAAGTCAGGATCGAATTCACCCGAGTAGTCCTTGCGTTCGGTCATGCGCTGAACTGTAGTCTGGACAGATGTCCAGAACAAGCGAGGGTGCGGCCGGTTCGTCGGGCGCGGGGGGCTCGGGCCGGTTCGTCGGCAAGGTCGCGATCGTCACGGGCGCGGCCCAGGGGATCGGGGAGGCGTACGCCCGGGCGCTCGCATCTGAGGGCGCCGCTGTTCTGGTCGCCGACATCAACGACGAAGTGGGACCGGCCGTCGCCGACGACATTGAAACGACCGGCGGTCGGGCAGTCTTCGTCCGCACCGACGTTTCCGACCCCGCTTCCGCCCAGGCCATGGCCGAGGCGGCCGTGGAACAGTTCGGCGGGATCGACTACCTGGTGAACAACGCGGCGATCTACGGCACCATGCGCCTGGACCTGCTGCTGACCGTGGACTGGGACTATTACAAGCACTTCATGGGCGTGAACATGGACGGCGTGCTCGTCTGCACCAGAGCTTGCTACCCGCACATGGTCGCTCGCGGCGGCGGTGCGATCGTCAATCAGTCATCGACAGCCGCGTGGCTTTACGCCAGCTTCTACGGCCTGGCCAAGGTCGGTGTCAACGGGCTAACCCAGCAACTCGCGCACGAGCTAGGGGGCATGGGAATCCGGGTCAACGCGATCGCGCCAGGTCCGACCGACACCGAGGCAACAAGGACCGTGGTCGGCGGTGTCGCCGATGAGATGGTGAAGTCGCTCGCGCTCAAGCGCCTCGGCCAGCCCGATGACCTGGTCGGCGCCTGCTTGTTTCTGCTATCCGACGAGGCGCGCTGGATCACCGGCCAGATCGTGAACGTCGACGGCGGCCAGGTGTTCAGGTCATGACGGAAACGACCGACACCATTGGATTCATCGGCCTTGGCCAGATGGGCGCGCCGATGGCTCGGCGGCTGGCCGACTGGCCAGGCGGGTTCGTGGTCTACGACGTCAGGGATGACGCCATGGGGCCGCTAGCGCAGGCCGGGGCGCGACCGGCCGCGAGCGTAGCTGAGGTCGCGCGCTCGGCCGACATCATCTCGGTGATGGTGCGCGACGATGATCAGGTCGGTGACGTTGTGCGTGCGATCGCGGCGGCCGACGTCGGTCGCCAGATCGTGGTCGCCGTTCACTCCACGATCATGGCTGACACGGCCCCCGCGCTCGCGGCCGAGTTCGCGCCGGCCGGCATCGGTGTCATCGACGCGCCCGTCAGCGGGGGGTTCATGGGTGCGCAGGACGGGCGGCTGGCCGTCATGGTCGGCGGGCCCGCGCAGATTTTCCAGCGATGCCGCGAGCCGTTCGGCCGGTGGGCCAATCTGGTCCTGCACTTGGGCGATGTCGGCGCGGGAACGCGAGCCAAGCTCGCGCGGAACCTGCTGCATTTCGTCTCGTTCACCGCCGCCGCCGAGGCGCAGCGGCTGGCCGAGGCCGCCGGGCTTGACCTG
>Ga0126371_10002950_pt1 | contig 14829 bp, 23 predicted proteins | sample PanSoiMetaPlot_4_FD_110145 | JGI IMG/M metagenome (GOLD analysis project Ga0126371, IMG submission 110145) | Tropical forest soil microbial communities from Panama - MetaG Plot_4 | ecosystem: Environmental > Terrestrial > Soil > Tropical forest > Bulk soil | place: Panama | collected 2016-02-17 | reverse complement strand
GGGATATTCGAGGTTTTCATCGATTCTTTGAGAATTGTCCATAGCTCCTCAAGGTCTCGCAGTTGTCGGGGCTTGCTCGCCGCACCAGCCTTCTCCCAGTTCTGGACAATTCGCAAACTAACACCGATCGCATCAGCCAGTTCTGTCTGCGTTAGCCCAAAATGCTCACGCAATTGCCGAGTCCGAGCGCCAGAAGCCGCGACGCCGTTCTTGCGGGCGCTGAATCTCGAAGACTACAAAATGGAGTGAGCCGCGGCCTTGGCCTCGAAAACCACGCTTGTATAAGTAGGTCGGGTTTCACCCACGAGCTTGCCAAGCTGCGCAGCGTCTGTAGGTGCAACGCGATTCGCTAATAGATCACGACTTCCGGGCCGCCCTTAGGCTTCAGGAACTCCAGCAATGAACGGAGATGATCATAGTCCGGGTGGGTAAGATACACGAGAACCGACTGAATCGGGATTTCGCGCCACAGCTCTTCGAAGCTCTGTCGCCGAAAGAGCAGGTCGTCATTCCAACCTATCCTCACCTCCGAAACGCCGCTTCGGTTTTAACCAGCACTCCGAGCGTTGTGTTAACGAGAAGGGTTTACCGTGGAGCGCCGCCAAACCCGATCTCGTTTCCGTTGGTGTCGCGGTATTTGATCTTGCGCACGCCGTTCGAATAGGTTTCCTGTTTCGCAGCGTCGAGTCCCTTTTCAGCAATCTGGACAATGAGGGCATCGACGAAGAGTGTATGCATGGTATGGCCGGCGTGTTCCGGTTGCTGCACAACGTAGACGTACCGATGCTCGGCAAGCTCCCACACGGCCTGCCTTCGTTGCCTTGACTCAATGTGAAGTAGTATGGTTTTCTTCATTGCGAGGACGCTGCTATGCCTAACACCAAATGGGTGATCAAAGGACGCGAGTTCGTTAATTGCAATTGTTCATACGGCTGCCCGTGCCAATTCAACGGGCTGCCCACCCACGGATTCTGTCAGGCCGTTGGTGGATTCGAGATCCACGAGGGATTTCACGGCACAACGCGGCTAGACGGATTGCGGTTCGTGGGCATCTTTCGCTGGCCGTCCGCTATCCACCGGGGGAAAGGGGAGGCTGCGGTCGTCGTGGACGAACGAGCGACACCAGAGCAACGAAATGCGCTGCTCCGAATCATCTCCGGGATGGACACCGAGCCCGGCGCAACCGTCTTTCAGGTTTTTTCCACGACTCTCGAAAAGGTCCACGAGCCAATCTTCGCCCCCATTGAGTTTGAGGTGGATGTTGATGGACGAAGGGCTCGCTTGAAGGTTCCAGGAGTGACGGAAGGCCATGGCGAGCCCATCAAAAACCCGGTGACCGGCGCCGAGCACCGGGTTCGCATCGATATGCCAAATGGTTTTGAATACAGTCTGGCGGAGATCGGACGCGGATGGAGCCGGACTTCGCGTCCGTTCGATCTGGAACTCGCGGATACGTATGCGCAGTTCGCTAACCTCGCACTGTCTGAGAGCGGCGTCATACGCTGATTCACAATGAGTGACAGTGCGCTCCAGCGGTTTCTCCGCAGCGACGTGATCCTCGTCTCGGCGGCGCTCGCGGGCATCACGGCGCTTGCGTGGATTTATGTGATTCGTCTTGCTGCCGACATGGACATGGGCGGGATGGATATGACTGGAATGCGAATGGTCTCGACTGGGTTTCGGATGGTGATGACTTCCGCCCACAAGCCATGGACCAGCGGCGACGTTTTGCTAATGTTCGCCATGTGGGCGGTGATGATGACTGGCATGATGATGCCTTCGGTCGCGCCCGTAGTGCTACTCTATGCCCGAGTCGAGCGGTACGCAATCTCGCAAGGTCAAGCTTTTGCCGCGACCAGCTGGTTTGCGGCCGGCTATCTCCTCGCATGGACATCGTTCTCCCTTCTGGCGACGATCGCGCAGTGGGGGCTCGAACGTGCTGCGCTGTTAACGCCGTTCATGACGGCAGCAAGTGCTCCCTTGGGTGCGACTCTCCTCGTCGCCGCAGGTGTCTATCAATGGTCGCCGCTCAAACAGAAGTGTTTGGCTCATTGTCAGTCGCCCCTCACGTTCCTTCAGCATCATGGCGGATTCCAACGGGAGGCTAGGAAATCGCTGATGCTCGGCGTGCGTCACGGTGTGTATTGCATCGGTTGCTGTTGGGCCCTGATGGCGCTTCTTTTCGTGGGCGGCGTTATGAATTTGGCATGGATCGCCGGAATCGCGGCGCTTGTGCTCGTAGAAAAAATCGTTCCAGCCGGACGGATCTTGGGACGAATTGCCGGCCTTGGCTTCGTGGCAGCCTCACTCTGGATTCTTCTGGTTCGATAGGCGTCACTAAGCCGAATGAGAGTAGGTTGAGACGCGTGGGTCAGTGAAGCCCACCCGCTTGACTACTTACTTTGCCTGAGGACTCTGAGCATCGCTGGATCGCCGCGTACCTTTCAGATTCCAGCCATTGCGGCTCAACTCGGGCGCTGGCGGAAACAAGGAAAGCCACAACCTCGCGCTGCCGGCCTTGTTTCCCGCGTGTGGGTGGGACCAGCCGTGGTAGGCCCAGCCTAGCGGTGGCGAGTTGTATTTTTTCATATTTGAGGTTCACGTCCGGGCGTGGGAGCAGCTTCTCCGCCAGACGGTTCCTCAACGAGCAGCGCGGCCTCATGGCGGTCTCATGCGCGAGCGGCGTCCAACGCGTAACGCTGTGACTCTGCTCGCCGCAGCTGTAGCGAGAACTGGGCTTGACTCTGGAGTGAACTCCAGAGTGTATCCTGGAAGCTGATGCGGAAGGGCGTCCAGATCGGTAGGTTAGCGGAGCAAACGGGACTGAGCGTGGATGCCATCCGCTTTTACGAGAAACAGCGCCTGCTCGATCGGCCGCCCCGCACGGAGGGCGGATTTCGGCTGTTTGGTCGGGAGGACATCGACCGCATTCGATTTATTCGCAGCGTTCAACAACTCGGGTTTTCTCTTCCGGAGATCCGGGAATTACTCGTCCTCAAGCGTGATCATGGAGAAGCCTGTTCTCACATGCGCGAACTGTTGCGAGGAAAGCTCGGCACAGTCCGCGAGAAGGTCCGGGAGCTTCGTGCCCTGGAACGGCAGCTGAGCAGGAGTCTTCGGAAGTGTGAAGCGAATCTGAAGTCTAAGAGCGCCTGCGTTGAGGACGAATGCCCCGTCCTCAAGGATGCAGCGATGGGAGGACCGGATGAGAATTGAGGTCCTGTACTTCGAGGATTGCCCCAACTATGTTCCGACGATAGATCGCCTGAGAACAGTTCTTCGCGAGGAAGGTATGAACGTCGAAGTCCTGGAGGTCGAGGTCAAAAATGCGGCGGCAGCCGAGACATTGCGGTTTATCGGGTCGCCGACGGTCCGCATCAATGGGCTGGACATCGAAACCCCGTCCCGTTGTTTGGCTGGCTGGGGCTTCGCCTGTAGGCGTTACGCAGGCGGTTTGCCATCGGAGACGATGATTCGGGCGGCGTTGAGAGAAGCACGAGGGAAATGAAGATGCCGGAACAAACGACCACGCAGGAGAACATAACCGATTCGGGCTCTGGAAGCGGCACCGGAGCCACAATAGCAAGCATCGCCGCCGTTGGGAGCGTCCTCGCAGCATCGAGTTGCTGCCTCCCAGTCCTGCCGTTCATGATGGCAGCGGGTCTTGCCGGTGGCTCTGCATTCCTCTCAATGGCGAGGCCGTACCTCCTGGCTGCGTCAGTTCTGTCCATCGCGTTTGGGTTCTATCAGTCCTGGCAAGCGAAGAAATGCCAGCGGCGGCCTGGCGTAATCGGCTCAGCTCTTCTGTGGTTGTCGGCCGGATTCGTCTTTCTCTCGATCTTCTTTCCGCAGGTGATGGCGAACGCGGCGGCCAGCCTGCTGGCACGGTGATCTCATGAAACGGAAATACATCATCAACAGCGCCATTGGTGCGATCCTTGTCGCGGCGTTGATCTATTTTTACGGCGGGAGCCAAACGCCGTCAGGGCAACCTCCGCTGCAAAGCCTCACCGCGCAGAACCCGAGCGGACTCAAGAAGGAGTTCAATGCGGCAAAGAACGACACCCGGGTGCTGTTGCTGTTGTCGCCGACTTGACCTGTATGTCTGCAGGGGTCTTCTGCAGCCGAAAAAGTTATGCAAGAATTTTCTGGTAAGCCGCTGCGCGCTTTCGTCGTGTGGGAGCCTGTGCTTCCGACCGATTGGTCGTCGCCATCCACAGTGGCGCTCGCAAGGCTTTCGGATTCCCGTGCAGTCCAATTCTGGGACAGGCACCGGCTGGTCTCGCATTCGATGGGTGAGCATGATCGTCGCAGCCTCGTTTGGGATTACATCGCTGTATACCCAGCGGGCGCCGTTTGGGAGGAGATTCCACCACCAGCGCTTTATCACGGGAATCCGGTGGTTCAGGCGACAGAGGCCGCACGCACGGCGATCGCCCAGGCGTTGTTGTCTGAACACGTCCAAAGATGAAGGCCGCATGGATGTAAAGACAGCCATTCAAAACGGCGACGCGGCAATGTTGCGCGAGCTTCTCGCAGAAGATCGGTCGCGTGCCAACGAATTGATCCATTGGGGCGGCATAAAGCGGTCAAGCCTGACTCACCCGCTGCATTTCATTTCCGATATGTTGTTTGGAGGCAAGCTCGCGAAAGGCAAAGAAATTCCGCTTGCCGATGCCCTGATTGAAGCAGGGGCGGATGTGGACTTCCACAGAGACCCCAAGGATGGCAAGAAGAGCGAAACGCCGCTGCTCGGCGCTGCCAGCTTGGGCGCCGAAGACCTTGGCATCTGGCTCTTGGACGCCGGGGCGAGACCGGAGCTTCGCGGGCTATTTGGCGAAACCGCACTCCATTGGGCGGCGATGCTCGGTGAGGATCGGCTCACCGCACGGTTGATCGAAGGCTCGGACCTGAACCTCAAAGATGAGCGGTACCAATCGCCGCCACTGGGATGGGCGATCCACGGCTGCTACAACCCGCCGGCCGGCAATCATGGAAAACAACACGAAGTGGCCGCTCTGTTAGTCCGCGCGGGAGCGATTGTCGAACCGGAATGGCGGGAGTTGGAACAGGTGCGCGCTGATGCGACCATTCTCGCCATCCTGAGTACTAGGATGCGCCCATGAACGAAGTCCGGATTAGGACTGCCACGCCAGCGGATTGCCATCAACTGTCATGCCTCCGGGAAGCTCTGTGGCCGGAATCCTCCGCTAAGCAACATGCAATAGAACTAACCTCGTTGGTGAAGGAGAAAAAGAACGGAACCATGCCGCTGGTCGTCTTCGTGGCGGAAGCCGTGAGCGGACTACTCATAGGATTTCTCGAAGCTGGCCTGCGATCCCACGCCGATGGCTGCGATCCTAAGCATCCCGTCGGCTTCGTGGAAGGCTGGTTCGTATCGGAAAGCCAACGCGGAAAAGGTATAGGCGCACTGCTGCTGGCGGCAGCAGAGGACTGGGCGCGGAGCCATGGCTGCATCGAAATCGCATCCGATACTTGGATAGACCACACCTTATCTCAGCGTGTTCACGAGGCGCTCAAGTTTGAGGTTGTCGATCGCTGTGTCCATTACCGAAAAGCTTTGTAGAAATCGCGCGGCTGAACAAACCTTCCTCTCCAGAATCGTAGGCGGCGCGACATCGCAGATGCAGTTGCTCGCAAACGGACGAAGGCCCACACCGTCGGTGGGCGTCAAACCCGGGCCCTTTGCATGTGTTCCAGGATCTGGGGAACACTTAAGGTGGAAGAAATGAAGGTCAAGTTGCTCGCAATCGGCATTCCCGTGTCCGCGATCCTTTTCGTGACGGTCATGGGATACGCCAGGGAGAGGGATTCGTGGCGACTTCTACAGGTCGCTGGCGCAGTATCCCTGCTCATTGTGGTGCTCGCACACATTGCTGAGGCTTTTCACCTCGTTCCCTGGATGCATTGGGGAGAAAGCGACAGTCCCGGACACTACCTGGATTTCTTCAGCGCCGTTCTGGGACTCACATTGCTTCCGCTTGGCTACCTGTTCCATATGCTGAACCGCAGAAAGCATCGAGCAAATGCCAATGGCCACTGAGACCGTTCTGTGGCGGAGGCTCGACCTCGCCGGCCACGAGATCGCCTCGCTCGATAAACTGGACCATGGCTGGAAGCTGTCCGGAACTGCCTTGTTTTCGTGCAAAGAGGGTCCGACCAAACTGGACTATGCCGTCGCCTGCGACTCCGCCTGGCGGACCGACTCGGCCCAGATAAGCGGTGCGATCGGGAAGCGCCGGGTAAGCTTGAACGTATCCGTGGACGCGCGGCGGAAGTGGCGTCTGAACGGAGTTGAGTGCGGCGCTGTCGAAGGGTGCCTTGACATCGACCTGGGGTTTAGCCCGTCCACCAACCTGCTCCCCATTCGCCGCCTCGCGCTGGCCGTCGGCGAGGAGGTCACGGTGCGGGCGGCCTGGCTGCCGTTCCTGTCCCTCGATTTTGCGCTGCTCCCGCAGGTGTATCGCCGCGAGGGAGAAACGACATATCGCTACGAGTCGGGCGGCGGTGCATTCGTGAGGAGCCTCGAGGTAAACGCCGTCGGTTTCGTAACCAGCTACCCTGGACTCTGGGTAGCAGAGCCGACACCGTCCTGAACCGACTCGGGGCGTCAGAAAAAAATTCCTCTCTCTGACTTGTCCTGGGTCACACCGAGGTACTTTGTCCAAGATCATGACAGCCTCACTGCTCTACTGGATCTCCTCGATTCTTCTGCTGCTTTTCGCCATCGGCCACACAGTGGGCTTCAGTCAGATCGATCCCGCGTGGCACGCGGACTCCCTGGTGCAGTCCATGAAATCCATTCACTTTAACGTCAACGGGTCCGACCGCTCCTATTGGGACTTCTTCTTTGGCTTCGGGTTGTTCGTTACCGTATTGATGCTCTTTGCTTCCATCGTCACGTGGCAGAGCTGAAGCCTTCCGCCTCCAACCCTCGCGGCAAAGCGTGTGAGCGCCTGGGGATTCGCGGTTTCATTTGCCGTGATCGCCTGGCTGAGCAGGCGCTACTTTTTCATCATCCCGATCGTGTTTTCGATTGCGATCTTTCTCTGTCTCGCAACAGCGGCGTGGCTTTCCGGCGTTCAACGGTGAACGGCTCCGCCCCATTCTCGGTTTGTTTCCCTCACGAGTCCTCGCTCGAAATTCGCGATCAAAGCCGCAAGCGCTCCAGGCTGCTCATTCGTCGTGAGATGACCACCGGGCAAGCGCTCGATCTGGAGGCCGAGCTTGCCCAATCGTTCCTCTGCAAGGTCGACCTGCCGGTGTTCAAAAGGATCTTCATCGCTGCCACCCACGAGAAACTGGAACCGATCGCGATAAGCCATGAAGAGGGTACCGAAGTCGAGTCGATCGCCTTGCGCTTTGTGATCGACGACGAATCCCGCTCCGGCGGCGAGATAGAATAGGCCATCGTGCCGGTCCATGGCGCTGTGGAGCTCGCGGAGCTCGGCCTCGGTCACGTGATAGCCTTTGGACCACATCTTCCTTACTCCCGGCATTCTTTTGAATAGCGCGAAGGGCTGGCCCACGCGTTGGCGCGCACGATCGGGAAGGCGGCGTAGCAACGGCGTGGTGTACCACGGATGCGAGTGCCCGTCCCTGAAGAGCCCACCATTGAAGATGAAAACTCCGCGTATGTCGGGCCCGCCCGCGGTGACTCCCCGCTCTGAGCGCTCAAGCCGGCGTCGCAAGATCTCCAGAACCACAAGCGATGAAAAGTCGAAGGCGACCAGCGTTGTAGATTTGACAGACAGATCCCGCCAGATCGCTTCAACGAGATCGGCGCGCTCGGCCGTGGAATAGGCGTAGTCTTTGGGCTTGTCGCTGTCGCCCATGCCGATATAGTCGACGAAGAGTTTCGGCATCTCGCCAGCACTCGGCAGGTGCGGCCGAACTTTCGCCCAGCCAAATGAGCCGTCGGGAAATCCAGCCAGGAAGGAAACGGCGTGCGTGATATCCCCTTGCCGCCTCAGGAACACGTTGAGAGGTGCGCCTTGCGCTCGAACGATGGCGCGCGCTTTGGGATCGTAGCCCACGCGCTCGCCACCCGCGAACCAGGCCTCCTGAGACGGGGTCCCGCTGATTGTTCCGGCAGTTGCGGTCGGCGCCATACCAATGCGCTTCGTATTGAAATTCGTATTGAAAGTGGTCATTTGTGACTCCTGCTAAGTCTCCGGTTGTTGTGCGGTTAGATGTGGACACTGAACGTAATTTGCGTTATTGCTGCGCCGGCACACCGCCAATCAGGCCTGCTAGCGGGAGGAGGGGACCAACGGGAATGTACTCGTGGTCCATCAGGCTCTCCTTCGACAATGGAAGCGTGTCCATTATGGCGTGAGCTTCGTCAACGGTCTTCACGTCAAGAAAAATAACCACCCCTCGGCCGTCGCCCCGCGAGTACCACTGGCGAATCTTGCCGTCCAGATATAACTTCACCGTGGCCCGGATCTCGGCGGGCATGATGCTCATGATCTGCTGACGGCTTAGTCCCTGCCTGGCAGTGAGTATTACCATCACTTCCGTTGTCCTGGGCGATGGCACGCCTGAAGGTGTTGATGTCATGACTGAGTCTCCTTTCTTTTACCTGCGGCGGCGAACAGTCCGGCATTCTCCCGGAAGAACTCCTCGAGCGTCTGTGGATTCCTGCCGGTGACCACGCGAATTGCGTCGGTCGCCTGATAGCGTTCCTCGCCCTTCCGGAACGTCTGCCAAAGGTGCGACAGATGATCGAGCGCGTGCGCACCGAGCCGCTCCTTCGCCGCACTGGCCCACTGTTCGTCCGTGATCGGGACGTACTGGATCGGCCGGCCAATCGCTCTGGCGAGAGCTTCGGTCATTTCTCTAACCGTTGGAGTTTCGCCTACCAGAGGGTACACGGTCTGAGACGGCAGGCCCGGAGTGGCCAACAGAGTTGCGGCGACACGGGAGACATCTTGTGCGCTGACGAGCGGAATCACCGTCGTATCTTGGCCCCAAGGCAGGAATACCGTACTTTGCGCGGAGACGCTCCCGCTGATAAGCGCGCGAACGTTCTCATAGTAGGGCGGCGCCTGGACATGTACCGCGCCCACCTGCGCCCAATCGAAGATGCGATCAGCCAGGCGATGCTGCAAGTTGCGGAAGCTGGCAAAACGGTTTAGATCGCGAAACGCTGGATCACCAGGCGTGCCCTGATACTGCGAATTGTTCACCACCAGTTCGAGAGATGCATCGCGTGCGGCTGCGGCGAAGACCGTGGCTGCTTCCAGCAGACCGTCGGCCACGGGATAGGTAAAGTAGGCCCGCTTAATATTTCTCATCGCGGCCTGGACGGAAGCTGCGTTTAAGAGGTCGCCTTCGACCACTTCCGCACCTTGTTGACGAAGCTCATCGGACCTCGCGTCGAGCTTATGGACGAATGCGCGAACAGGGATGCGTTGTTGCAGCAACAAATTCGCGATCACGCGACCGGTCGAGCCTTGCGGACCACCCGCTGCGCCGGTAACCAAAATCGGAAGAGCCATGAGAAATTCTCCTTTCGCTCCATAGGATGATATATATCATCCTATGGATTCGACTTTTTCTTCATCCGGTCAGGGTTGCCCTGCGGCATTGCAGCTTTGGATGATATATAGCATCCTATAATCATGCGTTATCGGCCCGAACATAAACTCGAGACTCATCGAAAGATTGTCAAAGACGCCTCGCGCCGCGTCCGGGCCGAAGGCTTAAACGGGGCGGCGGTTTCGGCAGTTATGAAAGATGCGGGCCTAACCCACGGTGGTTTTTACAAACATTTCGGGAGCAAGGAAGACTTGCTGCTGGAGTCGCTTCGCGAGGGGTTCCGGGAGATTGAGGATACCCTGGTTCGTGCCGCTCAAGAGTCGCTGCCTGGACAGGCATGGAAGGCGATTGTGAAGGCCTACTTGAGCTTGGAACTCTGTGAACATCCAGAGCGAGGGTGCCCGCTGGCGGCGCTCTCGCCGGAACTGGCGCGGGCAGACAAAAGGATAAAGCCGCAGATTGTGGCCGAGTTGGTGACCTACAAAAGCCGTATGCTGCCGTTCATGCCTGGCCAGCGAACCGCGGACAAAGAACGCGCTTTCTTTGCGATTTTTTCCACGATGATCGGGGCGATTGACATTGCTCGATTGCTGCCCGATCGAGCGATGCGAGAGAAAGTGCTCGCGAGCACAAGAGACTTTCTCTTGCGCAGCTTTTGACTTCGGCAACTTCTGAGACAGCGCGAGAAGCAACGGGCGTCCGAAACGTTCAGAGTTGCTATTTGCCATGAATTCTCACCGCTCTGCTTTATTCACACGGATCTCGGCGGCCTGCGCTTCCGGATGCAGGCACAGCAACGAACCACCGACCGGCTTCAGTCACAAAACAAGCTGGTCCGTCCCCGGATGATGTTGAATCCGACCAAGCTGCCTGTAATGGCTGTCCGTCTGTTCATACACCACGATTGCGCCTTCTTCGCCAGTCGCGTAGATCCGACTGCGAGCCGTGTCTGATTCGCCCACCGTTGAAATTATGGCCACGAGCGTTGATCGGGACTTGACATGCAAGCGGCTACTTGCCTATTATTCGGCAAGTAGTTACTTGCATATGCCGGAGCACCACGACATCGACGCGCTGTTCAAGGCCCTGGCCGATCCTGGCCGGCGCAAGTTGCTGGACCTGCTGCATGCGCACGACGGCCGCACACTCAACGAGCTGTGCGAACACCTGGATATGACGCGGCAGGGTGTGACGCAGCACCTCGACCTGTTGGAGGCGGCCAACCTGGTCGCCACCGTGCGGCGCGGCCGCGAAAAGCTGCACTTCCTCAATCCGATACCACTGCAGGAAATCTACGAGCGATGGATTGCGAAGTTCGAAAAGCCGCGCCTCAAAGCTCTTTCGAATCTAAAAAAACGACTGGAGAAAGAAAATGGCTAGATCAACCTTTGTTTACGTAACGTACATCCGTACCACGCCCGAGAAGCTGTGGTCCGCTCTGACCGATGACGTGGAGTTCATGAAGCAGTACTGGTTCGGAGTTCACTGCGAAAGCCAATGGACCGCTGGATCCCTTTGGAAGATGGTGCACCCCGACGGCCGAATCCTCGACGCAGGCGAAATCGTCGAAGCCGTGCCGCACAAGCGTTTGGTGATTCGTTGGCAGCACCAGGACAAGCCTGAACTCAAGGCCGAAGGCGAATCGCTCTGCACTATGGAGCTCGAACCCAGTGGATCGGCGGTCAAGCTCTCCATCACCCACACCATCGAGCGCGAACTCTCGAAACTGATCGAGGCGGTGTCCGGAGGCTGGCCGAGAGTCATTTCCAATCTGAAGTCCCTGCTGGAAACAGGCTCCGCCGTGCTAAACGACCCCTATCCAGTTCAGAGCGCTCATTCTGGAAAGCCCTAACAGGTAGCGCGGGACCTGGCGCTCTATGCGCGAGCGGCGTCCAATCCGTAATACAGAGACTCCGCTCGCCGCAGCGGTTGCGAGGTCTTGCGCAGCAAGCCCATCAGTGAATAGGAGTGGATGAGGAGTGCGCGCGGGACGCCATAGACCGGGATCAACACGATCGGGAAGACGATGCCGCCAGCACCGCCGTTGGTGAGCAGCGTCACAGCATTGACGAGATCGGCCGTGCCGAAGACGTTCCATGCGATCGCGGCGCTGCGTGCCCAGGGTTTGCCGCTATACCACGCATAGGCAATGAAACGCGCGAGCAATCCGGTCGCAACGTCGCCGATCCCGGCCGGCAGCGCGAACACTAATGCTTGAACTGTTCGTCGATCGAAAAATCCTGTTTTTTGTTAAACCCTGGCCAGACTTAAGGGTGAGGTTCACTACCGCGCGAGGCGTTCATCGCCGTGAACTAAAGTTCAGATCGTTACCCATCTCCTCGACAGCTTTATGCAACTTGGCCGTCTCAGCGCGAAACGGCGTTCGACTTGAGTTAACGCCGCGACCCGCGCTCGTGAGGTCGTGTACCTCTGTTCTTGCTGAAGGCGCCGTTCTTGCTGAAGGCGCCTCGGCGGTATCCATCTTTCGCTTTCTCGCCGTGCCCAGAACGCAAGGATGCAGTTACAATGACGCGGATGCATAGGAGTTGACGATGAAAAGAATGGGCGACATGGAATCGCATCGCGGCGGTGGCGTGCGTGCTAGCAATGGCAAGTTGCGGCCGAGCCCCCGACACGGCGAAACCGATTTACGGTGCGTGGGGGTTCGATTCTGCCGGCGAAGATCGCGCCACCAATCCGGGTGACGATTTCTTCCGCTTCGCCAATGGCGCATGGCTCGACCGCATGCAGATTCCTCCGGATAAATCCGGCGTCAGCTTGCGCCAGATGATGAGCGACCGCACCGAGGCGCACCTCCACGAAATGATGGACCAAGCCGCCGCCCACGCCCAGCATCAGCCCTCCGATCTCGAAGGCAAGATGGGTGCATTTTACAAGTCCTTCATCGACGAGGCGCGCGTCGAGCAGTTGGGCGCGAAGCCGATCGCTCCGGAGCTGGACCAGGTACGGGCTGCCAAGACACGCGACGATCTGGCGGCCCTTTCGGGACGGAGTAATTCGGACTACCAAGGAACTCTGTTTGGCTTCTCCGTCCATGCCGATTTGAAGGATCCAAGCCACTACGCGTTCTACATCAACCAGGGCGGCCTCGGTTTGCCAGACCGCGATTACTATCTGAACCCGGGGTTCGCCGAGCAGAAGAGCAAATATCAGGATTACGCCACGCAGCTCTTGGAGCTGATCGATTGGCCCGACGCGAAGTCCCGCGCCAGGGACGTGGTGGAATTCGAAACCCAAATCGCAACCGCGAGTTGGACAAAGGCGCAGCAGCGCGACGTCGCCGCGATGTATAGCCCCGTTCCGCTGGCCGAATTGTCGAAATTCGCGCCCGGGTTCGGCTGGTCCGGTTTCCTTAAAAATGCGGGCCTTTCTAAGCTCGAACGCGTGATCGTCGGCGAAAAAACCGCATTTCCGACGCTCGCGGCGATCTGGGCGCGGACGGCTGTGGGGACGCTACAGGCCTGGCATGCCGTGCATCTCGCCGACAACGCCGCGCCGTATCTTTCGAAGCCGTTTACCGACGCTCATTTCCAAATGCACGACCAGGTGCTCGCCGGCCAGAAAGAGCAACAGGTGCGTTGGAAGAGAGGTGTATACGCGGTGAGCGGCGGCGATTTCTTGGTGGGCAACCGCCTGGGTAAATTCGGTACTTTGGGCTTCGGCGTCGGCCAACTTTACACGGCGAAATATTTCGGGCCGGAGGCGAAGGCGAAGATTGAGGCGCTCGTCGTTAACCTGAAGGCGGCTTACCACGCGCGTCTGCAGAAGCTGGAGTGGATGGGACCACAGACCAAAGCGGAGGCTCTCAGAAAGCTCGACACCTACACGATCAAAGTGGGGTACCCCGATCATTCACGCGATTACTCGAAGCTGGTGATTACCGATGATGACTTAGTGGGCAACGTGCGGCGCGCTGGCGCGGCAGATTGGGAATTCTATTCGAGTAGGCTGGATGGTCCTGTGGACAAGTCAGATTGGGCAATGACGCCGCAGACCAACGACGCTTACAGCGGATTGCTACGGGATATTGTGTTTCCGGCGGGAATTTTGCAGCCGCCGATATTCGATCCCAATGCCGATCCGGCGGTGAATTACGGCGCCATCGGCGGGGTGATCGGGCACGAACTCACGCACGGATTCGACGACGCAGGACGCAAGATCGACGCCTCAGGTGCGTTGCGCGATTGGTGGACAAAGGAAGACGACGCGAAGTTTCGAGCGCTCGCCAGCAAGCTCTGCGAACAGTATTCCCAGTTCGAGCCTCTGCCGGGCGTGAAGGTCAACGGCGACCTCACCATAGGTGAGAACATTGCCGATCTGGGTGGCCTGACCCTGGGATTGGATGCATATCATGCATCGCTTCGCGGACGCCCGGCGCCTGTGATCGATGGGCTGACGGGCGATCAGAGGGTGTTGCTCGGATGGGCGCAGGCGTGGCGAGGAAAGGCGACCGACGACGCTGTGCGGAAGCAGGTGGTTAGCAATCCGCATTCGCCGCTGCAGTTCCGGGTGAATGGTGTTGTACGTAATCTGGATGCATGGTACGAGGCGTTCGGCGTGAAGGCTGGTCACCACCTGTACCTCGCGCCGGAGGCGAGACTACGCATCTGGTGATGTCCGCACTGTAAATAAGCTGGCAAATCTGAACCAGAAGCAACGAACGATGACTGGACGGAAGTCCACCTTTTGGGGAGGCGTCGGTGTCCCGGACCTCGACACCGAGGGGGGGCCGAGGTAGACTCACGGAATGTCCGCGACAAAACTGGCGATTCTGGCCATCACTCTTTGCACTGCTCTTTCCGCCACACCCTGCGAGGATCTCGCTAAGCTCTCGCTGCCCCAGACGACGGTTACCATGGCGGTTTTGGTCCCGCCGGGCGCGTTCCAGCCGCCGGCTGGTTTTTCACTCCGACAAGGGCCGGCGGATGTGAAGTATGCCGACACGCCGACGTTCTGCCGCTTCGCAGCGACTATAAGGCCTTCCAGCGATTCGGAAATCAAGATCGAGGTGTGGCTGCCCGCCGCGGCGGTGTGGAATGGCAAGTTCATGGCTATTGGCAACGGCGGCCAGGCGGGCGAGATCTACTACCAACAGATGGGATCGCCGCTGTCGCGGGGTTACGCGGTGGCGTCGACGGATACCGGGCACGAGGGGACTTCGACGGACGGCAGCTATGCGTTGGGGCATCCAGAGAAGGTGATCGATTTCGGATACCGTGCAGTGCATGAGATGGTGGAGAAGTC
>Ga0126371_10002949_pt1 | contig 14829 bp, 13 predicted proteins | sample PanSoiMetaPlot_4_FD_110145 | JGI IMG/M metagenome (GOLD analysis project Ga0126371, IMG submission 110145) | Tropical forest soil microbial communities from Panama - MetaG Plot_4 | ecosystem: Environmental > Terrestrial > Soil > Tropical forest > Bulk soil | place: Panama | collected 2016-02-17 | reverse complement strand
TCCGAAGAACGATCCCGAAAAGGTTGTGTGATTGGCGTCGGCGGGAGTGAAGAGATGGACGTCGTTGGACTTTATGGAGTCGTTCCATTGGCGCAAAGGCGAGATATCGTCAAGGATCCAGAACGAGCGGCCGTGTGTTGCCACAGCAAGGTCGTCGTTTTTCACGACGAGATCGTTGATGGGCGCAACCGGCAGATTCAACTGGAGAGGTTGCCAGTCTGCTCCGTCATCGAAGCTGACGTACACGCCGAGTTCGGTGCCCGCATACAGCAGGTTCTTGCGCTTGGGGTCGATGCGCACGGCATGAACGTAAACGTTTTTTGGGATACCGTTGACGATCGAAGTCCAGGTCTTGCCGAAGTCGGACGTCTTGAAAATGTACGGCGCAAAGTCATCCATCTTGTGACGCTCAACGGCCACGTAGGCAGTGCCGGCATCGCTGGCAGAGGCTTCGATCATGCTGACCGTTCCCCATTCCGGCATCGCTTTGGGCGTGACATTTTCCCAGTTGCCGCCGCCATTGCGGGTAAGGTGGACCAATCCATCGTCGCTGCCTGCCCAGATCAGATCCTTTTGCACGGGTGATTCCACGACAGAAAAGATCGTGTTATAGACTTCGACTCCTGTGTTGTCTTTGGTGATCGGACCGCCAGAGGATTCCTGTTTGGATTTGTCGTTGCGGGTCAGATCCGGGGAAATAATGGTCCAGCTTTTGCCCTCATCCGTCGTTTTAAACAGGACTTCTCCCGCGTAATAGAGCGTGTGCGGATCGTGCGGAGAGAATACGATCGGCTCGGTCCACTGGAAGCGGTGCTTCAAGTCGGCCATGCCCCAACCGATCGGATTGCGCGGCCAGGGATTGATGGCTTGTGTCTGCGCGGTGCGATGATCGTAACGTGTGATGTCGCCGCCGTAGGAGCCGGCATAGACAATATTCGGGTCTTGGGGATCGGGAGCAATATATCCACTCTCGCCGCCACCAACATCGTAGTAATCAGACTGATCGATTCCACCGTTAGGGCTGGCGCTAGCGATCGCGACGGTGCTGTTGTCTTGCTGCGCCCCGTAGAGCCAGTACGGGAAGCGCGAATCGGCGATGACATGGTAGAACTGCGCCGTTGGCTGGTTCAGCAGTGTGGTCCAGTTCGCCCCTCCGTCGGTTGAGATTGTGGCGCCGCCGTCGTTGCCGTTGATCATCCGCCGGGTATTTTCGGGATCGATCCAGAATCCGTGGTTGTCACCGTGGGGAGTACGCAGCGGGGTAAACGTCTTGCCTCCGTCAATCGAGCGGTACGTGCCGGTGTTGAGGATGTACACGACATCGGGATTTTTCGGATCGGCAAAGACGTGCGTGTAGTACCAGGCGCGCTGCCGGTAGCGACGGTCGTCGCTGACCAGTTGCCATTTCTCTCCAGCGTCGTCAGAGCGGAACAATCCTCCTTTTTCAGCCTCGATGAGCGCGTAGATGCGATTAGGATTGGATGTTGTGGCCACTCCGATGCGACCAATCGTTCCTTCAGGAAGACCTTTGCCGCTTAGTTTCGTCCAGGTATCGCCACCGTCGGCGGAGCGAAAAAGTCCGCTTCCCGGGCCACCGCTCTCCATCGTCCACGGCTTGCGCACGGTCTGCCACATGCCGGCAAAGAGAATGTGCGGATTCGATAGATCGAATTGAATATCGATGCCACCGGTTTTGTCGTCGATGTAGAGAATCCGTTGCCAGTTTTTTCCGCCATCCCGCGAACGGAAGATGCCGCGGGTGGAGTTGGGTCCGAATGGGTGACCGAGAGCGGCCACGTAGACGGTATTGGAATCCTTGGGATCGACGATCATCCGTCCGATGGAATAGGTATCGCGCAGGCCGGAGTACTTCCAGGTCTTTCCTGCGTCGGTCGACTTGTAAACGCCATTTCCCATGACGATGTTGCCGCGGATGCAGGCCTCTCCTGTCCCGACGTAGATCACATTGGGATCGGAGGGGGCTACGGCGATGGCCCCGACCGAAGGCGAGGCTTCCGGAAATTTGTCCCACAGTGGCCTCCAGTTGAGTCCACCATCCGTTGTTTTCCACATGCCTCCCGCCACGGCGCCGAAATAGTACGTGTCGGTTTGTCCGGGAACGCCTGCGACGGCGAGAACGCGGCCTCCGCGGAACGGTCCGACAAGCCGGTATTTCATGCCTTCAAAAGGCGATTTCGGAGGCTCGGGTTTCGCTGGCGCAACCACTCCTGCTTCGGCCGGAAACTTCTCTTCTGCCGGTTCGCCGGTGGGTGTGGGCGGCGCATTCGGCTCGGGCGGCTTGTTCGGCTGACGGTGTTGCGCGACGACCGCTGTACTCAACAGCACGAGCAGGAAGAGAACACGGGAGTGGATCACGAGCGATGACCTCCGAAAGGAAACGAAGTTGTGTACTGTACGCTTCGCGTAAGGATTTTGCACCCGTCATTTTCAGGGCAAAGCGAGCGCCGGGTGGGAACTCGGTTCAGTCGGCCATAGGTGGAACCAATGTGTCGCGGGAGTTCGGAATTGGAATGACAAATGACGTTTGCAATTCAGGCATGAGACCTGGGGCAGATGCAGCAACGGAAGCGAGCGAAACTGAGATGAAGAAAATCGGCGAGGGTTATCCGAGGGACATCAGGCTAAGGGTCTTTCATGGCAAACAGGGGCGCTGGCGCAAAATTCGGTACCCGGTTTCAAATCAGACGGCCCATTAAAAGTCATCGACTTCCCCAATGATATTCGATGCCGAAAAGCGGGCCTTTCTGGGTTAGGCGGATCGCGATGTTGTTGCTCGACCCGCTGATTTTCAGGCGGCTACCCACCATGTAACCAGCGCGCACGTCCCAATGAGTGAAGATAGGAAATCCCAGTACGCCGTTGCCCGAAACAAAATTCCCGTAGCCGAAGAAAGACATGCCAACCAGCGTTCCATCGAGATAAAAGCGGCCTGAGTTCGGGATCGGATACCAGCGAAACGTTGGGCCGATGGCGGGAAGCGGTGCCAATATCGAACCGTCGGCCTGGCCGGCGGCACCGCCATTCGTTGCTGCTTTCAGTTTCGCATCGGTGTAAGCAAGATTGAAATTGACTAGCAGACCTAGATAACCCGAACGACGCCGAAAGAAATCGTACTCGTAGCCGGGTGTAAAAATCAGGGACTGAATGTTGGCCTCGACGCGCGCTCCAAGATCAAAGGTTTGCCCCTGCCAGTCGATGGTTCGGTTCAGTGTCGTCGTGCGAGAACTGATGACTGGAGCCGCCGAAAAAAGCAAGTGGTGCTTTCTCTTGAATCGCCAATCCAGCTTACCGCTGAACGTTGCATAGTTTCCGAATCCGAAATCGCGCTGCAGGTCAAAGTAGCCATTTCCACCCCTGCCGTTGAAGTAACCGCTCGGATAGGAAAGCCACATGTTTGCCTGGAGCTTCCACTTGGCATTGTCGAACTCGTTTTCTTGTGCAAGGCAAGTTCGGACTGCAATTGCGCTCGTAAAGAGGCAAACAACGCACAACCACGCCCTTCCTGACCAAGACATGGAGTGTTCCTCTTCTCCCGCGTCTTTTTTGTACTCCCGCGACGGGCATTGCAACCGATCGGCTCTAGAAGAAGAACTGGCAAAAGTAACAGCGCGAGAGAGCCGCCCCCAGTTGTTGACGCAAGCAGTCGGACTTTTTCATCGCACATGAGTTCTGAAGATAGGTTATGTGCATCAGGATGGCATATACGGACGTCAGGATCGTTGCTGTTGGTACAGAGAGTGGGACGAATAGGATCGGGGGCTAAGGATATGACAACTAAAGCGTGACAGAACATCTTCAGCGACCTGATAGGAATTGACTGGAACCATGCAACTCATTACATTGCTGGTTGTCCAACCTTGGCTCGACTTCCCCTCGCCGAGAGTGATTGCCGTCAAAATCTGGTAGCGAGGTGGACCTATGAGCGCTGCAGGGTTCGTGTTCCCGGGGAAGGCTGGGTGATGGTTCGACTGCGGTCGCCAGCCCCGGTCATGCCGGTAATCGTGTTGGGATTGCTGTTGTACGTGGGATGCGGCGGTTCGCCATCGACTCCTCAGCATCGGGCATATTCCGGCGTGGGATATCCGTTTGTGGCCGACTTCAACCACGATGGCAAGGCTGATGTGTTCACAGCCCCTAGTTTCGGCGATTCGACTGGGACCATGAACCTTGGGGGAGGCAACGGAGACTTTCAGGCGGCAACTCCCGTCCCACTCCCGAGTGGCTTCTATGTGAAGGCGGTGGCCGATTTCAATGGCGATGGAAAGCTCGATTTGCTGGCAACGAATTGTTCCAGTACCGGTGGAACCTGTGACACCCTCGATGTTTTTCCTGGCAATGGTGACGGCACCTTCCAGGGCGGAGGGTCCTTCGGGCCCACGACGGACCCTTTGGATGGCGCGAGCGCCCTCGCCGGCGGCGATCTTAACGGCGACGGAAAGGAAGATTTGGTCTTGGTGGGTCCGAACTTTCAGGCCTCGATCTACTTGGGCAACGGCGATGGCACCTTCTCCACCGGCAGCACCTATTCGCTGGGTAGCCCGGTGCAGCCGTCGTTCGGAATTGCGATCGCCGACTTCAACCGCGATGGCAAACCGGACATCGCCGCCGAAAATATCGTGCTCCTCGGTAATGGGGATGGCACCTTTCAGGTCAAATAGGAACGGCGGGGGCAAGTTCGCTGGGCCAGGGTACGCCGTTCGTGCTAGAAGCAAGTCGATGATCACGGTAACAGTAAATTTTGCGGGAGCAATCTCCGCCGCGCTTATTTGTATCGTTCTGTGCGATTGCGGCAGCCCCGAAAGATGCGCTGCGACGCCACCGGCGCCGATCGCCGGCGCGTTTGTGGCTGGCGAGTTCCAGCACATCATCAGCTATGGCCAGAGCCTGAGTCTCGGGGAGCGAGCGGTGGATCGATGGCCGACTGATCTTGCCATTCCACCAGAGCAAGACGTCGGCCTCATGTTCGCGAGCGGCGTAATTCCGCGCGGCGCCATGAACGCACTGAGCCCCTTCGCCGACAGCACCGCGCCCGTTAATACCGACGCTTGGGAGATTGACGCACCAGGCGTAACCCCGCTCTATGGTGCGCTCTTCGAACTGAGCGGGCTTCCTGGCACGAGAATCGCGTCGGCCGCTGGGCGCGGCTCCACCCCTATCGCTGGACTCTCCAAAGGAACCGCACCATACCTGCGGCTGATCTCCCAAGTCGCGACTGGAAAGGCTCTTTCAGGCAGGCACTATAGGGTGCCGGCGATCATCTGGATCCAGGGTGAAGCCGACGCAGGGAATCTGAACTATGCCGCGCAACTGCAGCAGCTGTTCGTTGATCTCGATGCGGATGTGCGCGCGACCACAGGTCAGGTTCAAACAGTACAGTTTTTCATTTGCCTCCCGAAGGTGCGCGACATTGCGGGAGCGCAACTCCTGGTAGCTGCCTCTATGCCTAACGTCCACATTGCATGCGATACAGCGGAGTTCTCTAAGTCGGACGGAACGCACCTGACAGCACGAGGATCTCTGGAGGCAGGGTGCGCGCTTGGCGCGCAGATAAGGAGCGTCCTCCCGGCGAGCGAATCGGGTCCTTCCAGTCGTTGACTGGCCAGCGGAGCGATCGGGAGAATTTGAGTGCGTGTGAAGGCGTCAATAGCGAACGGACATGTCAACCCAGGTTAGTGAAGCGAACTCGCCAAACCGGTGTTTGAATTCGAGCCAACAAGGCGAATCGCGCCCACTACCAGGACCAGAATAACTGCTAACATCAATGCATATTCGGCAACGTCTTGCCCTTCCTCTTCACTCCAGAGTCTGAGTAGCAGCACAGCAGCCTCCGCCCAGTGCCGCTTAGTGCGGGCTTACGTGGCAAACCTATCGGTAAAGAATCTCAACGGTCCCAGAGAGAGATGAAGCCATGGGGGAGGGACCTTCTCTCCGGGACCGGAGCATCACTAATGTTATTTAGGATTACAACCGAATGTTGCAGATCGCACACCTACAAGCAAGCGCCAACATACGCCATGACTTGAGGATCAATATTGAGCCTAACTCTCGATATGATTCTGTCGCGGATTGTTACTGTCAATTTTGACAGTGGCTCGTCCTCTGAGCGACTGTCGCCATCGGAAGTTCCACTGCATTGACCTTAGCTCGTTCGTGCCCGACCTTAGCTGTCAGTAGCCATTTACTATCCGACTGAACAGATCTATTCTCGTATTCGAGCAGCACTCTGGGGGAGGGCTGATCAACATTCGCCTCGCGACTCACAAGTGAGTCCGGGGCGTTTGTTTTTGTCTTTGACAGCTTCAGTAACCCGCCAGGGTTTGGGGGCTTAAATTTGTTCTGGAGCGGCGGGCTGAATCGTCGAAACTCATCTACTTACCGAGGCCCTGGAAAGTTCCCGTTGTCTTAATTTCAGCCCAGCGGCCGGGAAGGGACATTCCCGACTCGCCGAACAATATTGAACTCGACTTGCATGAGCGCTTCGTTACGTCATACCGACAAAAGCACCCATCTGATCATGATGGATGATGCTCGACTTGTGGTGAATTCCGTCAGGGAGGTTGTTGATCAGGTCAGAGAACATGCTCGATGAAGGCGAGCCATGAACCCTGAGTCAAAGCCGTAATATCGCAATTCTCACATTATCAGGTAAATGAGCGAAACCGCCCCAGCTGCAACACTTTGGGATGCAGAGTTCACTCGTCGCACATGGAACTCTGGGCAGTCAGTGCTGAGGGCAACTGCCCGCTACTGTCATTTCTAACAGTTGATGGCCAATAGGTGAAACTACTGTAGTAGCAGGTGGCACGAATCCTACGCGGGTCGTGAGACATTTTGGCGCGCTCGAACGATAAATCGTTTCGCTCAAGTATTTGCTGACAAGGGAGTAATTCACAATGTTATTTGAAGATTTGTACGAATCCCTCGTGCATCGCCATCGCATTCCCAAACCGATAGCCCAAGAGGAAGGACTTTTGATCATGTCGCGGCTACATGAATTGCTCGACGGGAATGAGGGAGGGGCGAAGGACACAACATCGCACGGCGCCAGTCCCGAAGTGCAATGCCCACCACGAGATTCAAGAAGCGCGTGGAACGGATCGGTCTGACATGAACGTCCCGGATGGTCGGTGAAGGATCCCAATTACGCTGAAAGCACTACGCGAGGGAAGATGATTGTAAAAGCTTTTATAGACATCAATCTCATCCTCCGGATCACTCTTCCTTGAGGTTTAAACGTGACTGAGTCGCAGGATTTTCCTTTTGCTAAGACCTATCGGTGTCGAGATTGCGGTGGAGAAGAAGGTATCCGCTCGCGTCGGCGCACATGGATGGAGCGCTATGTTCTTCCTCTATTCCTCCTGCAACCGGTGCGGTGCGCTGCGTGTTTCCGGCGAGACAACTGGTCGATCTTCACGCGAGTACACGAGCGCCCGCATCATCGACATGACCCCATCCATCGGAACGCTGCTTAATACAGCGATGAATCGAAGAACTCCATAGTCATCGTTGGGGATGCCCAGTTTTATACTCACAATCCGGAGACTGGGGATTTTGGGCGTTGACGCCTGTTTTCGTAAACCTTCAAAACTTGTCAGCAAGCTGCTCGTCCATTGACTTAGTGCAGCAACTTTTCAACGATCAGAACGCAAATCTCCGTTCCCAAACACAAGATTGAAATCGAAGCCGGGATATTGCGAAATCTGCGATAATTCAGCCCGCAAACCCGAGGCACTGGGATGAAACCGGAATTGCTCCTCATCTTGCTGAGCATCACGTTGTATGCCGCGGAGACAAAACCGAATCGCACTGACGGCAATCCTCTCGACCATCTGCCCGCCAACGTGGAAGTTCTAACTCATTTCGGAGAGCGGGCTGACATCTCCCCGGATAATCAGCGGGTGGCTTTCATGGCAAAGAGTTTTGGAGATGCCATGCTGATTGACTTGAAAACTCGCAGGATCACCTGCCTCACCTGCAACGTACCGGGGGCAGCCTTTCTTCGAGTCATGCATGTGGTCACGGGAGACTACATTGTTATCGGTCCTGATCACTTCGAGAACGTTCACACCAGCCGGACCCGCGACAACGAACTCTGGTTTCTCAGCAAGGAACCTGGTTCGAAACCGATGAAGCTTGGACAAAAGATGAGCGAAGGAGCAGCCATTTCGAAGAAGTCGCTAAAAATTGCATTTTCCGTATTGCCGCCACAAGACGCGGAGCTCTCCCCTGGTACTTCGAAATTGATGGTTGCTGATTTGGATCTTTCTGATAGTGCGCCAAAGCTGGTTAACAAGAAAACCGTTTACGAAAGCAAAGATCGCGGGTGCGTACTGGAAGCTCAAGACTTTTACGATGACGACAAGAAGATGACTTTCACCTGCTATGAGCCGAATGAGGCTGCATCGGTCATGGGAATTGATTTGCAAACGGGGCAGGTCACAAATTTCTCCAAAGCGCCCGGGACATATAACGAGCCGGAAGGCATTTTCCCTGATGGCGGTTACACCACGGTAGAGGGCGATCGGCAGAGTGAGGAATTTGGCGGCGGGCGGGGTCCCGGCAATATCGACATCTGGAAGCTCAAGCTGGACGGGACGGGAAAGGATTTCACCCGCCTGACTCATTTCAATGACTACGAAGGAGGTAAGGCATCGAATCCAGTGGTCTCAACCGATGGACGGTTCATGGCTTTCCAGGCCGCCCGCGCGGGTGATCCGGCAGGTGTGGGGTATGGGATCCTCCTCTACTGGTTCAGAAAGTGATCGTACCGGACCTTAGGCCTTCGACGACAAATCGATTTCCTGAGCTTGCCCGGTCTAGCCGGAGCGAGTTCCCTTCTGACGTATCACGACATCGCTGGGATCCTCAGCGTTAACTGGTGATAATCGCGATTACGCTCCAAGGAGTAATGCATAATGGATCGAAGACGTTTCCTGCACGTCTCGATATTCGGTGCCCTCGCCTTGAAAGCCACATCTCTGCTGGCTGCCGAAATCGAAGGAAAAGGGCCAGTCATCGTCTCGGCTGGCCGCCGCGTCGATGCCCCCGATGCGCAGACTCCACGGTTTCCGCCGGCAAATGTGAATGCAGTTCGACAGAGAATTGCCGCCTTCTTCACCAAGGAATCTCCAAGTGCCGTGGTTTGCTCGGCCGCCTGTGGTACGGACTTGTTGGTGCTCGATGTTGCTGGGCAAGCGCGTGTGATGCGTGATGTGCTCCTCGGCGCTCAGCCGACCGTATTTCGCAAGGAGTCGGTCACCGACCGGCCAGGCAACTGGGGTGAGATGTTCGACGAGGTCATGAGATCAGCAAAGGTCGAAGTGCTGAAGCTCCCGGCGGGCCAGGAAGGTTATCTGCAGACGAATCTCGATCTTTTGGATCGCGCGGAAACACTTGCAAAAAAGTTCGAGACATCCGTTAAGGCGCTGGTCATCTGGAACGGACAATCACGCGGCTCCGACGATGTCACTGGGCACTTTCTCGAGCAGGCAAAACTACGTGGGATTCCGGTTACTCAGATTTCGACCCTATAAAGTTGAGGCGCTGGCAACTGCCGCCAACTGCTGGAACGACAACCCCCGCCCGCGCGGGTGTCGCGTCTTGACGCTCTAGAAGGGCGAACAACGGCGCAATCCTGTGAAATCGTCTACTGGCCTCGATTCTTACATCGCAGGTCTTTCGTGCAGGAGCGCCTTGATCTTATTTTCGAAGGCGTCCTTGTCCACCATGCCCGCGTGTGATTCGGCAATCTTTCCGTTGCGATCGATTAGCAAGGTCACTGGGAGAGAAGGCAGGCCGCCGTATCGGTTGGTCAGGTCCTGGTTGGCAATCACAACTGGGTAGTTCAGCTTGTGCTCTTCGAGGAATGGCTTCACTGATTTCCAGCCGTCGTCATCCATCGAAACACCAATGGCTGTCAGTCCGTCTTTGCCGTATTTGTTTTGGAACTCCACGTACCACGGAATCTCAACTTTGCATCCGGTGCACCAAGTAGCCCAGAAGTCGAGCAGAACTACTTTGCCTTTGTAAGCTGATAATTTGATCGGTGAACCAGTGGAGTCGGGAAGAGTGAAGTCAGGAGCGGGTTGGCCAAGCTGAGGTGTTGTCTGCCCGGGCTGTGGCGTCGTTTGAGACGCGAGAAGCGAGCACATAGCGACCAATGCGACGGCGAGAGTACGAAGGAACATCGGAATTACCTCCCTCTGCAAAAGGTCAGTCCGTACGCGGTCAGTCCGTATATCGTACATCCGAACCCCCAACAATTTACGCGTGATTGTTGGCGAACAATCTCGAGTTCACTCGTCGATTCGAGGTTTGAAGGTGACAGTGGATTACCGTACGGTCTTTCCCAACGCAGCAACCGCAAGAGCAGGAGCAAGGCGAACGGCAAACTTATCGTCGTGTCCACAGCTGATGACGGTAGTTTGATTAGGATATTCTCTGACCCACACAACCCTTTCCGGATTCACAAAAACTTCCATGCCGTCTACGTCCTCAAACATGACGAATTCCACGCTGCCTCCCTCTCACAATTTTGGTGTCGTTTTCAGAGCAGAGATCAGGGAGGGTGCGGTCATTGTACCCAATATCGCTTAAAACGTAGCTCGCGTGTGTTGCTTCGCCGCTCCAAGAAGCCGCCCGGACCTTGCACAGCGATTTCTACCGCAGGAGTGATTTCTACAGAGACGCGCATTGTGGGCGTTGCTGCAGGCTGTGCCGACGAAAAGAGGAAACCGGCAGGGATTTTCAGTGACCTGCCGGTCTTGCTTGACTCGTCTCATGCGTTCGGTATCAAATGTGCCGGGCGCTCGGGCAAGGAGATCTTCCATGCGAAATGTTCTACCTTCCGTGTTGCTCCTCCTCGTGATCAGTAGCCTGTTTCTCGCGTCCGCGAGCGCCCAATCTACCTACTATCTCGCGCTAGGCGATTCGCTTGCGATTGGAATTCAGCCGTCGCCCCATGGTGACGTGCCGACAAACCAGGGGTACGCCGACGATCTCTACAGGGTGTTCCGCGCTCACATTCCCGGGCTTCGCTTCGTGAAGCTGGGGTGTTCAGGCGAGACGACCACGACGATGCTACAAGGAGGAAGTTGTAGTTACTCCACGGGCAGCCAGTTGGCCCAGGCGGTTGCTTTCATCGAGACGCATCGTGTGAGCTTCATTACGCTCGACATTGGAGCGAACGATATTGATCACTGCATCTCGATAAGCGGCATCGACGCCGGGTGTGTTCAGACTGCTTCCACCACCTTGGCCACGAACTTGCCGAAGATTCTCGCCGCGTTGCGCGCCGCCGGAGGCTCCACTCCAATCGTCGCAATGAACTACTACGATCCGTTCTTAGCTGCCTGGACGCTTGTGCCGTCCGGGCAAACGCTGGCTGAATCCACGGTTCAGGCGACTGATGCCTTTAATCAATTGCTGGAGGGAGTTTATGGGGCGTTTTCTATTCCGGTCGCCGACGTTGCACAGACGTTCCAGATCAATAACTTCGCGCTCATCCCATTCATCAATCTTCCTGTGAACGTGTTTATCACTCTAACTTGGACGTGGATGGGCGCTCCACCGCCGCTGGGCCCGGATGTTCACCCGAACGCTATCGGCTACCTGGCAATCGCGGAGGCGTTCGCTGGAAAAATCGCTGCTAAATAGGCCGTTGGCGTGGCAGTGGAAGGCTGCAAGAATCCCAAACAAAGACCAACGACTGTAATCGTCTGATAGTGCTAGTTGAACGAAACGGCGGACGATGCACTTGTATTGACTTCTGCCAACGTACGGATGCAGAGCCATTCAGTTAAGCAGTCTGCGTCGGTTCCAGACAGTTTGCTTCGTGCTCCATCCATCAGCGTCGGAAATCAGAGCAGTTCGCAAGCGCAATCTTTACAATTCTTCTCTCAGCTCGTGTGCCCAATCAAAAGTTAGGGAACGACGACTTTGATCGGTGATGTCTTCTTACTCTCGTGGCCGGAAATATCTACCGTTGTCGCTGCGTAGAAATAGGTGCTGCTGTTGGACACCGTGGAGTCCGCATACAGGGTTGATGCAATAAGGCTCGCGTTGATCTTTTTCCACGCAGCTCCGTCCGGACTGCGATAAACGTTGTAGCCAGCTACGTTGCTCGACGTCGAAGCCTTCCAGCTAAGGTCCACGACATGGTTCTCGGTCGCTTGAATGACGATTTTGTAGGCTCTCTGCGAAGTGTCTCCACCGCAGTCGGTGGCTTTCACAGTGAAGGAGGAGGTAGCTGCAGTCTTCGGTGTTCCCGTAAGGTTCAGCGACGTCGTGGTGCTGGACACCTGGGCGCTTACTCCAGCGGGCAGCACTCCGGATGAAATCGCAAAATGATAAGGAGTGCAGCCGCCACTTGCTTTCACTGCAGCTGAATATGCGGAACCGACAGTGCCATTGGGCACAGAGGTCGTTTGGATCGTGATGCCGCCAGAGGACTTCGCGCTGATAGCGACTTTATATGCCTTCTGGGTCGTGGCACCACCACACGCAGTGACCTTCACGGCGAAGGAGTAGGTAGCCGCGGTCTTCGGCGTTCCGGTGAGATTCAGTGACGTCGTCGAGCTGGATGCTCTCGCGGTTATGCCAGCAGGTAGCGTGCCGGATGCGATCGCCCATTTATAAGGAGTGCAGCCGCCGGTGGCCCTTACGGCAGCCGAATATGCGCTGCCGACAGTGTCATTGGGCAGAGATGTCGTCTCGATGGAGAGTCCGCCAGAAGTCTTCGCGCGGATAGCGACTTTGTATGCCTTCTGCGTCGTGGCCCCACCACACGCAGTGACCTTCACGGCGAAGGAGTAGGTAGCTGCGGTCTTCGGTGTTCCGGTGAGATTCAGTGACGTCGTGGTGCTGGATGCTCTCGCGGTTATGCCGGCAGGCAGAGCGCCGGATGCGATCGCCCACTTATAGGGAGTGCAGGCACCGCTGGCCCTTATCGCTGCCGAATATGCGCTGCCGACAGTGTCACTGGGTAGAGAGGTCGTGGTGATGGCGATACTGGCAAGGCACCGCGTGCCAAGCAGCAAGAAAAGGGAAAATAGCCAAGGCTTCACACCACCATGCTGCCAAGCTTATGCAAGATCACGACAGTCACAAAGGTTCCTAGACTATCTTTTGGATGTGCCCAAACGCAATGAAATCGGTAACATCCGTCGAAAGACACAGAGGTTTCCATGCTACTCATTGGTTCTTCTTACTTGACGCAAGATCCTCGGCAGGGACTGTGAGCGTTATCGCATGTGAGTGTTTAACAAAAGGAGCCAACACAGTGATTTCGGCGAATTTCTGCACATTTCTCTAGCCGAGAATCAACAACTCACACGCAATATTTTGAGCTTGAATCAACCTTGAGAGGAGTTTTTCAACATCTCTAACGACGTCGGCGATGTCAAGATATATTGAACTTTGTTTTAGTAACTTTGTGGCATAGCTTGCCCTCAGCGCGCTGGCACTGGTTGGTTCGAGACGGTAACGATCTTGCTTCGATGATTGCTGTATCCAACCGCATAGCTCGGGCCCACTTGCTTCATCACTGTGATGGCGTAACCCACCAGACATCTCTTCGGTCATCTTCGATCATGATGTGTTATGCAAACTCCCCTCCCTGTGGGGAGGCGGGTGGCCTATTCAGTCGACCCGGTCACTGCTTGCGCAGGACCACTGTTGAAATCAGGCATCCCCGCATGGGTTTTCCCCTTCTGCGGCAACTTTCCGCGCCGGCAGAACTCTTCGTAGTCAATCTCATCTCGCAGCATGATCCATAAGCGAATACCCAGCTTGCGCGCCGTTGCTACCCGTGCCTTGCCCATTCCTTTCTGCACCAGTTTGCGCCGGTAGAACCGCTTCAGTTCTGGGTCCTTGACCGCGGCATGCAGCGTCGCTTCCGTCCACAAATAACGCAGCAGCGAATTCCCCTCTTTCGTCAGCTTTCCCAGTCGCCGTCTCTTCCCACTGCTGTGTTCGCACGGGATCATCCCGATATAGCTGGCCACCTCCTTGGCGGTGCGAAAGCGATGCGGGTCGCCCAGAAACACCTCCGTCGCCAAAGCCGTGACCGGACCCACACCTGGATGCGTCAACAGCCGGCGCGCCTGTGGCCTTCCTTGGGCTTCTTTCTCCACTTGCTTGTCCAGTTGCTGAATCCGCTGTTCTAATTGCATGTATAACCGCAGCAGTTCATCCCGTCTTTGCGCGGTGTAGTCGGGTAGCGCCAGATCCTGCAGGGCTTGCCGCCCTCTCGCCGTCCACAATGCCTTGCCTTTCCGCAGGGCATGATTCAGTGCGATGGCCTGCAGGGTGTGCTGCAAGCGTGCTCGCATCTTCACCCATTGGTGTCGGTCGCGTAACAAGCTTCGTAGGTCCCGTTGTTCGGTCGACGGCATCCAAATATCGGGGAAACGATTCTTCATCAGCAGTAGTTCCAAGATCACGTCTGCATCTCGACGATCGTACTTTTGCTGGCGGGTCTCGGCCGCACGGATCTTGGCAGGATGACCCACCCGACACTGAATGTTTAACTCTTCCAGCAATTCCAAAAACCACTGCATCGCCCCGGTGGCTTCGATACCCACCACCACCGGACCCTCCAGCGAGCCGTAGAACTCCCGTACTGTATTCCCTTCATGCTTCAAAACCTTCTCGGTTAACTCGCCGGTTTCGCTGTCCATCATGGCGATGCTTTGTTGCCCTGCATGGAGATCGCAGCCTACAATTTTCATCTCGGCCTCCTTCGTCCCGAGCCTTTTGGTTGGATACCGAAAAGTCTACTCGGTCCGCTGTGAGGCCGACGTCGTTATG
>Ga0126371_10002948_pt1 | contig 14830 bp, 16 predicted proteins | sample PanSoiMetaPlot_4_FD_110145 | JGI IMG/M metagenome (GOLD analysis project Ga0126371, IMG submission 110145) | Tropical forest soil microbial communities from Panama - MetaG Plot_4 | ecosystem: Environmental > Terrestrial > Soil > Tropical forest > Bulk soil | place: Panama | collected 2016-02-17 | reverse complement strand
GCACGCCGCTCTCCGCCGCGCGGCCGAGATGCAGCCGCTTGACCATGGCGCCGGTGCCGGAGCGGGCGAACTCCATCAGCCCGCAGGCGAGGGAGCCGGCGATGCCGAGCGCGTTGGTCATCCGGGCCGCATTGAAGCCCAACAGCTTGCCGACCGCGACCGCGCCGCCGAACGGGCCAGTGGTGCCGGGCGCGTGGAAGCCGCGCTGCTCGTTGGTGTGCTTCGTCGCGCGGCCGATGCGGATCATCACCTCGGCGCCGGCTACGAATGCAGTGAGTAGATCGCGCCCCGCAAATCCGCGCTCCTGCGCGACCGCGAGCCCGGGCGCGAGCAGCGTCGCGCCCGGATGCACGCCGGCGCCCGGCGAGGTGAGGTTGTCGAGCTCGAAGGCGTGCGCGAGCGCGCCGTTGGCGAAGGCCGCCGCCGGCGCCTGCACCAGCGGACCACCGAGCCCGAGGATGCGGCTGCGCCCGCCCGGCCCGGCGCGGCGCGCCTGCGCGACGATCATCTGGCTCCACGGCAGGTCGTAGCCGAACACGATGGTGCCGACCGTATCGACGATCGTGTTGCGCGCGCGCTCGATCACGTCGGGCGGGATGTCCTCGTAGCGCAGTTGCGCGGCGAATTCGGCGAGCCGCTGGGTCTCGTGAGCCACGGTTTGACCTTGCGTTTGCGGGCGTTTTGCGCGGGTTTCCGGCGTTGGCGCACCGGAAGGTGACGGCGCTTCCTAGCACCCGGCGGGGCGCCGTGCCATCGCGCTTGCGGGGCCGGGAGCGCTTGGCTATATAGCGCGGACCCGCGCATGTCCGGCCGAAATGGACCCCGGTTCGTCGACCCGGACGTGCGACAATGACTGATCGGAGCGTGGCTCAGCCTGGTAGAGCACCTCGTTCGGGACGAGGGGGTCGCAGGTTCAAATCCTGCCGCTCCGACCAATTCCTCCTTGCAAAATTCACTTTCCAACTCGCGCCGCCGCGCGATCCCACCGCAGTTTTGCAATACGCGGGTCGCTCGCGAACGCCTTGCGATCGAACGTGATGCCGGATTTCGGGGCCTCGCAGATGGCCTGAGCGCCGGCCTCGCTGAGGTGAACGCGCCAGGTCTGTTGCGCGATCGGCCGTGACTTCGCGAACGCACCGCAGGCGAGCAGCGCGAGATTCGTTCCGCGCCCAGGGTCGCGCACCGAGGCGTAGCGAATGATCTGGATCTTCGCCGCCCGCGCTGCGTCGGCGAGATCGTGGCAGTGACGGTAGTCAGTCACATGCATCCATGCCGACTTGCTCGCCGCCAATTTGCCTTTGGTCAGGTCGATGGCTCGCTTGGTCGCGTAGCGCGCCGAGAACGCGGTGTATTCGGCCGGATTGGCGGGCCACGGCGTGTCCGGCGATTCGGCGAAGAACAGCAGGCGATGAAACGTTATCTCGGCAACCGCCGTCTCCGCTGCCTCCGATGCGTAGAACACGCCATCGGTCGGTCCGGCGCGGCGAAATCGCGAGCCTGCCGGATACGCCGCGCCGTAGCGGAACGGTGTCGCGAGCAGATAGTGCAGATGGCGGCACGCGGGCGGGATCGCCGGCTTGGTCGCCTCGATCAGCTCCTCGAGCGCTTTCTGCTCGTCGATCGAGTCCGTGAGCTTCAGCGTGGAGACGTGGTGCTGTGCCTCGACCAGGCGCCAACATGTGCCGGACAGCGGGCGCGCTTCAGACGAGAGCGCGGCGGGCGTCCAGGTATTGGATGACATTCATCAATCCGTGCACGGTCTGGATCAGCGACAGCGGCTCGGCGTCGAGCGCGAGGTTGCGGTTCTTGAGCCATTGGCCCGCGACCGCATCGTCGCCGCCGACGATCGCGTCGAGCGAGCGGTAGAGCCGGACGAACAGCGTGGCGAGCTCGAACGATTTCTGGCCGGCCGGAAGCGTGTAGTCGCCGCTGCGCATGCGCGACACCGTCGCCTCCGAGACGCCGATCACGGCGGCGAGCGCCTTGCTGCTCAGGCCGAGGCGCGCTCCCGCCCGCAGGGTCGCCTTCGTCAGGACGACAGGGGCTTCGGCCGGGACTGGGGCGACCTTTTTCATGGGCGCCGGACGCTCCATTCTGTAGAAATAAGTATATAGGATTATTGCTGGAGAAAGTCAATGTCGGGGCTCGTGCGTCGGCGGCGCTCGCCGAGGCGGCCGGCATTCGCGAGCGCTGTAGGCGCGAGCGGTTCGCCAATCAGGCGGGAGGCGGCGGAATCACATAAGGCGGCCTAGGCCGGGCGAGCCTTTTGACGACACGAGTTGATTGTCTCTCCGATGCCGTCGAAGATCTGGCTGGCCGAAACGATCCAAGGCTTCGAGATGATGCAATAGGTGATCGACTCGGCCTTCGGGTCGAAATCGAAACTGACGACGATCGTGCCGACGACGGGTACGACAGTCGTCGCTTTTCCAACATTTCCGGTCGGAGGGTCGTAAACCGTCCCATGCTCCGCCAAGCTCTTCTGCTTGACGCAGACAAAAATGGATTCGGTTACGCCGTGAAAAGTCCTGCAATCCGTCATTGGCGCTCTCCCCAAAACGACCTTAATCTTTGAGAGAATTTATAATGTATACACGCAGAGACTGTTGCGCAAGAGGGTGAGCCGTTCCACTTGACGACGCGCGATCGCCGCTTCGGGCTGCGGCATCGCATCGCGCGCACCCGCGCGCTGCGAATTTGCGGCGTTAACCATTCATTAACCACGTCGCGCCCATGTAGAAGCTCGTCGTCAATTCAAGGTGGCAACATGGAACAGACGCTGGAGCACCGTATCCGTCAACGCGCGTATGAAATCTGGCACACCAATGGCTGCGCCGAGGGCAGTGCGGATGAGCACTGGCTCGCCGCCGAGCGCGAGGTGCTGTCGTCATCGATCGCACTTGCGGCCGCTCCCGAAGCGGCGCCGACGCGCAAGGGGCGAAAAGGCAATCGCGCCGAGCGGCGGGCGCAATTGACGAAAAGCTCGGCAGCAGCGTAACCGGTCTCGTGCTCCGCGCGCCCGATCCGCAGGATCGGGCGGGCAGGGCGCGCCTGTCCGATCACCAGCCCTGCATTTCGTGCTCCGGCCTCACAGCGTGCGCGTCACCTTGCTGAGGTGAGGCGGATTGTCGGGATCGAGGCCGCGCCGGCGGGCCGCCGTCTCCATCGCGCGATAGCACGGGACGAGCATGACCACCGGATCGCAGATCGGGTGACCGTCCTCGATCCACGGCAGCGTCCCATACGGTCCTCCGGCGGTGAACACCGTCTCGCCGGCGGCATCGAGGTCGCGCAAAAGCTCGTCGACGGCGGCAGCGGCCTCGTCGTTCTGGCGCAGCACCAGCACGGGCGTTGCCGCCGTGACCGATGCGCGCGGGCCGTGCCGCAGTTCGGCCGCGCTGTAGCCGAGCGTCGGGACGCGCAGGATCTCCGCCATCTTGAGCGCGATCTCGCGGACGCTGCCGAGCGCGTAGCCGCGCCCGGCGACGAACGACGCCGGCGCGTCCGCCGCAAAATCGGCCCAGGCCAACCAGTCGCAGGCGAGGGCGCGCGCGAGCCGCGGCATGAGCTGCCGCAGGCCATCGTCGAGATCGTCGTCGCGCGCCAGCGCGGCGACGAGCTGCGCCCCGGCGATCATCGACAGCACGACCGACTTGGTGGCCGCGACGCTGTGCTCGGGTCCGGCGCCGATGGGCAGGACCAGCTCGGCGGCGAGGGCCGCCGGCGACGCATCGTCGTTGACGATCGCGAGCGTCAGCGCGCCGAGCCGGCGCGCCGCCTGCGTGGCGGCGACAAGATCGGGGCTGCGGCCGGATTGCGAGATGACCACGAACAGCGCCTCGCGCATGTCGGGCGGCCGCCGGTAGGCGGTCACGACGGACGGGGCGGCGTTGGAGACGAGAAGACCGAGCCGCGCCTCGACGAGGTAGCGCAGATAGACGCCGACATGGCCGGAGCTGCCGCGCCCGCAGAACACCACCATGCGCGGCTTCGACTGTCCGATGCGTGCGACGAGCCTCGCGAGCTCGTCGGCGCGCGCCAGCAGGCGCTCCGCCGCGGCGGGGATTTCCGCGATCTCGCGCGCCATGGCGGTTGTGACGGATGTATCAGACATTTCGGCCGCCGGACTTCTGGATGACCTGGCGCAGGTTTCCACCATGGCGCCGCAGCAGCTCTGCGGCCTCGTCGCGCGCGAGGCCGAGGCCGAGCAGCACCGCCGTCTTCACGTCGCCGTCGGCCGCTTCGACGAAGCGCGCCGCATCGCCGTCGGAACAGCGCACGATCTCGGCGACCATGGCCGCGGCGCGGCGGCGCAGCTTTGCATTGCTCGCCCGCATGTCGACCATCAGCCCGCGATAGACGCGGCCCATCCGGACCATGACGGCCGTCGAGAACAGGTTGAGCACGATCTTCTGCGCCGTGCCGGCCTGCATCCGGGTGGACCCGGCGATCACCTCGCTGCCGGTGTCGACCAGGATGCGATGCCGCGCGACGTCGAAGAGCGGCGCGTCCGGGTTGTTGGCGACCGCGATGGTCACGGCGCCGGCGCTGCCGGCGGCACGCAACGCGCCGATCGTGTAGGGCGTCGTGCCGCTCGCCGCGATGCCGATGACGACGTCGTCGGCGCCGATCTTCGCCTCGATCATCGCCTGCGCGCCGGCGGCCGCGTCGTCCTCGGCCCCCTCGGCGCTGCGCACGAGCGCGTCAAACCCTCCCGCCATCGCGAACACGACACGGTCGGCGGGCCAGTCGAACGTGGGATTGAGCTCGGAGCCATCCTGCACGCCGATGCGGCCGGAGGTGCCGGCACCGGCATAGACGATGCGCCCGCCGCGTTGCAGCGCCGGCACGGCGTCGTCGACCGCCGCCGCGATCAGACCGAGCGCGCCGCCGACCGCGGCTGCGGCCGCGAGCTGGCCCTCGTGCATGGCCGCGATCATCTCGGCGGCGGACCAGGAGTCGAGGTCGATGTAGCGCGGGTCGATGTGCTCGGTGCGCATGACAGCTCCAACCTCGCTCCGTCACGCGGCTTTCATGGCGGCGCGGCGGGCGAGATGCAAGGCGCCGTCGACGGCGTCGCCCTCGACCGGAACCAGCCGACGCTGCACATCGGGCGCGAGCCACGGCTGCATCGGCGACGCCAGTCCGCCGAGCAGCGCGACGCGCGCCGCGCCGTAATCGGCGAGCCGGCGCACCAGGTCGTCGATCTGCTCGGCGGCGTCGCGCACGATGCGCCGCGCCACCGAGTCGCCGGCATCCGCGTGCCGCATCACCAGCGGCGCGAAGGTCGCGTAGTCGGTGGCCGTCGCGCGATCCATCCAGGCGACGGCCTCGTAGGGATCGTTGTGGAAGCGCAGCATCACGTCGCGGGTCAGCGTGGTGCCGAGCGCGCGCTCGTCGTGGGCGCGCAACGAAAGACGGATGGCGTGCAGCCCGAGATCGGCCCCGCTGCCTTCGTCGGAAATGGGAAACCCGTAGCCGCCGACCCTGACTTCCTTGCCGCCGACGACCGCAAAGCCGATGCTGCCGGTTCCGACGATCACGATGCCGCCCTCGCGGGCGCCGTGCGCGCCGACGCAGGCGGTCGTCGCGTCATGGGCGTAGACGACGGAGCGGTAGGCGTGCGGCCGCACCGCGATCTGCTCGAGCAGACCCTTGCGGCCGATGCCGGCAAGCCCGGCCGCGACATGCAATGCGCCGAGCGCGTCGGCGTCGAGCCCAGCGTCGGCCAGCGCGGAGCGACACGCCTTCTCGACCTCGGCGAGGGCACGCTCGACCCCGAGCCGCAGCGTCGCCGGACCCGCGATGCCGGTCCCGAGCACGCGGCCGCCCTCGTCCTCGATGCGCGCGCGGCAGCCGGTGCCGCCGCCATCGACGCCGGCGAACAACGCGTTGCTCTGGAGCGCCGCCGCGGTCATTGCGCGACCCGCCGGATGTCGGCGCCGCACTGCACGAGCTTGCGGTCGAGCGACTCGTAGCCGCGGTCGAGATGGTAGATGCGGTGGACCGTGGTCTCGCCGGCGGCGACCAGGGCGGCGAGCACGAGGCACACCGAGGCGCGCAGGTCGGTCGCCATCACCTCCGCGCCGTGCAGCCGCTCGACGCCGCGCACCAGCGCGGTCGAGCCTTGCAGCGAGATGTTCGCGCCGAGCCGTCCGAGCTCGGGCACGTGCATGAACCGGCTCTCGAACACCGTCTCGCGGATCACCGAGGCGCCCGCCGCAATGGTCATCAGCGCCATGAACTGCGCCTGCAGGTCGGTGGGAAAGCCGGGATAGGGCTCGGTCGTCAGGTCGACGGCGCGCAGCGGCCCGGAGCGGACGACCATCAGGCCGCGATCGGTCGGCCAGATCTGCACGCCGGCACTTTCCAGGACCGCGCCGACCGAGCCGAGGTGCTCGAGATGGGCGCCGAGAATTTCCAGATGGCCGCCCGTGATGGCGGCCGCGATCGCGTAGGTGCCGGCCTCGATGCGGTCGGTGATCAGGTCGTGGCGCGCGTGGCGGAGCGCGTCCACGCCCTGCACCAGGATGCGGTGCGTGCCGGCGCCCTCGATCCCGGCGCCCATCGCGGCGAGGCAGAGCGCGAGATCGCATACTTCGGGCTCGCGCGCCGCGTTGAGGATCTCGGTCTCGCCGCGCGCGAGCGTCGCGGCCATCAGCGCGCTCTCGGTGGCGCCGACCGACGGCGAGGAGAGCACGATGCGGCCGCCCTGCAGCCGATCGCCTCTGGCGCGGGCGTCGATGTAGCCCGCGTCGATCTCGATGTCGGCCCCGAGCGCAGCGAGCGCCTTGAGATGCAGATCGATCGGCCGCGCGCCGATGGCGCAGCCGCCCGGCAGCGACACGCGCGCCGCACCGAAGCGGGCGAGCAGCGGCGCCAGCACCAGGATGCCGGCGCGCATCTTGCGCACCATGTCGTAGGGCGCCTGGGCGTTGCGCGCGGCGCGAGCATCCAGCACCAGCGTGCGGCCCGACCCGTTGGTCGCCGCCACGCCGAACTCGCGCATCAGGGCGAGCATCGAGGCGACGTCGGACACCTCGGGGACATTGCCCAGCTCCAGCGGCTCGGCGCTGAGCAGCGCCGCGGCGATCTGCGGCAGCGCCGCGTTCTTCGCCCCGCGAACCTGCACAGAGCCCTCGATGGGCCTGCCGCCGCGAATGACCAACCGGTCCATGATTCGTATCAGTGGCTCGTATCTGCGGGCTATTGCAATTAGATTGGCGTTATCTCGCCACCACTGGACATATGAATGATACCGGGTCGAAACAATCCTTCGGGGTCCGATACGCATGCGGTGCTGGCGGCGCGGGTGTTCGACGGCCGGCGCTGGCATGACGATGCCGCGGTGCTGATCCGGGACGGGAGGATCGTCGGCGTTGCACCCCGCGGTCAGGTTCCAGCGGACTGGCCGCGGACGCACCTGCCGGATGGCGTTTTTCTCGCGCCGGGCTTCATCGATCTGCAAGTTAACGGCGGCGGCGGCGTCCTGCTCAATGATCAGCCGACCGCGGACGCCATGCGGGCGATCGCGCGGGCGCACCGGCGCTATGGCACCACGGCCTGCCTGCCGACGCTGATCACCGACACGCGTGGGCAGATGCGGGCGGCGATCGCGGCGGCCGGCGCGATCTCGGGGCGGGAAGGGGTCCTCGGGCTGCATCTGGAAGGCCCCTTCATCAGCCCGAAGCGTCCGGGCGTGCATCGGCCGGATCTGATCCGGCGGCCGGAGGGTGACGACGATCTCGACCTGTTGCGCGGCCTCGGCGCCATCGGCACGTCCCTCGTCACGCTCGCGCCCGAATGCGTCCCAACGGGCTTCATCCGCGCACTCACCTCGGCCGGCGTGCGCGTCTCGATCGGGCACAGCGAGGCGTCCGCTCCCGCCGTGACGCAGGCCGTCGCGGACGGTGCGACCGGCGTCACCCACCTGTTCAATGCCATGCCGCCGATGAGCGCGCGCGAGCCCGGGATCATCGGCACCGCGCTGGCGGAGCGGGCGCTCACGGCCGGCCTCATCGTCGACGGCATCCATGTCGATTCCGTTTCGGTGCGCGCCGCCTTCGCGGCCAAGGGCGGCGACCGCATTGCACTCGTCACCGATGCGATGCCGACGGTGGGCGCGTCGCTCGCTCGTTTCGATTTGATGGGTCGGCCCATCACGCTCGCCGACGGACGGCTGAGCACGGAGGGCGGGACCCTGGCGGGCGCGCACCTCGACATGGCGACGGCGGTGCGCAATGCGGTGACGCTCGCGCGACTGCCGCTCGAGGACGCGCTGCGCGCCGCGTCGCTGACGCCGGCGCGATTTCTCGGATTGGAGCACGAGCGCGGCGCGCTCTTGCCCGGCGCGCGGGCCGATCTCGTGGCCTTGAGCGACGAGCTTACGGTTCGCGCCACCTGGGTCGGCGGCGAAAGCGATGAGACGGACAACGGTTGATCTCGCCGAGGGCGCAGGGGCGGAATACCGCAAGAGTCCGAGTTGCGACCCATGCATTGCGCGGCATCTGATTTGAACGCGACGCAGTCCGCGGTTGCGTGTTCGAGGACTTGTGCGGGACAATGGCCGAGACGGTCGCACCACACGATCGCGTTCGCTTTGGCGATGCGGGCCGCTCGCGTCGAGTCATGACCGTTCACGGCGCCGACGTGGATGCCGACATGGATGCCATCTTGGCGCCGTCACAACCTCCGGGCTGGGACAGCGAACGGAGACATTACATGACGGACATGCACATGCCGGACTTGCACATGCCGGACTTGCGCAAATGCGCCGCCGAGGCGATCGGCACGTTCTGGCTCACCTTCGGCGGCTGCGGCACGGCGGTGATCGCCGCCGCCTTTCCGCAGGTCGGCGTCGGCCTCGTCGGCGTCGCGCTCGCCTTCGGGCTCACGCTGCTGACCATGGCCTATGCGATCGGCCATATCTCGGGGTGTCACATCAATCCGGCGGTGACCGTCGGGCTTGCGGCCGGCGGGCGCTTTCCGCCGAAGGACATCGTGCCCTACGTGATCGCGCAGGTCATCGGCGCCGTCGTGGCGGCGGCCGTGCTCTACGTCATCGCCAGCGGCGCACCCGGCTTCGACCTCGCCAAAGGCTTTGCCGCGAACGGATACGGCGAGCACTCGCCCGGGCACTACGGGCTGGGCGCCGGGATCGTCTCCGAATTCGTGTTGACCATGATGTTCCTGTTCGTCATCATGGGCGCGACCCACGGCAAGGCGCCGGTCGGCTTCGCGCCGATCGCGATCGGCCTGTGCCTGACACTGATCCATCTCATCGGCATTCCGGTCACCAACGTGTCGGTCAACCCGGCGCGCAGCACCGGGCCGGCGCTGTTCGTCGGCGGGTGGGCGCTGGCGCAACTCTGGCTGTTCTGGCTCGCGCCCCTGCTGGGCGGCGCCGCCGGCGGCGTGCTGTACCGCTGGCTCAGCCTCGAACCATCCGCGCAGGTGACCGGGCTTCCGACTCCGGCGACGCGCTGAAGCGGATCAATAGCGCAGATGGCTTGCGCGCTCGGCGCGCCACGCCTGCTCGCCGGGCATCGCCAACGCATCGAGGTCGTGTGGCGTCGCGGCGGGGTCGTCGACCCATTCGCGCAGCAGCGGACCGCCATTGATGACGTCGATGGCGAGCTTGCCGTGCTCGTACTCGTAGGCGAAGTCGCGCCACAGCGCGTAGTCGGGATGGAGCCGCCGGATCGCCTTGAAGGCGAGCGCCTGGATGCGCCAGGGCTTGAATGCGTGGTGATCGTAGCCGCGATCCTCGGTGTGGATCTGCACGCCGTGACAGAGCTTGCCGACGTGCTTGTGGAACGTGGGCTCGAACCAGCACTCGCGCAGCCGGCAACCGCGCAGCCAGGTGGGCGCCAGCGCCTCCATCTCGCGCAGGATCGCGCGCGCATCGATATCGGGCGCGCCGAAGAGCTCGAGCGGCCGCGTGGTGCCGCGCCCTTCCGACAGCGTCGTGCCCTCGAGCATCACGGTGCCCGCATAGGCGCGCGCCATGAAAAGATTCGGCGCATTGGGACTTGGGTTGACCCAGGTGCGCGCGTAGAGCGGCCAGCCGAACCCCGGCGCGGCCTCGGGCTGCCATCCCTCCATCGCGACGACGCGATAGTCGACGTCGAGCGCCAGCGTGGCGACGAACCAGGACCCGAGCTCGCCGAGCGTCATTCCATGCCGCATCGGCATCGGTCCGGCGCCGACGAAACTCTCCCAGCCCGCACGCAGCGCCAGGCCCTCGACCGGCCGGCCCACCGGATTGGGTCGATCGAGCACCCAGACGGATTTCCCGTGCTTTGCCGCCGCCTCGAGCACGTAACGCAGGGTCGTAACGAACGTGTAGATGCGGCACCCCAGATCCTGCAGGTCGACGAGCAGCACGTCGAATGCGCCCATCATAGCATCCGTCGGCCGGCGCACCTCGCCATACAGGCTGAAGACCGGGATGCGGTGCGCGGGATCGATGAAGTCCGGCGACTCGATCATGTTGTCCTGCTTGTCGCCGCGCAGGCCGTGCTGCGGTCCGAACGCGGCCGCGAGCCTGAGGTCGCCGCACGCCGCGAGTGCGTCGAGCGCGTGCGTGAGATCGGCGGTGACCGAGGCGGGGTGCGCCAGCAGCGCCACCCGCCGGCCGGCGAGCGGCGCGCGCAATGCGGGCTCGGCGACGAGCCGGTCGATGCCGAATTTCATCGTCGCACCTCGACCTTCATCGCCGTCATCGTCCGCGAAAGCGGACGATCCAGCACTCCGCAGCGCGTCCGTCGGACACCGAGGGTTTCCCACGCACCGTTGTGGTTGCTGGATTGCCCGCTTGCGCGGGCAGTGACGCGGGAGGCGTGGCTAGGTTGAAAATAGTTCATGCGCAAAACAATCCACATGATGGAAATCCGCCTTGCCGGGCGGATGCGCCAAGGCCCAATACGACTTGCCGCCGACGGAGTCCTCGGTGATCGCCGCGAGACCGAGACGCCGCCCGCCGTCGCGGGGCAGGGCGGACAGCGTGTCCAGATCCAGCGAGGCCTGCAACGTGTAGCGGCCTGGCGCCGACTGCACCTCGATTCTCGGCGCGCCGATCTCGGTCGCGATACGCATTCCGCTGCGGTAGCTCTCGAACCGGTAGGCCGCCCAGCGCATCGAGGGCGCAAAGTTGAGCTCGTAATACGCTGCCCCCGCCGCGGTACCGACGAAGGCCTCGAAGCAGGTGTGCTGCCAGAGCTCGTCGGCGCGCGCCGAAGCGGCGAGGGGAGGCAAGCGCAGTTGGTCGATGTCGCCATGGACGACGTAGGACAGCAGCAGACGGCCGGCGCTTGGCCGCGCAACGTCCACCTCGATGCGCGTCGCCGCGACGCAACGCGACTCGAGATGGCGTCTCAATTGGTGAAGCATCACGTCATTCTAGCGCATTTCCGGCGAAGTTCGCGCCAGCATCGCCTCTATCTTATCCAGCCTGCTCTCCAGCTCCGCGGTGCTCAGCGTGCCCGCGAAGGCCTGGATCACGGCAGAAACCTGCGCGGCCTCGCGCGGGGTGATTTCACCGTCGGCGACGCCCTGCATGACGCTACCCATGGCGGCGACCGCATCGACGGCGGTCGCCATGGCGGGCAGCTCGAAGGGGACGGGGCGGTCCTTGGTCGGGCTGATGCGGTCCATGCACATCCGCAGCGCCACGGGGTGCCCCCCGCGGGCGAGCCCGATGAGAGTCTGGGTGAGATCGTCGGCGGCCTCGTCGAACAGCCGCTCGGCCGCGATGGTGCGCCGGTTGCGCGCGCCGCGCGGCCGGCCGGCCGGATTGCCGCTTTGTCCAGGTTGGAATTGCATGGGTGTGTCTCCTGATCGATGTGTTGCGTGGACGATGGTGTTGGGTGCGGCGTGCCTCGACTTCACACGGCGGATGAAGATGGCCCGCTAAGTGAGATTTTGGCGCGCCTGCAAATACAGGGGATTTACAGGCAATTTACAGGGAAACGCGTTTTTCGTTTTTCCGGTGATGCGCGGCCGGGATCGGGTCGGCCGTCGCGGCGGCGTGGGAGCCGTTGCGGCTTGTCGGACATGGGTTTTTCCTTCGCGATGGCGCCAGCAATGGCGCCGATGCAAACGTCGGGCCGTCGTTGCCGGCGTCCGGACGCAGTTTTTCGTCACTAGCATTTCCGCAATTACGGCCATTGCCGAGAAGTCACAAGCACGTAATGCTGCGCCGACAGATTTCCGGGGAAAACGGGGAGTTGAACCGCCAGGCGCGGCCTTGCGGCGCTCAAGCGAGGCTCGGCGCCAGGCTGAACGCGAACCCGCCGCGTTTCATTTCCTGATCAAAGCTGCGCCATGGCCCGCGCGCCCTGCAGCCAGCTCGACTCCCGGGGGCCCGTCAGCAGTTGCATGACGAGAGCCGCAAGCCGGCACATGGTCGGGGCCTCGCGCGATCCGGCACGACGCCCCATCATGGCGTTTCCATCACGTGCGATGGCCAGCAGTGCTCCCTCCATCGCGGCCAGACCGCCATTGTCGGCTAGGCTGGCGGTCGCCACTCCGGCGGCGTCGCGGGACGAATGCGCCCGAAAGCCGCCGTCGAACGTGACGTGGTGCAGCGGGACGGCACCGAGACCGTTGCCGGCCATGCAGCGTGCCGAGAGCTCGAACGAGCCGGTGGGTTTCTTGTGCGACATGGTCATCTCCTCGTGTGTGCCGCACCCGGCGGCCGGGCGGGCCGACGTGAGCGGGCGATGACCTTTGGTCGTTCGTGCGCAGCGCGGCGTTCTTTATCAAGCTGCTGATGCTGCTGCATAATATCTTCAGAAGTTCGCCAGAAACGCTTGTGAAGCGGCATCGGCGCCCGCGTTGGCAATCGACGGCGGTGCCGTCCGTCAGCGCGTACAGATGGCGGCAATCCACGGCAGGCCAAAATAGAAGCGTCCGCCGGCGACGTCGGCTTCGCGCTTGGCTCGCCACCGCTTCGCGTCCTCGGACGAGACGCCCAATCGAGGCGCGAGCTCGACGAGCGAATCCACGTAGCCGCGCGCATAGGAGGTCTTCTCGAGGTCGAGGTCCACGAACATCGCGGTCTCGATCTCCACCGACATGAAGCCCGCATCCGCGATGAGTCCGGGTATCAGCCGGCCCATTCTGCCTTCCGATGCGTCCTGCCAATCCTGCGTGAAGTCGGCGTAGCCAAGGACCAGGCGATCCGTCAGCCCGGGATCGTCGCCGGCGATCATGATGCCCGCGAAATCATGGTGGCCAAGCACAAACCGACCACCGGGCTTCAACAGGCGCCTCGCCTGCGCGACCAGGCCTTTGCGATCCGAAACACACTCGATGACGTTTTGGCAGACGACGATGTCGAAGGTCGCATCGGCAAACGGCGGCTTCAGCACGTCGCCATGCACCACGATCAATTCGCCGGCGCGCACGGCGGCGGTGAAACCGGCTGCGGCCGCCGCGAGCAATGTCGCCATCCGGTCGAGCGCGAACACTCTGCCGCCGGCGCCGACGCCTTCGAGGAGCGCCTGAAGGGTGCCGCCGCGGCCGCATCCGAGATCGAGCACCTGTTCGCCCGACGCAACGCGCGCGAGCGCGGCGATGTGTCGATGAAATCCCGGCTCGTCCCATTTCTGCCGATTGATTCGGTCTGCCTCTCGATTCTCGGGGCACCCGGGCCGCTGGGATGATGTCACGAGGCGCTCCTGGACGGATCGTTGTCTGGCGTCACCACCGCGTCGAACGGGCTCTCGCCAGCCCGCAGCCGGGCTGGCGAGAAGGTCGGCTCCGGTTACCGAACCCGGATCCGGACGAGCGTCTTGGCCGCGGGAGCCACCGCCGATTGGTTGGTGCATACGTCGCGGAATAGAACGCTGCCGTCCGCAAGGGTCGTCTTGGTGACGCACGAGCAGGGGTTCGGCGGCGTGATTGGCGCCGCCGCCGTGCCGGCGCCGGCGACGAGCGGCTGCACGACGGGCCTGCTGGCCGACGCGACCGGCTGGTTGGATCCAGCCGACGGCAGCATCCCGGCGACATTCGCGCCGTCGAAGCCCGGTCCCTGCGGCATGACCGAAAGACCGGAGCCGGATCCGCCGCCACCCGTGGCCGCACCGCCGGCAGGCGGCATGACGCCAGCGCCCGAACCGCTCGGCGGAGCGACGATGAGGCCACCATTGCCGGGCGGATGGGCGGGGACCAGGATCGCGCCGGGATTGAGCGCATGCCGGACGCCTGGGTTCGTCAATGCGCCGATCCGCGGCGAAACCGACTGATGCAGCGGGACGTTCTTGATCACATGCGATCGCGAGGGCGCCGACGCCGAAGGCAGCGTCTGCGGTAGACGCGACCAGTGTTTCTGGGCCGGTGCCGACGGGAGTGCCTTCGGCAGATGCGACCAGTGTCGCTGGACGGATGCGGTCGGCAACGACTTCGGCATGCGCGACCAGAAATGGGGCGGAGCTCCCCCGCTGGCCGAGGCGGACTGCTGGGCGAGAGCCGCTACGCAGAAGAGCGCGAGGGACGCGGCGGCGAGCTTGGAATTGACGGTCATTTCGGTCTCCTGGGTGCGAGTGGATGTCCATTCGACATCTGCCCGTTCGTCGTCGCGCCGGCGGAAAACACCTGCAGGGCCGCTCCATTTCGGCTCCAGAACTCCTTCATTCGCGGTTGGGAAGCGGTCTTTGGGGGAGGGGATTACCGATGACGGCATCACGATCGGGAAGAACCGAAGATCGGTTGCCGTTGTTCGATGCCGTCGCCGCGAGTCCATTCGCTCGGCCGCGAATGCGGCTTCAGGACGTTCAATGATGCGACGGGTAGTGGCGATAGATGTGCGGCGCCTTGCTCTGGACGG
>Ga0126371_10002946_pt1 | contig 14832 bp, 15 predicted proteins | sample PanSoiMetaPlot_4_FD_110145 | JGI IMG/M metagenome (GOLD analysis project Ga0126371, IMG submission 110145) | Tropical forest soil microbial communities from Panama - MetaG Plot_4 | ecosystem: Environmental > Terrestrial > Soil > Tropical forest > Bulk soil | place: Panama | collected 2016-02-17 | reverse complement strand
GCGGGCCAGCTCGACAAGGACCAAATCGAAGCGAGCTTGAGCCGCGTCGACAGCCTGCGCACGCGCGAGCGGAATCCGCACGTCGCGCGCCAGCCGCGTGTCGGTCAAGCGCTTGCTCGAGACGTCGCGTCGCGCGCGGTGACGCTGGTTCGCGCGCGCGGTGGTGTGCCGCCGCTTTCCCTGCCGGCCGGGGCGCGCGTGCTGATCATCAATTTCATCGAGGGTGGCCCCACGCGCTCGACCGGCGCACGCGTTGAAAGCGCGCTGGGACGCGCGCTCGCGGCCGCGGGTTTGCGCGCCACCGAACAACTGCGCGATCTCGACCCGGCGGGTCACGAATACAAACAGCTCTTGCTCGCAGCGCAGTCCGCCGATGCGTTTGTCGCGATCACTCGCCGCGCGTCGGCACATCCGCTTCAAGTGCAAGCGGTCGCCGATCTCGCGCTGTTCGGCAAGCCGGCGATCGCGGTCGTGGCGCTAGAACCGTATGATGCGGCGGAGATTCCAGATGAGATCGCCGTCATCGCGACGTTCGGCGACGCCGACGTCAACCTTCAAGCCGCCGCAGACGTGTTGCTTGGGTCAGCCGTCGCATCCGGTCACATCCCGGTGTCGCTCGCCCGGCATACGGAGCAAGCGCACATCACATGATCGACGCCGGCCCGTCCAACGTCGGAACTCCGCGAGCGCTCGCGCTTGTCGAGGGTGCGATCGGCAAAGTATGCTCTGCCGCCGTGATCCACGTCCAGCGTGCCAGTAAGATCCTGTGCGAAGCCGCGTTTGGCGAGATCGCGCCGGGTGGCCCCGCCACGACACCGGATGCGGTGTTCGATCTGGCATCGCTCACGAAAATCGCGGTGGCAACGTCTCTGCTCACGTTGCTCGATCAGCGGCGTTTCGCGCTCGACGACCCGATCATCGCGACGCTGCCGGAATTTGGCGGACGCGATCCACGCCGCGAAGTGGTGACGTTCCGCCATTTATTGACTCACACATCGGGGCTGCCCCCGAGCGTGAACGCTCGAGCGGAGCCCGGCATGACTCACGTGATGAGCCGCGTATGCGCAACGCCGCTCATGTCGGCTCCCGGCGAGCGGGTCGTCTACTCGGATTGTGGGTTTATCCTGGTCGGAGAAGCAGTGTCGCGTCTCGCCGGCGTGCCTTTGCCGATCGCAGTGCAGACGCTGACCTTCGACCCGCTCGCGATCGGGAGCAGTGGATACAATCCACGCGGGGAGATCATCGAACGCGTCGTTTGCACGGAGCAGGATGCGTGGCGCGCGCGTCTGCTGCGAGGCGAAGTTCACGACGAGACGTGCTGGTCGATGGGCGGCGTCGCAGGGCACGCTGGGTTGTTCGGCACCGCCGCCGACGTCGCCAAGCTCGGCGAGATGTTCCGGCAATCTGGTCAATACGGCGGACGCCGGGTGTTGGCGCGGCCTACCGCGCAGACGGCGGTGCGCGAGCACGCGCGCTCGGCCGACGAGCGGCGCGGCCTCGGTTGGGCTCTGAAGCCGAACGGCGCGCGACCGTGGGGCAACTCGCTCGGGGACGACGCATACGGGCACACCGGCTACACCGGCACGTCGTTGTTCATCGATCCGCGCCGCGCGCTGACAATCGTGTTGCTGACGAATCGCGTGCACGTGAGCCGAGTTGCCGGTCCGATCGCCGATCTACGATCCGCGGTCAACAACGCCGTGATCGAAGATCTGGAGCGGCCGGTTCCGCCCGGTCGTCAGGGCTGATGCGCATCATCGGGTTGATGTCCGGCACGTCGCTCGACGGCATCGACGTCGCGGCGATCGACATCGAGCGCCACGGCGACAAGCTCGACATCGCACTGCTCGGGCACTCCACGACCCCGTACTCGGCAGAACTGCGCGCGGCGCTGGAAGCGGCGCTCCCGCCCAAGCAGGGGAGCACACGAGACGTCTGCGTGCTCAACGCGCGCATCGCAACGGCCTTCGCCGATGCCGCGTCGCGCTTGTGCACGCGTGCCGGCGTCGACCTCGCGAGCGTGGACGCGATCGGTTCGCACGGCCAAACGCTCTACCATATGACGTCAGGGCGGCCCGAAACGCGTGCGACGCTTCAGGTCGGATCTCCGGCGATCATCGCACAGCTCACCGGCGTCACCACGGTCGGCGATTTCCGCCTCGCCGACGTTGCCGCCGGCGGCGAGGGTGCGCCGCTCGTTCCCTTCGTCGATTACTTGTTGCTGCGCAGCGACACGGAACATCGAGTCGCGCTCAATATCGGCGGCATCGCGAACGTGACGCTGTTGCCGGCCGGCGTCGGGCCGGAACAGGTGCGTGCGTTCGACACGGGTCCCGGCAACATGTTGATCGATGCATGCATGCGTTTTGAAACGCATGGCGTGCAGCGCTACGATCGCGGCGGGGCGCTCGCGCAAAGCGGCCGCGTCTCGCAGGCGCTCGTCGAAGAGTTGATGGAAGAGCCGTGGTTTCGACGTCCAAGCCCGAAGTCGACTGGACGCGAGGAGTTCGGAGAAGGGTACGCGGGCGACGTGCTGCAGCGCGCGGCCAATCTTGGCGTGACCGGGCCGAACCTGATCGCAAGCGTCACCGCTCTGACCGCGCACACGATCGCGGCGGCGGTTCCCCGTGAGTGTGAGCGCATAATCGTCTCGGGCGGTGGCGTGCACAACCGTGCGCTCATGATGATGCTCGAAGAAGAGTTGGAGAAACGTTCGGTGCGTGCGATTATCGAACGCTCGGATGCATTCGGCATGCCGGTCGATGCGAAGGAAGCAATGGTGTTCGCGGTGCTCGCGCATGAAGCGCTCCACGGCCGCACTAACAACCTCCCGTCTGCGACTGGTGCGCGCAGCGGTGTCGTCATGGGCGTGATCGCACCAGGAAAGAACTTCAGCGGGCTCATGCGCACGTTGTGGGCCCCGTCGTGACGGCTCAGGCATCTTGTGCGATTGGCATCGACGCGGGCGCGACGCACATGACAGGCGTGTTGCTGGGTGCCGACGGGATTGAGATCGCGCGTGCATCGGCGGGCGGCGGCAACGTCTTGACGTCGCCTCGCGGCGCGGTCGAAGAAAACGCGCGCAAGCTCGTTACTGCACTGACGTCGAACGGTCGCGCCGGCGCGATCTGCGTCGGTGCGGCAGGCGCTGGACGGCCGGAACAGACAAAGCGACTGGAGCAGATCTTCCTAGCGATTTCGCCCGAAGGCGTGAAGGTCCGCGTGTTTCACGACGGGTGTATCGCGCTGCGTGCGTTTACGACCGATCGTCCGGCCATGGTCATCATCGCGGGTACCGGATCGTTCGCATACGGCGAGCGAGCAGACGGCACTTCCGAACGCGCCGGTGGCTACGGTGCGCTCATCGGCGATGCCGGTAGTGCCTTCGCCATCGGCGCCGCCGCAGCGCGCGCGACCGCTCGCATGCTGGACCGCGTTGAGAAAGAAAGCTCACTGACGGCATCGATTCGGTCGGCGCTCGGCGTTGACAGCGCCGCTGAATTGAGCCGGGCGCTGATCGAGGGAGATGATGCAGTTGCGCGCATCGCGGCGCTGGCGACGCTGGTCGGCCGCGCGAGCGAGCAAGGAGATGTAACGGCGCGCAGCATCATCGACGCTCAAGGGAAGCGCTTGAGCGAACTCGGCTCAGTCGTCGCCCACGAACTGCGCGAAAGCGAGCGAGCGCTCCCCGTTGGTCTATGCGGCGGCGCCTTCGAGGCCATCCCGGAGCTCGCGGTCGCCGTCGAGCGCGGCCTTCAAGACCGCGGCCGCGTTGCAGTGCAGCGCTCACGTGGGGATGCGGCGCTCGCGGCGGCGCGGCTCGCGCTTGAAATGTCGGGACAAGGCGTGGTCTGATGGACGAACAATCGCGGCCACCGCTCACAGAACAGATCAACCCGTCGACCGCGGAGCTCGATCTGCTCGACACGCACGAACTGCTCCACCGCATCAATGATGAAGACCGCCGTGCGGCCTGGGCCGTCGAGCGCGAGCTCGACGCGATCGGCACTGCCGTCGACGCGATCACACAACGGTTGCGTGCGGGCGGACATCTTCATTATTTCGGCGCCGGTTCGAGCGGTCGCGTCGCCGTGGCCGATGCTGCCGAGCTCCCGCCGACGTTTTCGGCGCCGCCCGATCTCGTCGTGGCCCACATCGCGGGCGGACCGCCCGCTCTGCTGCACGCGGTCGAAGGCGCCGAGGACGATGCCTCCGCTGCTGAGGCTGAAGTGTCGGACGCGCATGTCGGTGCAGGCGACGCTGTCGTCGGTATTTCCGCCAGCGGGCGAACTCCGTACGTGCTCGCGGCGGTCGACGCCGCACGTCATGCGGGAGCGCTGACCATCGGCATCACCAATGATGTGCGCAGCCCGCTCGCGCAGCGGTCCGACATCCCGATCGCGTTATTGACGGGCGCTGAAGCGGTCGCCGGCTCGACGCGCATGAAGGCGGCGTCAGCCCAGAAGATGGCGCTGACGACCTTGAGCACCGCCGTGATGGTGAAGCTCGGGCGCGTTCACGGCAATTTGATGGTCGACGTCGCTCCAACCAGCGCGAAACTGCGCGCACGGGCGCTACGCGTCACGATGCTGGTCGCCGGCTCGGGTGAAGCCGAAGCGTCCGCGGCGTTGACCTCATCGGGCTATGAGGTAAAAACAGCCGTCGTGATGTTGCGGCGCGGCTGTTCGCCGGAAGAAGCGCGTGCTCTCTTAGAACGCTGCAACGGTAATCTTCGACAAGCGCTCGCCTGACGGCTCACGGGCCCACGTCAAGACGTACCCACCCATCCGGATGCTGCGGCAGCGCGGATATCTCAGGATGGATGGCCGCGGCGAAGATCTCGGCCGAATCCAGTAGCCGCGGTCCCGGCCGATTGACGTAGGCATTGCCGTCGACGACCGCAACGCGGCCGCTGCGGACCGCTCGAAGCGCACGCCATTGCGGGGTTGACGCCAGCGAGCGCGTAGCGCGCAGGGCCATCGGTAGATCGAAGCCGCATGGCGCGACGATGACCGCGTCCGGATCAGAGGCCGCAATCGCATCCCAATCGAGCCGTTGCGAGTCTTCGCCGGGATGTGCCAGAATGGGAGTGGCGCCGGCGAGTTCGACGAGGCTCGGTGTCCAATGGCCGCCGCTCATTGGGGGATCCGTCCATTCGAGCACCAGCGTGCGTGGGAAAAACTGTGCCGCCGACGTCGCCGCGCGCAGCGCGCGCTCGCGCGCTCGCAAACCGTCGACGAGCCGGACCGCATCCTCGCGGCGGCCGATGAGATTTCCCACCGCGTCGATCGTCTGGTAGACGTCTTCCAAACTCGACGGCTCAAGCGACACGAGCCGCGCATCGCCCTTCAAGCGCTTCATCGCGGTGCCGACCTGTTCGTACGAAACAGCGCAAACCGGGCACAGCTCTTGCGTGATGATGAGATCCGGCTCGAGCTCCGCCAGCAGTTGCGCGTTCAGTGCATAAATGGAAGAGCCGGAGTGAAGCCGCTCGCGCACGTGACGGTCGATCGTCGCGGCATTGCTGCCGCTCGCTGCTCCCAGGGACGATTCACCCGTCGGCAGCGTGCTTGCGGTCAAGGCCGGTTTTGAGCGGGCGGCTGCCGGAAAATCACACTCGTGGGTCACGCCCACGATCTCGCCGCCGGCGCCAAGTGCGTACACGATCTCGGTCGCGCTCGGCAAGAGGCTTACAATTCGCATCGTCGCAGTGGCTTGGATTATCTGATGATGAAACGCCGGCCTTTTTAAGGCCGGCGCATCACCGGGAATGGTTGTCGGTCGGGGTAGTTCGCGCTACGCGGGATCCAGATGCTCGTACGCGATCGTGACGAGCTGTTTCGCGTTTGCGGCCGTCAGGTCGGCAGGCACGAACACGTCGCCATCAGCACCGCAGTTCTTGAACGTCATCCCGTCAGCGGCTTGTTTGACATCGTTGCATAGATACGTGCTGCTCGATGAGAGTGTCGAACCTTTGTAGTGGTCGACGATCTCGGCTACTTCGCACATATCGCTGTTCGCGCTGCGCATCGTCTCAAATGTGCGAGCGACTGCGGCATCCGTGCCGTGATATGCGACCGCGATCGTCGCGGCGTCGCACGTCGAATATGCTTTGGAAAAACAGCTCTCGGCAGCAAGAACGTCCTTGCTGCTAGCGCTGCCGATCTCGAGACTGCCGCACGCCCCGCCGGGCGCGGCGGCGACAGGTGCGGCGGCGACGGCTGCGGGCGCCGTCGACGCGGCCGCCGCAAAGGGTGCTGCCATCGCGACGCTCAGCGCGAACGCTGAGGCGATCGCCGCAAACCGACCAGCGGCAGCCGTAGAACCTGCGAACATGGACATCCGTCTCCTTTCGCCGTGAAGCTTGCTGACGGGAAGTATACTCGTCCGTCGGCTCAAGGTTTCAACCGAGCGGCTGGGAGACTTCCGATCAAGAGCTACGCTTTGACGACAGACCGCTCGACTGCCCGGTGGACATGGTCCGCCACAGGAAACTGGCGAAAACCTGGCATAAGTTATTCGAACCTTAATGCTCCGTTTTGCGCGCACGAAAAACGGCACCCCTCGCATGCCACGTAAACGGTGCGCACGAGCATACGGCGGGGTGTTTTCCTTACATTAAGAAAGGCAAGATAATGTCGAAATCCGATCGCGTTGGTGCGGCGCTCTCCCGAAAGGATTTCTTAAGCGGCGTCGGCGTCGCCGCTGCGGCGGCAGCCGGCGCAAGCGCCGGGGTGAGCTCTTCGCTCGGGTATTCTCCGGCCGCCGTGGCCGACAACGCTCCGATTCTGATCGGCGATGCGGACGAGAGCAGCGGTGTCTATACGGTCAGCGGCGGCAGCCAGTCGCTCGGCAAGAAGGTGTGTGTCGGGGAGTGGAATGCTCGCGGCGGCGTGCTTGGCCGTAAGATCCAGCTCATCCACGCCGACACCGCAGCATCGCCGGCGATCGCCGTGCCCAACGTCACGAAGCTCGTTGAGCAGGACAAGGTTGACGTAATCGTGGGTGAAGTCGCGTCAAGCGTCGGCCTGGCTCTATCGGCTCTTGCGCAACGTCTCGGTATCGTCTACGTCGCCGCCGGCACGCATGATACCACCATCACCGGCAGCAACGCGCACCCGTGCTGCTTCCGCACAACCGCCGCGAATTCGATGCTCGCCAATGCGACGGCAAAAGCGCTGTTACCGTACGGCAAGAAATGGTTCTTCATCACGCCTGACTACGCGTATGGTCATTCGGCGCAGCAAGGCTTTCAAAAGGTGCTCGAGGCCAACGGTGGCCAGTCGCTCGGCAACGAGCTGACGGCGTTTCCGACAAACTCTGGTGACTTCACCGCGCAGCTGACCAAGGCCAAGAACAGCGGCGCGGACGTGCTTGTGCTCAGCTGGTACGGCGGCGACCTCGTCAACGGCATGAAGCAATACGTCCAACTGGGACTGGACAAGGTGTTCAAACAAGTTGGCGGTCCGCTCAACGGCGTCGAAGTCGCCATTGGGTACGGCACCGAAAACAACCGCGGCATCTGGGGCGCTCCCTGGGCGCCGGACTACCCGACGCAAGCTTCCAAGGATCTTGGGACCAAGCTCAAGGCTGCAGGCGCGCAATATGTCGACTGGCGCATGTATCTTGGGTGGCTAGCGACCGAAGCGTGCATCACCGGAATCCTGCGCGCCGGCACCACCGATGCTGAGAGGCTGGTACGTGCGATCGAGGACCTCACGTTTAACGGCCTGCAGAAGAAGTTCTGCCACATCCGCGCGTGCGACCATCAGAACGAGCTTGACGTGCTGGTGACCGAGGCGATTCCCAAGTCTCAATGGAAATTCCCGAACCAGTTCTTCAAGATCAACGCGATCGTGCCCGCGAGCGAGACGCTCGAGCCATGTAGCGAGAGCGACGCGCCCGCGAAGCTCGCGGCCCAGACGATCCCGACTCGCGAAGACTACACGCCCAAGGGCAGAGCGTAACACCTAGATCAACCGCTCCGACCTGTAGAGGCGCCGGCCGTCAAGAACCGGCGCCTCTGACATAGGGGAGGCACAACGACGGCTCTGAACGCAGCGGCGCTTAACGCACTGGCGAATCTCCTCGCGATTCTGCCGAATCAGATGATCGCGACGATCTTCGACGGGTTGACGCGCGGCATGCTCTACGTGCTGTTGGCCCTCGGACTCAATATCATTCTCGGGCTCATGGGAGTCATCAACTTCGCGCACGGCTCGTTTTTCGCGCTGGGCGCATACATCACGTTCACGCTGTCGACCACGATCGGGCTTTTCCCCGCCATTATCGTTGCCGCGCTCTGTATGGCCATTCTCGGCATGATCATGGAGAGCGTCTTCATCCGGCGCCTATATTCTCGCCCGCCCGAGCACGTTTTGATGTTCACTTTCGGCGCGTTTCTGATCTTTGTGCAGGTGATCCGCAAGGTCTGGGGCGACGAGCCGAAGCCGCTCTCGCCCACCGGCTGGCTCGCAGGTTCGGTCAACCTAGGATTCTCGCAATATCCGACATTCCGGTTGCTCGTCGTCGCCGTCACGATCGTGGTCCTGGTGCTCGTCTGGCTGATGCTCGTGCGCACCAATTTGGGTCTGACGATTCGAGCCGGAACGCGCGACAGCGAAATGGTCAGCATCCTCGGCATCAACATGCCGATGACGTTCACCGTCGTGTTCGGTCTCGGCTCGCTGCTGGGTGGCCTGGCCGGCGGGCTTGAGGGTCCGCTCTACAACATCGACCCGAACATGGGCGCCATCTACATCATCACCGCGTTCTTGGTTGTCATCGTCGGCGGCATCGGGTCGTTCTGGGGCGCGGTGGTCGGCGGATTGATCATCGGGCTGCTGCAAGAGCTCATCGTGCAGCTTATCCCCGGCGGCTCGTCGGCCGAAGATATCGTGCCGTTCGCCTTCATGCTGCTCGTCTTGCTGATTCGGCCACGCGGTCTATTCGGCACCGAAGGGCTCTTCGACTGATGGCGACGGCAGTTTCCGGACCGCGCACCGGTTGGCGCTCGATGATCCCGTTGCTCGTCTGGGCGGTCGTGCTCGCGATCTTGCCGTGGTTTCTCGTGCACGTGCTTAAGAGCAACGTCGCGCTCGGTACGAACATGGTGATCTTCGCCATGATCGCGCTCGGGTTCAACCTGTTGTACGGCCACACCGGCGACCTCTCGTTCGGGCATGCGGCGTTTGTGGGTTTCGCAGGCTACATCGCCGCGTATATGATCCTCAATCACGGCTGGACGTTCTGGCCCGTGATCATCGTGTCGATCATCGGGGCGATGCTCCTTGCGGTCCTGCTCGCGCGCGTCATCGTGCCACGCAGCTCGGGCATCTACTTCTCGATGCTCATGCTCGCCTCGGCGCAAGTCCTCAATTTTATCGGCGAGCGCTGGAACTCCGTGACCGGCGGCGACGACGGCTTGCAAGGCGTCTTGCGCCCGACACACGTGTTGCCGCACAGCCCGCTCAACCTCAACAACGAGTTCAACTTCTACGTCTTTTGCGCGGTAATCGCGTGGGTGCTGACGCTGTTGATGTGGCGGATCGTCAACTCGCCGTTCGGCGCGGTGCTGCACGCGATCCGTGAGAACCGGCAGCGCGCCGAATTCTTGGGATACAACGTCGTCCGCTACAAGATCAACGCGTTCGTCTTATCCGCGCTGTTGCCGGCGGTCGGCGGCGTGCTGCTCGGCTATTACATCGGTGCAGTCAATCCAGGCGAGATGAACTGGACGGAATCGGGCAACATCGTCATGATGACGCTGCTGGGCGGCGCGCCGACATTTTGGGGTCCGATCGTGGGCGCCTTTCTGTTCAAGTTCATGCAGCAATACGTTTCGAACTTCACGCAGTTCTGGGAAGGCTACATCGGCATCGTATTCGTGGGCTTCGTGCTGTTCGCGCCTCAAGGCATCTGGGGGCTGGTGGAAGCGGGTTGGCGAAACCTGCGTGCGAGGCGGGCATCGTGAGCGTCATCTTCCGCACTGAAGGACTCAGCAAGCATTTCGATTCACTCAAAGCGGTCGACGGCGTCGACTTCGCTGTGGAAGAAGGCACGATCCATGCGATTATCGGTCCCAACGGCGCAGGCAAGACCACGTTCTTCAATCTGCTCACCGGTAATTTTCCGCCGACGTCGGGCAAGATATTCTTCCGCGATGAAGACATCACAGGATTGCCTCCGCACGTCATCACGCGCAAGGGGATCGGCCGCTCGTTCCAGATCAGCAATATCTTCGGAGGCTTAAGCGTCTTCGAAAACGTGCGCGTCGCCGTCCAAGCGACCTACGGCGACTTCCCCGGCATCATTATCCGCCCGAAGTGGTTGGGTGAGGTGGAGGAAAAGGCGCACGCGATCATCGAGCGCGTCGGGCTAACGCCCTTCGCTCACGTGCAAGCTGCGACGCTTTCTCACGGCGACGAAAAAAGGCTGGAGATCGGCCTGGTGATCGCGGCCAGCCCGACGCTGTTGCTGTTCGACGAACCAACCGCCGGCATGTCGCTCGAGGAATCCAAGCAGACCATGGCCATGCTGCAGGACCTTGCCACGCGGCATACGATCGTGCTCATCGAGCACGACATGGACCTCGTCATGTCGCTTTCGCATACGATCACGGTGTTGCAGAACGGCCGCAAGATCGCTGAGGGGTCGCCGGCTGCGATCAGGGTCAATCCGCTGGTGCAGCAAGCCTACCTCGGAACGGCTGTCTGATGTTCCTCGAAGCGCGCAATCTCAACACGTATTACGGCAAGAGCCACATCTTGCAGGACGTCTCCGTCGACGTCGATCGCGGCGAGGTCGTCGCGCTCATCGGGCGCAACGGCTCGGGCCGCAGCACGACGCTCAAGACGATCGCGGGCGTCGTGCCGCCACGCCGCGGCACCGTCACGCTGGGCGGCAACGACATCACCGGACTCAAGCCTTACACGATCGCGCGCCACGGCGTCGCCTACGTCCCTGAAGAGCGGCGCATCTTCCCAAATCTGACCGTGCTCGAGAACCTCAAGCTGGCCACGCTGGCCGGCCGCAAAGGACAATGGGATTATAAGAAGGTGTTCGCGTTTTTCCCGCGGCTGGAAGAGCGCAAGGCGAACAACGGAAAAGCGCTGTCGGGCGGCGAGCAGCAGATGCTCACTATCGCGCGCGCGCTCATTCAAAACCCCCAGATCATTCTGCTCGACGAGCCGCTTGAGGGGCTTGCGCCCGTGGTCGCCCAGGCCATTCAAAAGGCGATTCTCGAGATGAAGGCCGAGGGCATGACCATGCTCCTGGTCGAGCAGAACGCTCGGGTCGCGCTCGCGGTCGCGGACCGGGCGCACGTGCTCTCGGACGGCCGCATCGTAGCGTCAGGCACGACCGCTCAGCTGCGCGAAGACCAGGAGCTCATCCAGCGCTACTTGTCCGTTTAACCCGTTTCGCGATCGCGTTGGCACTGGCGATCGGCGCGCCGCTCGCCGCGGCGGCTGCAGATGTGCAGCTCGCGTTCGTGCCCATGGACGACCGGCCGGCGACTGAGCTGTTTCCGCAACAGACCGCAGCCATATGCGGAGCTCATCTGCTGTTGCCGCCCCAGCCGCTTCTCGGACACTTCACGCAAGCCGGCGACGCCGATGCGATCGGCCAGTGGCTCTCCGATCTTGACACGACCTCCCTGCGCGCCGTGGTCGTTTCGGCGGACATGCTCGCGTACGGCGGATTGATAGCGTCTCGCATCGCGGCGACGCCGCTCGCGACCGCGCGCGCACGGATCGCGGCCCTGACGCGCTTTCATCAAGCGCACCCGGCGATTCCGATCTATGTGTTCGGCACTGTGATGCGGTTGGCGCCGACCGAAACGCCACAGACCGAACCGTATCTCGACGCGCTTACAAGTTTCGCGCGCAGCGCGGGCGCGCAAGCCGGCACAGATGAGCAAACTGCGCTGGCTGGCTGGCGAGCGCAAATCCCCGACGCCGCGTATTGGGACTACATCGGCGCGCGCGCGCGCGATCTCGACATCGATGAGATGCTCGTGCGGATGGCGGCTGTGGGAGACATCGCTTGGCTCGCGGTCACGCAGGATGACGCCGGATCTCCAGACGGTCTTCAAGTGTCCGACAGATCAGCGCTCGTCAACGCCGCCAACGCGCTTGATGTGCGCGGCCGCGTGTTCTTCGGTCCGGGCGCGGACGAGATGGGCATGGTTGCGGTGACGCGGGCCATCGAAGACGAAGCGCGGTGGCATCCGCAGGCGGAGATCGCCTACTCGGTCGCAACCGGCCGGTCCGCGCAGGATCCGCTGGAAGACATACCGGTCGGTGGCACGCTCGAGGCGGCATTTCGAGAACTCGGGCTACGCGAAGCCGGAGCACGACCTGACATCAGGCTTGCCGTGTTTGCACCGAGCACCTCTGCACAAGAACGCAGCCAATTCGTCGCCCGGCTCGCGGCCGACATGCGCGCCGGTACGCCCGTGGCGATCGTGGATTTGTCGTTCATAGACGATGACATCGCGCAAGAGCGCGCGGCGTTCGAAGCCCTGCAGGCCGCGCAGGCGGCAGCGCTTCCGACCTCATTTGCGTCATGGAACACTACGGCGAATTCAGCAGGGACGGCGCTCTCGGCGGGGGTTTGTGCCGCGGTGGCAACGCACGAAGGTGTCGACACGGCTTTGGCTCGGACGAATTTCCTCTTCGACCGATACGTCGACGACTACGCCTATCGCTTGCTGGTACGGCCCGGGCTTAACGCGCAACTGCGCGGCGACGGCTTCGACACCTATGCGCTCGGTGCTCACGCGGCGCAAGCTCAGTCTCAAATGCGCGCGCAGCTATGGCCGCTTGCGCTCGACCTCTTCGATGCGACCTTCGCAGGCCAATGGGATCAACGCGAGCTTTCGATGTATCTTCCGTGGCAGCGCACGTTCGAAATCCAGCTCAACACGACGCTTGCGAGCAAGCGCTGATCAGCTGCGAACCGCGACCTCGTCGCAAAAGGGACCAAGCGCGCCTTCTACCACTTCCCTGATCAGCGGGCCTAACGACACTACTCGATCACGCCATTGCGGCGACAGCTGATAGCGTTTGGTCATCACGACCTCAACGCGGAACGTTCCGGTACGCCGTGAAGACGGCGTCGGGTCGATGCGAGCGATCGGATCGCTGTTCCAGCCCGGCAACGCCATGTCCATCGCTTCAAGGATAACCCGGGACGCTTCCTGATGGGTCATCGTTTTTCAACGCTCCGTGCAGCGGGGAAGCAAGCACTCTCCAATATCATGTCGGGCTTCTGCCAACCCCACATTAGGGCCGCGGGTCACATTTTAGGCTGTTTTAGGACAGGGGCCAGGGGTTGGAAATGGCGATGCGCGGCACGCCGGGCGGATACGTAGTCGGATACTTCGCCAAGAACTCGCGCGCACGTACTGTGAGGTCTTCGAAATTATCCCACAATCCTAAGTCGCCGGTCGCTTCGCGCAGTATAGCGATATAATTCTCGAGCACCTTCCACGAGCCGGCGACGTTGCTGCAATAATGGTCCATGAACAGGTCGTAATCGACGACCCTGTTTTTGACGAGGTTGCCGAGCTCTTCAAAGAAGTTACCGACGAGCCGCGCCGATTGGTGAAGCCGTACGTATTCTGGCGGCACGTCGGGCGGCGCATTCGTAAAGCGCGTACGCGAGACGACAAACGCGCGGAACGCGGGATCTTGAAGCGCGGAAGCGATGCTGTGATTCACAAGGTACTGGGCTTCGCGGAAACGCTCGTCTTGGAACTTCTCGCCGATGGTCAGCAGCGCAGTGATCTGGTTGCCCGTGCGCAAGTGGCGCATCTGCACGAGCGCCGCAACTACGGTCGCTGCGACGATCACAACCGTGAGCAGCGTTCCCGTCGTGTTCAGGACCTCAAGCGACATCAACGAGCCCCTCCTGGCTGGCAGACCTCGATCAGCACGTCTCCCGCCGCGCTTGGATGGATGAATGCGATGAGATTGCCGTGCGCGCCGCGTCGCGGTCGCTCGTCGATGAGGCGCGTGCCTTGCGCCCGCAAGCGCGCCAGCTCATCATCGATATCGGCAACGCGGTACGCGATGTGATGGAGCCGGGACTCCTTGTCGCCCAAGAACGCGACGAGTGGCGAATCGGGCTTCAGCGGGCGCAGCAACTCGATCGTCGAGTCGCCGGCGCGCATGCCGATGATCTCGACGCCTTGGTCGGCGACCGTCTCATGATAGCGGCGCGCGAATCCAAGCGACTCGTAGAGAGCAGCGCTGCGCCGGAGATCTGCGACGACGAGCGCGACATGATCGATTGGCCGCCCTGTTTCCGTCTGCGCCTGCGGCATTAGACGACGGCCGCCGGCCGGTACACCGAGAAGACTTCGCGCAACGCGTCGGCGACCTCGCCGAGCGTCGCACCGGCATCGACGGCTTCGATGAACTCCGGCATCAGCGGCGCACTCGCGCTCGCCGCGCGTTTCACCAATGCGAGCCGGTCAGCGACGAGCGACGCATCGCGCTTCGCGCGGAAGGCTGCCAGACGTGCGCGCTGCTCGCGCTCGATCGCAGGGTCGATCCGCTGCAACGCCGGTTGTGCTTGAGTCGACTGCTCGTCTGCGAACTTGTTCACGCCTACAACAACCGACTCGCCGCGTTCGAGTCTGGCTTGTGCGCGGTAGGCGCTGTCGGCGATCTGCTCGGCCATCCAGCCGCTCTCGATCGCGGCGATCGATCCGCCGCGCTTGTCGACCTCTGCGAGCAGCGCGCGCGCCTTGTCGGCCAAGTCGGCCGTGAGCCGTTCAACATAGTACGAACCCGCAAGCGGGTCGGCGGTGTCGGGAACGCCGCT
>Ga0126371_10002945_pt1 | contig 14839 bp, 14 predicted proteins | sample PanSoiMetaPlot_4_FD_110145 | JGI IMG/M metagenome (GOLD analysis project Ga0126371, IMG submission 110145) | Tropical forest soil microbial communities from Panama - MetaG Plot_4 | ecosystem: Environmental > Terrestrial > Soil > Tropical forest > Bulk soil | place: Panama | collected 2016-02-17 | reverse complement strand
TTATTTTGGAAGATTCCTGCGCATCCGCTACCGGGGCCGGAGGCTTCCCCAAGACGTGATCGACGACTTGGTTCAGGACACTTTGCTGAGGGTCATGATCAAGCTTCGCGACGGTGCCGTACGACAGCCGGAGTGCTTTGGGGCCTTCGTTAACTCCATTAGTAACAACGTCTTACTGGAATACTTCCGATATTCCTCCAAAAACTCACGCGCACAGCATGGACCGGTCGACTTGCCAGATAAGGTGTTGGATGTGGACGGCTTACTGGTCACACAGGAGACGGCAAAACATGTTCGGCGCGTCCTGGGCCAGTTGCCGGAAAGGGACCGCCGCATCCTTCGCCGATTGTTTTTTGACGACACGGATAAGGACACGATCTGTATCGAATTTGGGGTAAACCGTGACTACCTAAGGGTTTTGGTGCTGCGGGCCAAGGACAAGTTCCGTGTTCTCTACAAGTAAGGACAAAATGGGAGGCGCGTTCGGGTGAAACGATTATGCTGCCGCGCGCACTAGTCATGGGATCGCACCTATGGATCACAAACAGGCAGTAGAACTGCAACTAGCCGTGAAGTATGTGCTCGGCGAGCTCTCGCCCGTTCAACGCGATGAATACGAGGACCATTACATTGACTGTCCCGACTGCGCGCAGGATGTGCAGGCGGCGGCGGCATTTGCCGACACCGCGCGCGAGGTGTTTCGGCAGGAAGCCCGAAGCGAGGAGCGCGGAGCAAACCAAGTCCGGGTTGGCAGGGGGGGATGGCTGTTCTGGCTACGCCCAGGTTTTGCTGCGCCAGCCCTGGTGGTTCTGGCGGCCGTCGTGGGCTATCAGAACCTAACAACAATACCGAGGCTGAAGTCCAAGGCGGAAGTCTTCAACTCCTTCTCTTTGGTTGCGGCCAACAGTCGCAACGAGCGCGGCGAGGGGAAGGTAGAGGTGCAAGTACGCAAGAGTGAAATGTTTGCGCTCGATTTCGACTTTCTGCCAAAGCAGAGTTTTGATCACTACCTATGCCAGTTACAGGATGAGTCGGGGCGTGTCGTGCTGCAGGTGGCCATTCCGGCCGAGAAAGAAAAGCAGGAAGTGCATTTTCTTGTGCCAAAAGGTTTGGATCGCGCGGGTGCGTACCAGGTTGTAATCGTGGGCGACCCGGGGGGGAAGGGGCGGTGGGACAAAGCGAATGAAGTTTCGCGAATGAATTTCGTGGTTGATTTTCATCCCTGAGATGATTAAGTATTCGCCCGATTCAAGGCTCTGAGGTAATACGATGCCCAAATACCAGCCCCTTCGCTTCCACTTCCATGCCAGCGGATACGCCTTAAGCGCACATTTCCAGCGCCCTGTCGAAGTCCCGATTCCCGCGCAGGCCGCTCTGGCGCTGCCGATCGAAGGCGGCAGCGCGCATACGGGACTGGAGCAGTTCGAGATTCCGCGGCTGGCATACTTCGCGTCTGCACAAACGCACCTTTCCGGGAGCTGGCAGGACAACGACACGGCGACGACGAGTGTGACGGTGGTCGTGGAGGGCCTGGGAATCCTGGATTTCCTGACCGTGGATCGCATGGTGACGCGGTTAACCGCGGAATACAGGTTCGGTGGCACAAACCGCGAGAGCCACATCATTGCCGTGGGGAGCTATTTCGAAGGGCTGCGTCTAGGCGGGTTCGACGTGAAGGTCACCCTGCGGCATGACCTGCTCATAAACTGCAAGACCTTTGCGGATTTGCAAAACGGTGTTAAGAATGACTCGAAATCCGGAAAGCTAACGTTCCCGGGCAAAGAGGTCTTGTTGTGCTCGCTGGTGGAAAAGATCGAGACGGATTTGGACAAAGTGCCGGGAGTAGAGATCGAAGGGCACGTGATACGGATTCCGCACTTTGGCGAGGTTGCCCTGGCAGAGGTTTTTGCAGGACGCGGAAGCAGAACTCTAACTATGTTGCGGTTCAAGGTGGGCTCGCCCGATGGCGGGGGCGGCTCCTCCGGCGGTGGTTCAACCAACGGAGATCCGCCAAAGAGCACCTAGCCCCGGTCCTTAGCTTAGTTATTCTCCTTTGCGCTTGCCGCGCGCCTGCAAGCCCGCAGGCGCTTTACGACGACGCGCGAGTGAAATTCAAGCGCGGCGAAATTCCAGTGGCTTTGCGAGAAACGGACCTCGCTCTCGAGCGCTTCCCCTTAAAAGAAACAGACTGGCACTGGCGATTCCAAGTCTTGAAGGCCGAGATCCTCGATGTGCAGGGGAGGGAGCGTGAAGCGCTTGCCCTCCTCCAAGAAGAACTACCCCCTACTCTCGACACCGGCGAATCGGCAGTTCGACGCAAGTATACTCAGGGCTCAGCTCACGCCAGTCTGGGACTGATGAAAGAAGCCGATAGGGAACTCGAGGAAGCCGAAGCGCTGGCGAAAAGCTATCGCCCAGAGCTGTTGGGGGAAGTTGCCCTGATGTATGGGACTGTCCAATTTATGAAAGGAGCCGCACCGGCGGCTGAAGCCGCGTACAGGAAGGCGCTGAATCTTGCACGCGAACAGAAAGATCAGTTCCTGGAGGCTCGGGCTCTCAGCGGCATGGGAGTGGCGACAACAAAGGAGGGCCGCTACAACGAATCCATCGACTGGAACCAGGCGGCGGCGGAATTGGCCCGGTCAGTGGGAGCCACAGGCTCGTTGGCACGGGCTTTAGGGAATACCGGCTGGAGTTACGCAGATTTGGGGGATTATCAAAACGCACTGACTTTCTACAAACAAGCAGAGGACGTGTCGGTACGGAGCGGTTTAGTCGCGCCGCAAATCCGTTGGCTGGCCTCCATCGCTTACGCGCACCAGGGACTTGGTGATGATGCCAGCGCTGAAGCCATTTTGAAACAGGCTCTGCCGTTGGCGCGCACTCAAGATGACAAGGAAACGCTGGCCCAATGCCTGACTCAGGTGGCATGGATAGCTCTGAGGACGGGAAGGCTTGAGTTGGCGGAGGACTATAACAAGCAAGCGATGGATGCTGAGAAGGGGTTAGGGCCCAGGCTGGCTATTGATTCAATGCTACTTCGCGGTGCGATTGCCGCGAGCAGGCGCGACTACAAGGACGCCGAGGAATCCTACCTGGCAGTGAGTGAAAAAGCGCAAGCCATCAAGTTTCAGCAATGGAAAGCACAAGCCGAACTGGCGAAGGTGTACGCTGCGGAAGGTCTGGACGACAAAGCGGAAAAGGAGTATCGCCTTTCCCTGACGACCATTGAGGATGCTCGTGCGTCGATTCAGACGCCCGAGCTACGCCTCTCCTTTCTGTTCAACACCATCAGGTTCTACAGCAATTTCGTCGAATTCCTCGTATCGAGACACCGGATCGAGGATGCTCTTCAAGTGGTGGAGTTGAGCCGCGCGCGAACGCTTACAGAAGGTCTTGGCACCGTGGCCAAGACGCTTTCGTTCCCCTTGCGTAATTTTCATCCGCAAAAGGTCGCGCGGCGCCGGAATGCGGTGCTCCTTGATTACTGGCTGGCACCGCAGCAATCCTACTTATGGGTGATCACCCCCACGAAGATCAGTTGTGTGACGATTGCTAAGCAATCGGAAGTCGAAGCCCTGGTGAACAATTATCGAGGCGCGATGCAAGACGGGAAGGACCTGCTCGCTGGGGGAGGTGGCGGGGGCCAACAGCTGTATTCAATGCTGGTTGCGCCCGCGAAGCAACTGATTCCAGCGCATGCCCGAGTGATTGTTTTGCCTGACGCCAGCCTGTACCGGTTGAATTTCGAAGCGCTAATTGCTCCGAGCCCAGAGCCGCATTATTGGATTGAAGACGTCACTGTGAGCGTGGCGAGTTCGTTGACGCTATTGGATTCCAACGCACCTGGGTCACCTCAGAAGGGGAAGGGCCTGCTTATTATCGGGAATACGGAGCAGCCGAACAGTGATTTTCCAGCTCTGGGGCAGGCCCCGATGGAAATGAAGAACATCGAGAAGTACTTTCCCGATAACCGGCTCACGGTGCTCGAAGGAAAGGAGGCCACCGCAAAGGCTTATCTCGAGAGCCGGCCTGAGCGATTTTCTTATATTCATTTTGTGACCCATGGCACTGCCAGTGTCAGGCATCCGCTTGAGTCCGCTGTAATTCTCAGCCCTGACGGGAGTTCTTACAAGCTGTATGCGCGAGATATCGTGCAGCATCACATCAACGCCGGTCTCGTCACCATCTCTGCGTGCAATGGTGCGGGGGCGCGTCCCTATTCCGGAGAAGGCCTGGTTGGGCTCTCTTGGGCGTTCGCACGGGCCGGGGCCCATAACGTCATTAGTGCGCTCTGGGAAGTCAGCGATGCCTCCGCGCCCGAATTGATGGATTCTTTGTATTCCGAAGTGACTAACGGTAAAGATCCTGCCACGGCCCTGCGCGATGCCAAGCTCGCCATGCTGCATGCCAGTGCAAACACCGTGTTCAGGAAGCCGTTTTATTGGGCACCGTTCCAGCTTTACTCCGGATCTTGAGCAGACCGCTGGGATCTCCCTTCCTGCGCGCGCTTGGTTCCAGCAATAGCGATGCCCGATGAAACGATTTGCGGGGCTGAGTCACTACAGAATGTTGGAGTAGTGCTCTTGGGAGGGCCATTTACGCATGATCACGGAAAGCAGCAATTGCAAAACGGTGGGTCAGAGCGCGACGGCGGAGGAAGCTCATCCCCGGGGAGTTCTTCTCCAAGCGTGTGAATTCGAACGCATGTTGCAGCGGGCCGTAGAGGTCCTGAAGGTTCGCGAGCGGGCCGCCTGAAGAACGCCCCGCAATTCACACCGCCGACCCACTCGTGTTCTGAGCTGCTTCCGCATCAGGGAATTGGCGGGGGAAGGCGCGCACATCCGTTTTGGGGGCGATTGAGAATTTCATGTAAGGGTGATTCTGCAGACCCGCTCCTACTGCCGCTCAGGTACGAGCGCGCGCGATCGTGCGGGCATCTTCTGCTCCAGTAGCCGAGGCCGCACCAGTTTCAACAGCCACTGCACTTGTATTTTGAGGTGAAGCTGCCTACACTCTGTGCCTGCAAGTTTCGTAAGCCACCCCTACCCGAGAGAGCTTCCTTGGCCTGCGAGAGCGGGGTCGCTGCAACGCGAAACAAAAACTCCGGATTTCGCCGCTTCCTCAGGAGTCGGCTCAATCAGCGCCAAGGTGAACAACCCGCGGCCGGCGCAATTCGGTCTCAAGCTGACACTTTTGCTGCTTGGGAGAGGCTCAGCGTCTTGGACAGATGGATCATCGGTAGCGTCGTCGCGAGAAAGAACGCGAAAAGAAATGGCGCCCGGAAGGTAACGAAAAACTTGCCCTTCTTTGGCGTATTCGCTCTTTTGCTGGCGACTGCTTTTGCCTTGCCGCTTCACGCCCAATCCAAACGCAAAGTCATCATCGATCAGGACGCTGCCGGGCCGGGCGGTACTGACATGCAGGCCATTCTTGCGATTGTCAATTCACCGGAGACCGATGTTCTTGGCATCACCGTTCTCACCGGCGACGACTGGCGGGATGAGGAAGTGCAGCACACCCTGCGCCTCATGGAAATCATCGGCCGCACGGACATCCCGGTGGTTCCTGGAGCGGTATTCCCACTGGTTAGCTCCAAGGAATACATCGCCAAGTGGGAAACACTTTACGGCAAGGTTGTCTATCAGGGTGCGTGGAATTTTGTGCGGGGCCACCCGGTCCACGGCCCTTACGAAGTTCCGCCGCTGCCCGAAGGTGCTCCCGCCACGAAGCCTTCCACCGAAGACGCGGCGCATTTCATGGTCCGCATGGTGCATCAATTCCCGCACGAGGTGACCATTTACGCTGCCGGCCCAATGACCGATCTGGCGCTAGCCGTCGCGCTTGACCCTCGTTTTCCGGAGCTGACGAAAGAACTGATCGTCATGGCCGGGAGCATTAATCCGGTCAGCGAGAATCCGGAATTTGCGCTGACCCCTGGTCGCGAATTCAATTTTTGGATGGACCCCGAAGCTTCTCACGCCGTGCTTCATGCGCATTGGCCGCGCTTGGTCCTCACAACTGTGGACATTTCCGTCAGAACCAAAATGGAGAAGGCTCTGATCGAGCAAATCGCCAAAAGCGGGACGCCTGCGGCCCAGTACGTGGCCAAATACGCCGAGCCCAACATACTCTGGGATGAGCTCGCGGCGACTGCCTGGCTCGATCCGAGCATCATCACCAAGTGGCAGAAACTCTACCTGGATGTTGAGGTGGATCACGGCGCGTCCTACGGCGACACGCACGCGTGGGCCCCCGGGCAGCAGCCGGGCTTGGGCGAATCGCTCGTGGAAGTCCAACAGGACCTGGACAAGGAAAAGTTTTACAAGGAGTTTGTTGAACTCATGAGCCGCCGAACGCCCTCGGCTCACACCGCGCCTGCGAAGGCGAACTGAAGCAGGTAACCTCGTGCGCTAGGGGCAGGAAGCCGCGCCCGCGCTCGCATCCGCGGAAATTAACAATCACACGAAGCGCGCGTAGCAACACGTGGTTTCCTACGGCTTGCTTGACCGCTTGGTTTCCCCGACAATGGAAGATTCAGCGTTGCCTAATTTTTCCGCATGGCGCCATCGCAGCGCATCGCGGAGAATTGAGTGAGATGTCGACGCAGCCGAATGCCGTAAAACGATTCATCGCTTACTTTTCCATGGAGATTGCCCTGGAGAACGCCATGCCCAGCTACAGCGGCGGGCTCGGCGTGCTTGCAGGTGACACCATCCGCGCCGCCGCCGATCTACACTTACCGATGGTGGCCGTATCGCTGCTTTACCGCAAAGGCTACTTTACACAGCGCCTCGCAGAAGACGGCTCGCAAACCGAAGAGCCGGTCGAGTGGCGCGCCGAAGATTTCTTGACCGAGGAAGGCGCGCGCGCCAGCGTTCCCATTGAGAATCGCCGGCTCGAACTTCGATGCTGGCGTTACTCGGTGAAAGGCGTTCACGGATTTGAAGTACCGGTGTTTTTCCTGGACGCCGACTTGCCTTCGAATAACGAATTCGACCGAAATCTCACGGGGTCGTTGTACGGAGGAGATTCCTATTATCGGCTTTGCCAGGAAGTGGTGCTCGGGATTGGCGGGGTGCGCATGCTGCGCGCGCTGGGCTATAACGACCTCACGCGGTTCCACATGAATGAGGGGCACGCTGCGCTTCTTTCTCTGGAACTGCTGGGAGAAGAAGCTCAGAAGGGGGGGCGCGCTTCCATTCGGGGCGAGGATATCGAAAGAGTCCGCGGCAAGTGCGTTTTCACCACGCACACGCCCGTTCCGGCTGGCCACGACCGTTTTCCGATGGAATATCTGACTCGGGTATTCCCTGGGCAGCTCAACTTCTTTGACTTGAGCGATGCCACGGCTGCCGACCTGGTGAAGCGAATTCTGCAAGCGGAACAGAATGTTTCAGGCCTGCTCGACGCGGCGCGCCGGGGCGCTTCCGTGAACATGACGCAACTGGCCCTGAGCCTGAGCACGTACGTCAACGGAGTGGCCAAGCAGCACGGCGAAACCTCGCGTCAGATGTTTCCCGAGGTGCCCATCGAAGCGATCACCAATGGCGTCCATGCCGGCACGTGGACCTGCCCCGCGTTTCAGCAACTGTTCGACCGCTACATACCGTCCTGGCGCGAGGACAATTTCAGTTTGCGGAGCGCCCTCGGCTTGCCGGCCGAAGACGTGTGGGCCGCCCATCTCATCGCCAAACATGAATTGCTTGACGTGGTTCGCACCAAAACCGGCCTCCATTTGAGCTCGGAAGTGTTTACGATCGGCTTCGCGCGCCGGGCCACCGGGTACAAACGCGCTGACTTGATATTGTCCGATCTCGATCGTCTGCGACAGATCGCGAAAGATGCCGGCCAGTTCCAGATCATTTTTGCCGGCAAGGCGCACCCCAATGACGGGGGCGGCAAGGACATCATTCGCCGCATCTACAAAGCAAAAAAAGCGGTGCGGAAGAACGTCCCGATTGTGTTTCTGGATGATTACAACCTCGAACTCGGTGGAAAGATGACCTCCGGCGTGGACCTGTGGCTCAATACGCCGCAGTTTCCTCTCGAAGCTTCGGGCACAAGCGGCATGAAGGCCGCGCTGAATGGTGTGCCGAGCCTGAGCATTTTGGACGGCTGGTGGGTCGAGGGCCACATCGAAGGCGTGACCGGCTGGTCCATTGGAGAGCCACGCCGCGGGTCCGGGAAGGGCGCGCCGACCGACAGTCAAGCCGAAGCCGAATCCCTTTACTCAAAACTGGAAAGCGTCATTCTTCCCCTGTATTACAGTGAGCGGCACAAGTTCCTCGAAGTGATGCAGCACGCCATCGCCATTAACGGCTCGTTTTTCAACACCCAGCGCATGGTGCAGCAGTACATCACGGACGCGTACCTGCGTTGAGCTTGCCAGCTGCGGGGTTTCAAACGTAACGGCCCAACGGGATTCAGCGGAGGCAGTTCTTGTACAATGCCATGCCGACAGCGGCATCCATGCCGATCTCATCGAGCGCTGCGATCTCGCGTCTTGTTCTGATGCCCCCGGCAGCGATGATCAAGTGATGAGTCGCGTCGCGTAGTTTCTGAAACCACTTCATGTTTGCGCCCATCATGGTGCCTTCGCGGTCCACGTCCGTGCACAGGAAGGCCGCACAAAAAGGTTCGAGTTGCGCCATGACCTCTTCTGCTTGAAAAACAATGCGCCGGCGCCAGCCGTGGATGGTAATTCGTCCTTGCAAGGTGTCCAACGCGATGACAATACGCTTGCGGTTGACCGCTCGTTCGAGCTGGCGGAGAAAACGCAGGTTTACGTTTCCACCACGGAAAACGGCGCTTCCAACGATGATTTGACTGATTTCCCATTCGGCAATTTTCTTTGCCCGGGGAATCGTGCGAATTCCGCCGCCGAAGCGAACCTTCATCCCAAATTTTGTTCTTGCCTGCGTGCACAGCGCGCGAGCCAGATCGTCGTTCGACCCTTTGCCTGTCGCGGCATCCAAGTCGATAACGTGAAGCCACGGATACTTCCTGAATTTGTGCAGCAGGCCAAAGACGTCGGCGACAGCGAGCTCGCGCTTGCGGCCGTGTAGGAGTTGAACGGCTTGCCCATCCTGGAGATCGATACAAGGGATCAGCATGGCAGCCGAACCTCGATTCCGTGCACAGCAAGAAATTCTTTCAGTGCGCGGATGGACTGCACGCCGTCGTGAAAAATGGAAGCGGCCAGCGCCGCGTCGGCTGCCCCTGTTTTGAAAATCTCTTCAAAATGTTCGGGTAACTTGGCGCCGCCGGAAGCTATGACCGGAACCGACGCCGCTTTTGAGATGGCGGAGGTCAATTTCGCGTCAAAGCCCCTCTGCGTTCCATCGCGGTCCACAGAAGTGAGTAGGATTTCACCGGCCCCTAACGCGACTGCCTGTTTCGCCCAGTCAATGGCGTCGCGAGAAGCGGACTCGCGGCCGCCGCGAACCATGACGTCCCAATGATTGCCATTGCGCTTGGCGTCGATGGCCAAAACGACAGCTTGCGCGCCAAACTCGCGGGAAAGCTCGGTGATCAATTCCGGGCGCGCGACTGCGGCGGTGTTTACGGTGACTTTGTCCGCGCCCGCGCGCACTACAGAACGGCCGTCCGCCAAGGTCCGAATGCCACCGCCGGCCGTGAGTGGAATGGAAAGCTCTGCCGCGACACGCCGAATGGTCTCGAGGAAGGTCGGACGGCGGTCGCGCGAAGCCGCAATATCGAGCACCACGAGCTCGTCCGCACCTTCCTTGTTGTACCGCGCGGCAAGAGCCACAGGATCACCGGCATCACGCAGATTGACAAAGTTCACGCCTTTTACGACCCGCGCTCCATCGGTATCCAGGCACGGGATGATGCGATGAGCGAGGCTCATGCCGCTAACCTCAGGAAGTTTTGCAGCAGGTGCGACCCGGCATCGCCACTCTTCTCCGGATGGAATTGCACGCCATAAATATTTTGTTTTTCCACGACGGCTGCAAAGCTGGTTCCATGAAAGCAAGTAGCTGCTATGGATGCGTGCGCATCGCGCGCAGCATAGGAATGCGCAAAATAGAAGTAGGCACCGGAGTCGATGCCCGCGAGCAAACGCGACTCGCGATTTGCGGCAATCTGGTTCCATCCCATGTGCGGCAATTTCACACTCGAAGGCAAGGCCGACACCCTTCCCGGGAGCAGGTTCAGGCCGCGCAATTGCGGCGACTCCGCGCTCGATTCGAACAGCACCTGCAGCCCCAGGCAGATACCAAGAAAAGGCACGCCGCGCCGGATAGCGTCGACCACAGGCGCGCGCATGTTTTGTTCATCGAGAGCGCGAACGAGAGCGGAGTAATGTCCAACGCCGGGCAGAAGTAAAACTTGCGCTTTCGAAATGTCCTCCGGCGAACCGGTTCGTTCTGATTCTGCGCCGAGCCGGTCGAGAGCGCGCTCGACAGAGGGCACATTCCCTGCGCCATAGTCGATGATGGTGACCTTCATAGGAGCCCCTTGGTGCTGGGCAAAACTCTTCGCAAGCGTTTATCCCTCGACACCGCAAAGCGCAGCGCGCGTGCAAAAGCCTTGAACATTGCTTCGACTTGGTGATGGGAAGACCGCCCGTACAACACGCGCAGATGCAAGTTGGCCCTGGCCGCCTGCGCAAAACCTTGAAAGAAATCCTCCAGCAGTTCCACCTGGAAATCGCCGAGGCGCCTCGCTGCGATCTTTGCGGTCACCACGCAATAAGGGCGGCCGCTAAGGTCCACCGCAGCGGCGGCAAGCGTCTCGTCCATGGGCATCAGAAAATACCCGGCGCGCAGAATGCCGCGCTTCGACCCGAGCGCCTTTTCGACCGCCTGGCCAAGCGTGATGCCCACGTCTTCCACGGTGTGGTGCTGGTCCACGTCGAGATCGCCGCCGGCTTTCAGTTCGAGGTCAAACCCACCATGGCGAGCAAGCAGGTCCATCATGTGGTCGAGGAAGGGGATTCCTGTAGCGATACGCGCCTGTCCCTGTCCGTCCAGATTGAGCTTCAGCCAGACGTCCGTTTCGTTTGTCTTGCGATGAATTGTCGCCGCGCGAGCCATGTTCAATTCATTTTGAAGTGATGCCGTTTCGCGCTGCCAGCTTCCATTCCTTGCGGATGATCTTAAGCAGCCGCCGCATTTCAGCGGAAGTTCCCATGGTTATGCGCACGAAGCCGCTACCCATGTCCTTGCTCCGATCGCGAAGCAAAATTCCTTGGCTTTCCAGCTTGCGAAACAGCGCCGGTCCAGTAGGGCCAAAGTCTGCCAACAAAAAATTGCCCGCACTGGGGTAAGTCTTGACGCCAAGGCCACACAATTCTTCGGCCACCCGCACGCGCAGCCGCTTTACCCCGGCGACGTACGTTCGCATGCTGGCGGGATCCCTTGTGGCCGCCTCTGCGGCAGTCAGCGCAGCCAGATTGACGGGAAAGGGGGGCATCGCGCGGCGCACCAGGGCAAGCGAGTCGGCGCACCCGATTACCGCACCAAGCCGCAGCGACGCGAGCCCGGCCACTTTGGAGAACGTTCGAGCGACAAACAGTTGAGGATATTCGCGAATCCACGGCAGCGCGGTGAAGTTGGAGAACTCCGCATAAGCCTCATCCATCACAACCACCGTTCGCCTCGCGGCTTCGAGAATGCTCCGGAGTTCTTTCTCGCCGATTAGCGTGCCGGTGGGATTATTCGGATTGGCGATGAACAGGGCGCGCGGACTCTTGCGCAAGCCTGCGAGCACTTCCTCCAACGGAAATTCCATTTCCGGGCCGTAACGTGCTGCACAAACGCGGGCTCCGGCGATCTCCGCCCAGTAGCGGTACATCGGAAAAGTGGGCTCGCAAATCAAAATGCTGGCGTCCGGTTCGACGAAAGTATCGAAGAAGACGCGCAGCGCGTCGTCGCCTCCGTTGGTGAGCAACAACTCTTCAGGGCGGACACCGAAATAGCGTGCAAGCCGTTCGGTGGGCTTCTGATACTCGGGATACATCGCCAGTTGCTTGCCGGTGAGCTTCGCCAGGGCGCGCCGGACCGCCGGCGAACAGCCGGAAGTGTTTTCATTGAAGTCCAAACGCACTTTGCCGCCCCGCCCTTCCGCGGGGGCTTCATAAGTGCGACGCTTCAGGATGGCCTGGCGCACGGGCAACTGTACTTTCATCGGCGGATCCTCACCGCGTTGCGGTGGGCCATCAGGCCTTCGGATTCGGCAAGAGTCTCGACGGCCTTGGCGAGATGGAGGAATCCCTTCCTGGCGATGGTTTGCACGCTGATGCATTTTACAAAGTCAGCCGAAGAAAGTCCGCCGCGGCTGCGTGGCCAACCGCCGGTCGGAAGAACGTGATTGCTTCCCGTAGCGTAGTCCCCGAGCGGTTGCGCTCCCCAGGGTCCAAGAAACACAGTTCCGGCGCAGTGAATTTTCTGAAGAAGTGTCCCAGCAGTGTCGGGAAGGCTGAGATGCTCGGGGGCAAATCGGTTCGTGAATTCGCAAGCCTGATCAACCGTTTCCGCGATAAGGATCGCTCCGGAGTCTTGAGTCGAGCAGTGGGCCATGCTGCCAGGTAATTCCGCAAGCTGGTTCTGGATCTCTCGCTGGACTTCGCAAGCCAAGCGGCGCGAAGTGGTTATGAAGAAGCTTGCGGCGTCTTTGGCGTGTTCCGCCTGGGCCAGGAGGTCGGCGGCAATCCACTGCGCGTTGCCTTGCTGAGCGAAGACAATTGTCTCGGTGGGACCTGCGGGCAAGTCGATAGCGCAATCGGTGCTGACGATTTGCTTGGCGGCTGTAACGTACTTGTTCCCCGGCCCAAAGATCTTGTCCACGCGGGGCACACTCTGGGTGCCATAAGCGAGCGCGGCGATGGCTTGCGCCCCGCCGATGCGTGCCACTCGCTCGACGCCTAACATTCCCGCCGCCGTCAACAACTCGGGACTCGGCCTGGGGCAAACAACGACGACATTCGGCACGCCCGCAACATTCGCCGGGACAACCGTCATTACTAATGTCGAGACAAGTGAAAAATGGCCGCCCGGAATGTAACAACCGATTGCCTCGATGGGCCTGACCACCTGGTGGATCTTCACCCCGGGCGAAGTCTCTACGGTCCAAGGTCGCGGAAGCTGTTTTTCCGCCACTCTTCGAACATTTTCGGCAGCCTTCTCGACTGCCTTCCGAAACTCCGCGCTGGTTGCTTTTTGAGCGACTCGGATTTCCTGTTGGGTGATCCAGACTCCGGTTCTTCGCAGGTCCGTGTGATCGAATTTCTTCGCATAGGCGAAAAGCGCTGCGTCCCGGTGCTTGCGCACGGTTGCGATGATTCTTGCAGCAATCGCGTGGATTTCGGCGTCGCGGTGCGCGCGTCGTGCCAGCAGCCGCGTTTCCGTCTGCGGTGTAAGCTTCAGGATTTGCATCACAACACGATTTTGTTTAAGGGATATTCGACGATCCCTTCGGCTTTGGCCGCTTTCAGTTTTGGCAGAATCTGCCGTACTACGGCTTCTTCGATGATGGTGTTGACGGCCACCCACTCCGGATCGCTCAACGCGGAAATGGTCGGTTTTTTGAGTGCCGGAAGCACGCCCAGGACTCCCGGCAAATCATCGCGGTGCACATTGAGTAGCAAGCCTACTTTGCTCGCCGCGGCGATAGCACCCTGCAGCATCAGAATCAAACTTTCGGCTTTTTGACGCTTCCAGCAGTCTGCCGCCGCGGGACGATTCATGATGAAAACGGTTGCCGATTCGAGGACGGTATCGACGATGCGAAGGCGATTGGCGCGCAGCGAAGAGCCGGTCTCCGTTACCTCCACGATGGCGTCCGCGAGTTGCGGCACTTTCACTTCCGTAGCACCCCAAGAAAACTCCACACGAGCTTTTACGCCGTGCTTGGCCAGATATTTTTGAGTGATTTGCACGACCTCGGTCGCGATCACTTTGCCCTCTAGGTCGCGCGGCCCGCGGATCGGCGAATCTTCGGGCGCGGCGAGCACCCAGCGCACACGCGCCAGCCGTTGTTTGGCGTAAACCAACTCCGAAAGCTCCTCAACATCCGCTTCTGTCTCCACAACCCAATCGTGCCCGGTGATTCCAGCATCCAGCGTGCCGGATTCAACGTACCGCGCCATTTCCTGCGCGCGCACCATCAGGCATTCGATTTCCGGATCGTCGACCGAAGGTACGTAACTTCGCGAACCCAGCGTGATTTTCCAGCCCGCGCGCGCGAAAAGATCGAGTGTCGCTTCCTGCAAGCTGCCTTTCGGTATCCCCAGTTTCAGCAGGCCCATCAGAGTTTCTCCGATCCGTAGACTTCTTCCGGGGAATAGCTGCGTTCCGCAATGACTTGTACCTGGCCCCCGGGCTCGATGGCGCGAAAGAAGCAGCTACGATAGCCTTCGTGGCAAACGCCGGGCCCGACCGCTTCGACGCGCACAAGCAACGCGTCGGCATCGCAATCCACGCGAATCTCGCGGACGCGCAAGACGTGCCCGCTGGATTCGCCCTTCTTCCAGAGTCTGTTTCGCGAGCGGCTGAAAAACACCACTTCTCGGGAACGCTGTGTTTCCTCGAGCGACTCCGCATTCATGAATCCTAGCATCAGGACCTCGCCGCTTCGTTCGTCCTGAATGACGGCTGGTACCAAACCGTTGCCTTTCTGAAAGTCGACGTTCATTTTCCTTTGCCTCCCGAATTCCTGGCCCCCAAAACACAAAACCCGCCAGGCTTGATTGCGCCGGCGGGCCAAAGAGTGCTTTGTTTAGCGGATCGCTATGCACACCTCAGCGGGCGCGGCATGTGGCCGTGATGATGCCGATGCGCCCGAAGCGTGTGTGTGCGTTCCATCGCGAACT
>Ga0126371_10002944_pt1 | contig 14839 bp, 13 predicted proteins | sample PanSoiMetaPlot_4_FD_110145 | JGI IMG/M metagenome (GOLD analysis project Ga0126371, IMG submission 110145) | Tropical forest soil microbial communities from Panama - MetaG Plot_4 | ecosystem: Environmental > Terrestrial > Soil > Tropical forest > Bulk soil | place: Panama | collected 2016-02-17 | reverse complement strand
TCGTCGCGGTGCTGTCCGGCGGCAACATCGACCCGCTGCTGCTTTCCAAGCTGCTCAGGCGCGGGCTGGCCGCGGCGGGCCGGTTCCTCGGTCTGCGCTGCCGGCTGCCCGACTACCCAGGCTCGCTCGCCGCCCTGCTCACCGACATCGCGGACCTAGGGGCCAACGTCCTCGAGGTCTCCCATGAGCGGCTGATGCCCAGCCTGCGGGTGGACGAGGTCGAGGTCGTGCTGCACGTCGAGACCCGCGGCCCTGAGCACTGCGAAGACGTCAAGGCCAAGCTCAGCGCCGCCGGCTACACCGTGGCGTTCGGCTAGGGGAAGAACGCCAGCATGGCGCCGGTTCGCGGGGGCGTCACCCGCGGCACGGGCGTGACTTCGACGTCGGTCCAGCGGTTCTCACCGCCGTCGTTGTGGTCCCAGTCGTTGGGATAGGTCGGGCCCGTGTTGCCGTAGAAATAGCAACTGTTCCCGCCGGGGGGATTGACAGCGTTCGCGTTCGCCGGGGAGGACAGCGGCCCGCTGGTGATGCCGCTGGTGCCGGGTCCTGACTTCCCCATGTAGGTACCGAAGTAGCCCTGTGACTCCATGTAGAACACCTTGCCGCCGCCGTAATAGACGGTCGCGATGTAGTCCCCGGCCGGCAGCACGATGCCCGCGCTCTTGTAGGAGTTGGCCACCCACCCGCTGCCCACGCCGCCGGACCAGGCGGCCGTAAGGTTCGTGCCGGTGACCAGGGTCTGCGTGCTGGCGTCCCAGATCTGCGTGCTGGCAGGCAGGTCTTCGGCGAACGACGGAGAGCTGTAAAACCAGATGTTGTCCAGGGTGCACGGCTCCGAGAGCGAGAACTGCGTGCCTATCGTCTGCGCTGCCGTGTCGATGGTGGTGATCGTGGGGAGCGGCGTCGCGAAGTTCGGCCATAGCCGGTAGGACCCGGTGTAGCCGGCTGGAGCGGTGTCGCTGACCTGCAGGTCGATCCAGAAGTTCGCGGAGTTCGAGCCCTGGTCCGGTAGCGTCACGGACGGGTCGGTGCCCGCCGTGCCGAAGGCGCCCTGTTGCATGCCGACGACCGGGCATGGCGTCGAGCCGCCCTGGTCCGAGTAGGCGAACAGCGGACCATGATTGATTCCGGCCGTCGCGAACTGGTTCCTGGTTATGGGGAAATTCCCCTTGAAGCCGGTGGCGGCCTCGTAGATCGCGGCGCCAAGCGCGGTCGCGTTGCCGATGCTGAGCTGGATCGGGAACGGGAGCGGAATGTAGTTCCATCGCCCCGCGGTGAGCGACCCGGAGGTGACCACGCTGCCCGGCACCACGTGGCCTTGCCCGAGGCCGTAGACCTGCCAGAGCGCGAACTTCTGCGGCGCGGTCGACTGGCCGCTGTGACACACCCACCACCAGTAGCCCTCGAACCAGCAGTTGCCTGTGACGCCGAACAGCACCCCGGACAAGAAGTCGCCGGTGTAGGTAGTCGGGGTGGTGGGTCCATTCGTGGCAGGGAACAGCCGATAGGTGGTCATCTAGAAGCCCAGCGCTACACCGACGCAGAGCCAGGGGGAGGTGGCGGCCAGCGCCGCGTTGTACACGAATCCGAGGACGTCGGTCTTCCCCGTCGCCGACAGCGTGGGGGCGCCGGCCGTGCCGAAGTTGTAGTGGCTGTCCCAGAGCAGGCTGCCGCCACTGTGCGTGATCTGGACAGTGATCCGCTGCCCGTCCACACCGCCGGCCGGATTGCTCATCATGGCGGCCTTCGTGAGGTTGAGCCGGAAGTCGTTGCCGAGTCCGGCGCCGACCGCGACCGTGCCTGTCGAGCTGATCGTGAGCGTGACGACTGCCGGGGCGACCACGCCGGCAGTGATCGTGGTGTGAGCACTCATCGTTCGCAGCCTTCCTAGGCGATCTGGCGCCAAGTCGCGTGCGCGCCGGTCGTCTTGCAGTACCACAGGCGGCCGCTGGTGTCGGCGTACAGGTCACCGCGCTGCCCGCTCGTCGGGTGGCTCTTGCCTGCAGGGGCAAGCTGGATCTGGGCGGCCGCGCCGGCGAAAATCCCGCCGCGGCCGTGGCCGCTCGTCGCGTGCACACCAGGTCCGGTGCCCGAGTTGGTGGCCGCGACGCCCGCGCCTGTGCTCGTATTCGCGCCGGCCACGCCCGGCCCGGCGTTCGTGTTGGTGCCCGCGATAACGGCGGAGGCGGTTGACAGCGTCGCGCTGATGACGCTCCCCGTGGCGGTCGGCGCGGTGGCGGGCTGCGCGGCCAGCTCAACAGCGGTGAGCTCGGCTGCCACGGCGCTATCGGCCGCGGGCGCGGCCTGGCGGGTGCCGCGCTCGCTGAGCGCGGTGACGCCTGCGATGCCCGCGGCGGCGCCTGCCAGCGCGACGCCGACGGCCGCACGCCGGCTTATCCGTCCCGCGACGACGGTATCGGCCGTCCAGTCGCAGCCACCGGGCGCATCGCCGTCCTGGTTAGCTGTTGGCTCTACCCGGGCCGAAAGCGCGGACACCTGGCCGCGAAGTTCGGCGTTCTCCTGGCTCAGCCTGGCGCACATGTGCGCCAGCTCATTCACCTTCGCCGTCAAGGCGTCGATGGCCCCCGCGTCGTGCATTGTGACGCCCCGTTCCCGCTCAGCTTTGTAGTCAACTGGGGAGGCACGGTATCAGCAGAATCTCAGAGGAACTGGTGCGAAAAGGGTGCAATTGTATATCTATTGTGTATATGCGAGGAATGTGTGCGGTCAACTCCGTACAGTAGTGGCGCCGGGGTTTCGTCTCCTGGCAGGGAGGGCCATGACCGCTCTTGGCAGCAATGCGCACATCTTCGCCAAGCCGCACCGGCGGGAGGACCTGAGATGGTGTTTCGAGACCGCCCTGGGGTGCGGGCCGGTGGCCACGGTGGAGTACCCCGGGATCGCCGAGCCGATGCTTGTCGTCCGGTTCCCCGATGGCGGGAGCCTCAGCATCGAGTTCACCGACCAGGCGCCGGACGATGATCAGCCCCGACTGGGGGCATGGCTTGAGTTGCGCGCTGAGGACCCGGCCGCCGTCATGCGCGCCGCGCTCGACGCCGGGCTGCCCGAGGTGAAGCACCCCGGCCACCCGTACTACTTCATGGTGCCCGGAGGTCAGGTCTTCACCATCGCGCCACTGCACTGACGGAGATCATGGCGAACGCCTTAAGTCCACTGGCAAAGCGCCCGCAACCGCATGTCAAGGTCCCCGGCCGGTTAGCCGGCGCCTATGTCACGGGTGAGGTCGTCGGCCAGTTCCAGGACGATCTTGCCAAGCTCCGCGCGGTCGGGCAGCCGCGGCGAGTCCGGCTTGGGTGTGTCGGCGCCTGGCTCCAGCGCCTCGTGCGTGAAGAACATGCACGTAGTGCTAGCGGCGAAGATGGCGGCGGCGGCGCGGACCCGCGAGCGCGGCGGAGCACCCGGCCCGGTGATGATCTGCACCAGGGCGTTCAGCCTTGGCCGGAACTGCTCGAAGCGGTGCTTCTTGCCGTCGGAACTGCTCAGTGACGCCTGGTTCCGCTCGAGGAAAAGGAAGACCTCGCTGCCGTCGAGCAGGATCGTGATGTACCGCTGGAGAACCTCGTGGCCGGTGGCGGCGGTGGGCGGCTGATCCCTGCCCCACGCGATCAGCGCGTCAAGCTGGCAGAAGTAGTCCTCGGTGAAACTGCGGACAATGTCTTCCTTGGACTTGAAGTGGTAGTAAAGCGCGGCCTTGGTAACCCCGAGACGCTCGGCAATCTCGCGCAATGAGGTGCGCTCGTAGCCCTGCTCGGCAAACAGCTCCAGCGCGACCTGCTGGATCCTGGCCCGCGTGTCGCTCCGCCTGCGCCCCTCGTCGGGGAGTGCAGCGTCCATCTTCGTTTCATACCTCCGCATGCCGACCCCAACCGGATCCGCATGTCGCGGAATTAGCTTGACGGCCGGTTAGTTGGCACTATAGCGTCTTTCCAGGACCTAGACTAGCCGGGCGGCAAGTAAGTTTTCAGGCCGGGCGGGCGGCTCAAGGAGCAAAGCGTGGATGAGGCAACCGGTGGCGCAGGCATCCCGGACGCGAACAGCGGGAGCGCGCAGGACCGGAGGGTGGCGACGGACGGTACCGTGAACATCGGAACCCAGACGGCGGGCGAGTTCTTCGACAGACGCCAGATCATGATCCTGCTGCCGGGCCTGCTGATGGCGATGATGCTCGCCATGCTCGATCAGCTCATCGTGGGCACCGCGCTGCCCCGGATCGTGGGCAGCCTGGGCGGCGTGTCGCATCTGTCTTGGGTGGTCACCGCCTACGTGCTCGCGTCCACGATCACGACGCCGTTCTACGGCAAGCTCGGCGACATGTACGGGCGGAAGAAGTTCTTCCTCGCCGCGATCGTCATCTTCCTGGCCGGCTCGGCGCTATCCGGCCTGTCCACGTCAATGGCGGAACTGATCACCTTCCGCGCCATCCAGGGCCTCGGGGCCGGCGGGCTCATGGTGGGCGCGATGGCGACGATCGGCGACATCGTGCCGCCGCGCGAGCGCGGCAAGTACATCAGCTACTTCATGGTCGTGATGATGCTCGCCACGGTCGGCGGCCCGCTGATCGGCGGGTGGATCACCGACGCGTTCTCCTGGCGCTGGATCTTCTACATCAACCTGCCGCTTGGCGGCGCCGCACTGGTCTACTTGATCGCCACCATGCACGTGCCGGTGCACCGCGTCCAGCACCGGATCGACTACCTGGGCGGGGCGCTGCTCGGCGTGGTCTCGACCGCGCTCATCCTGCTCGCGACCTGGGGCGGCACCGAATACCGGTGGGGGTCCCCGCAGGTCCTGGGTCTGGCCGCGCTCGCGGTGATCGGGCTCGCCGCATTCCTCGCGGTCGAGCGGCGCGCGCAGGAGCCGATCCTGCCGCTGCACGTGTTCAAGAACAAGAACTTCTCGCTCGCGATGACGCTGACGCTCTTCCTCGGCCTCGGGCTGTTCGGGGCGATGACGTTCCTGCCGCTCTACCAGCAGACCGTACAGGGCGCCTCGCCGACCGTCAGCGGCCTGCTATTCACGCCGCTCATGGTGGCGTCCGGCATCACGTCCATCGTTGCCGGGCAGGCGGTCAGCAAGACCGGCCGCTACAAGCTGTTCCCGGTCGTCGGCGGCGTCATCATGGCGGTCGGCATGTTCATGCTCAGCAGGCTGGGCGTGAGCACCACCCGCCTGGAGACCAGCCTTGATTACGTGGTGCTCGGCCTTGGCATGGGCTTTCTGATGCAGATGGTCTCGCTGATCGCGCAGAACAGCGTGGAGATGAAGGACATGGGCGTGGCGAGCAGCTCGCGGATGTTCTTTCAGCAGATGGGCGGCTCACTCGGCGTGGCCGCGCTCGGCGCCCTGTTCGCCAGCCGGCTGAACGGCGCGCTGAGCTCGGCGGCGGCCGCAGGAGGCACGAAGTTCCACGCCACTGGCGGCCAGCTCGACCCCGCGATGGTGAACAGCCAGCCCGCGCCGGTGCGGCACGTGATAGACGCCGCCATCGCGCACGCGGTCCAGGGCGTGTTCATCTGGGTGATCCCGGCGTCGGTGATCGTGTTCCTGCTCGCCCTGTTCATCAAGGAAGTCCCGTTGCGCGGCCGTGCCCCGGCCACGGAAGACCCCGCGCCGGAGGCGGAACTCGTTGCCTGAGCACGACAAAGCCCCCGGCGGCCAGCCCGGCCGCCGGGGGCTTTCGCGTCTTCTAGGCCCCGGCGTACGGAACGGCTTCGAGGATCTCGACTGTAGTCGAACGGCCGTTCGGAAGCGTGTATGTCGCCTGCTCGCCGACCTTCTTGCCGGTGATCGCGAAGCCAAGCGGGGACTTGGGCGAGTACACGTCGATCGGCGAGCCGCTCTCCTCGCGTGAGGCGAGCAGGAACGTTACCTCGTCGTCGTCGCCGACGAACCGGACGGTCACTGTCATGCCCGGGCCGACTACGCCGTCGGTGCGCGGCGGCTCGCCCACCCGCGCGTTCTCCAAGATGTGCTGGAGCTGGATGATCCGCCCCTCCATCTTGCCCTGCTCTTCCTTGGCCGCGTGGTAACCGCCGTTCTCGCGCAGGTCCCCCTCTTCGCGGGCCGCCTCGATCTTCTTGGCGATATCAAGACGTCCCTGTACGGAGAGATGGTCAAATTCGGCCTTCAGCCGGTCGTACGCCTCCTGGGTCAGCCAGGTGACGCTGTCTTCGCGCGTCTCGGTCACGGGCACTCCTCAGTACTGCAGGACTTGTGCGTCCTCTAGAGCCAGTCATCCAGGGCGCAAGGGTTCATCACCCTCCGCCAAGGAGCCAGCCGGTCTCCGGGGGTAATCTTCTGAGGCTAACAAGGGTCGGCCACTGCTGTGTACTAGTCAAGCGTCGCCTGCTAACGGCGTGGCGCTCTTGGATTGCCTCCGGGCCAGCCTTTCCCGTGGGGAATGCCGCTAAACCGGCCGGCTGTTGCGATGAGGGAAACGAGCGCAAACGGAGGGAGACCACGTTGTCATCCCAGGGGGCTGAGCAGCCCGCGGACCAGGGGAAGTTTCGGCTGATGGCGGTGCACGCCCACCCCGACGACGAGTCGAGCAAGGGTGCCGCCACGATGGCGAAGTACGTGCGCGAGGGGGTCGAGGTCCTCGTGTGCACGCTGACTGGCGGCGAGCGCGGCGACATCCTGAACCCGGCCATGGACCGGCCGGAGGTGAAGGCTGATCTGGCCCGCATCCGGCGCGAGGAGATGGCGCGGGCACGCGAGATCCTCGGTGTCCAGCAGCAGTTCCTCGGATTCGTCGATTCTGGCCTCCCCGAGGGCGACCCCAAGCCACCGCTGCCCGAGGGATGCTTCGCGCTGATCCCGCTCACCGAAGCCGCGGCGCCGCTGGTGCAGGCGGTCCGCGAGTTCCGGCCGCACGTGATCCTGACCTATGACGAGAACGGCGGCTACCCGCACCCGGACCACATCAAGACACATCAGGTCACGGTCGAGGCGTTCGAGGCGGCAGCGGACCCGGACAAGTACCCGGGCCGGGGCGAGCCCTGGCAGCCGCTCAAGATGTATTACTTCGCGTCCTTCCACCAGGCGAAGTACGTCGCGCTGCACGAGGAGATGCTGCGCCGCGGCATCGAGTCGCCGTACACCAAGATTTTCGCTGAGTGGCAGGAGCGGGCGCGCAAGCGCGAGGAACTCGGCATCAGGGAACTCGAGATCACCACCCAGGTCCAGGTGGCGGACTACTTCGAGATCCGGGACCAGGCGCTGCTTGCGCACGCTACCCAGATCGACCCGAAGAGCTCGTGGTTCGCCTGCCCGCTCGAGGTACAGCGCGCCGCGTGGCCGACCGAGGACTATCATCTAGCTAGGTCGCTTGTCGATACCGAGCTGCCGGAAGACGACCTGTTCGCGGGTGTCCTGGAGAGCGTGACCCTTTGACATTCCTTGCCAGCGTGCTGAGCACCAGCTCCACCAGCAACACGCTGAACGACATCGAGCCTGGACTGCTCGGCTTCCTCGTCGTGGCCGGGATCGGCGTCGCGCTCGTCTTCCTGCTGCGCTCGATGAACAAGCAGTTCCGCAAGCTCCCGCCACCCGAAGACCCGGACGCGCAGGGAGCCAGCGAGGACGAAGAGAGCGCGAAGGCGGAGGACGCGAAGCGCGGTTAGCCGCGGGGCGGGGCGGCGGCATGCTCGTGGTGCACGGGATCTGGGCGTACGGCGCGGTGCAGCTGTGGGCCGAGGATCCGTCATTGCCCGTGCGGGCCGCCCCGAGGCAGGGGCGTCCGTCCCGGGCGCCTCGCACGCATCCGTTCGCGGCCGCCGCGGCGACACTAGCCGACGCGCTCGCCGAACTGCCCGATCCGCTGCCCGGCCTGGCCAGGAAGGCCGTCGACGATGAGCTGACACTGCGCCTGCCCACGATAGACGACGGGCCACTCGGCTCACCCGAGCTTGGCCGGGAGCCCCCCAGCGGGAAGCCCGCCCTGAGCGCCTGGCGGATCCCGGTGCTCGTCTTCGAACCGCCGGCCGCGTCCGAGTTGCTCGCGGCGTTCGGCGACCCGAGCGCACCGGACGCCCCGGGCGCGCCGCAAGACCTGGCAGCTGGCGCGACGCTGACCTACCTGACCGCCGTCGAGCAGTTTGCCGCCGATCTGGCCGCCCGCGGCCGTGTGCTGCCAGTTCTTGTCGCCGAGGACGACGGATACCTGGCCCGGTGGCGTCCTGTGCTCGCGGCCGCCGACGCGCAGCGTGCGCGCGATCTCGCCGCGGCGATGCCGCCGCTGTGCCGGGCCGCCGCCGAGGAGCCGGCCGGGGCGATGCTCGCCGACGCCCTCGACGCCTTCGCCGATTCCGCGGCGCGCACTCGCTTGCAAGCACCGCTCCTGCCCGCGCGGCGCGGCCGTCCCCCTGCCCGCGTCGCTATGCCGGAACGAACAGTGGCGGCTCTCACCACCCCAGACGCGCGCGTCCAGGTGGAGACGCCCGAAGACGCGGCGGAGGCGGAAGAACTGGCGACGGCTCTGGCCGGCTGGCTGGCGAGCGCGCAGCTGCCCGCCGGCCCGGTCCGCACGTGCTTCCGCCTGGTAGAGCCGCCCGCATCGGACCAGGCCGACTCACCGGCCGCCGACTCAACTGGTTCCGCCGTCCCCGCCCCGGCCGGCCCCTCCGCCGCCGGACCTGCCAGCGCCGACCCGGCCGCGCCCGCCGCTCCCGCCACGAGGACCGACGCCGGCTGGCGGGTCGAACTCGCCCTGCAGTCGACAGAAGACCCGAGCCTGATGTTGCCGGCGGCGGAAGTGTGGGCCGGGGCTGGCGGCGGCCTGCTCGCTCCCGGCGCCCATCCGGACGAGGAACTGCTGGCGGGGCTCGGCGCCGCTGCCAGGCTATTCCCCGGACTCGACGATGCGCTTCGTGAGCCTGCGCCCGCGGCGGTCACCCTGGACACGGCCGGAGCGCTGCAGTTCCTGCGGGAAACGGGCCCGCTGCTCGCCGGCGCCGGGTTCGGCGTGCTGCTGCCCGACTGGGCACGCAAGGCAAGGCTCGGCCTGCGGCTGACCACCCGGTCGTCCGCGCAGGCCGGTGCCTCGTCGGGGCGGACGGCGCAGTTCGGGCTGCGTGACCTGGTGCAGTTCCGGTACGACCTGGCGGTCGGCGATCAGCTGCTTTCGGCGGCGGAGCTCGCCGAACTAGCCGCGATGAAGGTCCCTCTCGTCCGCATCCGGGGGCAGTGGGTAGAGCTCGACGACGCGCACGTGAAGGCCGCGCTCAAGTTTCTCGAGCGCAGGCAGTCGGGGACGATGACCGCCGGTGAGGCGCTGCTCGCCGGCGTGGCCGACGGCCCGGAAGATCTGCCGCTGACCGCCGTGGCGGCCGACGGCTGGCTGGGCGACCTGCTGTCCGGGCAGGCCGACCGGCGCCTGGTGCCGATGGCAACCCCTGTCGGCTTCGGCGGCGAGCTGCGCCCCTATCAGCAGCGCGGTCTTGCCTGGCTGTCCTTCCTCGGCGACCTCGGGCTCGGTGCCGTCCTCGCCGACGACATGGGCCTCGGCAAGACCGTGCAGCTGCTCGCGCTCATAGCGTCCCGCGCCAGGCCCGCCTCGCCGCTGCCACCGCCACCGCCGCATTCGTCCCCGTCGGTCGACGGCCCGACGTTGCTGGTGTGCCCGATGTCGCTGGTGGGGAACTGGCAGCGGGAGGCCGAACGATTCACCCCGGACCTGCGGGTGCACGTCCATCACGGCACGGACCGGCTGACGGGCGCCGAGCTGGCAGCCACCGTCGCCGGAGCCGACTTGGTCATCACCACCTACGGGATCGCGACCAGGGACCGCGCCGCGCTCAGCCAGGTGCAATGGGCCCGCATCGTCTGCGACGAGGCGCAGGCGATCAAGAACCACGCGACGGCCCAGGCGCGGGCGGTCCGCGCGCTGCCCGCGTCGGCGCGGATCGCGATGACGGGCACCCCGGTGGAAAATCAGCTCTCCGAGCTGTGGTCGATCATGGAGTTCGCGAACCCCGGGCTGCTCGGCTCGGCGCAGGCGTTCCGCGAGCGGTACGCGATCCCCGTCGAGCGGCACGGCGACCCGGATGCGGCTGGCAACCTGCGGCGGGTCACCCGCCCGTTCGTACTCCGCCGCCTCAAGACGGACAAGTCGATCATCTCTGACCTGCCGGAAAAGCAGGAGATGAAGGTCTGGTGCAACCTGACCCAAGAGCAGGCGAGCCTGTACCAGGCGACCGTCACGGACATGCTCAGCCGGATCGAGGACGCCGCCGACGACATCACCAGGCGCGGCCTGGTGCTCGCCACGATGGCCAAGCTCAAGCAGGTCTGCAACCATCCCGCGCACCTCCTCGGCGACGGGTCCCGGCTGCCCGGCCGGTCGGGCAAGCTGGCCAGGCTGGAGGAGATCTGCGAGGAGATCGTGGCCGACGGCGACAAGGCGCTGTGCTTCACGCAGTACGCCGAGTTCGGCCGCATGCTGCGGCCGCACCTGGCCGCCAGGATCGGCTGCACGGTGCTGTTCCTGCACGGCGGCACGAGCAAGACGCAGCGCGACGCGATGGTCGACCAGTTCCAGGAGGCGGACGAGCCCGTGCTGTTCCTGCTGTCGCTTAAGGCGGGCGGCACCGGTCTCAACCTGACCGCCGCCAGCCATGTCATCCACGTCGACCGGTGGTGGAACCCGGCCGTCGAAGAGCAGGCCACCGACCGGGCCTTCCGTATCGGCCAGCGCCGCGACGTGCAGGTTCGCAAATTCGTCTGCATCGGTACGCTCGAGGAGCGGATCGACGCCATGATCGAGGAGAAGAAGGCGCTTGCCGAGCAGATCGTCGGCACCGGCGAAAGCTGGCTGGCCGGCCTTTCAACGGCCAGGCTGCGCGAAGTGATCACGCTGTCCCCGGACGCGGTGCCCGAATGAGTCCGCCCCGGTTCTTCAGGTTCCCTGAGTCGTCACGCCCGATCCCCGTAGACGGCGGCGTCAAGGCGAGGAGCAGGCGCGGCGTCATCGGCGAGCGATGGTGGTCGCAACGGTTCATCGCCGCGCTCGAGTCCTACGGCATGAGCGGCCGGCTGCAGCGCGGCCGAAACTACGCCCGCAGGGGACAGGTCCTGGAGTTCGAGCTGACCCAGGGCAAGGTGGCCGCCCGGGTTCAGGGGTCGCGTCCGCAGCCGTACACGGTCAGCATCGGCGTGCTGCCGCTTACCACAGCGCAGTGGCGCCAGGTGGAACGGCGCCTTGCCTGTCAGGCGCTATTTCGCGCGAAACTGCTGGCCGGGGAGATGCCCGCGGAGATCGAGGAGGTCTTCGCGGACTGCGGGACGCCGCTGTTCCCCCGCTCGGCCGCCGACCTGAGGATGCGCTGCAGCTGCCCGGACTGGGAGGTGCCGTGCAAGCACCTCGCCGCAGTCTGCTACGTGCTCGCCGAGGCGTTCGACGACGATCCGTTCGCGATGCTCGCCTGGCGCGGCAAGGGCCGCGAGGACCTGCTCGCCGCGCTCCGGCTAGCCCCGGCGGACCGCGATCCGCATGGCGTGACCCGGAAAGGTACGGCGCAGGCCGGTCCAGCGGCGGCTGACGCGGCTGCGTACGGTCCCAGCGCGACCCGCGCCGCGCTCGCAGACGTGGCCGGGCCGCCGCTGGCCCGGTCGCTGGCGGACTTCTGGTCGCCCGGCCTGAGCCCGGCTCGGCTGCGCGCGCTGGCCGCCCCAGCGCCCGCCAAGGCGGTTCCCGACCTGCTGCTTCGGATGTCGGATCCGCCCGCGGTCACGGTGCGGGGGCAGGATCTTCGAGACGTGCTGGCACCCGCGTACGAGCGGCTGGCCGCCGAGGACGCGGCCGGAGTCACTCAGTCCAGGCGCGCTGCATCGCCTCGGGAAGCCCCCACCAGCCAAGCGGAGTGAGCCGGTCGTCTTCGTCGATCGCGCCGAGCACGCTCCACATGGCTGTCACGTGCAGGAACAGCCCTTCGATGCTGAGCTCGTCAAAGTCGTCGTAATCGTCGAATTCGACGGAGCCGAAGTCGCCGTCGTCGTCAGTGTCATCGACCTGGACGTCACCCGTGTCCTGGTCGTCTTCGTTGTCTTCGCCCATGTCGAAGTCCCGCACGTACCTGGCGAGGTCGGCGGCCGACGCGGGCGTGCCTGGGCCGCCGGTCGCCAGCGCCGACATGACCGCCAGCCAGTCGAAGTGGTCGAGGGCGCACACCGCGGCCATGGCGGCCGACATCTCGTCAGGCTCCTCGCCGTCGGGGTCGTCGCCTGGTTCGTCATCGGAGTCACCGAAGTCGAGGTCCTCGTCTTCTGCCCACTCCATCGCGCGAGCGAACTCCTTGTCCTCCTCCGACAGCGGGTCGCCCTGCGGCGACGCGACGGACGTGGCGAGCGTCAGCCACATCTCGGCGTCGTCGGCCGGCAACGTGTCCATGTTGCGCCCGCTGAATGAGACGAGCATCTGGCCCGGCCAGCCCGGGCGCGCGATGTCATCTCGCAGCCTGGTCGCGGCCACCCTGAGCTCGGCGGCAGGGATCGGACGCTCGCCTACACTCTGCAGCACCGACCTGAGCGCGCCGAGCGCCTCGGCGTCCGCCGCGGCCCAGTCGGCGAGAAAGGCCTCGTCCTGCTCGTCGAGCAGAACCGTCATGGGCACCCGCCCGTCCGGCAGCGGGGTGCTCATCCAGTGTTCCTGCATGGCGACGTACTCCCGCCGTGCCTGCGCGTCCCCCGCGGCCAGCCTGTCCGGGTTGATCACGCCGCGCGCCAGCCGCTCCTCTAGGTAGCTGACCAGCAGGGCATGCATCTCCTGTTGCAGCGGGCTGCGCTCAGCGGGTTCCTCCCAGACGTGCAGCCCGATCATGCCCGTCGGTTCGGTGCCGGTGGCCTCGAGCCAGCCGTGGACGTCCCCGAAGGTGGCGTCGTGATCGTTGATCTTGTGCAGGATGGCTTCCGCCGAGTCCCAGAACGCCGCGGACAGCGGGTTGCCGGCTGCCAGCAGTCCCCGCCTGATGCCGGGAAGCGACGCGAGTGCGTCGCCAGCGGAGACACTGAGCAGGGCTATCGCGACATCGCGCCGCCTGAGTTCGCCGAGGGGGCGTCCGGACAGTTCGGCGACATGATCAGCTTCGAGTTCCACGCCTCGCAGCGTACGACGCGCCGGGTGCCATGCGCACGGCCCTCCGGTCTTCCGGCTCGCGCTACAGCTCGGTCCGGCCGCCCAGATACGGGCGCAGCACCTCGGGTACCAAGACTTTCTGATCTTCGGTCTGGTAATTCTCCACCACCGCGGCCAGCAGCCGAGGTGTCGCGATCGCGGTGTTGTTCAGCGTGTACGCGAAGCGGACCGTCCCATCAGAGTCGCGGTACCGCAGGCTGGCCCGCCTGGCCTGCCAGTCGTGCAGCGAGGAGCAGCTGTGCGTCTCGCGGAACCTTCCGAGCGAGGGGAACCACGTGTTGACGTCGTTCATCCGGTACTTGCCTGCGCCCATGTCGCCGGTCGCGCATTCGACCACTTCGTAATGCAGGCCCAGGCCCTGCAGCAGGTGCTCGGCGACGTTGAGGAGTTCGAAGTGCCAGCGGTCTGACTCCTCGTCGTCGGCGGCGCAGATCACGAACTGCTCCACCTTCTCGAACTGATGGACCCGGAGCAGCCCCCGCACGTCGCGGCCCGCGCTGCCCGCCTCCCTGCGGAAGCACGGCGAGATGCCCGCATAGCGGACCGGCAGCGTCTTGGCGTCGAGGATCTCGCCGGAGTGCAGGCCGACAAGCGCGACTTCCGCGGTTCCCGCGAGGTAGAGATCGTCCGCCGTGATCGCGTAGGTCTCCTCGCGGTGCGCGGGGAACTGGCCGGTCCCGATCAGCGCCTCTTCCCGCACCAGGGCAGGCACGGAGATCACGGTGGAACCCTTCTCGATGAGGTAGTCGAGCGCGTATGAGAGCAGCGCCCGCTCCAGCATCACCATGTCACCGGTAAGCGCATAGGCGCGCTCGCCAGCGACCTTCCTGGCGCGGGCGAACTCGGCCCAGCCGCGGTTCTCGAGCAGTTCCACGTGGTCTTTCGGCTCGAAGTCGAAGACGGGCATGGTGCCCCACGTCCTGATCGTGACGTTCGCCGAATCGTCCGGGCCGACCGGTGCGCCTTCCCACGGGATCATCGGGGTCAGCAACAGCAGCGACTGCAGCTTCTCGTTGACGGCCGCGAGTTCGGCGCGGACCTTTTGCAGGTGCTGGTCCTGCTCCTCGTGCTCGGCGCGCAGCCGCTCCCTGGTGGCCTCGTCCGCTTTCGCGAATTCTTTGGCGAAGCTCTTCCTGCGGGTCTGCGCATCGTCCAGTTCGCGCTGCAGTTCCCTGCTCGCCTGATCAAGGCCGAGCAGCTCGTCAACGTCCAGGTTGATGCCCTTGACCCGGACCGCGGTCCGCACCGCGTCCGGGTTCTCCCTGATGAATCGCCTGTCCAGCATGGTGACGTGTCAGTCCTTGCTCGCGCGCCCGTTCTTGCCCCACGGAAACGCTATCAGGAGTGGCGCGTCGCACGCGGACACAGACCGCGGGCGCTTCCTACAGGAACTGGGCGGTAGCCGCGGCCACGCGAAGGACGCTGTCCGGGAGCTCGCTGTTGCCGGCGGTCACCGTCACGAAGCATGCCTTGTCCGCCCTCGGCAGCACCTCAAGCTGCGATCCGTAAAGGGTCCCTGCGCTTGCGCTGCTGAGCTGGTATGAGGTCTGCACTCCTGGCACGCCGCCGATCATGACGTCCCGCTGGCTGATGTTCGTGCTGAACTTCCTGGCTTCGGCCGCGGCGACCGACCTGACGAGTGGCACACCGGCGCTCCCGGCCTCAGTAACGCCCGAGCGGACGCAGTAT
>Ga0126371_10002942_pt1 | contig 14841 bp, 16 predicted proteins | sample PanSoiMetaPlot_4_FD_110145 | JGI IMG/M metagenome (GOLD analysis project Ga0126371, IMG submission 110145) | Tropical forest soil microbial communities from Panama - MetaG Plot_4 | ecosystem: Environmental > Terrestrial > Soil > Tropical forest > Bulk soil | place: Panama | collected 2016-02-17 | reverse complement strand
GATGCGCTGGACGATGCGGACCTGGTGGTGTTCTCAGACGTTGGGAATGCGGGATTGCAAGAATATCTGAGAAAGCAGGGAATGCCGGTGTTTGGTTCGGGTGGGGGTGCGGTGCTCGAGCGCGATCGTTGGATGCTGAAAAGTGTCTGCAAGCGTTACGGGCTGGACTGCGCGCAAGCGATCCCGGTAACCGGGTTGGATAATTTGCGGGGGGTGCTCGGTGAGATCACCGATGAAGTTCATGTAAAGCTTACGAACTTCCGCGGGGACATGGAGACCTTCAAGCACGAGGACCCGGTGGATACGGAGCGGCGGTTGAATGAGTTGGCGCTCAAGATGGAGCCCTACGGGGACCGGGCGGAGTTCGTCGTTGAGCAGCGGATTGATGAAACGCCGTGCGTTGAAGTGGGCGCTGACCTGCCCGTCAATGTGGGAGGCGTATACCCGCGCAGTCCAATGTGGGGCTATGAGATCAAGGACGCAGCGTACGCTGGCCGGGCGGGTGCGTTACCGGGACGGCTACGAACGGTGGTGGACAAACTCGCGCCTATACTTGAGCATCTTGATTATCGAGGGGCGCTATCTACCGAGACCCGCGAGACTGATAGTGGCTCATTTCTCCTCGACTTCACTGCGCGCTTTCCAAATCCCCCGTCTGCCCTTCAACGATTCATGATCGTGAATTGGGCGGAAATCCTGTGGGAGGGGGCCAACGGGCGGGTGGTTGAGCCGGAGTATGCGGCGCTGGTTGGGGTCGAGATTATTTTGCGTTCGGAGTATGGGGCGGAGAATGCGTTGCGGGTGACCTCCGGCCGGTGGGACCGCACGGTGTTATATGGACACGCGGCGCACGAGGGGACCGATTATGCGGTCTCGCCGGCCGAGATTGCCGAGTGTGGGGCGGCTTGTGGGATGGGTATGACGCTGACTCAGGCATTAGAGGAAGCGTGCGAAGTGGCCGACAGTATCAAGGGCCGCGACATCAAATGGGACAGTGGGGCGTTGGAAGGTTTGACCGAGGCGATCGAGACCGGCGAGAAATTGGGCATCGGATGGGAATGAGGAGGATGCGGAGATGGCGGCACAGCCGAGAGCCGGGTTTCAGCCCGGTGAGTTGGCGGACGAGGCGGAAGTCGAGCAACTAGAAACTCAAGTACAACCTGAAGCTGCACCGGAGGCGCAACCGGAACCGCAGCAACCTGAACCACCACATGAAGCCGCGGTCGATTATGGACGTTTCAAAGAAGTCGTCGATCGTAAAGAAGCACTTGAGAAAGAGCTAACGGATGCGCGCGAGTATCGCGCGCGGATGGACGAGCGGCAGCGCCTTATCGGTGAGGCCAACGATCGCGCTCAGCGCGAGCAGGAGGCGCGCCGGCGAGCGGCGGAGCGGCCGGACCCGAGTACCGATCCCATCGGTGCGGAACTCTACGACCTGCGCGGCGCGCGGGCGCAGCAGGAGCAGATGATCAATCAGCTCCAGACTCAGCTCAACAATTTTGGTCAGAATTATCTGCAAGGCCAGGAGGAGTTGCAGTTCCAAAACTGGACGACTTCGCAGGCGAATCAATACGCGCAGAGCGACGCGAATTACTTTCCGAGCGTGCAGCATGTCTATAAGGCAACCACGGATTTCTGGCGCGAGGTTGCGCCCAATGCGCCGGCCGGGATGGCCGAGAAGTTGGTTGAGGGGACGGCGGTGCTGATTGGGCGGCTGAGTCAGCAGTATGGGGGAAATTTCCCGGCCGCGTTAGCCAAGCTGGCGAAGACCTGGGGGTTTATTCCGGCCGCGGCCAATGGCAATGGGGTGCGGGCACCCCAGCGGGTCGCTGCTACGCCGCAGCAACAGCGCCTGGCGCAGGTGGCTAACGGGCAACGGCGGCAGGGGCTCGGCGGGGTGCCGGCGGGTTCGAACAATGGGGGAGCGACGGCGTATCGGAACTATGGGCCGGCAGACATCGATCGGATGAGTGAAGCTGAGTTCATGGCGGCGCTGGCGGACCCGGTAAAGGCTCGGGATTTGAAATACGCTATGGGACGGGCCGAGGGACTAGATGACGGGGAGGCTAATTATTAAATGCCAGCGGTAAGCGAAAAGCAACGCAAATTGATGGCGATCGCTGAACACGATCCGGGGGCGCTCTATCCGGAGAACAAGGGCGTGGCGCAGATGAGCCATCAGCAGTTACACGATTTTGCGGCGACGAAGGGTAAGCTCCCAGAGAAGGTCAAGTCGCCAAAGCGTGGCTATGGCAGCCAGAAGCGCAGCGACCACGGCCGCCACAAGCGTGGCCGCGGTGATAACATGTGAGGTATGCGAATCCAGATTGAGACGATTCCGCACGCGCAGCAGCGTTATAACACGGCCGGCGACTGGTGGGTGGATGCTGAGGGTGTGTTGCAGGTTCGGGTCAGTGAGATGCGCGATCCTCGGTACGCTGGGTTGGTCGCCATTCACGAACTGGTCGAGGTGCTCACCGAGGGTCTCAAAGTGAGTGACGATGGCACGCTGAAGGTGCCGCATTGGTTGGTCGCTCAGACCGACAAATATGATGAGACTTACGAGAAACAGCGCCACAAAGGCGATGACTATAGCGAGCCCGGCTATGAGCCAAGTTGCCCAGTCTACCAGGGTCATATGATTGCGTCCGCCGTCGAGCATCTGGTCGCAATGTTGCTTCACATCGACTTCAATCAATATCAAAAGGCGATGACCAAGTTGTGACCCCTGTAACGATGCCTTGCGTCCACAGCGTGCCCACACCACGTTAACCCCCGCCAGGTATCGAACGCCGCTGGTAACGGCCTAGCGGTCAGGGGTCACTGCTTTCTGATTGTTAAGCCAGTCCTTCACGATCTGAGTCATTAAGTAGGCGATCGAGCGGTCGAGCTTCTCGGCGACTGCCTGGAGTTGTCGGTATTCGTCTCGGCTGACGCGGAAGTGAATGTCGGGTTGGGGGTTGTGCGGATTCGAGGCTTTCACTTTAGACCGGCGCAGTCTTTGAGGGCAGCGATGAAGCGTTCAGCGGCGTCTTTGAATTTGGTGGCGGTGTGTGGGTGTTCGCGGATGTAGTCGCGATGCTTGGCGGCTGCCTTGAGCTTTTTCGTCCAACTGTCGAGGTCCATCGACCATTTTTCGATGAACAGCAGGAGGTCGGGTGGAATTTCATTTTTATGGGTAATTCTTTCCTGTTCGCGGCGAACTAGAACTTTGACTTCATCTGCTTTGGTGATTTTATCGGCGATGATCTTATCGACCACTTTGTTGCGAGATTCAGGCGTAAGGACTTTAAGTTCGCTGAGCATGGGTTCGAGGTCGCGGTATCCTATGCGGGCCTGCGCGGCGTGCTTGACCATCTTTTCGCCACCGATGTAGCGCGCCACCCTAATTACCGTGTATCCAACATTATGTTGACGAACGACAGCTTTGGTGGGTGGACTCAGTTTGGTCATGGCCAAGATGTCTTCGACGGTTTTCTCGGTTTGATAACCCAGCAAGGTGCAGATCCGGGCAATGGCGTGTGCCCGTGTCCCGTTCGGCCGCGCCATAAGCATATCGAGTAGGCGGGCAATGGACTCCGCTTTGTCCAGTTCAAGGAGGTTGGTCCGCTGCAAGTTTTCGATGAGCGATTCTTCGGCCATGTGCACGTCGTCGAGTTCGACGACATCTACGGCGACTTCCTTGCGGCCTAACTTCCTTAGGGCAGCTAGGCGTTGATGGCCCCAGACTAGTTGATAGGTGCCGTTGGTTGGGCGAACCCGCAGGTTGGTTTCCCAAAATCCTGAGGACTTGATCGATTGGGCGAGGGCTTCGATTGCTGCTGGGTTGTCTTCTTGGCGAGACTGGAAGGGGTTGGCGGCAATGTCTTTGATGGCGATGGTTTTATTCACGAAAGCTGGGCAGCTCCTTTGTGGCCACAGGACGCTAAGATCCTGTGGCCTCTGGCGTTAGTCGGTGGTGTGTTCAGTCTCGAAGGTGTCTACTGAGGAGGCTTCAGTCCGTGCTTGATCAGCTTCCTGGCTAGCGGTGTAGCGATGCTCAATCTGGGTCAGTTCGCTGACTCGCTGCGTTAAGCGGTAGACCTCAGCAGTTAGACGGTGGTGTTCCTGCTGCGACTGGACTAAGGCCCTGGCGGTGGCGCGCAATTCATCAATGACCGCGTCGCGCTCGTCGCGCATCTCGCCCGAGAAATACTTGTAGGTAGGGTCCCCGGGTTCACGTTTCGGAATCCACTTCATAGGTGGCCTCCCAGTTGTTATTGGCTGGTTTGTCCCAGCTTGTCCAAATATGGGCTAGGCTGGGATAGCGGTCAAGCGAAGTTTAGTTATACTTGACAATTTTGGTATCTTGGGGCAGTAAAAAGTAACAAGCTTTTATCTCCTGCCACCGGGAGATAATTTCCCCACAGGCGAAGGTGTTAGTGTAGTGGGGATGCCGCTGGCCCTTTCCGCCGGGTCAGAGCCTCACGGTCTTTGGCGTTACTGAAGGCAACTTCTAAATCCGTCGCGTGCAACGCGCGACAGTGGAGGTGCCTCGCCAAATGGCCGGTTGGACTTACCAGACTACAGATAGGCTCTCTAATAGTCGTTGGGCTAAGCTTATGTTGGCCCAAGTGATGATAGACACTCTTTTCTTCCGTTTCGCGAGTCCTGATGACACCAGTCTCATCATGATACTCGATGATTTGCGGAAACATGCCGGAGACAATGTTACTTACGGTATCAGCCAGTTGCTGTCTGCTCCTGGCGTTATGGATCTCAATACATTAACGGGCAATGAAGAGTCGCCGCTGAGTTACGCGGATTCGCTCTACATTCACGAGCTGGCGCACGCCATTCTGCTGGTTGGGCCGATCAGTGATCAACGTATCCTATTTGACCGACGCAAGACTGGGCGAAATCGCCTTGCTGACTGGTACGCTGCTCGTACTGACCATAGTGGGGCGAATCAGCTTGCTGGCTATACTCCGCAGACTGACGTGCGTTATACAGGGCTGCAAGCTGCCATAGGGACAACCCGACAACAATTCAGCCAGCCGGCTCCTCCTGCCACGCAAATAACAGACGCAGCTAACTTAACCAACACTAACACTTACAACCTTACGCTGATTGACCTGGCGGAGTTACAGGCCAAGTCGCTTACGAATGGTATACGACCATTAAAAGTTGGTGGACGCTCGTTTTTTATTAATTTCTTGCATACGAGCCAAGCAACCGACATGCGTACTAACAGCAGTGTCGGACAATGGCTAGACATTCAAAAAAGTGCCATGACGGGTGGAGACATCGGAGACAATCCCATATTCTGGGAAAGCCTCGGGATGTACCACAGAACATTACTACACGAGAATAGCCGTGTCCCAAACGCAGTAAGCAACGCCGGGGCGGCCGTCGTGAATACGAAGCGCGCCCTGTTCTGCGGTGCTCAAGCGGCCGTAATGGCGTTTGGGCGTTCGCAGAGCAGCGAAGACAAGTTTTTGTGGTTGGAAGAGCTACGCGACTTCGGTAGACAAATCGGGGTGGGCGTAAGTGCCATATGGGGCATGAAAAAGGTCGTATTCAACAATACTGACTTTGGAGTGAGCGTAATCGACACTTGGGGTATTGATATTGACACGGTTGGCTCACAGCAGGCGGCGGGTCAATAGGGGCAGTTATGCAAGAACAGGGTTATCAGGATGTAGGGAACGGTGGTGACCGTTCGGTGATGCCAACTGAGATAGTTCCCCTCACCACCGAGCAGACCGGCGGTGTGGTCGCACCACGTTCCGGCGTTGTGACGCCGTACGCTGGTCTGCCGGCCGGCTTTAATAGCTCGAGTATCTTCCGTGATCCGGTTGGTGGGCGGCTCGGTATGTATCCGACCAAGACGATTGGCACCTTTGTACTGACGTCTGGGTCCTTGGCGGCCGGTAACAACATCAACCTGTGTTACATCCCGGCGAACTCGTTCCTGTCGGACTTCAATATTGTCACCTCTGCACTGACGGGGACGTTGCAGGACAACCTGCCGACGCCTACGGTGTACTGTACGTTGTCCGGCGCGATTACGACCACCTCGAACATGACGGCGGGGCAGGCGCAGGCTTTTGGGACTCAGTACGCCAACACGCCGCGAGCAATCGGGGCTAGCGGCTGTCCGGTAGTACACTGGGTTCCCGGCACTCTGCTTCAGGTTGTACTAACTGGGACGCCAACGTACACCACGCCGGTGGTGTTCATGTTGGAGTTTAGTCCGGTGAACGATGCAGGGGTGTAGAGATGTCGCGTAAGACGATGGATCAGTACGACAAGCCCTTGGCCAACACCTATGGGCCACCGTCCACCTCTCACCCGCAGGACGACGATACTCGGTCCCAGGCCCTCTACGACGGCCAGCTCAACGACGAGTCGGCCGTCATGGTCTACCGCAAGCCGTGGGATGCCGGCCATCACCTGGCCAACGCGACCGAGGACTTTCGCGATGCGGTCTGGGGTATCAACGAGGGTAAGCGGGACGTTCGCAACCTGAAGGAGTAATCATGGCCAAGAAAAACGGCGGCTACGGCTATCCGAATCCATTCAATGAAGTCAGCAGCACGGACCCTAACACCCCGGATGTGACTGGGCAGGGCCTCTATTTCGACGGCTGGGATGAGATCAACAAGATGCACCTCGCGGCGACCGGGCCGCTCTTTCAGACGCCGAACAGTGAGAGTGGCAGTGGGGTGATGGGTAATCCCGCGCCAGGTGAGCCGCGCGGTGATTCTCCGAAGCGGGGCGACTGATAGGATGCGATGGCTGAATCCTTTCTGCCACAGCAGCAGGACACCCGAACCTTCGGGGCGATGCAGACGAGGTTGCTCGATGATCTGAATCGTCCCGATCTTTCCAGCGAAGTAATCGACTACCTACAGGACGCCATGCGGTTCTTCGCCCGCAAGGCGTTCTTCTTCACTGAAATTGACAATCGGACGGTGCCGGTCTGGGCGGCTAGCACCATGTATCCGTTGGGAAGTTGCGTGCAGGCGATCCCGGCGGGCGGTAGTCTGACCACATTTGTGGCCCTGTCAGTCGGGACTCAGCAAAGCGCGGCAACTGCGCCCACCTGGCCCGCGGCGTTGTACGTACCGCCGCCCGGCTCTCGTTACTATGCACCACCTCCACCGGGGACGCCGGGAACGGTTGTGGACGGGGGTGTTACCTGGGGCAATATTGGGCCGTATCAGCCGGGCTACCACACCCAGCTTTCGACGGTTCCGATGATCAATCAGTATACCCCGCCGATTGATTATACGAGCCCGTATATGGTGCAGATGACTACGGCCAACCTGCGCCTTATCCTGATCGAGATTCCGTTCTGGCAGTTGAGCGAGTGGGATGTGGTGCGTCCGCCCCCGATCGCGGCGTATCCCCGCTTCTGGTCGTGGTGGCAACAGACGATTTATTGCTGGGTTTATCCCAGCGGTTTCTTTCCGATCACCCTGAATTACAACTGTGGACCGACCCTCGCGCAGTTGACGACCGATGTGAACTTCTGGACTACCACGGCTGAGCGTCTCATCCGCAAGGCGGCGCAAGCCGCGATTAGCCGTGAGTTGTTATATGACCAAGCGGCGGCGCAACTGGCGGGAGCCGCGGCCGCTGAGGAGCTGAGTCAGCTTAAGTCACAAGCGGTAGCTCAGATTGGCTATCGGATTCCTTCGTGGGACTGGTAAATGGGCCTGTATCAGCACGGTGTTGGCGTCATCGAGATGCCCTTTCTCGATTTTGCTCCGGACCTCGCCTACGACGCGAGCATGAATCAGAAGCAGATCGTGTTGGTCGATATGGACAACGCGATGCCTTCGGTGAAGGGCTATCAGTGTTTGAACTCACCGTCACCGATCGCGATCGCGGCGCCGGGGCCGGTGACCGGCTCGACGCTCGGGTTCTTTTCCAATGGGGCGGTCATCAACTTTGCCGGCACTGCGAGTAATCTCTATCGCCTCGATAGCTTTAATACCTGGACCAACGTCGGCACGATTGCTTCTAACGGACGGTGGCGCTTCGCGCAGTTCGGGGACGACATAATTGCCGTAAACGCGGGCTCGCCGCTCGGTTATCCGAGCACTACCACCGCGCCGCAGGTGTCGAGTTGGGCGGCTGCTTTTGTCCCGCTGTCTTCCACTAGTGGTGCAGTGGGCACGCCGCCCAACAATCCCAGTTGCCTCTGTTCGGTGAACGGCCAGGTGCTGATGTTCGGGCCGACCAGTGGGTGGGCTTGTAGCGCCTTGGGCACCGACAATAACTGGACGCCAAATATTCAGACGCAGGCCGGATCAGGAATTTTATACGATTACCCGGGCAATATCGTCGCGTGCGCGCCGATCTTCAGAAACGTAGTTGCCTTCAAGCAGAGCGCGACGTGGTTGGGCAGCTATGTCGGTGGCTATGCGGTATGGAGCTGGCAGTTAATCAGTGACCTCACCGGGACGTGGTGCCAAGAGTCGGTGGTGATCATGCCCGACTCGGTGGCGTTCCTCGGTAATGACGACTTTTACGTGTGTTCCGGGTACACGCCGCAGCGGATACCCAACAGTATCAAAGAGTGGTTTTTCGATGTGGCGGACCCGGCGCAGTTCGTCAACATGCTGAGTCGCTACGATGCTACCCACGGCATTTGTTACTGGTACTGGGTCTCCAAGAATCCGCCGCACGCGGGTGTGCCCGATCGCTGGGTCGCTTGGAATCCGCGTAACGGCCGCTGGGCGACTGGTTACCTGAGTCAGGGTGCCTTCAGTGTTCCGTGGCCCAATCAGCAGCCCGGTTGGTTGGGTGGCGTCTTCTACGACGCGAACTACGTCCCGAACACGTGGACCGGCATACCCGGCACGGCGCGCTACGTCACCGGTTACCTCGGCACGCCTAACAACGTGAGCCAGATGATGCGGGCTAAGCCGATTTACTACACCGAGCCCGCCTCGGCGACGGTGACGCCTTATCACGTCGTCAATTTGGGTGACGTGGATATTAGCGGCCCGAATACGTTCCGCAGCACTAAGGACGGTTGGTATTACTTCCGGCAGACTGACAAGTGGCACAAGCTCAGCATCCAAACCACCGGTCCGAACGTGGCGCCGGGCACGGTCGCTCAGACCGGCTGTGAGATCAGCGCGATTGCGTTTGAGATGCGCGAGGCGGGCTGGCGATGAATATACCGGCATTCAACCCTCCGGCACCGGGTGCGATTAACATTCGGACCTTTCAGGATCTGCGCCGCTTCCTGCTGACCTACATCGTCAATCAGTGGATGCAGTACAGCAACAACTATTTCTCGAACCAGTTAGTCCCACTGCTCAACACTCAGCAGTATAGCTACGGCCAGCCGATCGCGAGCGCGGCTAACATTACGCCGAACGCACTAGTGCAGCAGGTTACCGGGACGGCGACGGTGACCACGATTCACCCGATGGCGACACCGAGTGGTCAGCCGATTGGACCGAGCGGACCGTTCTACGCCATCTCGCGCGACGGGTTTGTGATTGCGCCGGGCGGGAACATTAATATCTCGTCAACCGTAACGGTTCCGGCCGGCGGTATGGCAGTTTTCGCCTACGACGGGATTACGCAGAAATGGTCGGTGATCCACTCATGATCAGTGATAACCCAGTAAGCGTTACGCCCTTACAGCAAGGTGGTACACCGACGCCGTATGCTGCCCCGCCACTCTGTACGGTGAGTGGACCAGTTACACGGGCGGACGGCACCGTAGCGGCCTACGCCACCGTGACCTTCAGTTTAACCAGTGTGCAGGTCGTTGGTGGCAACGCGATCCAGCCGTTCCTCACCTCGCGCAGCACGGACGTCAACGGCATCTTGCAGGCCATCAACCTGGTTCAGGGCCTGTTGTTACAGGTGAAGGTGTCGTCGGGTGGGGTGACCTATCCGGCGAGCACGGTGATGGTTCCGGCCTTGGCCACCGCCAACTTCAGCGACCTCTTCACGTGGAGTGGCTGATGACCAAGCAGGAATTAATCCAGCAAGCCCTCAATCGGATCAGTGAGGTAGGTAGCGAGATCAGTCGTAAGGGCGGCTCACTGCCGCCCGACTTGGCGCGGGTGGCGGGGGCCTTAGCGGCGATGCGTCAAGCACATGGTGGGAGCCTGCCGCCGCCGAGTAATGGTGAGCAGGTGGCCGCGGCGGCGTTGCCAGTGCCGATGGATTTGCCGCCCGACCTGCAACCCAACTGGGACATCTTCTGGTCGTACTTTACCGCGATCAATCAGCGCTTTGGCTGGCCGAATCGGGACCAGTATTTGTTCATGGCCGAGATTGCCGCGACACTTACCGGCAACGCTGGGGCGGCTCTGACTAATCCGGCAGGTGGTGCGAACAACTACGCGCCGATTGACTCGCCGCACTTTACCGGGACGGTCTACATCAACAGTCAAGCGGTGACCTTCACTACATGGGCGCCGTATATAAATCCTGCGTCAGGTCAGAACAACTATGCCCCGCTGGATAAGCCGGTCTTTACGACCAGCCTGACCTCGCAGGGGACGACGACGCTGACGGGTGCGGCGACTGCGCCGACACCGACGGCGGGTGATTCCAGCACTAATATCGCGACTACGGCGTGGGTCATGTCGGCGATTGCGAGCGGTGGTGGCCTGCCAACGAACAATCCGACCTTCACTGGCACGCTGACTGGTCCGACCCTGACGCTGACGACTGGGTGGACCGGCGTTACTAGCGGCACCAACGCGGCGACCGGCAATGTCGGCGAGTTCAATTCGACGGGTCCGACCACCTATACGTTTACGGCCAGCGCGACGACGGCCAATGTCTATACCGCATCAATTGCTGCTGGTGAATGGGACGTGTGGTCTTCGGCGACGGTTACCACAGCAGGTACGGTTACGGTACTTGCCCTTGGTCTAAGTACTACCAGTGCAACGCTACCAACTGGTGGCAATGGCCTAGATTACCGAGGTGGTCAGCCGGTGGTGAATGCTACGTTTCACACAGGGCGGGTACGCTTTAACTTCAGCGCGGCCACCAATGTCTACGTGGTCGGACAGGCGACTTATACTGGAGCACCGACCATCTCGTACATGTTGTTCTGGAAGCGAACGAGGTGATGCTAAATATGCCGCCAACTAACCCTTCGAACGACTGCGGCAATACAGGCTTGGCTGACGCTATATTGTTTCGCCAATGCCCTTTGGGAGATACCGCCCTCGGCATAAGCGGCGCGAACAGCCTTCACAATATCGTCAGTCAACCTAACCGTACCGCAGTTTATCCCGTGTTGTTTGTTGCCACGACCCTTTGTGAGCATGTCGCGCATGTTGTCCCTATGCGTGCCTACAAACAGATGAATTGGTCGCACACAGGCGGGTGTGTCGCAGCGATGCAGTATGTGCTGTCCAGTGGGGATAGGACCGTAGGTCAGTTCCCATGCCACGCGATGGGTACGTTGCAGGCGAGGGGTGTGGCCGTTAATGGCGAAACGCCCATAACCACGCGAATTTTTCGATGCCAGCCACAGCCAGCAGTCACCAGCGGTTTTATCGACCTTCGACCAAAAGCGTTCTTCAATGGTATGCGTGGACTTAGCCATCGCTTCCTCCTACTAGGAGCATGGTTAGAGGCGGCATCAACGCTCCAACGTCGGTGCCGCTTCGCTTTGGTGTAGCACATGGCAGGCAATAGTTACCATCCGCCGACAGTTTCGGATCAATATGGCAATGTGAGCGCGATTCTCGCTCCGCCGCAGCAAATTGTGTGGGACTCTTTTTTAGCAATGTTAACTGCGGTAACGGAAGTGCTCGGAGAATTAACGCAGGATCAGTATCTCATGATCCTCGATGTTGCGGCACATCTTTGCACAACTGCGGGTGACGTTCCCTATATCAGTAGCAGCACCGGAACGTGGTGGGTTGGCGGCACTGACACGGGTGTTTCGGCCAATGGTCTGCCGGGACCGATTGGGCCGCAGGGTCCGACTGGACCGCAGGGGCAGAGCTTCAAGGTGCTTGGCTCATATGCGAACCTCGCGGCGCTGCAAGCGGCGCATCCTACCGGCAATCCTGGCGATGCGTACGCGGTGGGTGCGGCTGGCAGTCAGACCGTTTACATCTGGGACCCGGCGACCAGCTCGTGGGTGAATATCGGTCCCATCACTGCCGGTATTCCGTACGTCAATACAACGCCGCCACCAAGCCCTGCTGTAGGGGATTTGTGGTTCGATTCAGTCGGTCTTCAACTTTACATCTGGTATAACGACGGGACTTCGATCCAGTGGGCTCCTGTCATAAATCAGGGCATTACGACTGGTGGTGGCGGAGGCGGCACCGCTGGCGTCACTACGTTCAATACTCGTTCGGGCGATGTTCTGCTGACTGCGGCCGATGTGACGGGAGTCGGCGGTGCGATGCTGGCTTCGCCGACGTTCACTGGCGTGCCTGCGGCCCCTACAGCGGCCGCGAATACTTCGACTACTCAACTGGCGACCACGGCCTTCGTGACGAGTGCTATCACGGCGCTACCGGCGAATGTCAGTAGCTTCAACACGCGGACAGGCGCCGTGACCTTCACGACCGCCGACCTCACTTCGGTTGGTGGCGTTACTGGTGGCCCGTATGCGTTGATTGCCTCTCCGGCGCTGACAGGTACGCCAACCGCGCCCACAGCCGCCGCTGCCACGAACACCACTCAACTGGCGACGACCGCGTTCGTCCAAGCGGCGATTACTGCAATCAGCGCAGGCGTAGTCACTTTCAACGGCAGAAGCGGCGCTGTCACCTTGACTACGGCCGACATCACGGCCGCAGGCGCAGTGACAGGTGGTCCGTACGCGGTTCAAACGAACCCGGCCGGAGGTCAGAACAACTACGCTCCTCTCGCCGGGCCAACCTTTACGGGCGTGGTCACGCTGCCAACAGGCACAGTCGGTGTCACACAGACTGCGGGCACCAACAATACTTCACTCGCAACTACAGCGTATGTAACTTCGGCGATTGCGGCATTGCCGCCTGCTGGCGCGGTCATCAATCCTACGGCACCAGCCAGTCCTAACGTTGGTGAGTTGTGGTTCGACTCAACTGGTCTTCAGACCTATGTCTGGTATAACGACGGGAACTCGACTCAGTGGGTGCCGGTCATTAACCAAGGCGTGCTGAGTGGCAGCTTCGCCCCGTTAACCAATCCTGCTTCAGGCCAGAACAACTACGCTCCGTTGGCGAATGCTGCATTTACCGGAACGATGACGCTCGGCGGTTCCGCCGTACAGACCGCTTCGTCGGTAACCAGTACAGCAATTGCAGGTGATGTGACCGGAACGCTGGCTGCGAGTACTGTAGCGCGGCTTCAAGGCCGTACGATGGCGAGCACGGCGCCGACCACTAACCAAGTTCTTGCATGGAGCGGTTCGCAGTGGGCACCGGCAACTCCTTCGGGTGGTGGTTTACCTGTTAACAATCCGGCCTTTACGGGCATCATGTCGTTCGGTGGAACGACGGGTAGTACCGGACCTATGCAACTTCAGTTGTCGCCTGCCGCCAGCCAATGGTCAGGTGGCACTTCGCCGTATCCCGGCGCTTCCAATACGCAATTTGTCATTGGTCCGGTAACCAGCTTTGGTATCGCACAGGCTAATGGCGCAGCAGGCGGTTTGTGGGGAACTGGCGGCGGAATTGTTCTATCTGGCAACGCGGTGACTTCGTTTGGTAGTTGGTATGCGACCAGCACGAATACGCCCGTAACTGCCAGTCTGGTCTGCGTAAATATAACGCAGAATGGCGGTGCTGGACCCGGCATTTTCCTCTATGCTGATACGGGTGTTACAACTGCAAGTAATTATACTCCGACGTTGGTCACTCAGTTTACGAACGTCAGCCCGTACGCCTACAAGCCCTCTGGCGGCTCTTGGGGCGCGACCTCGGACATTCGGGTCAAACGTGACATAGGTGAGTATACGCGAGGGTTGGATGCGGTCCTACAGTTAAGACCGATCACCTACTATTACAATGGCAAGGGTGGAACGCCAGATGATGGTGTACAGTACGTCGGCTTGGTAGCTAACGACGTTGAATCCATCATGCCGGAAATGGTGGGCGAACATGCGGACTTACATTCAGCGGCCGATGACAAGCTGGAACATCTCAAGACGCTGGACGTAAGCGCGCTGACCTACGCCTTGGTCAATGCGGTGAAGGAACTGAATACGCGGCTGACCAAGCTGGAGAACTGATGGCTTCGGTCGATTTCCCAAATAGTCCGACTACTAATCAGGTTTTTAGTAGTGGCAACATTCAATTCATTTGGGATGGAGCCAAGTGGGCCAGTGGATCGCTGACCGGCTACGCCCCTATTCAGAATCCGGCAGGCGGCCAGAACAACTATAGCCCGATTGCGTCGCCGACGTTCACGGGTACACCTGCTGGACCGACTGCGACGGTTGGCACGAACTCGACGCAGTTGGCGACTACCGCGTTCGTTGCGAATGCGATAAGCGGCGCGTCTAGTCTGTACGCGCCCATCACGAATCCGGCCTCAGGTAGCGGCAACTACGCGGCGATAAACAACACGGTGCTGACCGGGAACGCGACGGTAGCGGCTATAACCGCGAGTGGGACGGTGAGCGCGCCGCAGCTTACGGCGAATACGGCCATGACTGCGCCGCTGGTAAATGTAGGAACTGGCGGCGTAACCATGAATGCGGCTGGCGCGCTGAACCTGCCGGATACTTCGGAGTGGACCAGCGCCGGTCTAACCATCTACGCGCCACCGAGCGGTAGCACGTCGCGTAGTTCGGTCTATTTCGGTACTGGTGGGGCAGTACCGCCAACGACCATTTATGCTTCGCTGAACGCTGGT
>Ga0126371_10002941_pt1 | contig 14844 bp, 10 predicted proteins | sample PanSoiMetaPlot_4_FD_110145 | JGI IMG/M metagenome (GOLD analysis project Ga0126371, IMG submission 110145) | Tropical forest soil microbial communities from Panama - MetaG Plot_4 | ecosystem: Environmental > Terrestrial > Soil > Tropical forest > Bulk soil | place: Panama | collected 2016-02-17 | reverse complement strand
GATTGTCTACGTCTCGCCGCTGAAGGCGCTGGCAGTGGACGTGGAGCGGAACCTGCGGTCTCCGCTGGTCGGCATTGCCAACTGCGCGCGCCGCCGCGGCGTGCAGTTTCACGAGCCGACGATCAGCGTCCGCACGGGGGACACTCCGCAGCGCGAGAGAGCCCGCTATCGCCGCGAGCCGTCCGATATTCTTATCACCACGCCCGAATCGCTCTACTTGTTGCTCACCTCCCAGGCTGCGGATGCTCTGCGCACCGTGGATACGGTGATCGTGGATGAGATTCACGCGCTTGTGCCGACCAAGCGCGGCGCACACCTCGCGCTTTCGCTCGAGCGGCTGGAGGCACTGGTAAAGAAGCCGCTGCAGCGCATCGGCTTGTCGGCGACGCAGCGCCCTCTTGAAGAGGTTGCGCGCTTTCTTGGCGGGGTGGAAATACAGGGACGAGAAGAGCAGGGACCAGGGACCAGGGACCAGGGATCAGAAGAACAAAGGCCGGAACATCATGATCCGGGAGCTGATTCAACCGAAGCGGAGGCGTCGGACTGGAGTGCGAATCTTCGCGATCCGGCGGCGCTGCGTTATCGTCCGGTGACGATCGTGAATGCCAGCGCGCGGAAGCAGCTTCAACTGTGCATCGAAGTTCCAGTCGAAGATATGGCGCGGCTGAACACGATTGAGGAGATCCCCAGCGGGCCTGCCTCCCAGACGCCGAAGCGCGTGTCCATCTGGAATGCAATTCATCCGCGGTTGCTGGAACTGATCCGCGAGCGCCACTCGACCATTCTCTTTGTGAACAGCCGCCAGGTTGCCGAACGGCTTGCGGGAGCGCTTAACGAGCTGGCCGGCGAGCCGATTGCGCGGGCGCATCATGGGTCGCTCGCCGCGGCGCAGCGGTCCGTGATTGAAGAGCAACTCAAGGCGGGGCAGATCAAGGCGCTGTGCGCGACTTCGACGCTTGAGCTCGGCATCGACATGGGCGCCGTGGATCTTGTGATCCAGATTGAAGCGCCACCCTCGGTGGCGAGCGGCATGCAGCGTATCGGCCGCGCGGGGCACTCAGTGGATGCGGTGAGCGAAGGGGTGCTGTTTCCCAAGTACCGCGCGGACCTAGTGGCATGTGCTGCCGTGACGCGCGCGATGCACGAGGGGCACATCGAATCCACGCGCTTCCCGCGCAATCCGCTGGACGTGCTGGCGCAGCAACTGGTGGCGATCGTGGCCCACCCGCCAAATGCAGGGAGCAGGGATCAGGGACCAGGGATCAGAAAGGCGGGGACCCTTCGACCTCGATCAGGGCAGGCTACGGGACAATGGGACACAGGGACAGAGGGACAGAGGGACAAAGCGACGAATGCCCAGGCCCAGCTATTTCCCAGCTCCGCCAGCACCGCGAAGTTCCCAAGCACCGCCAACTTCGCGGCTCCCGCTCTGCCCGAAGTATCCGTTGATGAGCTCTACAATTTGGTGCGGCGGGCTGCGCCGTTCGGCGCGCTTTCGCGGCCGGCATTCGAGGGCGTTCTCGATCTGTTGAGCGGGCGTTATCCCTCCGATGAATTTGCGGAACTGCGGCCGCGCCTTACGTGGGACCGAGTGCGCAATATGGTGACGGCGCGCGAGGGCGCTGCGCGGCTGGCGATCCTGAATGCGGGCACTATTCCCGACCGCGGCTTGTACGGCGTGTTTCTTGCGCACACGGAGGGCAAGTCGATCCGCGTGGGCGAACTCGACGAAGAGATGGTCTTCGAGTCACATCCCAGCGAGACGTTCATTCTCGGCGCTTCGACGTGGCGGATCGTGGACATTACGCACGACCGCGTGCTGGTTGAACCGGCGCCGGGCGAGCCGGGCAAGATGCCGTTCTGGAAGGGCGATGGACCGGGGCGGCCGCTCGAGTTCGGAAGGCGCATCGGCGCGCTGATGCGCGAGATGCGCGCGCTGCCGAAGAACGCCGCGCTCACGCGACTTGTGACCGAACACGATCTCGATCCGAATGCGGCGGAGAACCTTCTGCAGTTTCTTGCCGACCAGGAAGCGGCGACTGGGATTGTGCCGGACGACAGGACCGTCGTGATCGAGCGATGCCGGGATGAGCTTGGCGACTGGCGCGTTTGCGTGCTGTCGCCGTTCGGCTCCCGCATCCATATTCCGTGGGCCATGGCGGTGAGCGCGCGCATCCGCGCGGCGGGCGGCCCCGACGTGGAGACGCTTTGGGGCGACGACGGATTCGTGCTGCGATTCCCCGACACGGATGAGCCGCCCGATCCGGACTGGTTCCTCGTGGAATCGGCCGAGGCCATGCAACTGGTGCTTCGCCAGCTTGGGTCGACTGCGCTGTTTGCAGGCCGTTTTCGCGAGGCAGCCGGGCGGGCGCTGCTTCTTCCGCGACGCCGGCCCGACCAGCGCTCGCCGCTGTGGCAATTGCGGAAGCGGTCCTACGACCTGCTCAGCGTGGCTTCGCGCTACCCGTCGTTTCCGCTGCTGCTCGAGGCGTACCGCGAGTGCCTGCGCGACGTGTTTGACATGCCGGCGCTTGTTGAGACGCTGCGCGCGATCGAGCAGCGCCAGTTGCGCGTACACGTGGTGGAGACGCGCAAGCCTTCGCCGTTCGCATCGTCTCTGCTCTTCAGTTACGTGGCGAATTTTGTCTACGATGGCGATGCGCCGCTTGCGGAGCGCAGGGCGCAGGCGCTCACCATCGACCAGGAGCAGTTGCGCGAAATATTGGGCGAGGCGGATCTGCGCGAGCTGCTCGATGCCGATGCGATTGCGGAGGTTGAGGAGGCGGCGCAGTGTTTGCTTGAAAACTACCGCGCGCGATCGGCCGATGGCATTCACGATCTCTGCCTGAGGCTTGGAGACCTGTCGCGCGAGGAACTCGGACGGCGTGTTGCTTCAGCGGAGCTTTTGTCGCACGTGGACCGGCTGATCCGGGCGCGGCGTCTCGTGGATCTGCGCATTTCCGACGAGCGCCGGCTTGTTGCCGCGGAAGATGCCGCGCGCTATCGCGATGCGCTGGGGATTCCGCTGCCGCCGGGGCTTGCCGCATCGCTGCTTGAGCCGGTGGCGCATCCGGTGCTGGAGCTGGTGCGGCGGTACGCGCGCACGCACGGGCCGTTCACGGTGCGGGCGGCGGCTGACCGATTCGGGCTGGATGCGAACGACGTGGAGGGTGTGCTGCGCCAGCTTGCGCAGGAAGGGCGCGTGCTCGAAGGCGGATTCATTCCGGGCGGCCTTCAGAGGGAGTGGTGCGATGCGGAGATCCTTCGGCAGATCCGGCGCAAATCGCTCGCGAAGCTGCGGCGCGAAGTGGAGCCGGTGGAGCAGCACACGCTGGCGCGCTTGCTTACGCACTGGCAGGGAGTGCTTGCGCCGCGGCGGAGCGGAACTGGACTCGGAGCCGGACACCTGGACGCGTTGCTCGACGTGATTGAGAATTTGCAGGGCGCGCCTGTTCCGGCGTCGCTGCTCGAGTCGGCGATCCTTCCGGCACGGCTCGCGGGCTATCAATCCGCAGGCCTGGATGCGCTGATTGCCGCGGGCGAGGTGGCGTGGGCAGGCGTGGAGCCGCTGGGCGAGCGCGACGGGCGCATTGCGCTTTACCTTGCGGACAAGCTGCCGCTGCTTGCTTCACCCCGGCCGCAGAGTGAGCCTTTGTCCGAACGTGAGGAAAAATTGCTCGCTGTACTCGAATCTACGGGAGCGAGCTTCTTCGATTCGCTGCACCAGGCGGCGGGCGGCGGCTATCCGGGCGAGACGATTGATGCGCTGTGGTCGCTGGTGTGGCGCGGGCTTATCACAAACGATTCGCTGCATGCATTGCGCGCATACATCGCGCGGCCGGATGCGCGAGGGGCCCGGCGCCCGCACCAGTCGGGGATGGTGTTTCGCTCGCGGCGGACTACGCCGGCGAATGCGCAGGGGCGGTGGTCGCTGCTGCCTGAAGGCAGGGATCAGGGACCAGGGATCAGGGATCAGAGAAGCAGGGACCAAGCCACCCTGGCGAGGACAAATCGATTGTCGGGGACCCCGGCAGGGACCGAGGGACCAAGGGAGAGAGAATTCGCAAGTGCGACGGAGCGGAGCCATGCGCTGGCGATGCAGTTGCTCAGCCGATATGGCGTGCTGATGCGCGAGCAGGTTGCGGCGGAGAATGTGCCGGGCGGGTTCAGCGCCGTGTACGACGTTCTGAAGGCGCTGGAACAGAGCGGGCGGATTCGCCGCGGGTATTTTGTCGCCGGGCTTGGAGCTACGCAGTTCGCGCTGCCTGCGGCGGTTGACCTGCTGCGCCAGTTGCGGAACGCGCCGGATGAGGAGAAGCCGGAGTTTGTGCAGCTGGCCGCGGCCGATCCGGCGAATCCTTACGGGTCGGTGCTGCGGTGGCCAGATCTGCCGGTGGCCGACGAAGATTCGGAGTCGGCTCCGCGTGTGCTCACGCGTGCTGCTTACGCAGAAGTGATCCTGCGCAACGGGCAGCTTGTGGCGTGGCTGAGGCGCGGGAATCCGAATGTGCTGGTGTTTCTGCCTGTCGATGAGCCGGAGCGGTCGCAGGTGGCTGCGGGGCTGGCGCATTTTTTGTGCGCGCGCGGGCAGGACCGCATGCACGCCGACCGGCGCGAGGGTGTGCTGATCTCGACGATCAACGGGCAGCCCGTGGCGGGGCATCCGATGGCGCGTTTCCTGATGGACGCCGGGTTTCATCCGGGGCCGCTGGGGCTGCACCTGCGGCGGATTCCGATGCCGATTTCGCAGCACGATCCGGCGCATGAGGGGTTGCAATAGAGGCAGGGACATAGGGACATAGGGACAAAAGGACATAGGGACAAGGGACATAGGCAATGCCTGAGGGGGACACAATTTTTCGTTCGGCCCGCGCGCTGGGAAGAGCGCTCGAGGGGCGCGTGATTACGGGATTCAGGTCGATGGTACCGACGCTGACGCGCGTGCACGACGACGAGCCGCTTACCGGGCAGATGGTCGAGAGCGTGGAGTCGCGCGGCAAGTGGCTGCTGATGCATTTTTCCGGCGGCGCCACGCTGGCGACGCACATGCTCATGAGCGGGAGTTGGCACATTTACCGCCCGGGCGAGAGATGGCAAAAGCCGGCGCTCGCGATGCGGATTGTGATCGAGAACAGCGAGTATCACGCGATCGGGTTCAACGTGCCGGTGGCGGAGATGCATTCGCCGCAAACGCTCGCGCGGGACCGGCGCATTCCCGCGCCGAAGAACGACGTGCTGAGCGCGGAGTTCGATGCAGATGCGGCGCTCGAGCGGGTGCTGGCATTTCCGGATGAGGAGCTGGGCGACGTGCTCCTGCATCAGCGCGTGATGGCCGGAGTCGGGAATGTGTTCAAGTCGGAAGTTTGTTTTGTCACTGGGATGAACCCGTTTCGCAAGGTGAAGACGCTTACGCGTGCCGAGGCTGTCGAAGTGATCTGCGTGGCGCGCAAGCAGCTTGGCGCGAACGTGATGGAGGATTCGCCGGACCAGATTGTGACATGGCGCGGCGCGGGGCGGCGGACAACTCATCACTCGAATCCGGCGGAGAACCTGTGGGTGTATGGACGCAACGGCGAGGGCTGCCGCAAGTGCGGCGAGCGAATCCGGCGGCGGATTCAGGGGTTCGACGCGCGCGTGACGTTCTGGTGCCCGCAGTGCCAGCCGATGCCGGACGGGTCGGATGTGGATGGGTAGCCGCGTCGGAAACAGTCGATTTTTGCGGCATCGCTCGATGCGCAAGAGCGACCGCATTCGGCCATGGCACTTCGTGCCACACGACGATCGGATAGTAGCTGTCGGATGTGCGGGTGAGGACACCCACACTACAGCCGGTCTGGGAGACCGGCGGTACCTGGCTCGCGGCCAGCACGCGCTGACGCGGAACTCACCGTGAAAACTGACAACTGAAGACGGATAACCGGTCTAGTTGCCGGGCTTGGAGCTGCCTACGCCGAAGATCTTCTGGAAGATGTTGCGGTGATCGGGGGGATGGTCGCAGGTGTCGGTGGGGGCGGTGCCGTCGAGGAACGCGGCAGTGTAGTCGTCGGGGCATGATCCGTCGGCGAGAAGGTTCGTGGTCTTGTCGAGGTTGACCATCTCGATGCCCTGCGGCGGGTTGAATTCCTTGGTGTCGGAGTACTGCGGGAGCTGGACCGCGCGCTTCATGAATTCGGCCCAGATGGGCTCGGCTGCGTGCGCGCCTTCGAGCTTGATGTCGGTGTAATCGTCGTTGCCGACCCAGACGATGCAGAGCAGATTGCTGGTGAATCCCGCGAACCATGCGTCGTGGCTGGTTCCGGTTTTGCCGGCGGCGGGAGCGCGGAAGCCGTAGGTGCTGCGCACGCGTCCGGCCGTTCCGCCGTTGAGGACTGCTTCCATCAGGCTGGTCGTGAGGTAGGCCACGCGCGGATCGAGGACTTGCCTCGTGGTGGGCGTATAGTCGGTGATGACGTCGCCGGTGGAGGTGCGCACGCTGGCGACCATCCACGGCTCGATGTGCATGCCGCCGTTGGCGAAGACGGTATAGGCTCCGGCCATGTCGAGAGGCGTGGCGTCGTATGAGCCGATGGCGACGGACGGAGTGCCGCGCGCGGATTTGATGCCGGACTCGCGGGCGAGGGCGGCGACGCGGTCAAACCCGACCATTGCGGCAAGAGAGATGGTGGCGTTGTTGAGCGACCACTGCAGCGCGTATCGCGCGGTTACCTCGTCGTGATACTTGCCCTCGAAGTTGCGTGGAGTGTACTCCTGGTTGCCGACTTCGTAGGTGGTCTGCTGGTCGTTGAGCATGGTGACGGGCGAGAAGAGCTTCTCCTGGCCTTCGAGCGGCGTGCCTTCGACCGCAGTGGCGAAAGCCGATGCGTAGACGAAGGGCTTGAAGATGGAGCCCGTGGGGCGGTGCGCGACCGCATGATTCACCTGGCTTGTGCCGTAGCTGCGGCCGCCATCGAGCGCGAGCACCTGGCCGGTGTGCGGATTGAGCGCCACGAGCGCGACCTGCGGGTAGGTGTAGGCCTCGGTCTTGTGCTTCGCGTGGAGCTTGTCGACCTGCTCGTCGACGAGGTGGATGGTGTCGTCGACCGCGGCGGTGGCGATGCGCTGGAGGTCTGGATCGAGCGACGTGTAGATGCGCAGGCCTTCGAGGTTTGTGTCGCGCTCGCCGAGCTTTTGCAGGAGCTGGTCATGGACGAGGTCGACGAAGTAGGGGGCCTCGCTCGCATCCACGCTGGCTGAAGCGAGATGGAGAGGCTCTCCCTTGGCGCGCTCGGCTTCGTCCTTGGTGATGGCGCCGGTTTCGACCATCGAATCGAGCACGAGATTGCGACGCTCGATGGCGCGGTCAGCGTGGCGGAACGGGTTGTAATAATTGGGGCGCTGGATCATGCCCGCGAGCAGCGCGCATTCTGCCACGTCGAGCTGGCGCACGTCCTTGCCAAGGTACGCCTGCGAGGCCTCGCCGAAGCCGTTGATGGAGAAGCTGCCGCGCTGGCCGAGGTTGATCTCGTTGGCGTACATCTCGAAGATCTGCTTCTTGGTGAATCGGTGCTCGAGCTGGAAGGTGATGACGATCTCGATGATCTTGCGCTTGATCCGTTTTTCGGGCGTGAGGAAGAAGCCGCGCGCGAGCTGCATGGTGAGCGTGGAGCCGCCCTGCTGCTTCTGGCCGGTGGTGATGTCGTGGTAGACGGCTTCAAGAAGGCGATAGTAGTTGACGCCGCCGTGCTCGAAGAAGCGGCGGTCCTCGATGGCGAGAACGGCCTGGACGAGGTTCTGCGGGATCTCGTCGTAGGTGACGAGGCGGCGCTTGGTGCGGTTGGCGTCTTCGCTGAGGCCGGTGATGAGGAGCGGTTCGAGCTCGTAGCTGGCGAGGCCCTGGCCGCGGTCGTCCGTGACGGAGTCAACGACGCCGTTGCTGACGCGGATGGTGGCGGAGTCCTGCGCGTGATAGGACTGCGGGCCCGGCATCACCGTGATGGAATCTGCATCCTCTCGGAAGGTTCCCATGGGCGAGTTCTTCGATGCGTCACCTAGGGAGTAGCCGGCCTGGCGGAGCTCGTTGGAGATGAGCCTGACGGAGAGCTTCTGACCGGGGCGCACTTCGCGCGGCTCGGCGAAGATCTTCGCGGTGTTGGCAAACAGCGGCTGCTTGAGGCGCGCATCGACTACGCCTTCGTATTTGAAGTAGAAGTAGCCGCCCACACTGAGCACGGTGATACAGCACGCGGCGATGAGAATGAGCACGACTCGCAGGAGCAGCGAGGCCCACTCGCGGTTTCCAGTGGGCATTTTGAATTTGATCTTCAACGCCATCAGTGCTCCTGAATGCAGTGGTCAGTGATCAGTGATCAGTGATCAGTGGTCAGTTCTCAGTTCATAGTTCATAGTTCGTAGTGTCCGGTGATCGGGCTCAATCTCCTGTGGATTCGAGCAAGGATTCTTCGGCGATTCTTGCCTTGATTTCGTGCGCTACGTGGTCGATGGCGATGTCTGCGGATTGCGATTTTGCGCGCGAGACTAGTTCGACCAGGCCGCTTGCCGTTTTTTTGCCTACGTTGATGCGGTAGGGGATTCCGACGAGGTCGGCGTCTTTGAATTTGACGCCGGCGCGCTCGTCCCTGTCATCGAGCAGCGTGTCGATGCCTGCGGCGTCTAGGGTTGCGGCGATTTTTTCGCCGGTTGCGCGCAGGTTTTCGTCTGCCATGTTCGTTACTGTGATGACGACGGTGAACGGCGCGATGCTCGCCGGGAGCCAGAATCCGTTGGCATCGTTCGATTGCTCGACGGCGGCGGTGAGGATGCGCTCGACGCCGATGCCGTAGCAGCCCATGATCGGAGTGACTTCCTTGCCGTTGGCGTCGAGGACCCGCGATCCCATCGAAGCAGTGTACTTGTCGCCGAGCTTGAAGATGTGGCCGACTTCGACGGCTCTGCCGACAACGAGCTTGCCGGAACAGTTGTCTGTCGGGCAGGCCTCGCCCTCGTTGACGCTGCGGATGTCGGCGGTGAGGGTCCAGGTGAAGTCGCGGCCGGGGACGACGTTGCGGAGGTGGTAGTCGAGCTTGTTGGCGCCGCAGACGAGGTTTCTGCGGCCTTCGAGGGACTTGTCCACGATGACCGTCAACCCGTCGCCGAGCGGTTTACCGTCGGGCTTGAGGCCGGCGGGGCCGAGGTATCCGGCGGGGCCGTTGAAGTATTGCTCGAGTTCGGCGGCCTGCATGGTGCGGAGTTCCGCGGCGCCGACTGCGCCGAGGAGCTTGGTTTCGTTGACCTGGTGGTCGCCGCGCAGGAAGGCTGCGACGCCGTGCCAGGTTTCTTTTGGGCCGGACTTTTTGTCGCCGACGCCGCGCTTGAGCGCCATGTAGGCCACGCACTTGATGTCGGAGGCCGGGGAGATTTTGAAGAATGCCGCCACGTCGGAGATGGCGGCGCAGCCCGGCGTGTGGACGAGTTCCGGAGTGCCGTCGCCGGTCGGTTCCATCTCGCTGACGGGTTCGAGACGCGAGGTGGCCTTTTCAAGATTGGCCGCGTAGCCGCATTTTGGGCAGCTTGCGATGAGGTCCTCGCCTGCGTCGGTGTAGACCATGAACTCCTGTGACTGCGAGCCGCCCATGGCGCCGGAGTCGGCTTCGACGGCGACGAATTTGAGGCCGCAGCGGGTGAAGATGCGGCGGTAGACCTCGTCATGGAGGTCGAAGCTCTTGTCGAGCCCCGCGGCGTCGAGGTCGAAGGAGTAGCTGTCTTTCATGATGAACTGGCGCACGCGCAGAAGGCCGCCCTTGGGGCGGGGCTCGTCGCGGAACTTCGTTTGGATCTGGTACCAGATCTGCGGCAGCTGTTTGTAGCTGCGCAGTTCGCTCCGGGCGATGAGGGTCATGATCTCTTCGTGGGTCATGCCGAGGCAGAGGTCGGCGCCCTTGCGGTCCTTGAGGCGGAACATGTTGTCGCCCATGCCGGTCCAGCGGCCGCTCTCTTCCCACGGTTCGCGCGGAAGGATGCCGGGCAGGTAGAATTCCTGGCCGATCTTGTCCATCTCTTCGCGGACGATGGCGGTGATCTTGTTGAGCGAGCGCTGGCCGAGGAAGAGGTAGTTGTAGAGTCCGGCGCCCAGTTGGCGGATGTAGCCGGAGCGCAGGAGGAACTTGTGGCTGGCCACTTCGGCGTCTGCCGGGGCCTCGCGAAGGGTGGGCACAAAGAGCCTTGACCAACGATGCATAGAGAGGGCTTGCTTGCTTTCCCGTCCGGCAGGGCGGACGCAAAGGGGTAATGACGCAGATTTCATTTTAAATGTTGCGGGAGTTGAGCAAGGGCGGGTGGTGGGCTTGCCGCCTTTGAGCAGAATCAGCGACCTTAGTTTGTATGTCGTCTTGCGCATGGCTGCTCCGGGAGAGCGTTGTTACGGTCGCTGTGGAAGCATGCACTCGCCAGGCCAATACCGATGACGCTGAATATAAGGAACGTAACGCAACAAATTGCCGACGACCACGCGTCAGCCATGACACACGATGTGGGTGTATTGACACGGTCCGACCGTTTGTCACAATCGGTATGGTGAATTCGAAGCGGCCGTCAGGGTGATGTATTCAATCCCACAACTTCCGCAAACTTCTTTTGCCGTTCATCGAACGTCCAGAATCTCTCCACCCCAAGCTCAAGGGCGCAGGCGACGTGTAAGGAGTCCAGAGTTCGCATCCCGAAGGCAGGTCCGTGCTTCCGCGCCATATCGACGCTGCGCATCCAGGCATCCTCTGGAAAACCTACGATCGACCAAATGCCCATGGCGCAATCGACTTCAAATTTCTGACGTGCCATCCGGGCTTCAAAGTCGCCGAATCGGCCCCGGTACACATAGCGAAAAATCGCATGCTCCAGCTCGCTACGATTCAGGGACGTCAGCCGCACCTCGGGCCGCGCGAGCATGAGCTGAGCGGCCAGAGTGGTATTCGAATCCCTGACGTACAGCGACACAAGCAGGCTCGAGTCCACGCTTACGATCAAAAGCGATCCTCTCTTATTTCGTCGAGAATCTCCTTGTTGTTGAAGACGCGGTCGCCCCACATTTCCTTCAGGCGCGCTTCGAAATCGGGCCAATCGGCCGGGGGCTTCTTGCGCTCGGGCACAATCTTCCCTAGCACGCGGTCGCGCTCGCGGAGTTCGACGGTTTCGCCGGCTTCAAGCCATTGCTTGAGCTGCCGGGTATCACGGAGCTGGCGGAGGTTTACGCTCGGCATGAGTCTATTGTGACACAATTTGTGCCACATGTGTACTTCGGGGTGCGTCTTAACCCTTTTCCCGGCGCTTGATTTTCGCGTTCCCGCGGAGCGCATTTCGGATGAGGCGAGCAGAGATCGCCAGCGCGCCGGCAGCCATCAGGAAGTCTACGGACCATCCATCTTCGAAGTGCTTTTCGAAGGGTATCGAGGCGATGGCCAGGGAAAACAACAGGAAGGCCATCGCGAATACGATGAGGCCTGCTCGTTGAATAGGCCTGGCATTCGGATCGCCTTTCCAGAAAAACGCGTCAACGGCAGCTCCACCCTTGCGAGCGTCGTCCCACAGGATCGCCTTTTGCTTCGCGTCAATTTGTGCGCGGACTTGTTCGAAGGTCTTGCCGGGCTCGGAATCCATGATTGGTCCTTCGCTTAGATCAGCTCGATGCCCCAGAGGTCGTGGAGGTGGAGGACGCCTTCGACGTGCTGATCCGCGTCGATGACGATCAACGAGGTGATTTTTCGCTCTTCGAGGATGGAGAGGGCTTTGGCGGCTAATTCGTTGGCGGAGATGGTGCGGGGGTGGGGATTCATTGCTTCGCCGGCGGATTTACTAAGGGCCGCCCCGCCTTCGCGCTCGAGCAGGCGGCGCAGGTCGCCGTCCGAGATGACGCCGCAGAGGCGGCCGGCCTGCTGGACGGTCGTCATGCCGAGCTTCTTCGAGGACATCTGGTAGATGACGTCGGACATGGGGGTGTGGGGTGCGACGGCGGGGATGGCGTCGCCCGAGTGCATGAGGTCGCGGACGCGGGCGAGGCGCTTGCCCAGCTTGCCGCCGGGGTGGAGCTCGGCGAAGTCTTCGGCTTTAAAACCCTTGCGGAGGCTGACGGCGACAGCGAGGGCGTCGCCGAGGGCGAGCATGGTGGTGGTGGAGGCGGTGGGTGCGAGATTGAGGCCGCAGGCTTCGCGCTCAACGCCGCAGTCGAGGGCGACGTCGCTGGCGGTGGCGACGGTTGAGATGAGGTTGCAGCAGAAGCTGATGAGGGCGTCGCCCTTGCGCTTGAGGGTGGCGAGAAGGCGGAGAATCTCTTCGGTTTCTCCGCTTGCGGAGAGTGCAATGACGACGTCTCCTGGCATGAGGACGCCGAGGTCACCGTGTACCGCTTCGGCGGGGTGAAGGAAGAGGGCAGGGGAGCCGGTGGAACTGAGGGTGGCGGCGATTTTCTGGGCGATGATGCCGCTCTTGCCCATGCCGGTGACGACGACGCGGCCGTTGGCATCGCCACAGCGGAGGATGAGGTCCACTGCGCGCTTGAAGGGCTCGGCCATGGGACCTTCAAGGCGGCCGGCAAGTGCCTGAAGGGCCGCGGCTTCAGTGCGCACGAGGTCGGCGGGCGCTAGCGCAGGCGCGTCTCGGCAGTCCTCTTCAGGTTTTCCCGTCATCGGTAAATGATGGTAGCAGCTTTGGTGTGGGGGAGCCTGTTGATGCCCGGATTCGTACAATGGAGGCAGAGGTCTTTTTCCCTTGAGAAGAAACACGATTGTGCTTGGCGTTACGCTGCTGCTGCTGGCGGTTTTTGCGTGGGCGGGATGGGCCAACTGGCAGTATCGCAAGCAGGCGGCGGAAAAGGCGGCGGCGGCCGCGACGGCCAAGGCCAAGCTTGAGGCGGGCGCGACGGGAGATGCGATGTATACTTCGTCGCCGCTGCTGGGGAAGCCGGCGCCGGATTTTGAGCTGATCGACATGAAGGGCAACAAGGTGACGCTGGCGGACTATAAGGGCAAGGCCCTGCTGATCAACTTCTGGGCGACGTGGTGCGGGCCGTGCAAGCTGGAGACTCCGTGGCTGGTGGAGTTGCAGAACGAATACGGGCCGAAGGGGTTCACGATTTTGGGGGTGAACTCGGAGGACGACAACGTGGGGCCGGACGACAAGGATGGCTGGGCCAAGGACAAGGCCGCGGTGGAGAAGTTCGCGGCCAAGGAGAAGATGAATTACCCGGTGCTAATGAACGGCGACAGCATCAGCAAGGCGTATGGCGATCCGGACGTGGAGCCGGCGTCGTTCTTTGTGGATCGCAGCGGAAAGGTGATCGCGACGCAGATGGGGATCACGTCGAAGGATGACATGGCGGCGAAGATTGAGAAGGCGCTGGGCTCGGGAATGTGAAATGGATTTGGTGTCCGTTTATTGGAGCCACGGCAAGCGATTGGTTGTGATTCCGACACTGGCGAAAACCGAAGCTGGGTTTTGGCTTGAGGGTGAGCCGGTCGCAGCTGTGCCGATTCTCGATAGTGAGTCGATCGCACGAGCAATTATGGAGCGGGTGCTTGCTCCAAGTAAGCTTGTCCCCACGCCTCCTGCCCGATCTCGTTCCAAGCCGGCGGTCTTGAAGCCTGGCAGGGTAAGAAGCTGGAGTCAATTCCACTGGAACTATTCAGTGCTGCAGATTGCAACCGACCGCGAAGGCAAATTCTCTGTCGCGGTTTGGGAAAAGCACGCAGATGGTTCCTATCGGCCATGTGCGGAATTACCGGCGGTCGGGGCGGAGTCCCTTGATGACGCGATTTCGACTGTAATTAGAGAGATCGAAAGGCCTGAATGAGACGGAGAATGCCAAGAATGATGCGCATGAAACAAATTTGCATGCTTATCGCCATTGGATCGGTAACTGGTGCTGCCCTATTCCCCCAGAAGCCGCTCTTTGAGGAGCCGAAGCATGCCGGGCCCAAGGCGGAGGCGGTTGAGTATCTGTATCCCGAGCAGGTGACGCTGCCGGCGGGGAAGGCGAGTGCTGTAGCGCTGCACTTTCGCGTTGCGCCGGGGCTGCATATCAATTCGCACAAGCCGAAGGAAGAGTTCCTGATTCCTACGACGTTTTCGGTTCCGGCGGGTGAGGGCGTGCAGCTGGAGTCGGCGAAGTATCCGGACGGCGTGGAGTATGCGCTGGCGGTCGATCCGGGGACGAAGCTGAACGTGTACACGGGCGAGTTCACGATCGATGCGAGACTGGTTCCGGAGGCGGGCGATCACCTGGTGGAGGCGCGCCTGCGCTACCAGGCTTGCGATGAGAATGCGTGCATGCCGCCGAAGACGATTAAAGTGGCGATTGATGTGGTGGGGCGTTAGGGACTGAGGGCTCCCTTACACAAGACCAGGGCTTCCCTTTCTCAAGCACTCCGCAACTGCGAACCGGGCAAAAGGCAACCGCAGGTCCTTCGACTTCGCTGGACGATGATGCTGTCCTGCTTCGCTCAGGAACACAGTATTTACTGGCGTTATTCGTCCTTTTCTGCGGGCAACGTCTCGCGTGGCGGCGATTCGCTGCGATATGGTGGTATGCGGCAATTCATTTGATGGAGACCGCATGGTGATCTGGAATCGCAGGAATTTTTTGCGCGCCGCGGGCGCGACTTCTGCCGCAACGATACTTCCCGGTATACAACTTCTCGCAGCAGAGCAGGCAGAGCCGGGTAAGCCGGTGGCGGCGAACGACCACATCCAGATTGCGCTGATCGGCGCGGGCGGCCAGGGGATGGGCGACACCAGGACCGCGGTCGAAGTGCCGGGAGTGAAGCTGGTTGCGGTGGCTGACTGCTACGACGGGCGGCTGGCGCGGTCGAAGGAACTGTGGGG
>Ga0126371_10002940_pt1 | contig 14845 bp, 13 predicted proteins | sample PanSoiMetaPlot_4_FD_110145 | JGI IMG/M metagenome (GOLD analysis project Ga0126371, IMG submission 110145) | Tropical forest soil microbial communities from Panama - MetaG Plot_4 | ecosystem: Environmental > Terrestrial > Soil > Tropical forest > Bulk soil | place: Panama | collected 2016-02-17 | reverse complement strand
GTTTCGAAAACGCTCAAGAGGAGAAATGCGAATGAAGATCCAGCAATGTCTACTTGGGGCGGCCATCGTGCTTGGCGCCTCGGCTTTGGTGATGGCGCAAGCGGGGGGAGGGAAGGGCGGAGGATTTAAGGGCGGCCCGCCGCGGCCGGTGCTCTCCGTCACTTCCTCTGCCTGGCCCGACGGTGGCGAGGTTCCGATGCAACACGCCGGCCGGGGCGGCAACAAGTCGCCGGCCTTCGAGTTCCATTGGACGCTAGGCACTGAGCCTACCAATCCGCCCGAGGGTCTGCAAAGCTACGCTGTAATCTTTCACGACATCGAAAATTCCACCAACAAGACCACCGTGGACACACTCCACTGGTCGGCGTTCAACATTCCCGGGACGGCGAAAGGGCTGCCTGAGGGATTGGGCGCGGGCGAATTGCCTGACGGAACGAAGAACGGACCCGGCATTTCCGCGCGCGGCGGTAATCCCGGAGCCTATTTCGGACCCGGCGCAGGTCCCGGTCCTTTCCATCACTACGTGTTCGAGTTCTACGCTCTGGACACCAAACTCGACCTCCCCGCCAACACAACGCGCGAGGACTTGGTGAAGGCGATGGACGGCCACATCATCGGGAAAGCGGCATACGTCGGCCGTTTCCACGCACCGCCGCAGTAAGACGATTGGTCACCGTGGGGCGGACTTTAGACCGCAGGATTCTTAATCCCGCCAGTGAATTGGCGGGCTAAAGCCCGCCGCAGGCTGAAGCCTGCCCCACATCGCAGCAGAGCCGCAACCAAATCGAGCCGCCGGGCGAGCCCGGCGGCAGGCTAAAAGCCAGGCCCCACCAAACCCTTCGCGGCCCGCGAAGGGTTTACTTTTGCTTCGCTAACTCGGGAATCTTTTCCTTCACCTTCTCCACCTTGGGCATCGCCACCGACTGGACGTAAGGATTTCGAGGATTTCTGTTGCAGTAGTTCTGGTGGTACCCCTCGGCCGGGTAGAACGCTTTCAGCTCGACGACCTGCGTAACGATGGGCGAGCGGAAGGCTTTGGCCTGATCCAACTGCTGGATGTACGCCTCCGCGATGCGCTTCTGCTCCGCGCTGGAATAGAAAATAGCAGAGCGGTATTGCGGCCCGACGTCGGGGCCTTGTCGGTTGAGTTGAGTGGGATCGTGGGCCACGTCAAAAAACACCTTCAGCAGTTGGCCGTAGGAGATTTTTTGCGGATCGAAGGTGACCTGCACGGACTCGGCGTGCCCCGTTCTGCCCGTGCTCACAATCTCGTAATGTGCAGACGCCGCATCGCCGCCGGAGTAGCCGGAGACGACCTTTTCAACTCCTTCAATCTGCTGGAAAACAGCCTCCACGCACCAGAAGCACCCGCCTGCCAGAACAGCGGTCTGTTTTCCTTTGGCGTGCTTGTCGTCTACGACGGGATCGGGAAAAGCGGCCATGAGTCTGATTGCCCCCAGCAGAAGAAGCGCCGCAGCGGCGCGTACAGTAGCGTACTTCATTGACATTGTAAATCTCCTCGACTATCCGGCGGCAGAAGCCGCGGTCTTGAGCAGAATGGCTGCAAGGTCGGCTCGCGCCGCCAGAGTATCCAGATGAGCGACGCCCAACCGCCGGCTCCGGCACTCCACCAGTTCCTTTTGAAGCGCTCCGGCCTTCTCATAATCGCACTGATTGATGAAAATGTCGCGAAGCAGCCGGTATCCTGAAATTATGGCCCCTGCCCCGTCCGCAAAACTGCTCGATCCGAAAGTTTGGGAAAGGCGATACTTCGACGGCGCGTGGAAACCCGCGCCGGCCGCGCTGAATGTCCGCGAGCCCGCCACCGGCGAAAGCCTAGGAACGGCCGGCGGAGGGACGGCGGAACTGGCCGCCGAGCTGACCAACCGCGCCGCCGAGGCTCAGCCGAAATGGGGTGAAGCGACGGCCGAGGAACGCGCGCGGATTATGCGCGATGCTGCCCGTATCCTTGAAGCGAATGCGCCCGAAATCGCGGAATGGATCATCCGGGAAACCGGCGGCGTGGGTCCCAAGGCGGACTACGAAATCGCCATCGCGCTGGGCGAGCTGCGTCATTCGGAGGCGCTGCTCACGCAGCCTATTGGCCAGATCTTGCCTTCGCCGGATCCCGAACGCATGAGCCTGGCGCGGCGCGTTCCTGTCGGCGTGGTGAGCGTCATCACTCCCTGGAACGTGCCCCTCGTTCTGGCCATGCGTTCCGTTGCTCCGGCGCTGGCGTTGGGCAATGCTGTCGTCTTGAAGCCCGATCCGCAAACGCCTGTTTGCGGAGGCTATCTCCTTGCCCGGATTTTCGAGGAGGCCGGATTACCCGCGGGTTTGTTGAGCGTTGTGCCCGGCGGAGCGGAAGTGGGCGAAGCTTTGGTTACCGCGTCCGCCGTGCGCTTGGTGACATTCACCGGTTCGTCCGCAGTCGGGCGCAGAGTGGGAGAGCTGGCGGGCCGCGAGCTCAAGAAGGTCTCGCTGGAGTTGGGAGGAAACAGCCCCATGATCGTGCTTGACGATGCCGATCTGGACGCGGCCAGCTCCGCCGGCGCCTGGGGTTCCTTCCTTCATCAGGGTCAAGTTTGCATGGCGACAAGCCGGCACATCGTTCTCAGAAAAGCCGCCGGCGCTTACATCGAGAAGCTCGCTGCGCGCGCCAACGCGCTACCGGTTGGCGATCCCTTTCGGGAACACGTGGCCATCGGACCGCTTATTAACGAAAAACAACTGAACCGAGTCGACGGAATCGTAAAAGACTCAATTGCAGCCGGCGCCAGACTCGTAACCGGCGGCGAGCATCGGGCGCTGTTTTACAAACCTACGGTTCTCGCCGAGGTCGGCGTGGAGACGCGCGCATTTCAAGAGGAAATCTTCGGTCCTGTCGCTCCCGTCACGATAGCCGAAGACGACGATCATGCCGTCGCGCTTGCCAACGCCACGGGCTATGGCCTTGCCGCGGCGGTGCAAACAGGATCGGAAGGCCGCGGTTTCAGAATCGCGCGAAGGCTGAGAGCGGGGATGGTCCACGTGAACGATCAAACCGTGAACGACCATCCGGGGATTCCCATGGGCGGAATGGGGCAGTCGGGCAACGGAACGCGTTTCGGGAGCACGACGAACCTCGATGAGTTCACCGAATGGCAATGGATGACGCTCGGAGCGAGTCCGGTTCGCTATCCGTTCTGACCGGGGCTACTTTGGGTTCTTCTCCGGGTCCTTTACCGCCAGGCCTCCGGTGACGCCGTCCACCTGGTTTCCGGTTTGGATTTTCCGGACCTTCTGGATCTCCGCGGGCGTGGCGGTCTTGGGATCGACGTTGGCGAGCGAGCACGTGAAGCCGCGCAGAGTGCATTCCGAAGTGGTGTGTTTAATGCCTCGCTCTTGCATCAAACGGCTCATCAGCTTCACCGCCTCTTCGTGATAGATGACGGCGTTGTTGGGCACGAAAGTGCCGACGCCGATGGCGTAGTCGATGGGCATCAGCGGCTCGATACTGGAACCAAACTGGCCGTCGTTTTTCTTGCCCAGATCGTAGGCGCCAAGATCGGCGCCTTGGTCGATCAGGTATTGAACAATCGGAACCTCGCCCATATTGGCCGCGACCATCAGCGGCGTGATGCCATAATTGTCAGCCGCGTTCACGTTCTCGCCCAGCCCCACTAGCAACTTCACAACTTCCAGCCTTTCGGCGGCGGGCCGGCCGCGATTATAGCCGTTGATGAAGCCGGTTCCGGCCGCGGCCATAAGAGTGGTCTCGCGGTCTTTCGATTGAAGATGAGGATCGGCGCCAGCGGCGAGCAGCAGCTTCACCAGTTCCAGATCGCCTGCGAAGGCTGCGCGCATCAGCGCGGTCGCAAACACGATTCGCGGAGAACCTTCGCGCATGCGGGCTCTGGGCGTATTATCGACGATGGCGTTTGGGTCCGCCCCCGCAGCCAGCAGTTTCTTAATCAACGGAAGGGGATCCGCGGTCACCATCCAGGGAAAATTCGGCGCGGTCTCCATATTGCGGCGATCCACTGCCCAGAAAAGCGGTGTAAACCGCTGCGCATCGGCGCGATTCACGTTGGCGTGATTGTCCACCAGAAACGAAGCCAGATCATAGCTGCCGTTGAAGATGGCCAGAGCGAGCGCCGTCTTGCCGTCGCCGGTGGCGGCGTTTAGATCCGCTCCGGCGGCTACCAACAGATGCGCGCATTCCAAATCGCCTTCCCGCGCCGCGAACATCAATGGCGTCAGCAAGCCACTGGAGAACTCTTCAGGCGCCTGGCCGGCAGGAGTTTCCGTTGGCGTGGTTCCTTCAAAACCCCGGCCGGTAGTGGAGGGGACGAATTTCGATCGCGCATTGACGTCGGCGCCCCGCTCGATCAGCAGCTTTACCGCCGCTGGATGGCGTTCCGAAACAGCCCACATCAAAGCCGTCGCTCCGCCCCAGGTCTCCCTCGCGTTCACCTGCGCTTTGTGATCCAACAGAACCTGAATGGCTTCGGTTTTCCCGGTGCGCGCGGCCATCATGAGCGCGGTGTCGCCGTAATTGGTGAGCGGCTTGTTGGGGTCGGCTCCCGCGGCGATCAGTTTTTCGATCATCGCCGCGCTGCCGTTGACGGAAGCGAGCAGCATGGGCGTGGCGCCTTCGCGATTGGCAGCCGAGACATTAGCCTCGGCGCGGATCAGCAGATCCGCCATTTCCAGATCGTCCGACTGCGCGGCCCAGTGCAACGCCGTAGCGCCATCGGGCTGCGGGGCGTTGACATTCGCGCCACGTTGGACCAGCGCGCGCACCGCGTCTCTGTCTCCCTTCATCGCCGCGTCGGCGACGTCGCTGGAAGCGACAGCAAGACTCGCCGCGCCGAGCAACATGGCTGCCATCGACCATTTGATATTCATACGCGCTCCGGCGGTTAGCGCCGCGTCACATTCTTGAGCATGATGGGCAAACCGGCATAGTTGTCGAGAGTGAACGCTTTCCCCGGTGTATCAGCGGCAATGCTTCCGGACAGCGAGGTTTTTCCTTCGCCTGCTCCTTTCGATTTCAGCCGCAACTCAATCAAAGAGAAGTCGTATTTGGTTGGCGAGCCGGCTGATTTCCAAAGATCGTTCCATGCGCCCAGGCGACGGTCGGTGATCAGAACAACTCGCTCGCTTCCGTCCGCCGCAGCAAACTTCGCGGCATAACGGAGCGCGTAGCCGGAAACTTCAGCGGCCGACCACAAATAGCCGACTGTCGGAGCGCCGGCCAATGCCGTCGCAAGCGAGCCTTCCGGCGTGCGAGGAGCGGCTTCCGCAGCCGCATTCCCGCCGCGGCCGCCGCGTCCGCCGCCACGGCCGCCCGCCGCGGCGGCCCCGCGGCCTGGAGCCGCGTCGTTACTCCCGCCAAACGGATCTTCCGCCGGCGACGCAGCGCCCCTCCCACGGCCGGCGCCCGGTTGCGTCCAGGCCGCGAACAATTGATCGCGCTCGGCATCGGTGGACCAACGCAGCACATCGATCTTGATCGCTCCAGGGCTGTCGGCCGTAGCGGACAGGCTAAGAACCGGTTGCTCCGCCGCGGCAGCGGCCATGGATAGAACACAGGCAAAAACGAAACGCGCTTTCATTTGTCTTGATTTGTTCCCCACACTCTTCCCAGCCACTCGGCCAGGCGTTCTAATTCCTCGTCGGCCACCTGCGCACCGCGTTCCCGCATGTCCACCAGCAACACTCGCCAGGCTTCTTCCGAATTGCGCGCTTGCTCCACGCGAGCCAGCGTATGGCATGATGAGCAGGCGCGATCGAGAAGGCGCTTGGCCTCCGGATCGGAGAAGAAGGTGGTGATCTCGGGCGGAATATAAGTTCGCGGAAACGGCTTTGTTTCCGGCCCAAATTTCGCGGCGAGCCAATCGAGCAGCAGGTTGCGGTCGTCCTCGGCGACGGTATATCCGCCGTCTTTATGCTTCGCTTGAAGCAGCGCCTGCCAGCCTGCTCGATCCAGCGCAAAGAAAGCGTAATCGTCGATGCCGTGGCACATGGTGCAGTTTTTGCGGATCACCTGCCAGACCGGGCCGTCGGGCCGGGTGAGTTGGGGCCGGGCAGGCCGCCGTCCGATTTGTGCGCATGCCGGAACCGCCAACGCTACGGTCAGCGCGAACGATGCCGTCAGACGCTGGGGGCGGCTCTGTGCGGCTTCCATAACGCTTGTGCCAACATATCACGCGAGCGCTGTGGCGTCCAGTTCGGTGGCGCGAAACTGCTCAAGTGAAGACGCTCCTTTGTGGGGCAGCCCCCTGACCTGCGCGGTGCCCTCGGCCCCGCCGGTCGTCCCCGGAGGCGGCCTGAGTGAGAGGCCGCTCAGGCCACGGGCCTGCCCCACGTGCGTCTTGCTCGCCTCCGGGGGCGCGGCTCTGTTCGGGCGATTCAGGAGATCTGCAACGGCGCCGTGCTCGAGCCAATGCTCTTCTGCTCGATGCCATACAGATGCAGGATGCTCAACAGCATGTTCGATGTCCGCTGCTGATTATCGGGGAACACGATGTGGCGATTGCCTTTGAGCGTTCCGTCGATGCCGCCCACCAGGATTACCGGCACCTTCTCGTGCGCGTGCCGGTGGGAGTTGCCCATATTGCTTCCTTTGTAGATCAGCACATGATCCAGGACCGTGCCGTCGCCCTCGCGAAGCTTGCTCAACTTCTCAACGAAATAGGCCAGGTTCTGTACGTGATAGCGGTTCATCTTGGAGTAGTTGGCGATGTTTTCGGGCTTATCGCCGTGATGCGACGTACCGTGCCAGCCGCCGTTGAATCCGGATTCGGGGAAGCTCGCGCCGGAAAGATCGCGCCCGAGCATAAAGGTGGCAGAGCGGGTGATGTCGCCCTCGAAGGCCAGCGCCATCAAATCGTACATGAGCCGGAAATGGACATGCTTGCTCTGCGGCAGCCCGAACGGAATTTCGCCGGTCGGCTCTTTGACGGAGCTGTTCATCGCGATCTCGATTCGGCGCTCGAGTTCGCGAATGTTCTCGGTATAAGCGTCTAACCGGCCTTTGTCGGCCGGGCCCAAATCTTTTTTGAAAGAGGAAATCTCGCGGGTCACCGAATCCAGAATGCTGGCGTTTTGCTTGCGTCCGGCCAGCCGCTCCTGAGCACTCGCGCCGTCGCCGAATAAGCGCTCGAAGGCGACGCGCGGGTTGATCTCCGCCGGCAGCGGCTGCGTCGGCGCAGACCACGATATCGAATTGGTGTAAGCGCAGCTATAGCCCCAATTACAATTGCCAAAGTTGCCGGAGTCCTCCACTCCCAGTTGAAGCGACGACAGGATCGTATCCTGGCCATGCTTCTGGGCGATCAGTTGATCGATGGTCACACCCAAGTAAGGACTGACGGCGTTTCTTCGCGGGCGCGCGCCGGACAACAAGACGGCGCCGCGCGCATGATCACCCCCGGGCTCTTCGGTGGTGGCCATCGCCTCAGGCATGTCGAGGCCGGTGATGAGCACCACGCGATCGCGAAAAGGCTCCAGCGGCTTCGTGATGAAGGAAAACTCGAAGTCGGAGCCTTTCTGAAGCGGACTCCAATATCCGGGCGCGGCGCCGTGAGGATGCCAGATGCCGACGAAGCGGCGCGGCGGGTTCGCTGCGGTCTTGCTCAAGGGCGTCTGCGCGGGAACCATTGAATCGAGCAGCGGCAATGCCAGCGTGACGCCGGTGGCGCGCAAAAACGTGCGCCGGGGAATGTGTTTCTTTCGAATCACCATTTACCTGACCTCCCTATCAACCGCTCCCTCACGGTCGCGGCTCTGTAAGTCTGGTGACCGCTCCCTCACGGTCGCGGTTCTGATTCCGATTTTGTCCTCATCTGAAACGGTGCGCTCTTGATGACGCCCAGCAGAATCGAAGAAAACCGGTCGCCGCTTTTATCGGCATCGTGCACAATCGAGCGGATCACCGGCATATCGTAATATTCCACTCCACGGCCCAGCGCGTACGTCATCAGCTTTTCCGTAGTCATGCGGACGAACTGCGGCGAATAATGCAGTAGCGCCTGGCGCAATTCCACCGGCCCGTTCACCTTGGTCCCATCCCACAGCTCGGCCGATGCGTCAATCGGGACGCCACCATCGCCTCCCTGCTTCACCCGCCATTTTGCGTCCGCGTCGAAATTCTCAAGCGCGAAGCCAATGGGGTCCATCAGCTTATGGCAACTCGCGCAGGGCTCCATTTTCCGGTGCATGGTCATCTGCTCGCGCAGAGTCAGGATTCCTTCGTGCCCCGCTTTTGTGTCTTCGAGCGGCGGAACGTTCGGCGGCGGCTCCGGCGGCGGCGTGCCCAGAATGTTCTCCAGCACCCACACGCCGCGTTTGACCGGCGACGTGCGAAAGTTCTGCACCCACGTGACTGATAGAAAACTTCCCTGGCCAAGCAAGCCCCTCCGGTAGTCTAACTCCGGTCCGAGGGGGACGCGACGGAATTGCGAGCCATAAACCCCCGGAATGCCATAGTGTTGGGCGAGCCGCTCATTCAGGAATGTGTAATCCGCAGTAAGTAAATCCACCACGCTGCGGTCCTCGCGCATCACACTCTCAAACAGCAGCTCGGTCTCGCGGCGGAAGCTTTTGCGCAGCTCGTCGTCCCAGTTGGGATAGTATACGCCGTCCGGTGAAGTCGCCGGCAAATTCCGCAAATACAATATCTGATCGGCGAAATTCTCAACTAATGCTTTAGATCGCGGATCGGTGAGCATTCTTCGCGTCTGCCGCTCGAGCACCGCCGGATCGTGAAGCTTGGCCTGGCTCGCAAGCTGGATCAATTCGTCGTCGGGAATGCTCGACCATAAGAAGAAAGAAAGGCGGGAAGCCAATTCCAGGTCCGTGATGCGGTAAGGCTGGCCGGGAGCAATGTTGTCCGGCTCTTTCTCGGTCCGCACCAGAAATTGGGGGCTCGCCAGCAATCTCCGCAGCGCCAGTTCGATTCCGTCTTCGAAGGTTCCTTCGCGGCGGCCCTCCTGGTAAAAGCCCGTCAGCCGCTCCAGATCCGCCTGATCGGCCGGCCGGCGGAACGCGCGCCGCGCGAGCGTGGAAAGAATCTCTTTCGCGCATGCATCCTCTTGGCCGGCCTGTGTGGGACGGCATGTAAACATTTTGCGGATGCTGCGGGAATCCTCGGGGCGCGTCGGATTGAACGGCCCTTGGATTCTCAAAAATCCGATCACCGGGTAATTCTGCATCTGAGGGATGCTGTTGTTCTCGAGCGAAGTTCGCTCGTAGTGGCGGATCAGGTCGAGGCTGGGCCGGTAGTTCGTGGCTAAGAACGTCGCGCCGACCGTGTGCGTGCCGGCCTTTACCGGAATGGTCGCCTCCAGCGTTCCGTCCACATCGGCGTTCATTCCGGTGTTCAACCCAACGCCAACGTAGTCCCATAGCTTCGCTCTTTCGCCGTCAATGACAAGCTCCAGTTGCTCGCCGGGAATGAATTTGCCCACGCCGAAGTTCTGGATTGAAAACTTGTATTCGCCGTCGGCCGGAAAGGTGTGGCGAGCCAGCAGTCCGCCGCGCGTTCCCAGAGGCAGCCCTTCGAGGTGCTGGGTTTGGGAAGTATCGGCTGCTGCGATGTAGGCGGCCTCCGTGGGCGTCTTCCAATAACCCACCGCCATGCGGGCGATTCGGGTCGCCGCCGTCATGTAAGCCTCCAGCAGCGTGGGCGAGAGGGTGAGCGAACCCGCGATATTGTCAAAGCCGCGGGCGGAATCGTCGGGCGGTAGAAAAGTCGCGGGATCGATTTCCAAATCCAGCAGATCGCGAATCGCGTTGGCGTATTCGGCGCGATTGAGGCGATGGAGTACGACCGAGCCCGGATTCACATGGCCCGCCGCCTTGCGGTCGATGTCCGCCTCCAGCCAATCGCGGAGCCCTTCGTATTCCGCAAGCGGCGGCCGCCGCATACCCGGCGGCGGCATCATGCCCGCGCGAAGCTTGCGCACGACTTTTTCCCATAGCTCAGGGTGATCGCCAGCGGTGGCGAGGTCCAGGTTTTGCAGGGAGAGATTGGCGGTTCTGGCCCGGTCGTTGTGGCAGACGACGCAGTATTGATCGAGCAGCGCGCGCTCGGCCGCAGCAGATGGGGGCGCGGCTTGCGCTATATCGGGAAGGCATCCAGCCAGGCAACCGAATAGCGCGATGACCGCTGAACGGAACGTCTTCCTCCCTGATCCGCCTCCCATATAAATGGCACAACGATCAATAAATGGCACAACGATCACATCACAGCGCATCGCTGGTGTCAACGAAGACTGCTTGGCCCGTTGGCTCAATTTCGGCCAGATCAACAGCGCTCTAAATCCGCGCGTAGTACAATGAGCCGCGAAATTTGTGTTTAGGCTCCGCGGGCTGCTGAAACCTGAACCCAAGGGCGCGCCGGTGGGATAATAGACAGCAAATCCTGCGCCTCTATGTCAGAAAACAACGGAAGCACGCGCCTGAACCGCATCGAGCAAGCCCTCGAACTGCTGATCTCGGATCACGTTCAATTTCGCGAAGAGCACAAGCAGCTGCTCAGTGCGCAGGTCTTACTCACAGGCCAGGTTCAGAAGGTCGCCGACCAGATCGCGCAGACAGCCGGCCAGGTCCAGAAGATCGCTGACCAAGTCGCGCAGGCAGCGGGCCAGTTAACCGCGCTGACAACACGCGTGGACCGCATTGCCCAACTCCTGGAAATCCACATCCAGGACAAGAACGCGCACAAATAAGGCCCGGGCCATAGGTTTTGCAGCCTGCGAGGCTGTAAGCTTACAGCTTGGGTATGGACATCACGTAGTTGGTGATGCGCTCGAGATCGTCGGGGTTGAAATTGAAAGCCGGCATCTCAGAGCCGGGCGTGAACCTATCTGGCGCGGAGAAATGGGCTTTCACCCACTCGCGGTCGTGCCGCAGCCTCAAGCCGTTCAGGACCGGTCCGACGTCGCCGCCTTCGCCATTCAATGTGTGGCAGGAGGAGCACTGGTTGGCGTGGTAGATCATCGCCCCGCGCACAGCTTCATCAGGGGCTTTCAGGCACGCCTCCGTTGTATCGTCGGTGCGCTTGGTCAACAACTGTACCAGTGCGCCGATTTCCATGTCGGAGAGAGTCTTGAAGTGGTTCTTCATCCAGTTCGCATCTTTGTCCACCACAATGGCGGTCAGATCCGGCGCGGGCTGGGAGCGGCCCGGGGTGTGGCAATTGCTGCAATTTTCCCGGCGGAACACACCGATGCCGGCGAGCTGTGAAGCCGGGATCCTTTGCCAGGCCGCGGCTTCGACAGTTCCGTCCTCATCGGGCTGGCGCGGGGTCGTGGCGACGGCAGTGGCGGTGAGAGCGGTCCAGCCAAGCGCTGCGACGCAGGCCACCGAAATTGCGGCAAAGCGACGCTGGATTTTCACCACGGCGCTGCGGTCGATAAACGGCATAAGCGCGAGAGCCGCCACCGCGATGCCCGGCAGCACTACGGCCCCGAACACCTCCAGCGGACCCTGGAAGAATTTCAGGAATTGAAAGAGAAACAGGAAATACCACTCGGGGCGGGGAACATAGCTTGTGTCGGTGGGATCCGCGATGCGGCCCAAAGGAACCTTCACGAGCGCCACCATAAATCCCAACGCCACGCACCAGACGAAGATCGCCACGGTGTCGCGGAAGACTTGCTCGGGGAAGAATTTCTTCTTCGCAAGCAGTTCGTCGCCGGGAGCGGGGGTGACGCCATGCTTGCGAACCAGATAAACGTGTAAGACGATCAAGCCCAGGGTGAGGAGCGGCAGCAGCGTCACATGAGCGGCATAGAAACGCGCGAAAGCGACTCGCCCAATGCCGCCCCCCTCTGCTCCGAGCATGCGCAACAGAACCGACCCTCCCGGCGCCAGACCCATGATCCGTGTCGTGACGATGGTTCCCCAATAGGCGCGGTTATCCCAGGTGAGAAGATAGCCGCTCAGGCCGAAGGCGAGCGTCAAAAGCAGCAGCAGAACCCCGGCGATCCAAGTGGCTTCCCGCGGCTTCTTGTAGGCGCCCCATAGGAAAGTCTGCGCCATATGCAGGACGACCACGATAATCATCAGGCTGGCGCCCCAGTGGTGCATGGCGCGTATGATGCTTCCGGCGGCGACCTGCGTAACGATGTACCGCAGGCTGTCCCAGGCTTCTCCCGGCGTCGGCGCGTAGTTCAAAGCCAGGAGAAATCCGGTGAAAATCTGCAACAGGAACGCGAACAGAGCCACGCTCCCCAGCACCTGATGCCAGCCGGCGGACGCGGGAATATCCTCATCCAGGAAATGGCGGATCGCCGAAATCAGGCCGGTGCGCTCGTCGATAAACTTTGGAATTGCTCGCAACATGCGCTAAGCGCTTTCCTTCGGACTCTCCGGATTGATGAAAACGGCGCCGCCTTGGATTCTCGAAGGATACCGATCCAGCGGCCGCGGCGCGGGCCCGGCGGTCACCTTGCCGTCGATCGAGAACACCGAGCCGTGGCAGGGACATTCGAATTCCGCCGAACCGGCGTCCCAGTGGTAGGCGCATCCCAAGTGAGTGCAGGCGGGATTATAGGCGACCACCGAATTCTCCCTCGTCCGCACCAGCCAAGCACTGGTCTTTTCCTCGACGCGGCGCCAGCCATCTGTCCGCTTGCGGTTATAAACGATTTCTTCCGGCTGGCCCACACGGAGCCTGGAGAGATCAGTGATTTCGATCCAATTGGTAGCATCTCTGCTTTTGGGACGCAGCAGAAGATAAACCGCCGTTGGAATCGCCGCCGCCACGGCAACAAGGCCTGTCAGCAGATTGATCGTGTACAGATAGAACGACCTGCGCGTGGTTTGTGGAGTGGACATAACCTCTCAAAGCCGCACAGGGCCGCCCGCGGTTCCAACGGCGCGAAAGCGTCGCGCCGCGGGCCGCCGCGGAGAGAACCCGTCGTGCGGATAATTCCTTACGAGCCGCACCGGGCCGCCCACGGCCCTCACACAAAGAACGGCCAGCGCCATCAAGCGCCGCCGCCAGGCTCCCTTGTGCGGCTTCTTTCCTACAAGATGGGACCAAGCAAATAGTATACTCGGGAACAAGTGGGGCTTTTCTTAACTTTTGTTGTGTTTTCCGTGGCTGTATGCAGCGCCGCGGCAGGAGTGTGGCTGGAGGGAGGGGAGGCATCGCCGCGCGCGAGGCGCTTGGTTCCTTTCGGCGGCGGCGTGCTGATGGGCGTGGCCCTCTTTTGGCTGCTTCCGGAAATGGCGGATTTCTTTCACTGGCCGGCGGCGTTGGCGTGGATTGCGGGCGGGGCCGGGGCTTTGGCGCTGATCGACCGGTACGTCTATCCCGTCTGTCCCGCTTGCGCCCCCGGACACGATCACGACCACTGCTCGACCCGATTGCACGGTTTCGCCACGCCCTTGCTGGCCGCGGCCGCGCTCCATAGCGCTCTGGACGGATGGGGCCTCATGGCGGGCCAGAATGCCGCCTCCGGCCTCGGAGCCGCCTTCGGCCTGGGCATCGCCGCACACAAGATTCCGGAAGGTCTGGCTTTGGGAGTGATCGCTCGCGCCGCCATGCCGGGGCGTTCGGGGGCTCTGGTCTGGTGCGCCGCGGCGCAAGCCGCGACGTTGGCGGGCGCGGGCTTGGAATCCGCACTCGCGCCTTACTTCGGCGCCCAGGGTCTGCACATTTTGCTGGCGATCGCCGGCGGAAGCTTCCTGTATCTGGGCGGTCACGCGATTCACGGCGAGCTGCGCAGAAGCGGCCCGAGACCCGCGTTCGTTCCCGCGCTTACAGGCGTCGCTGGATCTAGCGTTCTGCGGCTATTCGTGCGGTAGAGTGGCGCAGGCGATCGGTTTGCGTCGTCTGCGCGGTCGGATGGGAGGCCACACAGACCAGCGGAGCCGCAACCAAACGCCGGGCAAAGCCCAGCGGCAGGCTGAAAGCCAGGCCCCACCGAAATCGCCGCAGCGGGCCAACATTCTTAGGTTGCCCCACTCCTCCATCTCCTAATTTTGTAGTTGACATGCGCCGGGCAGCGCCCTATAATCGGGCTGTGTCTTAATTCCATAGTTTAAGGAGCGCCGGTTGGCCCGCAAGAAATCGCCCCACCTCACCGAAGCTGAGCTCCGCCTGATGGACGTGCTCTGGGAAAAAGGAGCCGCCACCGTGGCGGAGGTCGCCGAGGCTCTGCCGAAAGACCTGAATCTGGCGTACAACACTGTGCTGACCACCATGCGCATTCTGGAGAATAAAGGCTACGTCAAGCACCGCAAGCCCAGGGAAGGGCGGGCCTTTGTTTACCGCCCGGCGGTGAGCCGCGAGCTTGCCAGCCGCAGCGCATTGCGATACCTGATGGACCGGTTCTTCCGCAATTCCGCGGAGGCGCTGGTGTTGAACCTTCTGGACGACGAGAAGCTGAGCGAGGAGGAACTCCATCGCATCCGCGCGTTGCTAGAGGAGAAACCGCATGAATAGTCTGGTTCCGATTCTGGTTTCCGTGCTGAACAGCCTTTGGCAGGCCGTGATCGTAGTGGCTCTGGTTTGGCTCGCGCTCAAGCTCGCGCGGCGAATGAAACTGGCGATGAACGCAGCCACTCGCTACGCGATTTGGTGGGCAGTGCTGGGCATCGTAGTGGTTCTGCCCGCCGCTCCGCGGCTGCGGTGGAGCAGGATTCAGCCTGCAACGGGGGCTTCAGCCCCCGCGCGGGCCGTGACGCGGCCGGTTTTGCCGGCTGCGGAAGATGCGCCGGCCATCATTACTCTGCGCGAAGAGCGCAGCGCCCGCTGGCCCATCTGGATGTTCGGCATCTGGTCCGCGGTTTTTCTTTACCGCATGACCGAGATCGCGCGGAGCTACTTCTATCTGCGCGGCGT
>Ga0126371_10002939_pt1 | contig 14847 bp, 15 predicted proteins | sample PanSoiMetaPlot_4_FD_110145 | JGI IMG/M metagenome (GOLD analysis project Ga0126371, IMG submission 110145) | Tropical forest soil microbial communities from Panama - MetaG Plot_4 | ecosystem: Environmental > Terrestrial > Soil > Tropical forest > Bulk soil | place: Panama | collected 2016-02-17 | reverse complement strand
GTCGTCTTGCGCTCGACGACACCCTGCGTCGCAGTCAGTTCGCGCAGCAATTCGAACTTGCTGACTGTGATCTCCATAACACCCGCGGCAACGGCGGCCTCCACCGGCATAAAGTTCGTCTCCCGAAACTGGCCAGATACGTGCGACTTCTATTACTTCGTTATATCAAATGCAAAAGCAATAAAACCAGCAGTAACAGTAGGGCCTGCGGAAAGGTGGAAAACTTGAGCAAGTTTAGCCTTTCGTACAACTTCCTGCCGCATCCTTGATGTGAGAAATCGTCTTATAACGCTTCGGAGCCACTAGTCTAATTTGCCCGGCGTTCCGATTTCTCCCCGATCATTCACAACTTCCACATCTGTTGCACAAACATCTGCGAGGAAGACCTGATTGCAAAGTGGAAATCTCGCGGAGGGCCGCGAATTATCCGCCTAATTGCTCGGTCAGTTTATTGAGCAGCCTGTTCAAATCTTTGTCGTTCTTGCGGGCCTCTTCGATCTTCTCGACAGAGTGCAGGACGGTGGTGTGGTGCTTACCGCCGAACTGGCGTCCGATTTCCGGGAGCGAGGCCTCGGTCAGATGCTTGGCTAAATACATTGCGATCTGTCGGGGATAGACGATGGCGCGTGAATTATTTTTCGCTTTGATCTCCACCAGGCGCAGTCCGAATTGTTCGGCGACCATCTTCTGGATGGACTCGATCGTTACCTTACGGGCTTGGGAGTCGATGAAATTTTTCAGGACCTGCTGCGCGTAGGGGAGCGTAATTTCTGCGCCGATCAGCGACGAGTGCGCGACGAGGCGAATCAGGGCGCCTTCGAGTTCGCGTACGTTGGAGCGGATATTGGAGGCAACGTAGAGCGCGACATCCGTGGGAAGCGTGACCTTTTCCTGCTCGGCTTTTTTCTGGAGAATCGCGACTTTGGTCTCTAGATCGGGAGGCTGGATGTCGGCGATCAATCCCCACTCGAAGCGGCTGCGCAGGCGATCTTCGATTTCGGCGAGTTCCTTCGGCGATCGGTCACTGGCGATGACGATCTGCTTCATCGACTCGTGCAGGGCATTGAAGGTGTGGAAGAACTCTTCCTGCGTGCGCTCTTTCTGCGCGAGGAACTGGATATCGTCGATGAGAAGGACATCGACATTCCGGAACTTGTCGCGGAAGGAGGTCATCTTGTCGTAGCGCAGCGAGTTGATCATGTCGTTGGTGAACTTCTCGCTGGAGACGTAGCAGATGGCGGCATGGGGTGTCCGGCGCTTGATCTCGTGGCCGATGGCCTGCATCAAGTGGGTCTTGCCCATGCCAACGCCGCCGTAAAGGAAGAGCGGGTTGTAGGCCTTGGAGGGGCGCTCGGCGACAGCCTGGCAGGCGGCGTGGGCGAACTGATTGCCACTGCCGATGACGAATGCGTCGAAGGTGTAGCGCGGATTGAGTTGCGCGGCTCCATCCCAGTCGAAGCGGGATTGCGAAGGGCCGCTGCTCATGGGCGAAGGACTCAACCCGCCATCATGACGAACGGGGGTTGCGGCCGGATCATCATCCGGAGTCACGAACTTGACTTCACTGAATCCGAGGCCGAGTACATCGACAGCTTCCTGAATCAGGTCGGCGTATTTGTCGCCGGCGTGCCGAAATTCCACGGTGGGAACACGGACGAAGAGGACGCCTCCACTGGAGTGACTGTAGCGCGTGGGCTTGAGCCAGGTGTCGTAGGAGTGCCGGTTGATCTTTTTTTCCAGCGCATCGAGAATGCGCGCCCATGGGTTCGTAGCGATGGTCGTTGTGCCTGTTGCTGACATATATGAAATTTTCACCACTAGGGCGCCCCGCGGCTGGGTGAGAGGCGCCTGTTCAAAACTATCGTTGGTCTGTAGCTGGAACCATCAATTTTACTGCGGAATTCGTCCGTTTCACCGAAGCGGCCAAAATTTTTGGCGAAGTCTCCAAAGCAGGACCAGTGGTGGATACTAGCACAAAAATTTTTCGTCGCGTGGAAAACTTTCGGCTGGAATTCGATTGCGAAGTCTCTATTCAGAACCGCGATGCAGCGATTGTCAAGTACCGCGTGAGTTAATGTCGCGCATGCGGTGCAAAATGCAATTGCTGGAAGACGCAGGCGGCGGGACAAATCATTTCTGCGTTGGCAAAACGCTGTTCAATAATGCGCGCCTCTGGCAGTGAGATCCTTCGCTTCGCTGAAGAACGGCTCCGCTCAGGATGACGCCATGAGGCGCGACGCTAGTTTTCGAGAGAGGGCACAGGGAAGAATTTACCCGGATTTTTTTCGCGTCTTTGTTCCCATGCGCAGAAGCTTTCTGACTGTGCCGGTGGGCAGGCGTTTCATCTGGTCGTGCAGTTCGGTGACCGCTTCGAAAAATCCCGCCATGGCTTGCAGGCGCTCGCGCGTGTAGTCGGCGCCCGGTTCTTTTGGATCGAGCTCTGCAAGGCAGCCGCGCAGCATTTCACGTGTGGGGTCAACCTCGCGGCGTTTTCGCTGCTCGATGACGAGGCGGAACATTTCCCAGACGTCTTTCATAGACTCATAGTGCTCGCGTCGGTCGCCGAGGACGTGCACAGCGCGGACGATGCCCCAGGTTTCGAGTTCGCGGATCGACGTACTTACGTTGGAACGGGCGACGCTGAGGGTCTGCGCGATCTCCTCGGCCGGGATCGGCTTGGGGGACAAGTAGAGGAGCGCGTGGATCTGGGCTACCGTGCGGTTGATGCCCCAGCGGGTGCCCATCTCTCCCCAGTGGAGGATGTATTGTTTTTGGAGTCCAGTCAGTTCTGCCATATCGTGTATTTCAGTATGAACGGAATATATTGAAAAGTGGCGCCTGTCAAGAAACTTCTGAGTTTGCGCGCTCCCGCTTAAGCGCCCGGGGTCCACTTCCCGTCGCTTCGCTCGGGATCGTGTAGCGGCGGACGAATGCGTCCGCCGCTACACAAGCATTTCTTGACCGGAGGGCGGGTGTGGCTTACATTTGCGGCACTTCGATTTCGGAGGAGTCCTATGCTCGATGGATTCAAGAAATTTATCCTGCGTGGAAATGTTGTGGATATGGCGGTGGGCGTAGTGATCGGGGCAGCGTTCGGTGGCGTCGTCAGTTCATTGACGAAAGGTCTGCTCACTCCGTTTATCGGAGCACTGGTAAAGTTGCCGGACTTTTCCAATCTCAAGTACAAGATTCGGGGTAGCGACTTTCTGGTCGGCGATTTCCTCAACGCGATCATCTCCTTTTTGTTGATTGCAGCGGCTGTTTATTTCTTTGTCGTAGTGCCAGTGAACTGGTTGGTGGCGCGCATGCAGAAACCGGCGGCTCCGGCGGCGCCCACTACGAAGAAGTGTCCGGAGTGTTTGAGCGATATTCCGATCGAGGCCAAACGGTGCGCACATTGCACGCAGGTGGTGATGGGGAGGGCGGCCTAGTCTTTGTGCGGGTTTCCGGCCTGGTTTAACGACGGTGAACGTCCCCACCTTTTGAGAAACGCTGTCGATAATCCCACTTCTGGCAACTGCGGCCAGAAATGCATCTTTTGCCTGCACACTTCTGTCGGTTGCGTCTACCAAGTCTGGCGATCTCACGTAACATGGCAGGATGAGGTTTGGTCTTGTTTGGATCTTGCTGATCTTGACGGTCGCGCCTGCTGACCTAGCGCAGGGTCCCGATAAATCATCGTCATCATCATCAAAACATCCTAAGGGTTCGTCGGCACGGGTGGTGCCGGATATCACCGCGGGGACGGTAGCCAACGGAGTGTATCGGAATCGTGGGCTTGCTTTGGCTTGCAAGATCCCAGCGGGCTGGGTGCTGCGGACTGAGGAGATGAATGCGCGGGAGGAGCAGACGGACTCCCAGACCGAGTCAAAGTCAAAATCTTCTACACCGGGGTCGCAGGATGACAGAGGGGAAGGTGGGCGGGTACTGCTGGCTGCGTTTTCGCGGCCTCCGGATGCGCGGGGGGAGGATGTGAACGCGTCGATTGTGATCGCGGCAGAGCCGGTCACCGCTTATCCGGGGCTGAAGGAAGCTGCACAGTATTTTGGGCCGCTGACCGAGGTTGCTAAGGCACAGGGATTCATTGTTGATGGAGAGGCCTATGAAATTGAAATAGGGGTGAAGATCGTGGTGCGGGGAGACTTTCACAAGGACGTTGCATCTCGCGTGATGCGGCAATCGACGTTGGCGTTTCTGGCGCAGGGGCATGCGGTTTCGGTTACTGTAATTGGCGGGACAGAGGATGAGGTGGAGGAGTTGGTTGAGGGCGTGAGTTTTGGCGCTGGCAAGTAATATTTCTTCCGCAGGTGAAGGTATCTGCGAACCGGACCGCATTCAACTGTAGTGGTACAGTAGGGATCCTCGACTACGCCGTGACTCCGCTTCGCTCCGTCACGGCTTCGCTCAGGATGACGTTTCCTGGTTGTTAATGTGATGTGACGGCGCGGTCCTTTATATCGATCGAGATTTGCGGCGGCTGGAGCAGGGTGTTGTGGATCAGGCAGTGATGGACAGCGCGTTCTACACCGGCGCGGTGCTGGTCGGAGAGGTCGATCGGGGTTTCGATTTCGATGCGGAAGTTCTCGATTCGTGGTACCGGATCTTTCACTTTGTCGGCGACGACGCGGACATGCGTGCCCTGGCTGGCTAGCTTGAATTTGCGCAGGTATTGGGCGGCGTAGAATCCGGCGCAGGATGCCAGGGAGGCGAGAAGAAGTTCGGGTGGGGTCATGCCTTCGTCGAAGCCTCCGTTCTCCGGGGGTTGATCGCAGGCGATCGTGTGTTGACGAGCCTTGATTTCAAACTGGACTGCGCCGAGATGTTCAACTGTGACTTCCATGATGACCTCATTTTGCGGGGTTTAAGTCCGCTTCTGTTCATGAACTCTCGCAGCACAAATGCGCCGCTCTTGCGCTCCTTTGGAGCTCGATAATTTTGGTTTCACGACCCACGGCTTGCGCCGTGGGCTTCATTCTTTCGCCGCTTGCGGCGCGTACCGCATGCTTCCGGGACTACCCGCTGACCGAACCGCTTGATCAGCGCGCGTCAGGGCTGCGTCAAGATGCGCGCGGACCAGGTCGCGGGCTCGGTGCAGGCGCGACTTCATGGCGGCGCGGGAAATGCCCAGTTTCCGGGCGACTTCGTCGCCGGGGAGATCCTCGATATCGCGCATTTCGTAAACTGCGCGATAGAGCTCGGGAAGAGCTGCGGTCGCGTCATCGAGGAGCTGCTTCAATTGTCGGCGCGCGAGGCTTGCCTCGGGCGTGGGGTCACCCGCCGGAAGTTCGCGACCTTCCTCATCGAGCGTGGAGAGCTGGAGCAGCGGCAACAAGGCTTCTCGTTCTTTCAATTGCCAGCAGACGCGGCGGGCGATCTGGGCCAGCCACGCGCGGAAGGCCGAGGAGTCGCGGAGCTGATTGAGATGGCGATACGCTTTCAGCAGCGCCTCGATTAAAACGTCCTCGGCGTCTTCGCGATTGCCGCATACGCGCAGCATCTGACGGTAGACCGCATCCTTGTGCTGGCGGGTGAGGGCGTCGAAATCGGGGTGATCGTCCGAGGGCACAAAGTTATTCTGGCAGGGGCCAAGGATGCCGGATGTATCCAGGATCACGGATTGATCGGTGGAGCTGCCACTCTGGTGTTTTGCGCCCGAGATCTCTCGCTCCGCCGGAAAAGCGGCTCCGCTCGGGATGACGCCCTTGGGATGGAAATCCGACAGTTGCATGATTACTCGCAGGTCCTTGAGAGTTCGCGATTCTTGAGCCGCGTCGCGCAGTGCGAAGCCTTGTTCCAGGGCATGCGCTGGAGGAGTCCAGCCATGGGGCAGATGTCAGTGAGGCCGGCGAAGGTCAGGCCCGCGCCTACGAAAGCGGCGAGGAAGAGCCAATACAGGTTCGATAGCAAGGCGAGAGACGACGCTGTCAGGACCATCAGGCCTGCCGCGAATCGGACTTGACGTTCGAGAGACCAGCGAGATCGGACGCTATGGACAATGGGAAGTCCCGATTCGGCCCAAGCGCTGGTGCCTCCTTCCAGAATTGAGAGTTTGAGCTGACAGGGCTCGAGAAGGCCGGCGGTCATGCGGGCGCGCTTACCCATCTGGCAGATCAGGACGATGGGCCTGGTTGTGCTCAGGTCTTCGAGGCGCGACTCGATATGGTCCATGGGGATATTCATGGCACCGGGGATGTGGCCGGTCTCGAATTCGGATGGAGAGCGCACGTCGATCAGTTGGGCGTCGGCGGATTGGTTTCTCAGGTCCGCCACGGTGATGGTTGGGGTCAAAGTTCCTCCTACTTGGGAAGAGCGGAGGAATCGGGAAAAGATTCAGGGTGGTTTCCCACTTGGACCGGGGCACGCACTTGGGAGGTTTGGAGGACGTCGGGATCCTTCGGCTGCGCGTGAGTGCCTTGCCGGAACTCACGCTTCACTCAGGATGACAGGTTGGTTGAAGCTGAACGCAAGGTCCCTCGACTCCGCACAGCTTCTGCTTCGCAGAATCTGTGCTCCGCTCGGGATGACAGAGCAGGGTGTTTCAATGACAGGGTGGGTTAATCGAGAGGTTCGGGGTGGAGGCTTAGGTCTTTTTCGCCGCGGGCTTTTTTCTCGCCGTATTTTTTCATCCAGGCTTCCCAGGATTTGCCGGCGGCGGTGTCACGGCCGGTAAAGGCGAGAGCTGCGATGTCCGAGTACGGGATCGATACCTTTTCGTTCGAGTTCTTGGGATAGAGACGGACCTGCGAGTCGCTCAGTGATTTTCCGCTGCGGCGGTCGAAGAGGTAGCCCTCGACTCTTGTGCCGTCTTTGCGGGTGATCGTGATGTCGCCTCTGTAGTCGAAGGCTTTTTCGAGAGCCTGCCGCAGGTCCTCTTCGTTGGCTACGCTCGGAATCCAACCTTCGAGATTCTCGTGTGCTACACCTGGGGCTACTTCCAACGCATCCGGATTCTGGATGTGCGGGGGATGTTGGTCGGTGTGGCCTGCTTCTTTGCCGGTCATAGATAGTTACGAGTCCCGAGTTGCGAGCCTGCGAGCAAACAACTCTTCAGCACAGAGCTTATTTGGGAAGCCGGTCGCCCTTCGACTGCGGTCGGGGCTCGCTTGACGGACGAATGCGTCCGTCGCACATGGGTCTTGCTAGGCTCGGGATTCATGGAGCGATTCTGCTTGCGGGCTTATCTGGATCAGCGGGTGGATCGGGGCTTCGGGTTCTTCCAGCATGCGCAGGGCTTCTTCATCTTTGTAGCCGGTAAAGAGCGTAGCCTTCACAGTCGCTAAGAATCCGCCTAGAGAGCTGAATGTTGCATTGACTGCACTGGCTTCGTAGCCGCTGTGGACCATGCAGTTCGCGCAAGCTGGATTGCCCGATTCGGTTCCGTAGTTTTGCCACTCTGTGGTTTCGAGCAACTCTTGAAAGCTTTCTGCGTAACCGTCCTGCAGCAAATAACACGGCTTCTGCCAGCCGAAGACGTTATATGTCGGCATGCCCCACGGGGTGCAGGGGTACGTGCGCTTTCCCATGAGGAATTCCAGGAAGAGTGGCGACAGGTTGAATTGCCAGCGTTTCTTGCGATTGGAAAGGATCGCGCGGAACATGCGCCTGGTGCGGGCGCGGCCTAAGAAATGCTTTTGGTCGGGAGCTTTGTCGTAGGAGTAGCCCGGGGAGAGCATCATGCCTTCCACTCCCAGGTCCATCATTTCGTCGAAGAAGGCGCGGACCGACTTGGGATTGGCTCCATCGAAGAGCGTCGTGTTTGTGGTGACTCGGAATCCGCGGCGAAGGGCTTCTTTGACAGCGTCGACTGCGATGTCGTATCCGCCTTCGCGGCAAACTGCCAAGTCATGTTCTTCGCGCTGGCCGTCGAGGTGCACGCTGAACGTCAGGTATTTGCTGGGCTTGAAGAGATGGATCTTCTCTTTCAGCAGCAGCGCGTTGGTGCAGAGGTAGATGTACTTCTTGCGGGCAACAAGGCCTTCGACGATCTTGTCGATTTCAGGATGCATCAGTGGCTCGCCGCCGGGGATCGAGACCATTGGGGCGCCGCATTCGTCGACAGCGCGGAAGCATTCTTCGGGGCTGAGGTCTTTCTTGAGGATGTGGGCTGGGTATTGGATCTTGCCACATCCGGCGCAGGCTAGGTTGCAGCGGAACAGCGGCTCGAGCATCAGGACGAGCGGGTATTGCTTGCGTCCGACGAGCTTTTGGCGGATCACGTAGCTGGCTACGGTCCACATTTGAGACACAGGTACTGGCATTCTGGGGGAACCCCTTCTTTCTCTATTTTAGCAGGGTAATGGGGGGTCGGGTTGGTGTGGGGATCGGGATTGGCACCACTCTGCCCCTGCTTGTTGTCGGCGTATGCGAAACTGCGATCGCCGAATATCAGTTCGCACCCAAACTCTCGACGCCCCGCACTTTCAAAGCATCGTTGCACGAAACAGGAACGCGAGAAATCTCTAGGCATCAACATTCGGGCCAGAGTGGACGGTAAAGACACCACAGCCCGGGATGTAATTCGTCCCGTTGCGCGGGCCGATGCTCACCAGGCGGGCTTGCCGTCGGGGAAACGGAAAGTTAGGGTTTCGCCTCCCTTGACCATTTCGCGCGCCAGGATCAGGTCGGCTCCGCCCTGCTTGACCTTGGAGCCTTTGATCTCGACCGCTTCGTTGGCTTTGAACTCAATTCCCATCTGGTCGAGGAAGCTCTTGGGACAGAGAAAGATCTGAAGCGCGTCTTTCTCTTTCTCCTTGTCGGGGTCGGCTTTGCTCACCAGATACGCAATGGGCTTGCCGCCTGTCGGTGGTACAAGCTTCAATTCAGCTACCGTGACCTTGATCGTGGTTTCGGTGGTGGTGTCGTACTTGGGTGGCGCCTGGGAAAACGCAGACGTTGCGGCGACCGCAATGACGGCGAGTGGCAGAAGATGTTTGTGAACGCTGGAGAGGATCATCGTGGACCCTCCATGCGGCGGAATGTTAGGCCGGAAATGACGGAAAAGCAATGGAATAGTTGAGTCTGGGTCGCGTACAGATTGCTCCTGGCAGTAGGGATCGAGAGCAAAGGGCCGCAGGGCGCGGGCTTCGCTCGCGAGACGGACGAAGGCGTCCGTCTCTACACAAGCTACAATCTCTGCAACCTGGGGGTCGGTTCTCCCGTCTAAACAGGTGACCTTTGGTTGGCTAGTACGTACCACAGGGCCCTTGTCGCGCCAGAGGAAACCCGGTACCCTAAAGTCCGGCCATTTTCATGTTTAACCCTCACCCGAACCTCGCGGATGAAGTGAACCGGGGGATTATCCAGTCGGAGATCGAAGGCGGAGTGTTTCTGAACGATCTGCCTCCTTCTACGGTGTTGGAGATTCAGACTCTGCATCACTGCTACCGGGCGGTGCTGCTGGGCGGGAGCGAGGCTTTGCTGTCGGGACATCCGGAGTTTTGCCCGGAGCCAGTGCAAGTGGCGATCTCGGGGTCGACTTGGGGCGGATCGATGCTGAAGCTGCAATTTGTGGGGCGCGGGATGCATCTGGAGTTTCGGCACCCGCAGTATCCGATGCCGATTGTGACCTCGCCTATTCAGGAGATTCGCGACAATCCGTCGCTGTCGGCGATGGAATTGGATTCGCGGCCGCACGGGGCCCATTCTTAACAGCCTGTTTCCGGCGTTTGCTTTCCGCTAACAAGTTCCCTCAAGTTTCTCGTTCTCCTCACGCTGATATCAACGCCTCCCTTCCCAAGACATCCATTTCGGTCTCATTGGAATCATCGGATTTGTTATCCAGCGCCGGACGCGGGCCTTGCCCGCGGGACGGACGAATGCGTCCGTCCCTACACTGGCAGTGATCCGAAACATTGACTTGATACGGCTGACACTCTACTATTCCGGCCAGCGGCTGCCGTCTCATCCTCAATGGCTTTATCTATCAATTCGCGGGAAGTTTCTCACGTCACCATTCTCGATATCCACGGGCGCATTGTGTTAGGGGATGAGATTCATTCTCTACGGGATGCCGTGCGGAAGCTGATTGGGGAAGACAAGAAGAAGATCATTCTCAATCTGGCGGATGTGGATTACATCGACAGTTCGGGAGTTGGTGAGTTAGTAGGATGCTTCACCACTGTGCGCAATGCCGGGGGTGAGTTGAAACTGCTGAACCTTTCGCAGAAGGTGCACGATGTGTTGCACGTGACCAAGCTCTATACGGTATTTGATATTCGGGATGATGAGTTCCATGCGGTGAAGTCGTTTGATTATTACTTTGCGAAGTGAGGTCCGAGTTCAGGTCCTTGTGCGTTCCCTTTCCTTCCTTTCTCACGCTGAGGCGCTGCTCTTCCATTATTGATTGAGGCTTCGGAACTGGCCCGCAGAGTTGGAGTGGGATCAGCCTCGGGACGCGGATTTTGCCCGTGGGACGGACGAATGCGTCCGTCCCTACACGTGCTTTGAATCCTTCTTGGTACGTTACACAACACTGCATTCGCGTTACGATATCCGCAAACGTACCAGGGCCACCGGAGTCGCTCGTGCGGGAGTGGCGGAGTGAATGGCAGTGAAGATCATCGACCGCTTCAACCAAAGACTGCCAGAGAGTTAGTCTGGACTTCTAATCGGACATTTCAGGGATGGACCTGCTCGCAGTGCGAGTGGAATAGTCCACTGCCGACATTGCTGAGCGATGCCGATGCGCGCACTGCCTTTGACCGGCTGGCGGCGGCGAAGTTTCGCGAACACGTATGCGCGGACCATCTGGCTCGGCTCGGGATGGTTGTGGACGACGAGAGTTTTACGGCGCGCATCCGGAAGCTGGTGTCGCAAGGATTCAAGCCTAAGGATGCGGTCGAGTTGTTTCTGCAGGAAGCTGCCCTGGAGTTCCGGAATGAGCCGAAGACACTGGCTCGGGCGAAGGCTGAGGGCGAGGATTTTTTGCGGCGGGTTAAGGCCGGGTTGATTTGAACTCGCGCCGTGAAGAGCGTTCACCACGGGGAACACTGGGGAGCACGGGGCAAACAAGGCGGCACCTCAGCGGCTGAAAGCGGCATTGGCCACAAAACCTTATCGCAGAGCTTAAAGCGCTGGCGCCACCAAAACACATTCTGCCTAAAAAGCATTTTGGCTAAGAATTTATTCGTAGCGCAGGGCGACCATCGGGTCGACCTTGGTGGCGCGCCTTGCGGGGATGTAGCACGCCAGCAACGCTGTGACGATTAGCATCGCGATGACGGCGGAGAACGTTAGCGGATCCGTGGCCGTTACGCCGAATAACAGCGACGAGAGGGTGCGTGTGAGCGCTAGCGATCCAGCCAAGCCGACTAGTACACCTACCGCTATGGTGCGCATGCCCTGGCTCAGGATCATCGTCAGAACGTCGCGAGAGCGTGCACCTAGTGCGACACGGACTCCAATCTCGCGCGTGCGGCGGCTCACCGAGTATGCCATCACGCCGAAGACACCAGCGGTTGCGAGCAACAGAGCGACAATTCCGAAAAAGGCGATCAGGACGAGGTTGAAGCGGCGCGAACCTAACGACGCGGAGTAGATTTGCGAGAACGTGCGGAAGTGCGGGGGAATTTCGGGATTGAGTTCAGCGAGGATCCGGTGGGCAGTGGTGGTGACCTGTTGGGTGTCGGCGTCGGTTAGCATCGCGATCGTCATCCAGGGCTCGGGGCGCTGGAAGAGGTTGACGTAAATGGTCGGTGGCGCCGGGGCGTCCAGGCCGTACTGATGAACGTCCCCGACGATGCCCACGACGGTCAGGAGACGAATGTCGCCATCCATGTTTCCGAACTCGATTGTCTGGCCAAGGGGATCCTGGCCGGGCCAGCGCGTGCGAGCCAGAGATTCGCTGATAACGGCGACGTGAGGTGACTCCGACGTGTCGCGGTCGTCGAAGAGGCGTCCCCGAAGAAGAGGGATCCCGAGCACCTGGAAATATCCCGTAGTAGCAACGCCGAATTCGGCATTGCCCTGGCGATCTTTTTGCTTAAACAAAATATCGAAATCCCGAGACAGTTCGTCCAGGGAGTGGGGAATTTTGGGGAGTTCGTTCGGCGTCATCAGCAGGAACATGCCATCGGGAAGACCGCCGTTCATGGGCAGCCCGTTCATGGCGCCGACCTGGTGCACGCCCGGGATCTGCTTGAGGCGGTCGATCAGCTGGGAGAAGAAGATTGCCTGGCCGGCTTTTCCTTTCGTGTCGGCCCAGTCCAGCCAAGGAAGGTTCACTTCCATCGTGACGATTTTGTCTACGCGAAAGCCAGGATCGACTTCGAGAACTTTCTGGAGGCTGCGCCCGAGCAAGCCGGCACCGACAACGAGCACCACCGTGATGGCGACTTGTGCAGCAACGATGGCGCGTCCAAGACGCTGGCTGCGCTGCGAGGCGGACTGTGAACGGCCGCCCTCGCCGAGAGCTTCGCGGACGTCGCCCGCCGTGGCGCGCAGGGCGGTGAAGATACCGAGCCCGGCGGCGACTGCGGTCGATAGCAGGAATGCGAACACGAGAACCGGGATGTTGATCGAAATGCTTTCGAGACGCGGCAGGTCTTTGGGGGCAAGCGCAATCAATGCCGAAACGCTGGAGAAGGCTGCGAACACTCCGAGGGCGCCTGCGGTCATCGAGAGTAGAAGTGTCTCGGTAAGGAATTGACGAACGAGGCGTCCACGGCCGGCGCCGAGCGCGCTGCGAACGGCTAGTTCGCGCTGGCGGACCGAAGCTTGCGCGAGGAGAAGGTTGGCGACGTTCGCGCAGGCGACGAGTAGAAGGAATCCGACAGCGCCGAGAAGGATCAGCAGAGCAGGCCGGGCTTTGCCCGTCATGGATTGCTGCAGGGGGATGACGGCTGCGTCCTTTAGGACGTAATCGTTCTGGTCGGTGGAAGCATCGTGAATGCGGCGGGCAATCGTGCTGATCTCGGCATTCGCCTGCTGCGGCCTGACACCATCGCGGAGGCGGGCGACTGCGTCGTAGTTATGGGAGCTACGGCTCGGATTTTCGCCACTGCGGTCGGCAGGAACGAAGACGTCGGTCTCGGCGGGGAATTGGAAGCCCGGCGGAAGGACGCCAATCACCGAGAGGATGTCCTTATCAATCTTGAGATGGAGTTGGGAGAGATCGGAGGACGAACCGAGATATTGCTTCCAGTATCCGTAGCTGACCAGCGCAACCGGAACTGCGCCCTTCTTCGCGTCAGTAGCAACAAAATCGCGACCGATGATGGGCTGAACGCGAAAAACCTTCAGGAACTCGGGAGTGACTGCGGCCACCATGGTGCGCGTCGGCTGCGAGCCGCCGGAAACCGATGTGACATTCGCGCTGTACTTTGCGATCGCCTCGAACGTGTGGTTCTGATCGCGGAAGTCGTCGAAGTTAGGATCGGCCAGGCGCGACCACGTGCCACGCGTGTTGATCTCATGGATAGCCATGATTCGGTCGGGATCGTTATAAGAGAGCGGCTTAAGCAAGACTCCGTAGACCACGCTGAAGATGGCGGTGGTAGCCCCAATGGCTAGGCCGAGTGTCAGGACTGACACAGAGGTGAATCCGGGGCTGCGGCGGAGGATGCGGAACGCATGGCGGAGGTCTTGGAGCGTTTGCATGGAAGGTCTCCCACCTGGGATTCGTGCAACTCCGATGCCAGCGTCGCGCCGGGTAATTGATTGTTGCCAAGGGAGTTGAACCGATCTTGTGGGTCAACTCTGACCATCCGCGAACAACGTGTACGAAAGCGGACAGGAGCATGCTTACCCAAGGCGGGTGGTCCGCAGGAGTGGGCTCTCGCGAGAAGTTCGGGCGGTGAATCGCAGGTGAGCTCCTATGTCCGCTAGGGCGGCGAGAGCCTTCGATGTCGCTCAGGGCAGCGGTCGAGCACCTGGCGCTGGATTTAGACTTGCCGCTCCTTGTAGACAGAGGCTCCGGCGACTGTGCTACCTATCATGATCACCAAGCAGAGAATGGGTAAAGTGGGGCCCGTGGGCAGAGAGTAGGGTTCCCCCATCGCCAAGCTCTTTAAGACGAAGCCAACCACACCAAGCCAGATCGCTGTTACCCAGACGGCGACAGCAGCGATTGCAGCTGTTTGCGGCCCCAGGCCGAACAGTGGCCGAATGGCGGCATACCACCAGATCATCACGATCCCGAGAATCAGAAACGCCGCCACGAAGAAGATCACACCAGCGATGCCAGCTGATGCGTAGAAAGTTGGTATGGCTCGATGTAACCCATTTAGCCCTGAGAAGAGTGTCGTGTAAATGGCCGAAAACGTGATCAGAACGATGCCAGTCAGCATGCCGCCCACCACGACCCGACCCCAGTTGAGTTTTCCCATGGACTTATTCCTCCTTACGGGAGATTGTGCAGTGTCGCAGAGGATGGGGGAGGTTACGTTCATGCTAGCCCCTTCGCGCCACGGTCGGCTTGCTCCTGCCCACCGCTTGGTCCCTAAGAAAAGTAAAGTTCTGCTGGACCGCTCAGTTTCGCGCTCGCGGGACTGCCGTGGGGACGAAGCAGATTGTGATTATCGCAGGGTACGTGCAGGTGAAATAAAGAGCGATGCTCGTCTCTTAGAGCGGGGACTTTCCCACATATGCGATTCGTTTCAAGATTTTTTGAACCGCGTGGAAACTATTGAAAGCAAACGGAATGGATCACATCTTGCAAAATTGTGTCTTAGATTTCCTCTGGCTTCCACAAGGAAGTCTCATCGTCCACAGTTTCTTCACAGTGCAGGCCGTTTTTTGTGTTGCGAGCCGCGACGAAGTGACGGAGAGTGTGTGAAGCGAAACGTGAGAGTTCCTGGCTGGGCCGGTTGATTGCGGCAGAGCCAGCGGTAACCGGCGGTTCTTGAAAGG
>Ga0126371_10002938_pt1 | contig 14847 bp, 14 predicted proteins | sample PanSoiMetaPlot_4_FD_110145 | JGI IMG/M metagenome (GOLD analysis project Ga0126371, IMG submission 110145) | Tropical forest soil microbial communities from Panama - MetaG Plot_4 | ecosystem: Environmental > Terrestrial > Soil > Tropical forest > Bulk soil | place: Panama | collected 2016-02-17 | reverse complement strand
GCAATCGAGCCGCCGAGGCTGCCCATGCCGCCGACCACCACCACGATGAAGGCCTTCAGGATCCAGTTCAGCCCCATGGTGTGGTTGACCGCAACCAGCGGGCCGAACAGCACGCCGCTCGCGGCAGCCATCGCGGCACCGATCGCGAACGCCGCGGTGTGCACCCACGGCACCGGGATGCCCATGGCCTGGGCCATGACACGGTCCTGGGTGGTGGCCCTGATCCAGATGCCGTACTTGCCATGTTTGAGGAACAGCCAGAATCCGCCGATGATGGCGGCCGACAGCGCCGCGATGAGCAGCCGATAGTACGGATATTCCAGATAGAACAGATTGAACTGTCCGGTGAACGGCTCGTTGATCTTGCGCGCCACCGGGCCGAACTGCCAGAGCGCGTAGTTCTGCAGGATCAGCGAGACGCCGAAGGTGGCGAGGATCGTGGTCAGCGGATCGCGGCCGAGCAGCGGCCGCAGCGTGACGAGCTGCATGAGCGCGCCGAAGATCGCCACCAGCAGGGTCGCTGCCACCAGCGCCAGCCAGAAGCTTCCCGTGGTGGCAAGGATCACCACGCCGACGTAAGCGCCGAGCATGAACAATTCGCCATGGGCGAAGTTCACCACGTCCATGATGCCGAAGATCAGCGTCAGGCCGGATGCGATCAGCGCCAGAATCATGCCGGTGACGATGCCGTTCAGCGTCTGGATGACAAACAGCTCCCACGGCAAGTTCTGAAAGAATCCGATGATCGAATCCATCCTAGACTCCGAGATACTGCTTGATGACGGCATCGCCGATCTTGAGGTCGGACGACGCGGCGTGATGGCGGATTGCACCCTTCTCCATGATGTAGACCCGCTGGCTCGCCTCGAGCGTCAACGGCACGTTCTGCTCCACCAGCAGGATTGCCACGCCGTCGCGATGCAGCGCGTCGATGATCTGGTGGATCTGCGACACCATGCGCGGCATCAGGCCTTCGGTCGGCTCATCGAGCAGGATGATCTTCGGCTCGAGCATCATGGCGCGCGCGATCGCCAGCATCTGCTGCTCGCCGCCCGACAGCGTGCCGCCGGCCTGATTGCGGCGCTCGCCGAGCACCGGAAAGTAGGCGAACACCCTGTCGAGCAGCTCCTTCTTGCGCTCGTCGGTGACGCCCGGCCGGTCGAGACCGGTGCGCAGGTTCTCCATCACCGTCAGCAGACGAAAGATGCGGCGGTCCTCGGGCACATAGCCGATGCCGAGCTTGGCGAGCTTATGGGAGGGCATGCCGGCGATGGACGTCGATCCGAGCGTGATCGTGCCTCGGCGCGGGCTGACGAGGCCCATGATGCTCTTCAGAGTGGTGCTCTTGCCGACGCCGTTCCGACCGAGCAGGCCGACCACCTCGCCGCGGCCGACGGCGAGCGACACCCCGTGCAGGATGTGACTCTTGCCGTAATAGGTGTGCAGATCGTCGACGGCGATCAGCGGATCGGTGGATGGCGGGGGCGTGCTCATGTCTTGAGATAGACCTCCAGCACGCGGGCATTGTTCTGGATTTCCGCCGGCGTCCCCTCGGCCAGCACGGCGCCGTAGTTCAGCACGGTGATGCGATCGGCGAGGCCCATCACGAGCTGCATGTCATGCTCGACGATCAGGATGGTGTGATCCTTGGCGATCCGTCGTACCAGCTGGATCGTATCGTTCGTTTCCGCCGCGCTCATGCCCGCGGTCGGCTCGTCGAGGCATAGAAGCTGTGGCTCGGTCGCGAGCGCAATGCCGATTTCCAAGTTGCGCTGCTCGCCGTGGGACAGGTTGGAGGCGAGCTCATCGGCCTTCGCGGCAAGTCCGACGGAAGCCAACACTGCCTCCGCCTTGTCGATGATGTCGCGGAAGTGGCTGAAGTGGCGCACCATGTTCCAGCCGTGCCGGCGCGATTGCGCGGCGATGCGCACGTTCTCCAGCGTGGTCGCGTTCGGCATGATGGTGGTGATCTGATAGGATCGGGCGACGCCCGCCCGCGAGATGAGGTTGGGCGGCAGGCCGGTGATGTCGGTTCCATTGAAAAGGACACGGCCCGAGGTCGGCCGCAGTACGCCGGTGAGGCAGTTGAAGAAGGTGCTCTTGCCCGCCCCGTTCGGCCCGATGATGGCGCGGATCTCGCCGCGGTTCACCGTGACGTTGACGTTATTGAGCGCTGCAAGCCCGCCAAAGCGGATGGTCAGCCCTTCCGTGCGCAGCACGGGGGCTGTCTCGGCTCCCCGGTCGGCGGCCGGGGAGGATGTCGTGATGGATGTCGCGGCTTGCACTTAGGCGAACTTGCAGGCCGGTGGGAAGACCGTCTTGTCCTTCTCGATCGTCGCCAGGATCTTGTATTTGCCGCCCCTCACCTCGCTGATGAACTGGCGCAGGAAGGCCTGATGATCTTCCTTGCGGAGCGTCTTGTCTCCCTGCGGGAAGTCGTCGCCCTCCTTCATCTCCAGCCCTTCGAGCGCCTCGATCAGCTTCATCGTGTCCTCGCGCCCGCGGAACTTGGACTTCTCCATGCCGATCTTCAGCGCGTTCATCGCCTCGTAGTTCGCCTGCGTGTAGCGATCGGGATCGGGGTTGCTGGAGTCGATCTTCGACAGGCGTTTCTTGGCTTCGTCGAAGAACTTGCGGTGCGCCGGCGTATCGAGCGCCCCGACGAAGATCGGGAGGTAACGCTCGATGCCGACGAAGCCGTCGATCTTGCTGCCGAGACCCGGCAGGTTGGTGGATTCGGCGATCGCGCCGTCGCCGGCGAACCTGTACTTCTTGGTCAGGCCGAGATCGTAGGCCTGGTTGCCGAGCGTCACGCCGTCCGGCCCGAAGAAGATGCCGAATATGCCGTCGAAGTTGCCGGTGACCTTGGAGAGGAACGGCGTCATGTCGGCGGTGCCGATCGGGATGCCGGTCGTCTCGACGACTTCGCCGCCCGCCTTCTTGATTTCCTGCAAGTAGGCGTCCCGGGTGGACTGGCCCCAGGAGTAGTCGGCGTAGAGGATGTGCCACTTCTTGCCCATGTTGTTGATCATGTAGGGCGCGAAGGCGACCGCCTGCGAGGGAGCGTAGTCGTGGACGCGGAAGCTCCAGCGGTTGCACTTGGTCGTGGTCAACGTGGTGTCGAGGCACACGCTGATCATGTTGACGACCTCGGCCTCCGCGAATACCGGCATGCAGGCGAGGCAGATGTTCGAGAGGAAGCCGCCGACGTGGGCGTCGACCTTGTCCTCATCGACCAGCTTGGACACCTTGCGGCGGCCGACGTCAGGCTTGGACTCGTCGTCCTGGATGAGAAGCTCGACCGGGCGGCCGTTGATGCCGCCGTTCTGGTTGATGCGGTCGACCGCCATCTGCAGACCGACCACCGCAGTCTTGCCACCGACGGCTGCGGGGCCCGACAGCGGCTGCTCGGAGCCGATCTTGAAGGGCTTTTCCGCCCCGAACGCGGCGCGCCAAGGGGCGGGCACCAGCATGGTGGCGCCGAGCGCGCCGGCGGTCGTGCCGTAGCCGAACAGGCGGCGGCGCGTGACTTTGCCGCGATACCAGAACTCGTCGTCATATGTGCGATTGTCGTCGGTCATGGGCGATCCCTCTTTCGTTTCCCGGGTCCTGTCGGACTTCTTGTCTGGATGGCACCTTTTGCGCATGTCCTTGTCGGCGAGCCGGTACCCACCCTCGGATCACGTCCAAGGGCATGCTTCGCCGGGACATGCGCTAATCCAACGCGATCCAAGCCCCATATTCAACTGGTTTTCGTGCCGCGCCCCGGTGATAAGATGGGCAGCACACACCCCCTTTCGCCGAACGAAAACGGGACAAACGCATGTCGCTCGCGACTCTCGACCGCCGCCCCCGCGCCCTTCCGCAGACCGGCCACGAGGCGCGCCTGATGATCCGCCGCAACGAGCACAACGGCCCCACCTCGGGCTTCGCGCCCGGCTACGTGCAGGGCAATCTCGCGATCCTGCCGAACGCGCTGGCGAGCGATTTCCTGCGCTTCTGCCAGCTCAATCCGAAGCCCTGCCCGCTGCTCGCTGCCTCGGCGCCGGGCGATCCGCGCCTGCCCGCGCTCGGCGAGGACCTCGACATCCGCACCGACCTCGGCCGCTACAAGGTGTGGCGCGACGGCGAGGTGGTCGATGAGCCGACCGACATCAAGCGCTGGTGGCGCGACGACCTCGTCGCCTTCGTGATCGGCTGCTCGTTCTCGTTCGAGGAGGCGCTGACCGACAACGGCATCGAGCTGCGCCACATGACCTGCGACTGCACCGTGCCGATGTTCCGCACCACCATCGAGACCGTGCCGGCCGGGCCGTTCCACGGGCCCATGGTGGTGTCGATGCGGCCGATGAAGCCGGCCGACGCGATCCGCGCCATCCAGGTGACCACCCGCTTCCCGAACGTGCACGGCGCGCCGGTGCACATCGGCAAGCCGGAGCTGATCGGCATCAAGGACATCATGAGGCCCGACCAGGGCGATGCGGTGCCGGTGAAGGACGACGAGCTGCCGGTGTTCTGGGCCTGCGGCGTCACGCCGCAGTCGGTGGTCGCGACCGTCAAGCCGGACTTCTGCATCACGCACTATCCGGGCTGCATGCTGGTGACCGACCGCAGGAATAGCGAGCTGGCGGTGATGTGAGCGGGCGAGACGGGGCGCAGCAGACTACGTGCCCGGCGCCCCCCACAGCACCTCGACCGCCGCCCTGTGCGCCTCGTTGGCGGCCGGGATGCCGCAATAGAGCGCGACCAGCAGCAGGATCTCGCGGATCTCCTCGGCGGTGCAGCCGTTCTTGAGCGCGCCCCTGAGATGGACGCGCAGCTCGGCCGGCTTTCCGGCCGCCGCCATCATGGCGATCATGGCGAGGCTCTTCGTGCTCATCGGCAGGCCCGGGCGGCTCCAGACGTCGCCATACGCATAGGCATTGATGATGTGCTGCAGCGGCGCGCCGAACTCGCCGAGCGCAGCGACGCGGCTCTCGACCGCGGCCGCGCCGAACAGTTCGCACCGCAGCTTCAGCCCGCGGTCGTGCAGCTCCTGGGTGTCCATGGTGGTCCTCCCTATGATTGATGACGCGCGATCGATCCAGCTAACGCGGCTCTTCTCGCGGTCCTTGGAAGCTGGCGATCACCTCGATCTTGCCGCGAATGTTCGCATTGAACTCCCGGAGATCTTCCGCAGGAATCCAATATTCCTGGTGAGCCTCTCCACCCGCATTCCTGATCTCGTAGCGCGCCAGAAAGCTCCGCGCGACGTTGAATCGCGTCACGTACCCCGCCCCGGACGCGGGCACGTTCCAGTCGCGTGCGATCTTGCGGGCATATTCCTCGGTCAGCACCGGATAGAAGATCGGCTGCTCCGGGAGACGCGCCGGGAATTCGCGAAAGTCCGACAGCTCGATCAGTGCGAACTCGGTCGGCCCGACCGGTCGGTACAGCGTGACAGTTTCGGCGTCACTCAAGTTGCAGACCTCCGCAACTCACAATGTTCAATGATCACGACGGCAGCACGAGATTGAGCTGCTGCTTGGCGATCGACACTTCCGTGATCCGTCCCCAGTCGAAGTTCAAGTGGTCGTGCTCGATGCCGTCGGCGAAGATCACGCCGCCCTCGTTCATGCGCGAGGTCACGTGGATCGGCGTGTCCGTGCCGATCTTGCCGGCGCGGATCGAGGTGCCGGTCGACACCGACGGGAATGCCTCGCGCACGAAATAGGCAAGCGCCTGCTCGTCCGGCGTCAGCGTCAGCGGGACGTGCATGCTTTCCATCAGCGAGCGCGCCCAGCCCGTCGCGCCGGTGCCGCTCGACACGATCAGGCCGGACGACGACTGCGACTCGTGCTTTTCGCCGATCTCGATGTCGTAGCGCGCCGACTGGTGGCTGCGGTGGCCGACGAAGATCTCATTGAGGCCGAGCAGCCTCTGCCCGTCGTCGAGCCGCGCCTCCACCATGGTGCGATGCTGCAACGCGACCTCGCCGCGCGCGGCCAGCGGCAACAGCTTGGCGACGCGGTCCGCCGCCAGCGGCACGAGGATGCCGTCGTAGAGCGCGGGGTTGGGATTGACGCCGAGCACCGGCTGGCCGTCGAGATACTTTGCGACGTTGGCGACGAGGCCGTCTTGGCCGACCGCCACGACAACGTCGTCGACCGCGAACAGGAAGCGATCGAGATCGCCGCGCCGGATCAGCGTGGAGCGCCAGTCTGGCGGCGTCGCGGCGCGGGCCTGCTTCAGCGTTTCGTAGAAGCGGGCGTGGCGCACCTCGACCGCGTCGAGGTCCTGTCCGCGCGTCTTGAGGAAGAAGCGGACCTGCTCGCGCGTCGCGTGACGCGCGAGCAGGAGCTCGTAGTCGGTCTCGCGCGTCACGAACACGGCTCGGGGCGTGGTCGTCGACATGACACCCTCCTTGGGCTCTCCCCTACGCGCGCCCGCCGTTGCCCGACGCGAGCCGCGTGCTCCGGCCGAGCTCATTGAGCACGGTCGCCAGCATGTCGGGCGTGACATTGAGGTGATCGACCTTGGTGAGCTTCTCGGCGAATGCGCGTGCCGCAAGCCCAAGCAACACGTGCGCCGGCAGGTCGCGATAGATCGCGATCCGAGCCTGCTCCATGTCCGCGCTCGCCTGCTCGACCGCACGAATGCGGCTCGCCTCGCCGTCGGCGGCGATCTGCAGCGCGTCGCGCGTCGCTTCCGCACGATTGCGCCCGTTGGTCGCTTCCTGCGCGATCAGCTCCTGCTCCTGCCGGGCGAGCTCGGTCTTGTTGTGCAGCTCGTTCTCGGCGATGGCGCGTTCCTTCTCGACTGCGAGCGCGCGGCGTTCGAACACCGCTTCGTCAGCCTTCTGTTGCAGGCTTTCGAAGGTCGGCGTCTGCAGGGCGCGCTCGAGCTCGGCGCTCGGCGCGATGGCGGCGAGCCGGATCGCGACGATCTCGATGCCCATCGCGGCGAGGCGCTCGCTGCCGGCAAGGCCGTGCTCCAGCCGCACGCGCAGCGGCTCGATCCCGGCGTCGAGCAGGTCATGCACGGTCGCTTGCGCGAAATACTGCGTCGCGAGCTGCTGGCTCATGCCGGTGAGCAGCCCCTCGATCTGCTCGACCGGCTTGCCGGTATAACGGCCGGTCTTGAGGTCGATGCTGAAATCGACCCGCAGGCCGAGCACATCGGGGTCGGCGACCCGCCAGGTGAGGTTGCCCTGCACCGTGACGGCCTGGAAGTCCTTCGACCGACCCTTGAAGAACAGCACCATGTTGCGGTCGTCCACCGGCAGCTCCGCGATGCTGGCGCGGTGCGGGATGAACCAGAACGCAAGACCGCGTCCCGACGTGACCGGCCGGCCGTTGCGGAAGCGCATGACGTGCACGCCGGCGTCGGCGCGCAGGTGGCGCAGGAAGCCGAATCTCTTGATGTCAGCCATGGCGTTACTCCTTCTCAGCCTGCGTCAGCGCTTCGGCCGGGCGAAGCGGAAGAGCTCCGCCGGGCGAAACGTGACGCCTTGTTCGCGAAGACCCGTTGGTTCGAGCACGCCCTTGTCGAGCATGCGCCGGCGGAACGCCGGCTTGTTGAAGCGCACCCCGAGGATCGCCTCGTGGACGTCCTGCAGCGCGCGCAGGGTGAACTGGGACGGCAGCAGCTCGAAGCCGACCTGGCTGTAGTCGAGCTTGCCGCGCAGGCGCTTGACGGCGAGACCGAGGATGTCGGCGTGATCGAACGCGAGGCTGAGCCGCCCGCCGTCGGCTCCGTGGGCCTCGGCGCGGCCGCCGGTCTCGCCCTTCCAGGCGGTGGCGATCTTTGCCAGCGCCAGCTCGGGCGCTTCCTTGAGCGCCTTCTCCAACCGCGCCGCCGGCAACAGCGCGTAGTACGCAACCGTGATGATGCGCGTGCGCGGATCGCGATCGACCGCGCCGAAGGTGTACAGCTGCTCGAGAAACGCGGAGGCGATGTGTGCCTTCTCGTGCAGGACGCGCCGCGCCGCCGCGTCGAGGCTTTCGTCCATGCGCACGAACCCGCCCGGCAGCGCCCACTTGCCCGCGGCCGGCGGCTGCGTGCGCCGCATCAGCAGGGCATGCAGGGCGCCGTCGAGGACGGACATGAGCACGAGATCGACCGTGACCGAGGGCCGCACGAACACCGCCGGGTCGTAGCTCGCCAGAAATGCCTTGTCCTTGCGGGTCATGGCGCAGCACTCCCACTTATGCTCAATGTAGATATATCTATTATACGTATATGTCAAGTTTGTGTCGGCCGCGGATGGGGCGACCCGAACTGGGAGCGACAAGCGTGTCCGCCCGGTATAATGGCGATCCTCTCCCCCGGCGGACCTTCGCACCCATGACCAGCGCGGCAACCTCGAGCGACCGAAGATCCGGCCGGCCGCACGGCAGCCTGGGCGCGCTCGCGCTCGGCGCGCTCGGCGTCGTCTATGGCGACATCGGCACGAGCCCGCTCTACACGATGAAGACGGCGCTCGAGACGGAGGGCGGCCAAGCCACGCAAGAGGTCGCGCTCGGCATGCTGTCGCTGGTCGTGTGGACGCTGATTATCACCACGTCGATCAAGTACGTGGCGGTGGTGATGCGCGCCGACAACGAGGGCGAAGGCGGAATCCTGGCGCTGATGTCGCTGCTCGGCATCAAGCGCGGCGCGCGCGTCGGGGTCATCGCGGCCGGCATCCTCGGCGCCGCGCTGCTCTACGGCGACGGCGCGATCACGCCGGCGATCTCGGTGCTGAGCGCACTTGAAGGCCTGAAGACCGCGGCGCCCGCGATCGCGCCCTGGATCGTCACGCTGGCGGTCGTGATCCTGGTGGCGCTGTTCGCGCTGCAGCCGCAGGGCAGCGCGCGCATCGGCAAGCTGTTCGGCCCGATCATGACCCTGTGGTTCGTGACCATCGCGGTGCTCGGCCTGGTCGGCATGATCAGTCATCCCGGCGTGTTCTGGGCGCTCGACCCGCGCCACGGCGCGTCGCTGCTGTTCACCCACGGCTCGCACGGCTTCCTGGTGCTCGGCGCCGTCTTCCTGTGCGCCACCGGCGCCGAGGCGCTCTACGCCGACATGGGACATTTCGGCCCCTACCCCATCCGCGTCTCGTGGTACGGCCTGGTGCTGCCGGCGCTGGTCCTCAACTACGCGGGCCAGACCGCGATCATCATCGAGAACCCGCTGCCCGAAGGCGCCAACCCGTTCTACGAGCTCTGTCCCGCCAAGCTGCAGCTGCCGCTCGTCGTGCTGGCGACGCTCGCCACCATCATCGCCAGCCAGGCGATCATCAGCGGCGCGTTCTCGATGACGCGCCAGGCGATCCAGCTGGGCTTGTGCCCGCGCCTGCACATCAAGCAGACGTCGGCCGAGGGCTACGGGCAGATCTATGTCGGCTTCGTCAACTGGAGCCTGATGGCGCTCACCCTCGTGCTCACCCTGTCGTTCCGCACCTCCGACAACTTGGCCGCTGCCTACGGCATCGCGGTGTCGCTGACCATGCTGCTGACCTCGGGGCTCGTGTTCCTGGCAATGCGCGAGGTGTGGGGCTGGAGCCTGCCGGCCAGCCTGGCGGCCGCCGGAACCTTCATCGTCATCGACCTGTCCTTCGTCGCCGCCAACATGATGAAGGTCCTCGAAGGCGGCTGGGTCCCGCTCGTGGTGGCGGCCGTGATCTTCTTCCTGATGTGGACGTGGCGGGACGGCCGCACGCTGATGATGCAGCGGCTCGAGCGCGACACGTTCCCGCTCGCCGACTTCATCAAGCAGACGCACGCGAAGACGCGCGTGGCCGGCACCGCCGTCTATCTGACCAGCCGCACCGACATGGTGCCGGTGCCGCTCCTGCACAACCTCAAGCACAACAAGGTGCTGCACCAGCGCATCATCCTGCTGCACGTCACGACCGCCAACGTGCCGCGCATCCATCGCGCCGACCGCGTCGAGGCCCAGCACCTCGGCGACGACTTCCACGCCGTGACGGCGCACTACGGATTCATGGAGCACCCCAACATCCCGAACGCGCTCGACCGCTGCAGCGACCCCAAGCTGCAGTTCGACATGATGACCATGTCGTTCTTCGTCGGCCGGCTCACCATCGTCCCGGTCAGCAAGTCGCGCTGGCGGCGGTTCGAGATCGCGGTGTTCGAGACGATGCACCGCAATGCGCTGCCGCCGACCGAGTTCTTCCGCATCCCGGCCGGCCGGGTGGTCGAGCTGGGCGGCCAGCTCGAGGTGTGATCTTGACGCCTGCGCCGGCCGATGCAGTGTAGCCGGCCCGGCACCAACGCGAGGCATCATCCGTGGCGACGCATCGGCTCGGCATCATCATGCACGGCGTCACCGGCCGCATGGGGCTCAACCAGCACCTCGACCGCTCGATCGTGGCAATCCGCAAGGCGGGCGGCGTCGCGCTGCCGAACGGCGACCGCGTCATGCCCGACCCGATCCTGGTCGGGCGCAATGCCGAAAGGGTCGCGGCCCTGGCGAAGCAATACGGCATCGAGCGGCACACGACGGACCTCGATGCGGCGCTGAAAAATCCTAACGACACCGTCTTCTTCGACGCCGCCACCACGCAGATGCGTGCCGACCTGGTGACGCGCGCGATCGAGGCCGGCAAACACATCTACTGCGAGAAGCCGGTTGCCGACAGCCTCGACAAGGCGGTCGCGCTGGCGAAGCTCGCAAAGGCGCGCGGCATCCGCCATGGCGTGGTGCAGGACAAGCTGTTTCTCCCCGGTCTGCGCAAGATGCGCATGCTGCGCGACAGCGGCTTCTTCGGACGCCTGTTCGCGGTGCGCGGCGAGTTCGGCTACTGGGTGTTCGAAGGCGACTGGGGCCAGCCGGCGCAACGGCCGAGCTGGAACTACAAGAAGGCCGAGGGCGGCGGCATCATCCTCGACATGCTGTGCCACTGGCGCTACGTGCTCGACCACGTGTTTGCGCCGGTGAAGGCGGTGAGCTGCATCGGCGCGACGCACATTCCGAGCCGCGTCGACGAGGCGGCCGAGACCTACACGGCCGACGTCGACGACGCCGCCTATGCGACCTTCCAGCTGGAAGGCGGCGTCATCGCCCACATCAACTGCTCATGGTGCGTGCGGGTGCGGCGCGACGATCTCGTCACGTTCCAGGCGGACGGCACGCACGGCTCGGCGGTCGCCGGGCTGACGCGCTGCTGGACGCAGCACCGGGTCAACACGCCGCGGCCGGTGTGGAATCCCGACGTGCCGCAGACGATGAAATTCTTCGACCAGTGGGAGGAGTTGCCGGAGAACATCGCCTACGACAACGGCTTCAAGATCCAGTGGGAGGACTTCATCCGCCACGTGGTGGCCGGAACGCCGTGGAAGCACGACCTCACCGAAGGCGCCAAGGGCGTGCAGCTCGCCGAGCTCGGGCTCAAGAGCTGGGCCGAGCGGCGCTGGATGGACGTGCCGAAGCTCGACATATGATGAATGTGTCATTGCGAGGAGCGAAGCGACGAAGCAATCTCCGCGGCGACTCATGCGCAAGTGAAGGGAGATTGCTTCGCTTCGCTCGCAATGACGCCTTCCCAGGAACGATCGAATGGCAAAAATCTCGCTGCCCACCAAGGACCGCCGCCTCGAGCCATACGTCACCGGCGAGCCGGTCATGCTGCCGAAGAAGGGCGCGGCGCCGAAGCTCAACCGCATCGCCTATGCGGCGACGCACGTGGTGGCCGATCCGCTCGCCGACACCGATCCCTGGCTCGATGCGGCGATCGACTGGGACCGGACGATCGCGTTCCGCGATTATCTCTGGGACCTCGGCCTCGGCGTCGCCGAGGCGATGGACACGGCGCAGCGTGGCATGGGCCTCGACTGGGCGGCGGCCCGGGAGTTGATCCGCCGCGCGCTGGCGGCCGCGAAGCAGCGGCCGGGTGCGCTGATCGGCTGCGGCGTCGGCACCGACCATCTCGACGCCGGGCCGAGCGTGACGCTCGACGACGTGATCCGCGCCTACGGGGAGCAGATCGAGGCGATCGAAGCGATGGGCGGCCGGCTGATCGTGATGGCAAGCCGCGCGCTCGCCCGCGCCGCCAAGGGGCCGGACGATTACGCGCGCGTCTACGGCCGCATCTTGAGCCAGGTGAAGGAGCCGGTGATCATCCACTGGCTCGGCGAGATGTTCGATCCGGCGCTGGCCGGCTACTGGGGCGCGGCCGACCACATGGCCGCGATGGAGACCTGCCTCGCCATCATGCAAGAGCATGCGCAGAAAATAGACGGCGTGAAGATCTCGCTGCTGTCGAAGGAGAAGGAGATCGCCATGCGCCGCCGCCTGCCGGCCGGCATGCGCATGTACACGGGCGACGACTTCAACTACGCCGAGCTGATCGCCGGCGACGAGGAAGGCCATTCCGACGCGCTGCTCGGCATCTTCGATGCGATCGCGCCGGCCGCCTCGGCCGGCCTCGCGCGGCTCGCGGCCGGCGACCGCCAGGGCTTTCACGGCATCCTCGAGCCGACCGTGCCGCTCTCGCGCCACATCTTCAAGGCGCCGACCCGCTTCTACAAGACCGGCGTCGTGTTTCTCGCTTGGCTCAACGGGCTGCAGGACCATTTCGTCATGGTGGGCGGCCAGGAGAGCGCGCGCTCGCTCCTGCATCTCGCCGAGCTGTTTCGCCTCGCCGACAAGGCGCACGTGCTGCACGATCCCGAGCTGGCCGCGGCGCGCATGACGAAGCTCTTGGCCGTGCACGGCCTGGCCTGAGCGCGGAGGACCATGTGTTCAAGCTCATGCATCTCGGCGAGTGCCCGACCAACCCGATGGCGGGTGGACGCGGCGAGCAGGTCAAGCTGATCAACACGTCGCTCGGCACCGAGAAGATCGACGTGCACCTCAACCGCCTCGCGCCGGGCGGGCCGCGCGGCAAGGTGCATCACCACACGCAGGCCGACAACGTCTACATCGTCAAGCGCGGCGAGGGCACGCTGACGGTCGAGGACGAGACCTACGTGATCCGCGAGAACGACGTGGTCTACATCCCGGCCGGGACGAAGCATTCGCTGAGCAACCTCGGCAGCGCGCCGTTCGAGATCTTCGAGATCTACGCGCCGGCGGGACGGCGGTTCGACTTCGTGGAAGATCAAACGTGACCGACAAACGCGGCATCCTGTTCGTTCCCTATAGCGATACGCTCGAGCTCCTGAGCATCGCCGACGCGATGAGCGTGTGCGAGGACGTCTACCGCATGCATGCGCGCGGCAGCGTCGTGCTCTCGGCGCCGCCGAGCTTCAAGCTCGACGTAGCGGAGGGCTTCCACAATCACTGGCACGTCAAATCGGTCTTCCTCAAGGACGTGCCGACCACGGGCGTACGCACCTACAACTACTATGACGACGGGATGCGCAACACCGTCGGCGGGCTCGACAACACGCGGCTGATCATTCTTTCCGATCCGGCGGGCGGCGCGCCGCTCGCGATCGTCGACGAGCACTGGAGCTACGCGATCCGAAGCGCCGCGGCGGCGACGCTCGCCTTCGAATGGGTCGGGCCGAAGATCTCGAAGGTGCTCGGGCTGGTTGGCGTCGGCACCATGGGGCTCAATGCGCTGCGCTGCCTGCTCACCCTCTACCAGTTCGAGGAGATCCGCTGCACATCGCGGCGGCCGGAGACGCGTGCCGCCTTCGCGGCCACCTGGTCGAAGGAGCTGGGCATCCCGGTGCTGGCGAAGGATTCTATCGAGGACGTGGTGCGCGGCGCCGACATCGCGGTCGGCGGCACCACGTCGGGCGACATCGTCACGCGCGAGCCATGGCTCAAGCCGGGCTGCACCTTCATCTCGCTGGCGCGGCGCGAGCTCGATCCGGCCGGCTGGTCGAAGATGGACAAGGTCGTGATCGACAGCTGGGAATTCAACATGTTGCAGCGCGAGTTCAAGCGCATGGTTGACGGCGGGCTGTTTTCGCGCGCGCAGCTGCACGCCGAGATCCAGGAGATGGTCGCCGGCGCGAAGACCGGACGCGAGCGCGACGATGAGCGGATCCTGATCCACACGACCGGGCTCGTGTCGCAGGACGTGGCGCTGGCGCATTTCATGTATCAACGCGCGCTCGAGCAAGGCCGCGGGGTGTGGCTGCCGTCGGCCGATATGTAGCCCACATTGAGCGCAGCGAAATGCGGGAAGAGCGGTCCCGGATTTACGGCGCTGCGCGCCTCCAATCCGGGCTACAGCCTCACCTTCCCGCGCGCAGGCGCTGGATCTGCATCTGCGCCAGGAACGGCACCAGCGGGTGCGCGCCCATCTTCACGATCGCCGGCATGTCGAGCCGGACCAGCGCCTCGCGCTGGTCGGGCGGCAGGCGGAACTTGTCCGCATAGGCGCCGGCGTCGGCGACGTACTGCGCGCGTTTGTCGGCCTCGTGCGCGAGGCCGTGCAGCGCAGCGGTGAGCTCGACCAGCTCGGGCCTGATCGAGGGATAGTGCGCAGCGTGCTCGGCCGGGCCGGCGCCGAACCAGCCGAGCGAGGCGTAGTTGTGGTGCCAGCTCGGGTCCATCGAGACGACGTCCGGCTTGCGCTCGCCGAGCGCGCCGGCCGCGCAGGCCCAGCAGCGCAACTCGATGTTGCCGGTGTCGTCGAGCTCGGTCTCGTCGTAGCCGATCAGCGACTTGAGCCTGCCGGCGGCGAGCTGCTCGAGCGCGCGCTTGTCCCAGCCGAGTTCAGGATTGGAGTAGCGGTCGGTGCCGGGGAAATGCGACATGCCGCCGCTCGACAGGATCACGGTCTTGAGCCCCATCGCCGTGACGGTGCGCGCCACCGCCTGGCCGAACGCGTAACAGCGCTCCATGGTGGGCTGCGGCGGAAGGTAGGCGTTGACGTAGATTGGCAGCACCGGCCCGGTGTGG
>Ga0126371_10002937_pt1 | contig 14850 bp, 13 predicted proteins | sample PanSoiMetaPlot_4_FD_110145 | JGI IMG/M metagenome (GOLD analysis project Ga0126371, IMG submission 110145) | Tropical forest soil microbial communities from Panama - MetaG Plot_4 | ecosystem: Environmental > Terrestrial > Soil > Tropical forest > Bulk soil | place: Panama | collected 2016-02-17 | reverse complement strand
CGAGTCAACCATGGCGTATCCTTGGCGTATCCTTGGACGTAATCTCGAAACTATCCTGAAACTATCCCGGGCGCGCAGCCATCTGGACGCGAAACGATCCGGGGCTTGAATATCCTGGGCTTGTCCGTGGGACGAGCGGGACTATTCGATACTTTAATAAGCGACCCATTGCGTCGCAACTGGGGCCCAACTCACAGAAAAGTGCGAATAGAGGCGACGGCGAGCCTGGTCTCGCCAAATTGTACCCAACCGGCGGCCGCCCGTGCGACCCGCCACCTCGCTTGCATGTGCCGCCATGATGCGCGAAACAGGGGCGTGGAGCATGATCCGGAAAAAGCCTGCCCCGCACTTGATGCGGGGTGGAAACCGGTTTTCCGAAAAGATCATGCTCAAACAATGGGCTAGAGCGCGATAACTATCGCGCTCTAGCCCATTGGTATCGATCGGAATCGAGGCACATTTCAGCGAGGACGACCATGGCGGGCAGCATCGAACAGAAACTGGCGGCACAAGGCATCACCCTGCACGATCCCGCTGCTCCCGTGGCGAACTATGTCGGCTTCGTCCGCACCGGTAATCTGCTGTTCGTCTCGGGCCAGGTCTGCGTCGACGCGCAGGGCAAGCTGATCGCCAAGGGCAAGCTCGGCGCCGGCGTCACGGTCGAGCAAGGCAACGCCGCCGCGCGCGGCTGCGCGATCAACCTGCTGGCGCAGATCAAGGCGGCGCTCGGCGATCTCGACAAGGTCGCGCGCGTGGTCCGGCTCGGCGGCTTCGTCAACTCGGCGCCGGATTTCCTCGACGGACCGAAGGTCTTGAACGGCGCTTCCGATCTGATGGTTCTGGCATTCGGCGACAAGGGCCGTCATGCCCGCACCACCGTGGGGGTCGCCTCACTGCCGGCGGACGCCGCCGTCGAGGTCGAGGGACTGTTCGAAGTGTCCTGATAAAGACGCCGGAGCATCATCGGTGCGTGCACCGGACTGGCTGACGGCGCGGCCGGTGGCCCATCGCGGCTTGCATGATGCAGCGCGCGGCATCGTCGAGAACATGCCCGCCGCGGCGCGTGCCGCGATCGCAGGCACGTTCGCGATCGAATGCGACATCCAGCTTTCCGCCGATGGCGAGGCCATGGTGTATCACGATGACGAGCTCGACCGCCTCACCGAAGGCAGCGGGCCGCTGCGCGCCAAGAGCGCGACCGAGCTGAAGGCCGTCACGTTCAAGGCAACGGCCGAGCGGATGATGACGCTGGCCGATCTCTGTGCGCTGGTGGCCGGGCGCGTGCCGCTGGTGATCGAGGTGAAGAGCCATTTCGATGGCGACCGCAAGCTCGTCAGGCGCATGGCCGACGTGCTGTCGTCCTATGACGGCCGGGCGGTCGGCATGTCCTTCGACCCGGACCAGGTGGTCGCGCTGCGCGAGCTGATGCCCGACCGGCCGCGCGGCATTGTCGCCGAACGCCATTACACCGAAAGCGACTGGCCGGACGCATCACAGGCCCAACGTCACGACATGACGCATCTGCGCCACTTCTTCCGCTCGCAGCCCGATTTCGTTGCCTACAGCGTTGACGAACTGCCCGCCGCGGCGCCCTGGATCGCGCGCAACGTTTTCCGCTGCCCGCTCCTGACCTGGACCGTGCGGACGCCCGCGCAGCGCGCACGCGCGGCACGCCATGCGGATCAGATGATTTTCGAAGGCTTCAGGCCGGAACCTTGATGTTGCAGGATCAAACGCAAGATCAGACGCAAGATCAGACCTAAGATCAGCCATGCGTTTCGTCATTGCGACAGCGTAAGCTGCCCGCAATGGCGATCCTGCCCCTTGCCGGCAACCCTTGAACTCCTTGCTGCGATGCACGATGTTGATGGAGGCGCTCACAACAAGTTGCTGATGGCATCACCTGAAATCACGCTCGAAGCCGTACCCTCCGCCGGCGATATCAGCCCGGCCGAGTGGGATGCCTGCGCCAATCCCAAGCTTTGTTATAACCCTTTCGTTTCACACGCATTTTTCCACGCCGCCGAAGAGTCCCGATCGGCCATCGCGCGGACCGGCTGGCTGCCCAGGCATCTCGTCGCCAAGATCGGCGAGCAGATCGCGGGCATCGTGCCCTGCTATCTGAAATCGCATTCGCAAGGCGAGTATGTCTTCGATCGCGGGTGGGCCGACGCCTATGAGCGCGCCGGCGGACGCTATTATCCGAAATTGCAGGCCTCGGTTCCCTTCACGCCCGCGACCGGCCCGCGTCTTCTGATCCGCGACGGCGTCGACCGCGAGCAGGTCGGCAGTGCGCTCGCGGCCGGTCTCGTCGCGCTCTGCGGTATCAGCAAAGCCTCGTCAGCGCATGTGACATTCGCGCAGGAAGCCGATTGCCGCTTTCTGGTCAGCCACGGCTTCCTGCAGCGGACTGATCAGCAGTTTCACTGGCACAATCAGGGTTTTGCGAGTTTCGACGATTTTCTCGCCAGCCTCAATTCGCGGCATCGCAAGTCGATCAAGCGCGAACGCCGCGAGGCGGTCGCCGCCGGCATCACCATTCACTGGCTCACCGGCAAGGACATCACCGAGGACGCCTGGGACGCTTTCTTCGCCTTCTACATGGAGACCGGCTCGCGCAAATGGGGCCGGCCTTATCTGACGCGCGCATTCTTTTCGTTGATCGGCGAAAGCATGAGCAAGGACGTGCTCCTGGTGATGGCCAGGCGCAACAACCGCTGGATTGCGGGCGCGATCAATTTCATCGGCTCCGACACTTTGTTCGGGCGCAACTGGGGCGCCATCGAACATCACCCGTTCCTGCATTTCGAGGTCTGCTACTATCAGGCAATCGAATTTGCGATCAAACACGGCCTGAAGACTGTCGAAGCCGGCGCGCAGGGCGAACACAAGATCGCGCGCGGATATTTACCCCAGATGACCTATTCGGCGCATTACATTGCCGACCCCGGCCTGCGCCGCGCGATCGCGGACTATCTGAAGCGCGAACGCGCCTATGTCGCGGCGGCCGGAGAGGAGCTTGCCGCCGCCGCGCCGTTCCGCAAGATCGCCGACGAGGCGCCTTGACGTGGCCGCGCGGCCGGTGGAATGAGAAACAGACTTTGGGAGCCGGCCATGACCGCTTATGACAGCAGCAACCCCTTCGCCAAGATTTTGCGCGGCGAGTTTCCCTGCCACAAGGTCTACGAGGATGACCATGTCCTGGCGTTCCTCGACATCATGCCGCGTTCGCCCGGCCACACGCTGGTGATCCCGAAGGCCCCGGCCCGCAACATCCTCGACATTAAGGAGGATGATTTCGTCCATGTCGCGCGGGCGGCGCGCAAGATCGCCCACGCCGCGATGACAGCCTTCAAGGCCGACGGCATCACGGTGCAGCAGTTCAACGAGACCGCCGGCGGCCAAGTTGTGTTTCACCTGCACGTCCATGTGATGCCCCGCCACGACGGCGTCGCGCTGCTGCCGCCCGCAAGCCGCAAGGAAGACGTCAAGGTCCTGGAGGACAACGCGACCAAGCTCGCCGCCGCGCTGAAAGGTGCGTGAGGACATCGGCGCGTAGGGTGGGCAAAAGCGAAGCGTTGCCCACCATCCAGGGCACTGATGGGACTGGTGGGCACGGCGCAAACGCGCCTTTGCCCACCCTGCCGGAGCGCGCTCATTCGCGCATTGCGTGAAAGCGATGTCGATCAAGCCCTCACGCCTATCGAGATGCGACACGGCGATAGAGGTCGGCGTATTGGCTCGCCCGATTGCGCCACGAGACGTCCGTCGTCATGCCGTTGCGTTGCATCCTTCGCCACGCTGACGTGTCGTGGAACGAGGCGTTGAACAACACATTGGCGCGGCGAATGGCGCCCGCGAGATTTTCCGCGGTGACGGGTGAGAATTTGAACCCGGTGACCGTGCCGGCGACAGCCGTCTCCGCCTCATCAACCACGGTATCGGCAAGTCCGCCGACCTTGGAGACGATCGGAACGGCGCCATATCTCAAAGCGCAGAGCTGGGTCAGGCCGCACGGCTCAAATCGCGATGGCACGACGAGCGCATCCGAGCCGGCCTGGATGAGATGAGCGAGCGCTTCGTCGTAACCGATGACAACGCCGATCCGGCCCGGATTGGCTTGCGCGGCCGCATGGCAGCCGTCTCGAAGCTCCGCATCGCCATCGCCAAGCAGAGCGAGCTGCATGCCGCCATTGACGATAGCGGGCAACGTCTCGCGCAAAAGGTCGAGCCCCTTCTGCCAGGACAGCCGACTGACGACGCCGAGCAGAAAGGCATCCGGCAAGACCTCAAGCCCCATTCGCCGCTGCAAGGCCGCCTTGTTCGGCGCACGATTTTGCAAGGCGCCGATAGCAAAGCGCGAGGCAATGTTCTGATCGGTTGCCGGGTCCCAAACGGAAATATCGATGCCGTTGAGAATCCCGATCAAATCGGCCGACCGCTCGCGCAGCAGGCCGTCGAGCCCCATGCCCTGCTCCTCCCCCTGGATTTCGGCCGCATAGGTCGGCGACACCGTGGTGATCCGATCGGCGAATTGCAGGCCGGCCTTCAGAAACCCGATCGAGCCGTAATATTCGACGCCATGCAGCGTGAAGGACTCCTGCGGCAGGCCGAGCACATCAAGCAAGTGAGACGGGAAGATTCCTTGATAGGCCAGATTATGAATCGTGATGACGGTGCCGGGGCGATCTCCATGGCTGTAATGCAGGTAGGCGGGCGTCAGCCCCGCCTGCCAGTCATGTGCGTGGACGACATCGGGACGAAAAGCGGGAATGGCGCCGAGGCCGATATCGGCGGCCATGCGCGCGAGCGCCGCGAAGCGCAGCGCGTTGTCCGGCCAATCCGTGCCGTCGGGTCCGAGATAGGGATTTCCGGGGCGCGCAAACAGATGCGGCGCATCGAGCACCAAAAGGTCCAGCCCGCCATGCGTGCCGCGCAGCAGGCGCGCCTCTCCGCCAAAGAATTGCGACAGACGGCGAACCTCCTCGCCCTTTTCGAGAGCCCCAATGACGTCGGGATATCCCGGCACCAAAGTCGCGGTTTCGACGCCTTCGCTTGTCAGGGCAAGCGGAAGCGCGCCGGCGACATCGGCGAGGCCGCCGGTTTTGACAAGCGGATAGATTTCAGATGCGACCGCGAGGACGCGAATGGGCCTCATTCATTCAATCCATCGATCATCGGCTGGGTGATGAGGCAGACGCCTTGAGGGGTCGTGCGGAATCTCTTCGCATCGATATCAGGCTCCTCCCCGACCACGAGTCCTTCCGGAATCCGCACGCCGCGATCGATCACGACATTACGCAAGCGCGCATTCCGGCCGACATTGACATAAGGCAGGATCACCGCATTCTCGACCTTTGCGTAGGAATGCAGGTGGACGCCGGTGAACAGCAGCGAACGGCGGACCGCCGCGCCGGACACGATGCAGCCGCCGGAGATCAGCGAGGCGATCGCCTCGCCACGGCGCCCGTCTTCGTCATGGACGAATTTCGCGGGCGGCGTGATCTCGGCGTGGGTCCAGAGCGGCCACGAGCGATCATAGAGATCGAGTTCGGGAACGACGTCGGTGAGATCGAGGTTGGACGACCAATAGGCGTCGACCGTCCCGACATCGCGCCAATAGCTGCGCGGGTCGTCGCCCGACCGCACGCAGGAGCGGGAAAACTGATGCGCGACCGCGCGGCCATGCTTGACGATGTAGGGGATGAGGTCCCTGCCGAAATCATGGTTCGAATTGGGATCGCTGGCGTCCCGCTTGAGCTCGTCATACAGGAAATTCGATTCGAAGACGTAGATCCCCATGCTGGCCAGCGCCTTGTCCGGCTTTCCGGGCATCGGCGGCGGGTCCGCCGGCTTCTCGATAAAGGAGATGATCGTATCGTCGTCGTTGACATGCATGATGCCGAAGCCGCTCGATTCCTCGCGCGGCATTTCGAGACAGCCGACCGTGACGTCCGCGCGCTGCTCGACATGCTGCTGCAGCATCGGCTCGTAATCCATCTTGTAGATGTGGTCGCCCGCCAGCACCACGATGTACTTCGCCCCGTGGCTTTCCAGGATATCGATGTTCTGGTGCACCGCGTCCGCGGTCCCGAGATACCAGTTGGTTGGGGACACGCGCTGGCTGGCCGGCAGGATATCGAAGCTCTCATTGCGCTCCGGGCGGAAGAAGTTCCAGCCCATTTGCAGGTGGCGGATCAGGCTGTGCGCCTTGTATTGCGTGGCGACGGCGATGCGGCGGATGCCGGAGTTCAAGGCGTTGGACAGCGCGAAATCGATGATGCGCGATTTCCCGCCGAAATAGACCGCCGGCTTGGCGCGCCGGTCGGTCAATTCCAGAAGGCGGCTGCCGCGCCCTCCGGCAAGCACGAAGGCCAGCGCATGGCGCGCGAGCGGCTCGGTTCCGACGGGTCCCATATGCTCCTCCTTGCGACGTTTCCTTGCGACGTTTCCTTGCGACGTTTCCTGGCGACGTTGCGCGAGCCTGGGTCGTTCCGGCCGGACGCTGCCGGCGCCAACCCCGGATCCTTATTTTTCCATCCCTATCTTCATAATCGGAAAGCCCGTTTCGAGGCCAGCCGTTCCTCTCTCCTTTCGCATGGCACCATTGCCGCCGGCCATCATGGGCCGGAACGTTCAGGCGAGGCTGCCCCACTTTGCCGAGATGTCCGAACCCGAGAAGGGCTGTGCGGGCCGCCGCGCTTTCGGGTGAAGAGGTCATCGAGTTGACCCGATGCCATCAGCAACTGCTCGATTTCATACGCCGCCCGTTTTACGCTTTGCTTCGTTGGGCATCACTCAGAATGTCATCCGCCGCCTTTTCGGCGATGATGTAGATCGCGCTCGCGATGAAGAAGCCGGGAATACGCGGGAAGACCGATGCATCGACCACGCGCAGTCCGCGTGTCCCGTAAACCCTGAACCGAGAATCGATAACACCATTGCGCTCACGCGGTCCGATCGCGCAGGTACCGCAGGCGTGGTGTCCCCAAGCGTTGTCACGCACAAAGCGGCCCAGATCCTCATCGCTCTGCACGGAGCGGCCCGGCAGCTCTTCAAAAGCGATCGGGTCAGGCTCGTTGAGCGCATCGACAAGACGCCGCACGGCGCGGATTCCGCTGACGACGGCCTTCAGGTCTTCGCCACCGCGATCGTCATGAGGATCGAAATAGTTGAAATCGATCTTGGGCACGGCGCGCGGATCGCCGGACGCCAAAGTCACTGTCCCGGCGCGGTTGAGAGTACGCGCTTTCAGGACGATCCAACTCAGGAAATCAAGATGCTCGACGATATCGCGCGAGTAACCGGGGAAATAGCCCTTGAACTTGGCGAGCACAGCATACATGAACAGGTCGGGCTCGGATCTCTTATCGTCAGAGCGCTGCACCAGCGCGATCGGCGAGCCGTTCGAAATATACAATCCGCCGCGGCTCTCGAGCCATTCGCGAAAGAGCGGATCGCCCGCTTCGAACTTGGCGCCGTTAAGCGAAGACCACGGCCTTTCCATCCGGTTGACGACAGCAACTTCGTAACGGTCCTGAAGGTTATGGCCGACGCCGGCAAGATCCACCCGAACGTCTATCCCGTGGTTGCGCAGTTGGGCGGCAGGCCCGATTCCGGAGAGCATCAGGAGCTGCGGCGAGTTGAAGGCGCCACCAGCGATAATGACCTCCCGCCGCGCCCGCACACGACGCGGCGTGCCGGGCCCGGAAGCGCGACTTGGATCGGCGTCATAAAGATGCTCGCCCTCAAGATATTCGACGCCGGTCGCACGATTGTCTTTGTCGAGGATCACGCGCGTCGCCAGGGCATGAAGCCGCAACTCAAGCCGATCACCATGACGGGCGACGACATCAAGAATCCGTTCACGGGTGCCGTTGCGCTGGCGCCGACGGGTGGAAAGCGGCGTGTAGCACAGACCTTCGAAGTTGGCCCGTCCAGGCACCCGCGAATTCGGGTCACCTAAGCCGAACAAGAGAGTCCCGAGGCGGCGGAGCGGATGCCTTAGGGTCAAGAGAATCCGACGCGCGGAGGACCAGACCAGACGGATCAGCTGGTCATCCAAGAACGCCTCCGTGGGAAAAGCGGCCTCGACATCGAGCCAGCCGCTCCATCCCCGTCCCATTATGTTGATGCCCAGCTGGCCGAGGATTCGCAAAATCGGCCTGTAACGGATATTCTCCACTCGCCGCTGATAGCGCCGCATTTTCGAAGCTTGCCAGGATGCATCGCCTGTCAGCTTTGCGATATCGTGCCAATCCTGGTCGGGCGGCACCACATAGACCAGTGCGTTATGCGCCGTGCAACCACCGAGAGTACTTGCTCGTGGATAAAGAACACCGCGCTGGTCCGCTTTTGAGTCACGGCGCTGTTGTTCGTCGTCGGCGTAATGGCGGACGAAGATATCCCAGCGCATTGCCGGATGCTCGCTCGCCAAAGCATGAAAAGCTGGTACGTCATAGGCCTCCGGCAAACCCGGCGCGCCCGCATGACGCGCATCGCCCCCGCTTCGAGCAGCACAACATGCCAGCCGGCTTCGGCGAGGCGCGCCGCCACGGTGCCGCCACCAGCCCCCGAGCCAACAACCACATAATCGCAATCGGCCTCGCCGTTCTCCGTCATCGGCGAAGGCCTATAACGTCTTGCTGTATTCGATCAGCGCCCGCGTGTTGGCAAACCTGTTCAACATGCCCCCTCCTGTGATCCAACTTCATCGGACGCCTCAAGAAGACGAGTCGCCGACAACAATCAAACCACACAGCTTCACGGCTTTTCACTTTCCAGTTGAGAGCCTTTGATCGGCAGCTCATCGCGTGAGCGCAAGATCTATGAGCGCAAGATCTATGAGCAGGTGAGGCGCCGACGGTCACATCAACATGACAGCGCGCGACAGCGGCGGCACTTGCGGCGCGCCCCCTCCCCCCGCGGTCGCGCGGCGTCCTGCGTGAGCCGGGTCACCGACGACGGCCCAAAAATTTCCCAGCATGGGCCGTCGAAGCACCCGGAGGTTACCGTGCTGACACTCAACAAACTGGATGCAATCGCCGCGGACCGTCTGCACCGGAAACTGGGCCGCGCCTGGCGCCTCAGCGAGGAGAGCCTCGCGCGCCGCCGTCACCGCCTGATGTGCAGGGTGTATCTGTACCTGCATCGGGCGTTGATGCGAACAACACGAAGCGAAGCATAGCCCCCTCATAGCGCCGGCATAGCCCCGGCATGGGCCTGCCGCTGCTGCGCTGCACAAGCCGCCTTACAAAACCTGCCTGCCGCTGGCCCCAACTCGCGCCTTGAAAGATTGATCTGGAACAAACATGATCAGCGTCAATCGCGCATGATTTCTCATATGGTTCCGGTCCGGAGGATCCGATGTTGCAGCGCGCCGTTCCAATACAGCATCCGTACACCGCGCCTGACGAAAAGCGCGGAGCTGACGGGCGGCGGAACGCACGCAGGTTGGTCGGCGCCTTCAGTGGCCATTTGCTTCGGCTGCTGCGATTATTGGGCCGGTTCGCTGCAGCCGGTGGTCCTCTTTCATAGATCCCCAAGTTTCATAGACCCCTAAGGCCTTCAGGAGACAAAGAGCGTGGGCAACTACAGTTCGCTTTCTGTCAAAGAGCTTGCCGATCGCATCGCGATCGTGCGCAGCAACATCCGCCAGATCACGGAACAAGCGGCGGTGCAATCAGGCGCCGCGGACGAGGAACGAAACGCCGAGCGTCTCTCGATTCAAAACGACGAGCTCGACAATCTCCTCAGCGAGCAAGAGCGCCGTTTGGGCAAATGACGGCGCTTTGGCGGATGCGCTTCCACCTCAAGCGTTTCCTTCTCCGTTCCGATTGAACCGGTACGGAGCCCTCTCGTTCGCCCGACGACCCCTAACCCGGATTACCATTGCCTGACAGGATTTGCGCGGCACCGCCGATGCCGCGCCGGAAGGCTTCGTCGAAAGTGATGCCGCGAATCCGCCATCGGTGCGGCTGGCCCTGCCAGTCCATCTGCCACTCCGTGGCCCATCCGAGCTCGGAATCGTTCCACACGAGATGACCGACCAGGGTGGCTTCCGCGCGCTGTCCGGCCGTGCGAGAGGCCAAGGTCGCGGCCGGCGTCGTCGCAAGCTGCGCAGCATCGATGCCGGCCTTCGCCAGAGTTGCGACGTCAGGCAGCGCGATGCTCATGCCCCGCTTGTCCGCCGCCGCGAACAGCGATTCCCGCTGCAGATCGGATTGCCTGGCGTCGGCCGTGACGATGTATTGTCTCGGACCTTGCTCCATCTCCACAAAAACGCCAAGGCGCGGACGTGGCAACGGCCACGGCTTGAGGCCGAGCGCCCCTAGAATGTCGTCGATCTTCTTCTCATCGAAGTCGACGATCAGATCATAGGGCCGATCGCGCGTGCCCTGTTCGTCGCGCTTTGGCTTGCCGGACATCTGGTCGTGATAATGATGCGCTTTGACGAAATCTCCCGCTTTCGACTTGTACGCGTCCAGTCGCGGATCGCCTGCAAGTTTCAGCATACCGGAGACTTTTATCAGCACGTCCTCCAAACAGGCGGCGAAGCCGATGACGCGGTTCGCTTCGCCCTGGCCGGTGACGATCGTCTGCGCGCGATAGAGGTTATCCTCCGCGTTCGCAATCGCGCCGGTGCCGCACGTCAGCATGCCGAGAAGCAATACGGCGGCAAATCGCGATACGCTCCGTACGTGCTTGATCATTGTTAGCTCCGCTCGCATCACCTTGCGATTCCCCCATGATCGCCGCCCTTTGAACACAAGGTCGCGCGCGGCCATTCTCTCAAACTCTTAAGGCGGATTGGCGACGTGTGATCGCCAAAGTAGCAACAAGTGAGCAACAAAAGAGCAGCAAGAGAGCAGCAACGGAGTACTAACAGAGCGTGACGGCGCAATTTGCGGCCTGAAACCAGATGCGTCTAAACGCGCTATTAACGCTATCCACCGGGTTCCAGCTTGACAGTTAATCGCAACGGGAGGAGCATTCCATTCGTCGCTTCCGGCGACTTGTCTGTGACACCATGAGCAAGGGAGGTTTAATGACGCCACCTCCGCAGAGAGCACGCTGAGTGTGATGGTGCACGTTCGGACCATTGCATAGCGGCAAACACACGAGCGAAACGCCGGGAAAAGGCTTAAGTGGGCTACATCAGTGAGGCATGGCCCCTTGCCTTCCCGGCGCTGCGGCTTGTCTGGGCAACGGAAAGCTCTCCGATTGCGACAAGCAAGCGTCACTTCCATCAAATGCAAAAACGATGCTCGCTGGCCTTACTTCTGCGGCCCGGCGTGATGGAGTTCGCGTTCGGCGCGGAAAACGTTGGCGTAGAGGTGGGCGACCCACTGCCGACCCAGCGTCGTCTTGTTGAGCAAGTCGATTTCGGCCTCGATCTGCGGCGCGACACTGCTCCAGTAGAATTGCGGATAGCGATTGACGATGTCGGCGGGTGAATCGTAGCCGAGCTGGCGATTGATGCCGACCTCCTCGAACTCATAATACAGCGCGTTGGCCTTCCTGATGTAGTTGGGGTCGCCGAGCTGGCCGATGAAATCGGCCGCGCGAAGGATCGACGCATCCTCATCATAGGTTTGGCCTGGCCGCGGCGGAAATCGTGTCCCCTCGATCGCGCTGGCGATGCGCTGCTGATCGAACAGGGCAATCGGCGCCAATCTTCGCATCACATAGAGCTTCGAGCGGTCGACGTGGTGAGCCATGAGAGAGGCGTCCGATGCGCCGCGCGGCAGCGCCACCTTCCGGCCTGTCTCATCGACCAGGAAGCCGTCATCATCGTCCTCCTTGAAGAGCCCGCGCACATAGCCGATGTCGTGCATCAGGCAGGCCATGATGATATGCGCGTAGTCCTCCGCGTTCATATGCGTATTCTGGGCGTGACCACGGAAAATCGCATGACCCGCGAGCGTGACGAGCATCGTATGCTCGACATTGTGGTAGAGCGCATCGCTGTTTCCGATGCATTCGAGGACGACGCGCGCCGACGCCAGCACGACATCGGTGAACTGTGCCTGCGAAGAGCCGTAGCGGCGTCGCATGAAGGCGCCGATATACTCTTCCAGCGCGTCCGCCGCCAGCTCCGGTAAGGTTATCATGGTTGCCGCTCCGCCAACCCGGTCACGCCGAATTCCCGGCGTCTCGTTCCATTCTGAACGGGCGATGAGCTTAGCGTATCCACTATCCGGCGGACAAATATCCCTCTCGCGAGAGAGTGAAAAATATCGCAGTACCGCCGCGATTGCGACGCGTTCGCGACTGACGGTCGCGTTTTGACGTTCAGGATGCGGATGAAGAGATCGCGCAAGAGTTACGTTTTCGCATTCCAACGAAGCTGGCTCACCTCTGTCGCCAACTCATGCGGTGCATTCCGATATCGGGATTGCGAGACGCGATTGCGCGATGTCGCAAGCCTTTTTTGCTTGCCGCAAAGGTTGCGCCGTGCGCCTGTCGGCGCTAGAGCATGATGTGATTAGGTGTAACCGACATCATGCTCTAGCTCTATGTTTGAGCATGATCTCCGCGCAAACGCGTTCCGCGTTTGTCGCGAGGGAAAACCGGTTTCCACTTTTCCGGATCATGCTCTAGCTTCCCGAAAAAAAGGAGCCCCAAGGAATGCGGTACATGCGTTACGGTCTATTGCGTTACGGTCTGTTAATTGCAGGTTTGGTTGCCGCCGCAAGCCCGGCGAAGGCCGAGCCCCGCGCGGCCTATGTGACGATGGTGCTGCAGGCGTTTGCGGCCGCGGTCAAGTGCCCGGGGACGGACCTCGTCTATGCCGATCTCGTCCAAAAGGCGCAGGACATGCACATGCCGGACGGCACCACCGAGCAGGTGCGCAAGGCGATCGCCTACATGCACACCGGGGGAAAGATGGGCGAACGCCAGGACGATCAGCTGATGACCGAAGTCGCCGTCGCAACGCAGGCCACGGATCTCGACCAGCGGCGGCTTGGCATGGAGACCTGGTGCAAGGATCAGAAGACGCACCTCGCCGGCTTCATTCGCGAGAAGAATTAGAGCATGATCCGGAAAAGCATGCCCTCGGGCTCCGACCCGACGGGTGTGTAGCGGTTTTCCCTCGCGACAAACGCGGAACGCGTTTGCGCGGAGATCATGCTCAAACTGAGAGCAGCTCAATACGGCGGCTTCTTCTTGGCCCGTTGCGCCTTCGCCGCTTCCACCCACCAGGACAAATCGTCGGCAAAGCGCGGGAAGGCACGTTCCAGCGCCTTGCCGCCTTCGCCGGTCGGCTTGCCGTCCGCGGACAGGGATTGCGCGATCGGGCCGGCCGCAATCGTGCTCGACACCACGACCATGCCCATCTCCGAAAGCGTGCCGTGCCAGGCCGTGGCGGCGCGGGCGCCCGCGAAACGCCCGGCCGAATAGCTCGCGATCGCCGCGGGACGCCAGAACCATTCCTCGAGGAAATGATCGGTCAGGTTCTTCAGCCCTGGCTGGACGCCCCAATTATATTCGCCGGTGATGAAGACAAAGCCGTCCGCCTCGCGAATCTGGCCGGCGAGCTTTTCCAAGGCCGCCGGCGCCTCGCCCGTCTTGTACTCCTTGTACATCCGGTCGAGCATCGGCAAGCCCAATTCCTTGGCGTCGATCAGCGCGACATCATCGCCGCGCGCGCGAAAGCCCTCGACGACGAATTGCGCCAGCCGGATGCCCATCCGGTCGGAGCGGTAGGAACCGTAGAGCACGAGAATGCGATGAGACATGATGAGGATACGGCAAAGAGTGACAGCTCGCGTACGAAGCTATCACGCTCTCCTTGCGGCGCGAAGCGCGCCCTCGCGCTGTTTACGCCCCTGCCATGTCCGTCACGCCTTGTGAAACACCAGCGTCCTCAATTCGATGCTCTCGCGCGGCGGCGCATCGGGCGGCGTCGTGGGATCAGCGAAGGCCGTGTGCGGCCCGAACCGGGTCCTGCCGTCAGTCGCGGAGTCATAGCACTTCAATAGAAGCGCCTCGTCCGGCGTCATCTCGGGAACATAGAACCAGCGATGGTTCGGATTGTATTTGACGGAATAGGTCTCGCCGCGACGGTTGGGATAGATCAGATCGGAGGCAACGAGATCGCCGGGCGCGACCGTCGCGCCGTCGCACATCGCAAGCGGCGTATCGCGCACCGGCCCGCGGATCGGACGCCACAGATTGATGACCTGCACGCGGCCTTTGAGAAGCTCTTCCGCCTCGTCGGGAAGGTGCTCGCGGACGCGGTTCGCCCCGGATGTCGCGGTCTGATCGACATGGACGCGGGTAGCGGGCTGGCGCGGGCCGGCGCCGCGGATATCTTCCGCGCCTTCCACGCGCCTGCGCACCGTGTGGTCGAAGATGAGGACGCGATCCGCCTTCAATGTCGCGCGAATGAAGGCTTCCGCCGCCGGATAATAGACGCGCCTGATCTCGGCGTCGTCATAGAAGTTTCTCACCGCCGTCGGATGCCGAACCAAGGCAAAGCCCTCGCGATCCAACGAGAGATCGTTCGCGATCAGTCGCGCATCGAAGATCGGGACCTGGTGCGGCTCCGGCAGGTTGGTCGACTTCGGCTCGCCCGGCGGCGGATCAAAGGCATAAGTGCGCGGCTTGCCCGCGGTCGGCGCCAGATAATTCAGCTCGGCGGTGACGAAAGGAAGCGACTCGATTTTTGTTTCTTGCAGGCCCATTAGCCAAACTCCCGACGATGAACGTTCAACATCATGTTTGCAGGGCTGCCCTCCACGGCAAGCCGCGAAGCGAAATAGCAACATTGCTGTCGTTGCATGGGGCGGGAAAGGAAAAATCTTGCCACCGGCCGGGCGCGCACCCACACGGTTGTTCTCGCCT
>Ga0126371_10002936_pt1 | contig 14854 bp, 7 predicted proteins | sample PanSoiMetaPlot_4_FD_110145 | JGI IMG/M metagenome (GOLD analysis project Ga0126371, IMG submission 110145) | Tropical forest soil microbial communities from Panama - MetaG Plot_4 | ecosystem: Environmental > Terrestrial > Soil > Tropical forest > Bulk soil | place: Panama | collected 2016-02-17 | reverse complement strand
CCCCGCGAGTCTCACGCTGGCGCGCCTCGCTAGCTGGAACTCTGTCGTGGTCTTTTGCCCTTTGAGCAAGGAAGCCGTCGCGCTGCTTCGTGACTTTGCTGCGAGTGGCGGGATCGTCATTTTCGTAAATACCCACGATGAATTTCCCTGGCACTCGGCTCCGCCGCTTCGCCGGGAATCTCGGACGACCGTTTACTCCATCGGCGCAGGCCAAGTAGTCGAACTGGCCGAGCCGGTTGTCGACCCGGAGAACTTCGCCCGTGACCTGCGCCGTTTGATCGGTAGAGAGCGGTCAGCCCTCGCTTTGTGGAACTCACTGACCACACTCCTAACCGGCTATCGCGAGCAAAGTCGTCCTGACGTTACGCTGTACCTTGTAAACTACGCCGACCAGCCCGACACCGTGCAAGTTCAAGTGAAAGGCCGCTTCACCGGCGTTCGATTGGAATCTCCCGAGGAGCGCTGCTGTGTTTCTGTGCCTTTTGTTGAACGCGGCGGTTTCACTGAATTTACAATTCCGGCCCTCCGCATTACTGCTAGAGTGCATCTCGAGTCGGCTCGGGAAGGCTCCGCCGCACCTTAGAAAGAAAGGGCGATAGATGCGCAGACTTCGATTGCTTAATCGACTTGGGCGGTACCTGCCAAGATCTGGGGTTCACCCCAATGACTTGAGTCCAAGTTGGGTGGAAATGTTGCCGAACTGGGTCCAATGCCATGCATTTTGACGCAGAACAAAGCTAGACGGACCGACCTTACAGAATCAGCTTGGCCCGGGCCTTCTCCAGAGTGAAGGCATCGACCAGCGCGGCATCTCGCAAATTGTAGATGAGAGTCGACAAGACCGGCTGCCAAAGCCGCTCGCGTTCGCCAGGTGCCTCGTGGGAAGCTGGTCGCCCACTGATCGCTTCCGACTCTCGGAACGGTATCCTCGCTATCGGGGCTGCTCGGAGGCATTTCCTCCAAGGCGTTTCTTAACGTAACATCCTCGCATTGGTAAGCCAGCACCCAGTTGCAGCAACGCTTCCTAGGAGGCACAATGGGTGGACAAAACATAGAACGGCGGCAAATCCTTCGCTTCATTGCACTCGCCTCGGTGGCCGGTACCTATCCCGGATTCAGCAAATGGTGCTTTGCTTGCGTTCCGGATCATGTAACTTCAACGATCTCAGCATCGGCCCAAACGAAGCTCGAAGCGTTCATGCCCTTGTTCTTTCCCCCGCCAAAATACCGTATGCTCGAGCATCTGACTGAGATGATCATTCCCGCTGATGACACACCGGGCGCCAAAGAAGCTGGGGTGGCGGAGTTCATTGACTTCATGGTGGCTAATCGCGTTCCGATCACCGCCAATCGAGATGTGCGTTCGACCGACGACGCCTTAGTGTTGGGCAACGAGGCCCAAAACCGTTTCCTATTAGGCCTCGATTGGATGAACGCGCGGTGCAAATCAGAATTCGGCCGCGGCTTCATGGATTGCCTACCGGAGCAGCAACAAAGTCTTCTGGAGGAATTGGCGTACGAGGCCAAGTTCAAGCCCACAAACGAGAGTGGCCGTGAGTTCTTTCGGTTGCTGCGCGACTATACCGTCGTCGGTTATTACACGACGAGAATTGGTCTGGAGAGCCTAGGCTATCCAGGTCTTCGCGTGGTATGGGCTTCCATGCCAGGGTGCAATCATCCCAACGATCCCGAGCACATTCATCTTCACGAACAAGCTGACTCACCTGCAGCGGCCCCATCTAATGCGGGTCAGAAAGGAGCGGTCTGTGCCCGCTGAGAAATTTGATGTTGTTGTCGTTGGAACAGGTGCCGGGGGCGGGACAGCGATGAAGATGCTGTGCGAAGCAGGCCTTCGCGTTTGCGCTATCAATTCTGGCCCGCGGCTCGAGCCCGCTAAACACTACCGTCTGCACCGCCAAGTTTATGACTTGAAATATCGGGGATTTGGAGATCCTTTGAGGCTCCAGGGCAAGGCTCATCAGGAGCCCTATTCGGTTGAAGAGTCAGAATACAGCGAAGGTGGCGACCTTTTCGAGCACGACGTGGCCTACTCGAACGCGCCCGGCACCGATTGGTACTGGAAACGCTGCAAAGCAACTGGGGGCAAAGCCAATTTCTGGGGTCGCTCTTCGGCGCGCTTTGGCGATATCGACTTCAAAGCTGCCGATTTGGACGGCTTCGGCGAGAATTGGCCGGTGGACTATGCGGAGACTGCGCCTTGGTTTTCCAAGGCAGAGCGGTACATGGGCGTTGCCAGCACCGTTCAGAATCGTCCCAGCAATCCGGATGGGGATTATCTGCCGCCCATGCCCTGGCGCTGCATCGATTACATAATTCAGAAAGGTGCGGAGAAAATCGGGGTGCCCTATCTACCGGACCGCTGCGCCCAGCTCACCGTCGCGCACAACGGGCATCCCGCTTGTCACTACTGCGGCAACTGTACCCGCGGTTGCGACGTCGGAGCATTCTTTTCTCCGACCTGGTTCACGATCCCGGATGCCGAAGCGACGAAGAATCTCACCTTGCTGACCAACGCCTTGGTGCGCTGCGTGCTCGTGGACGAAAACGGGCTGGCCAAGGGCGTGGCCTTTGTCGATCGCGCCACCAAGAGAGAGGTTGAAATTTACGCCCAGGTAGTGGTGTTAGCCGCGTCCTGTCTGGAAACCGCCCACATCATGTTGAATTCAAAGTCCCGCCATTGGCCTTCCGGCATTGCCAACTCCAGCGGACAGTTGGGTCGGAATCTTTGCGATCACTTGTACGGTGGTCCCGGCTTTGGATACCTGCCGCGGCTCCTGGGCCAACCAGCCACGCCGGACAATATCGCGGACTCGACCGTCGCCTGGATGCCGCGCTGGCAGAACTTGAGAAACCCGCATGAGGAAAAATTCATTCGTGGGTATTCGGTCTACGTTGGTGGAGGGTGCGGAGAATTTCCAGGCTACTACAACCAGATTGAAGGTTTTGGTTCGGAATACAAGCGCAATATCAGGCGCTACTATCCGACTCCCATTGGCGCCTTAATTCAGGCGCCTTCTTTGCCGAGCCCGACCAACTTCGTGGACACCGACCCTGTCAAGAAGGACATCTTCGGAATCCCCCAGCTCCGCTTCCACTTTCAGTGGGGCGAGAATGAGCTGCTCATGTGGGAGCACTCCAAGCTGATGATGATCGATCTGTTCAAAGCCATGGGCGGCGAAATGTGGGGTGCCGACAGCGAACCAAATCGTCCCGGCACCAGCCTCCACGAAACGGGCGTCTGCCGCTTCGGAGCGAACCCCAGGACCTCGGTCACCAACAAATGGGCGCAGACCCATGATGTTCCGAATCTTTATATCTGCGATGCCAGCATTTTCCCAAGTCCCACGGATAAAACGACGACTATGCCGATCGTGGCTTTTGCCATGAGAAGCTGCGATTATCTGCTTGGGAATTTCCGCAAGGGCGTCCATCGCCGCGTTTAGGCTGCCTGCTCACCGCCAGAAGAGCTTCAAGGTAATCCCGGCTGGGCGCGCACCCGCAGTGGCGTTGCCTGCGATCATTATCCTTAGCGTCGCGGCGCTTTGATCTTTCTCCGGAGCCGGCCATGCGCCTTCGCGCCCGGCGAGACGAAAAAAGTGACATTTCTCCTGGGCCCTGAAGCGTTTGCGATTTGGAATGATGAGCAAGAGTTTGCCGCTGAACCAGCGAAGCTTACTTTGTGGATCGCACCGGACTCCACCCAAGGTCTTTCCTCCACATTGGAAATCACGAGATAGCCGCGCGAATGAACGCGAAGAAGCCTTCAAACCGAAGAGAAAGTCCCCGGAACGGGCTTGCTGGTCTCTCGGCTCGTGCCCTTGATTGCTTGCGGGGAACGCTCTCACCAGCCGTCGCTCGAACCCAACCTAGGAAATCCGACCCGCGAGCCTTGACGCGGACCCTGCTCGGCATCCCCAAGCCCATGATCGGGAAATCACCCTACCAGTTTCATCGCGCACTACCTAATACCTGCGCCTTCGACGATGGTAATGTAGCGATCGATGGGGAGATCCGTGAAGGTCTCGACGCGGCCACTCGGCTGTGGCCAGCGAATTTCCAGCCGATCGATTTTGGTTCGTGCGCCGATGCCCAAGACTTCTCTGGGGTCGTGTGAGGAAAGGTAGCTGCCGCCACCGACTTTTAGCCGCGTGCGCTTCAGATCGCCCGCCTGCCAGCTAATTCTCGCCCCGACGGCGTCACGATTGGCTTTCTTGCCAATCAGCCGCACGCCGAGCCAGTGATTTCCCGTGGCTGCGACATTTTTGAGCAGCACAGGCGCGCCTCCATTGGAGGTAACGAGGGCGTCGACGGCGCCGTCGTTATCAAAATCGCCGATCGCCAAGCTGCGCCCCGCAAGGCTCTGGGCAAACGCCGGGCCGGCCGAAGCGCTGACATTCTCGAATTGGTGTCCTGTGTTGTGGAACAGAAGCAACGGCTCTTTGTACATAACGTGGCTGAGATGCCGTTCGATCTTATCGTCCGGGTGACCGTTCACAACAAAAAGGTCCACATTCCCGTCGTTGTCGTAGTCGAAGAATTTCAACCCCCATCCGCTCATCAACCTCGTCACTCGGCCGATGCCCATCGGTCCCGTGATGTCGTCAAATGTCAGATTGTGGTTGTTTTTGTAGATGGAATACATCTCGTGGTCCACATTCGTGACGAAAAGGTCCTGCCAGCCGTCCTGATCGAAATCAGCCGAGTCCACGCCCATCCCGGAGCGCGGCCGCCCTTCCTGGCTGAAGGCTACGCCCGATTCCAGGCCAATGTCTGTGAATTTTCCATTCTTCTTGTTTAGAAATAGAAAATTCTCGACCGTGTCATTGGCTACGAAAAGGTCCATCCAGCCATCGTTGTTGACGTCTGTGGCTACCACGCCCCAGGCTTTGCCCAAAGACTTGGCGATTCCAGATTCCTCGGAGACGTCCCTAAAGGTCCCGTCGCCGTTATTGTGAAAAAGCCAGCTGCGCACCCGGGGATAGACAGTCGGTATACAGTAAGACCGCTCCCCCGTTTGTGCGTCCTCGCAGTACTTGTTTTCCGACTTGCCGGAGTTGCCGAAGCGGCAGACGAAAAGATCGAGCTTGCCGTCATTATCGTAATCGAACCAAACCGCGCTCGAAGCCCACCCGGGCGCCGCCACGCCAGCCTCTTCCGTGACGTCCGAGAAAGTCCCATCACCGTCGTTTCGATATAAAATGCAACGCTCGTATTGGGTGACGTACAAATCGGGATAGCCATCACCGTTGTAATCCCCAACCGCCGCACCCATCCCATAGCCGTTCCCCCTGACGCCCGCTTGTTCCGTCACGTCAGTGAACGTTCCATCGCGATTGTTCTTGTACAGAGCATTGCGAAGCGGAGGTTTCGGATCGTAGAAGTCGCACTTGCCACTGTTTATCAGGTAGATGTCCATCCAGCCGTCGTTGTCGTAGTCGAGAAACGCGCAGCCCGCTCCTGTAGTTTCCGGCAAGTAGTAGTCTTCCGAGCGCCCGTTCACGTGCGCCCAGGTGATTCCGCTTTTGCTGGCCGGAACTTCCGCAAACAACGCCTGGGCTGGTTGTTCGGCGTAGCGATTTTTCGCAGGGGAATGCCCGGAAAATCGAAGTGCACGCAAGAGCGGGCCGGAGCCAAACAAACTCAGGTTGGCGGCCAGGGCTCGCAAGAAATCTCGCCGCGTGAATCCCAGGCTGCCTTTTACACGATTGCGGGAGAAAAAGGGCGTGAACGCTGAGCTCACGGTTGGGGATTCCTTTGCCCGAGAGTCTGTTGTCCTCCGGCAAGACCGGGCGACCTCTCACTGTATAGGGTTGCACGCTGTTGCTTTACCTCCTGCGCGTTTAAGCGAGCGAATTCCGCACGAGCTTTTGCCGCTTCTGCCTTCCTGCCGACGCGCGCGTACGCGCTCCCCAACGAAAAGTACACTCTGGACTCGTTCGGAAACGCTTTCTCCGCGATTTCCAACTCCGGTATGGCGCCTGCCGCATTACCCGTGTCGAGGCGCAGGAGGCCAACCAGATAGTGGGCAAACGGCAGGCGCGGCGAGAGTTTCAACGCTTCCTCTGCATAGTGCAATCCCTCCTCCGAGTCCACCTGATAGCGCACTGAGGCTATTTCCAGCATAGAATTTACGTTCTCCGGATCCCGTTTCAACTCGAGCTGAAACTGCTCGACGGCCTGGTCGGTCTCATTCGTTTCCAGAAGGAGTCTGCCACACGCGAAATGCAAGTTGGGATAAGCCGGGTATTCGTCCACAAGTTGCGTATAGGTCCGCTTCGCCTGTTCGAACTCCTTCACGGTCAACTGCGCCTCTGCCTCTCCCGCCCGCTCGACCACGGTGGCGCCGGGAGTGCCTTCGGGTGGCGCGTCCTTGGGCGCGATCAGTAGAGCGGCGAGGCCCAGCGCGGTGTTCACCTCTTTGGTCCGGATATGGACTTTGGCCAATTGACTCAGGGTTTCCTTCGCATCGCCGAACCTTCGCACTCGCAATTGAAGGAGGCCGAGGTGATAGAGCGCGACGGTGCGCAACTGCTCGTCTTTGATGATGTTCAGCTGTTCCGCCTTCAACAGACTCTGCAGCGCCAGAGCATCTTTACCCAATTCGAATTGGCACAAACCGAGCATCGCGTGAGTGGTGCCGTTTGCCGGATCCAGAGCGATTACCCTTTGAAAAGCCAGCGCGGCCTTCGCATAGTGATCCTGGTCATATTCGATCGTGCCGAGCGACCACCAACCTTCCGTCCAATTTGGGCGCAGCGCCAAGGCTTTTCTGTAGAGCGTGGCCGCTTCCTCGAGGCGATTGGCGTCGCGAGCCTCGGCGGCCCGTTGGGAAAGCGTCACGAAGCTCGAAGAGGTGGACCTGCTTTGCCCGAACGCGGCCCCACAGGGGAGTAGCTGTGAACAAAGCAAGAAAAAGCAGAATGCCGACCGGCGTGCTCCTCGGAATGACAGTCTGAGGCTAATCCTTGGTTTCACGGAACGTTCATCCGGCGGCCGCTAGCGAGGGAAGCATCAGCACAAGAAATAGTGTAAATCGAAAGCTGCCAACGAGGCAGCTTCCCGGGGTGAAGGGAACTCGTTGGCAGCCCTTCGTTTTGAAATGTGGGCGCGCGATGAAGTGCGTCCTCCCTAGGCTTAGAAGCTGAAGCGCGCCTGCAGCTCGATGATCCGAGCACCGAGAGAAGATTGCGACTCACCGAAATGCGAGTTGGTGATCTCGGCCTGGATGCCTCCGCTATATTGTTGGCCGTTTCCATTCAGATTGAGTCTGTTGAACAAGTTATAGAAGTTTGCGCGAAACTCGATCCTTCCGTTTTCACCGATAACCTTCATCTTGGGAATGCCAAACGACTTGCTGAGTGTCGCGTCGATGTCAAAGTAACCGGGGCCACGAAACGAATTGCGGGCGATTCCCGGTTTGGTTGGCAGGGGGCCAAGAGGTTGCCGGCCACTCGGGCATAGCGAAGCCGGCGGATTGGGAAAGAGACAGGGGAAGAGAACACCGCCAGACAGATTGGGAGGAGTGAAGAACGCTCTTCCCCCGCCTGCAGTGGCTGCGCTGCTGCCAAAGTTGGCGGTGAAACCGCCCTTGTATGCCCCGGGCATGTAGATACCAGCTTGGTTCCCGGAGTTGCTGGATGAGCCTCCCGCGCCAAATCCGCCAAAATTGAAGACCGGATCCCCAATTCCGAAGTCGTTCGCACCCTGGAAGTTATATAGCGGCGTCCAGGGAAAGCCGGTGTGAGCATTGAGAATGCCGGACAAACTCCAGCCGCCAGCCATTTTCTCCACCCAACTCTGGCTGCCGTGAAAGATCGTTGGGGACCACACGCCGAACATCTTAAACGCATGGCGGACATCGTAGTCGGAGGTTGCGAAGCCCGTCGCGAGGTTCCACGGGTAGTAGCCGCTCGAGTAGGCGTTCGACGCGGAATCAATGCCATGGCTTAGGCGATACTGGGTGTCCAGCGAGAAAGACTGGCTGAAGCTATGCTTCAGTTCCAACAGGAGAGCATTGAAGCGAGCCGAGCCGTCATCGGCATAGTAAGTGATGCCGCCAACCAGCGGATTGAATGCAATGCCGCTCGCAGAGGCGGAGTCATAGATGTTGTAATGCTCGAGCAAGTGGCGTGTGTTGCTGCCCTGGTATCCGATAGAGGCTACCCACTGGTGCCCCAGATCGTACTCGGTATCAAAGGAATAGTGGTAGGTATACTCCGTCGGGAAATTGGCCGGAAGCGCGACCAAAGAGACACATCCGCTTGTCGTGGTTGGAGTGAGGCAACTCGGCAACGGCAAATTGTTGCTGCCAAATGTTAGGATGGCGTTCGGATTTGCCGCATACCCGTTTGGATTGTGGACGTTTGAGGGGAAGCTATTGATGTAAAGGAGCGTGCACTTCGTCGTATCCAGAACCGTAGGCGGGCACGCAAAGTTCGGGCTGTTGTCAACGAATGGCGGATTAAAGCGGGTATCCAAACTGTTGGATTGCGTCAGGCCTTCGTAGGCAATTCCGACGCCGCCCCGAAGTACAAGCCGGTTGCCGAAGGAGTGCCCGGCAAACTCTCTAGGACTCCAAGCAAAGCCAAGCTGCGGGCCGAAGTTCCCTTTCTGAGCATTGTATTGGCTGCCACCGGTACGGACTCTCAGGTTGCTGAATAGATTAGCGCCCGTGCCAAACACCACGGTGGCCAGCAGGCCGTTCTTCGCCGTAATTGGACCATAATAGTCCCAACGCAGGCCGGCAGTTATCGTCAGGTTTGGCCGCAGCTTATAGTTGTCCTGATAGAAAAGCCCCACGAGGTTGTCCCGCACGTCCTTGCGCAGCGCCGAAGGCACGCCGGTTTTGGGATCGGACTGCGCACTTTCTACGACCGGAGCATCGTTGAGGAAGTCCCAAATGTTGTTGAACGTATAGCTGGGACGATCGGCCCAGAAAGGAGCGTCAACCGACAGCAGGCGAGTAAATTCGCCGCCCATCTTCATGGTGTGCGCGCCGTGAACCTTCGTGAGTACATCTTTGCCGGCGTAGGTCCACTGATCGAAACCGTTGAAAGAGCCTATCCCGAAGCCGTTCACGCCAATGCTTCCAGTCCCGTTGAAACTGATTTGCGGCAGTCCCCACGGGGCGTTCGGATTGTTGCCAAGATCTTTGTTCATCCAGCCCGCCGCGTTGATACGCACCTCATTGAGCAAGTTGGGGCTGAATGTGTGGTCCCATAAGAGCGTCTCTGCATGGTTGAGGTAATTGCTGTTAAACGTGTTCATCAGCCGAATGCCATTCCCGTTAATGCCCGTCGAAGTGTTCGGCACGTGATAAAGGCTAAAGGCCACCAAGTCCTTGCTTGTCACGTTGAAGTCCAGCCGGCCGTTGTACTGCACGTGGCTGCTGGTACTGGGATTGAGAATGCCCGTATAAAAGGCGATGTCCGGAGTGGTTCCTAGGTTGCTGGCTCCGCCGGACCCATTTCCACCTGTGCCCGGACTGTTGCTACTCGTGTAACCGGCATCGCGTGTGCCGAGAGGGGCACTTAGACGAGACCCGAGGTTGAGTCCCTGGCCGGGAATCATATGGCAATTCGTACCCTCTATCAGGCCAGCCTGCACGCAGGTCTGATCCACCTGCGTGCCGCCGTTTGGGCCGGCGCCCGGAAAGGCGAGGAATTTTGCCGCATTAGATCCGGAAGGAGCTAGGGAAGCGAACTGTGAGGTCGTATACCAGCCGCTCTGGGTGGCGCTCGCCGCATTGTTGTCCAACCTCTCGTAGCCGAAAAAGACGAAGAGTTTGTTCTTGAGGACGGGGCCTCCGGCAGTGCCGCCCCAGTCGTTAAAGCGGTTGTTATCGCGCACGTTGGCACCGCCACCGCAGCAGGAACCTGGATAACCGTTGTACTTTGTGAAGGCGTCGAGGCCCGGGCGGTGTGCTTTGAAAAAGAAGCTGCCGTGGTACTGATTCGTACCGTTCTGGGTGATGATCTGAACCTGCGCTCCTCGATAGCGTCCGTTTTCCGCATCGTAGTTATCTGTGATTATCTTAACTTCTTTGATGGCGTCTTCATTCGGCGTGACGACAGACGTGCCGCCCCAAGTGACGCTGGTCGTCCCCACGCCGTCGATCTGGTAATTGTTCTCGCCGGTGCGGGCGCCATTGGCGCTGATTTGCCCGCCGTTTTCAATCTTAAAGACGCCGTCGGCACCAGCGGTGCCGCCAACCGTTGTTGAGGGTAAGTTGCTTGTTCCGTTTCCACCTGCCTGTTGTGCGCCATCACCGAAGGCGCCCGGCGCGAGCTGAAGAAGCTGGAAGGGGTCGCGGCCGATTGACGGAAGCGCCTGGAACTCTCTGGCATTAACCGTTCCCGACAGGTTGGAGGTTTCTGTGTCGATCAATGGTGTGGAATCCGCGCTGACGGTAATACTCTCCGTGACCTGGCCCACCTCCAACTGAATGTTCACTGCATTTGCCTGCTCTGCGATCACGCTTACATTATCGAGCACCTTTTTCTTGAAGCCCGGTTTCTCCGCGGTGATCGAGTACTGGCTTGGTGGAAGTCCGTTGAAATTGTAGATTCCACTGTCGTTTGTCGTCGTTGTGAGCGTCTGGCTCGTTTCGTGGTTTGTCAGCGTAACCGTGGCACCGCTCACTACCGTCCCTTGTGGATCCGTCACCACCCCCTGAATCGACGCGCGGTACTGTGCCTCGGCTGCCGCAGCCAGAAACACCGCGCCAATACACACAATAGCCCGTGTAGAGATTTTGCATAGGCTCATGCGTTGCTCCTTCACCCCAAAGAGAATTCTCAAAGGCCGGGCAGTATCAGCTGAATCGATTCACTACTTGTTGCGCGGGAGTATAGCAATGGAAAGACGGATGTCAAGGACTATTGACGTCGGGTTTTGAGGCCCTCGGCGCCCGGCCCGCGCCTGGATTCCTGCCATCTACTCCGGGTGCGTTGCTGCGAGTTTTTTCAGCATCACGCCAATCTCCGGATTCGACATAAAGCTCTTCCACACCAGCCCGCTCCGGTAATTCTCAATCATTGTGACAATTGGAGCCTGGTTCAGTCCCATGTAGATGGGGGACACCCAATCTTGGCTTGGGTTGTACGCGTCGCGCGGGCCGTATATGTCCCACAACCCTGCTCCCAGATCCCGGTAGTAGTGTTTCAGTGCCGCCATCGATGCGTTCGGGGTGTAAGGAAACGATGCAAGCGCTCCGGTCGGCGTAATCGTACCCAAATCCTGGTCATTGTCAGGTGAGCGTGGTACGTAGCCGTAAGGACCGTCGCTGGCGGTCAGGCCCCACGCATTAGCTCCGTAACCTTGGAAGTGTTTCGGGTTGGCCATCGAATACGCGAGGCTGATTCGCGCAATGTTGCGGTTGTTCTCAAAATAAGTTGCCCGAGTGTATGCATCATGCAGGCTGTGAGGATCGAACCCCAGGAATGAATAATGCGTGAAAAAAAGCGGTCCTCCGGTCCCAGCGCCCACGTCCAACTCAATCCCGAAGTACGTTTGTCGATTCCAATAGTGCTTGCCATCCGCGCTGCCGGACCATCCTTGCCGGTAATTCTGCCCGATCTCCGACTGGTTCGCCCATCCGGTGTAATAGAGCTGTTCGGGCACACCGTGCGTAGGCGACGCGACGGCAAGCAGATACGTGATCATCACTTCGTTGAAGCCTATCAAGGGATGGTGAATCTGCCACGCCCATCGCGGTGACCAGTGCCAGTAGAGGAAATCGCTTTTCGGACTTTGTTTATACCAATCCCATTCCACCGCTTCCCACAGTTCGGTAATCCTGCGCCGCAGCCCTGCTTCGCTGTCGTTGTCTCGGTTGAAGTATTGCCGCGCCGCCAGCAATCCCTCTATCAGGAATGCAGTCTCCACGAGGTCGCCACCGTCATCGAACATCCCAAAGACAGGCATGGTCTTACCCGTATGGCCATCCATGTAGTGGGACCAGGCTCCGTGATAACGATCTGCTTTTTCGAGAAAACTCACAATCTCTTCAAGCCGCTCGATTCCCTGTTGCCGTGTGATGAAGCCGCGTTCCACACCCACGAGCAAGGTCGTGATTCCGAATCCGCTGGCACCGGTAGCCACAATTCTCCCGTCGCCCGGAATATTCTCGAGCGCCATCCCCGAATGTTTGTCCGCGCCCTCCCAGTAGTAGGAAAAGCAAGCCTCCTCGAACATCGTCAGCAACTCTTCATCGGTGAACTCACGCGTCGTCGCTCCCGCAGCGTTTGAAAGCGGGGAGAGCGCATATTTTTTGTCCGAGGCCGCCACTTTGTATTCCGCGTGCACGCCAGCTTGTCCTAGAAAATCCTCGTACCGAAAGATTCCGGCCAGTTGAATGCCTATCGGCGTAAACTCTGATCCCTTCAGGGAACGGTAGATCACGTAGCGGGCTACCTCGAGGCCGCTCTTGTCTTCCCATCGCACTTCAACATGCCGGTCGTACCCCACAGCCTTCACGTTTTGTGGAGGTGGCGGCTTTGGCGCGGAGGTCTGGTCGTCCTTACCGGCTTCATCGATGCGGATCTCGTCCACCAGGAGCGTATGCCTGGCCCCATCTGCCCGCCCTTGGTGAAATACGATGTTTTGCAGGTATTTCGGAACAAATTCATAGATGGAACCGGTCCCGAACACTGAAAAAGGAAGGCGTATCTCGGTCCACTTCGCTGCGGGAATGTCTCCCGTGAATTTGCTCAAGGGCAATGAGTCGGTGAAACTCCCTGGGATTTGAGGCGCCTGCAACCTCTCGCGTGTATCGGAAAGCGTGATCATCGGCAGGTCAGCGGCCGCAATCCCCTCAGGGGCGTAGCACCACAGATAAATCACGTCCCCGCGCAATCCGGGGAACCGGTTTCTAAACTCCAATAACCGGATTTCCGCTTCCCATCCCCCGCCCTGGTTCGATGTCCACGTCAATCTCAACGAGTTCGGGGCGGTGAGAAAAGTCTTCTTGTCCACGGGCAGTTTCCCGTTTTTTAGTTCAAGGACGCTTCCTCGGTTCGCGCGCCCCGCGCTGTAGAAATAGGAGTCGGGAGTGAGACTGTTGTCGAAGTAGACGTGGCGGTAGTAGTCGTCTGCGTCTTGCGCCCAAGCGCAATCAACTGCGAATAGCCCGCAGAGAACGACTCGCCAGGTAGTGGCTCCCGCGAATCGGATAAAGGCCGCACAGAATCGGGCCCGAATTGTTTTCATAGCTTCTCCCCGCGTGCCGCGCCAGCTCGAGTACTGAACTTGATCGACAAGAACGTCACCTGAAAAGTCAGGTTCGTTCATTCCGGAATCCGCTGCGAGCAAAACAGAAATTCTGAATAAAAGGAGACTTGATACTTTTGCAGTGCGCCAAATGCGCTGGGTAGTTCCGGCGTTGAAAGCTGAGACCAATCGACGATGAAGCTAGTTGCACTCGCATCGAAATCCCTGTTCCATTACGATTTTGTTCGTCGCACCCTTAGCTAGGAACCTTGATGGTGCCGCCGACAAAAGCGTAATGGGGGCAAGCGCGAGGGTCTTTTCATTTCCCACTCCTGCATGCTCGGTCTAATCGCCGTGCTAAAGGTTCTCGCAAAACGGGGATAACCGTTAAGTTTCTCATTGACATCGTTTCAGGACATGTAGTCAATATACCTGCAGGTTCTCTAGAGGTTACAGGGACCAAGTTCTGGCCCCTGGCACCACTCGTGGCTGAAACACCGAGCGGGTCACCTTAGACAAGCACTTCCCAGATTTACTCCCTTTTCTTCGGTGCATTTGGACCCCCAGATCGTTGCAGGTCTTTCCCCGATTGACCGGCTACAGCAGAGACCTATGCTGGCGGTGATGGAGCGACACGTCTGTCCGAACTGCGCACCTCACCGTCAAGAGGGTGCCCCGCGGGCGTCGAAGCCTAGGCCCGGCAAGGTTGGGAAATAAGGTTGCTGCATGGGTTGTTGAGAGAACGTCCTGATGAGCAAAAGAGATGGGCGCAAAAAGGTATTGTTCGTTTGCATAGGGAATGCCTGCCGCAGCCCAATGGCGGAAGCCATTGCACGCCTGGATGCCCCCGATGCAATCGACGCCTTCAGCGCCGGCTTGATGCCTATTGGCTTCGTGCCAGAACGGACCCAGCAAACGCTGATGAAAAACGGGTACTGGATGGAAGGCTTGGAGTCCAAGGGCATCTCCCCGAGAATTTGGGAACAGGCGGACATTGTGATCAACATGAGTGGACGCCCTCGGGAATTGGCTTTTCGGGAATACTCCAAAGTCGAAGATTGGGAAATGGAGGATCCCTTTGGCGAAAATCTCGAAACTCATGAGCGAGTCTTCGAGAAAATTCGGCTGCGAGTTGGGGAATTAGCTCAACAATGCCGAAGGAAAAACGGCGCGACGGCTAGTGCGGAACGCCGCACGCACGCGCGGCTGGGCGGCACATCGCTAATCTTCACAACCCTGAACGAGGCGAATGGCGGCATCGTTTTCAACATAAGTGAAGACGGATTGGCCTTATCGGCCGCCATGCGCTTGCTCGACGGCCCCCTGTACATGCGAATTCAATTTCCGGAATCCCGTAATTGGATCGAAGCAAGGGGCCAGCTTGTATGGAAGAGCAAATCCAACAAAGAGGCCGGGATACGATTTGTTGATTTGACAGAGGAAGCGCGTCAGCACATAAGGAATTGGATTGCTTCACAGGCTCCGTCCCTCGATTTTTCGGAACAAACGGGTATCTCTTCTGGGCAGCGGCATGAGCGCCCGGAGATCACAAGTGCTCCCCCGCAGGCAAAAATGATCCCCAGATCGCCGACGTCCGGCGACGCTCGCGAAGAACACGTGGGGT
>Ga0126371_10002935_pt1 | contig 14854 bp, 14 predicted proteins | sample PanSoiMetaPlot_4_FD_110145 | JGI IMG/M metagenome (GOLD analysis project Ga0126371, IMG submission 110145) | Tropical forest soil microbial communities from Panama - MetaG Plot_4 | ecosystem: Environmental > Terrestrial > Soil > Tropical forest > Bulk soil | place: Panama | collected 2016-02-17 | reverse complement strand
CAAAATCGCTCAGGTGCGGGCGCGTGGCCCGTCCTTCGCGCCGTTGCTTTTTGCGAAGAGAGGGGATTCGCATCGGGCGTCGTTATCGGTACTTGTGCGCTCCAATCCATTGCAGGTCCCCTGGCTCCCGGATTGCGCGTTTGTTTGCGCAATCTCGGATGGCCTACGCCCAATAACTCCTATCCAGCGTTCTGTACTGGATGGCCTCGGCGATGTGCTTGCCTTCGATCTGCGGGTTGGATTCAAGATCGGCGATGGTGCGTGCGACCTTCAAAATGCGGTCGTGGGCGCGGGCGCTCAGGCCCTGCTGCTGCATGGCGCGTTCGAGCATGCGCTCGCTGTCCGATCCCAGCTCGCAGTAGGTGCGAATCTGGCGCGTGCCCATCTGCGCGTTGGAGTAGATACGCTCGCCGGCGGCGGCAAAGCGATTGAGCTGCACTTCGCGGGCGCGCAGCACGCGCTCGCGGATCTGGGCGGAGCTTTCCGACTTGCTGTCACTGCCGCGCAGCTCCTTGTAGTTCACCGCCGGCACGTCGATGTGAATATCGATGCGGTCCATCAGCGGCCCGGAGATCTTCGAGACGTAGCGCTGGATCATCGGCTGCGTGCACTGGCACTCGCGCTGCGCCGATCCGTGATAGCCGCACGGACACGGGTTCATCGCGGCGGTCAGCATGAATCGCGCGGGGAAGGTGAGCGACATGGAGGCCCGCGCGATAGAGACGCTTCCGTCTTCCAGCGGCTGGCGCATCACTTCCAGAACGTTGCGCGGGAACTCTGGCAATTCGTCGAGGAAGAGCACGCCGTTGTGCGCCAGCGACACTTCTCCCGGGCGCGGAATGATTCCGCCGCCGATCAGCCCAGCGTCAGAGATGGTATGGTGGGGCGAGCGAAACGGCCGCGCGCCGACCAGCCCGGCTGTAGCGTCAAGCACTCCGGCGACGCTGTGGATCTTGGTGGTCTCCAGCGCTTCTTCGAAGGTCAGCGGCGGCATGATTCCCGGGATGCGCTTGGCCAGCATGGTTTTTCCCGATCCGGGAGGACCGATCATGAGGATGTTGTGCCCGCCGGCGCAAGCAACTTCCAGCGCCCGCTTGGCCGTGAATTGCCCCCGCACTTCTTTGAAGTCCGCTGCAGCGCTCTGCTCGCCCGAAAGCATCTGCGCCGCATCCACCGTGAGAGGCAACACGCCGTTGCCGCTGTTCAGCAGGGTGACGACGTCGATCAGCGACTTCACCGGATAAACATTCACGCCATTCACCACCGCTGCTTCACGCGCGTTGACCTCCGGCACGATGAGGTTAGCAATTTTCTTCACCCGTGCCGCAATAGCGATAGGCAGCGCGCCGCGAACGCCGCGAATTCCGCCGTCGAGCGAGAGTTCGCCAACCATCACGTATTCCGGCAGCTCCTTCTTGGCCAGCCCGCCATAAGCGCCCAGGATGCCCATGGCCATGGGCAGGTCAAAGCCGGAGCCTTCCTTCTTGATATCGGCGGGCGCCAGGTTGATGGTGATATGCGTGGCCGGGATCTCGAACCCGCAGTTTCTCAATGCGGCGCGCACGCGCTGCCGGCTCTCGCGGACGGCGGCATCGGGCAATCCGACTGTCTGGAAGACATCTTCCGTAGTCTTGATGCCACTGACGTCCACTTCGACCTCGATGATGCTGGCATCGATGCCGTAGACTGCCGCGCTCTGCGTCTTAAAGAGCATGAGGTGAGTTTCCGCTTGGGAAAAGCATTGTACAAGACTTGCATAGTGAATCGTTGACCTTCGTTCGAGCTTGCCCCATAATCGCGGGACCTCAGTTCAACAAAGGAATATGGCGACTTCGGTAACACAACGTACCTGGCGCATGGTGCTTTACATCCTGGGTCTGATCGTCTGCCTGGGCACTGGCGTAATAGGTCTGCTGCTCGGCACGTGTGGAGCGGTGTTGACGAACTCGGCTTCGGATCGCATGTTCTTTCGCAACCTGCTGATTGTCGCTGGACTGGCTTTAGTCACATCCATATTCCTTTTGGTGAAGGTAATTGTGCTGACCAGGGAAGGTCCGTGATGACGACGTCGTTTTCTAGCTTCTTTGGACGGTTGCTGGTGATTCTCGCCGTTCTCATCTTTTGCATACCCGTCATCGTGATAACCGGCTTGATCGGCGTTTGCGGATCCGTGGGAGGCTCCAACAGCCTCTTCCACAGCGACGGTGCCTGGCTATGGTTTGTGGTCTCCGGTGGAGTCTTTATCTTTATGATCTGGCTTTTAGTCAAGCTGTCCTCTACATGGAAAGATGATGGGCAGGGACGGCAATCTCCCAGGCTTTGAGTTGGTTTCAGGTACGCGCCTGATCTTCACTATTGAATCCGCGCGGCACTCCAACGTACTATCTCAAGCAACTTACCCCGTGCAATTTTAGAGACGCATGGACAGGCGCCACGAGCCACCTGAATGCGCTCACCGCTGGCTTCGGCATTCAAGGCAATCGTGCTGACCAGGAAGGGCCCGTGATGCCGAGGTCATCCTCAACCTACGCTGCGCGGACGATGGTCTACGTTGCCGTTCTCATCATTTGCATACCAATCATTCTCATCACCGCCTTGATCGGCATATGCAGCGGCGGAGACAACTTCTTCCACAACGACTATGGCTGGTTATGGTTCGCGGTCTCCGGCGGAGTATTTATCTTGATGATCTGGCTTTTAGTCAGGCTTTCCTCTGAATGGAAAGATGACGGGCAGGGACCGCAATCTCGCAGGTTTTGAGTTCCACGCGACAGTCACGGAGCTTGATCTTCCCTATTGAATCCTTGCTGCACTGAACGTACTATCTCAAGCAACTTACCCGTGCAGTTTTAGAGAAGCATGGACAGGCGCCACGAGCCACGTTATCAGGTCAAGCTTGACGTCAAAATCTCAGGCATGGACCGCCACGGCAAGCCCTTCCTGGTTCATACCAGTACATTTGACGCCAACTCCACCGGAGCCCGTCTGAGCGGGCTGGGATTCATCGAGCCGGGCGAATCGATTGACATCCGGCACAACGGTCGGCTATCACGATGTAAAGTAGTCTGGACCGGGCGCGAAAACACGTCCACGGCCGGGCACATTGGAATCCAGTGCTTTGAACCGGGAAAACCGCTGTTCGAGGTACAAGCGTCGACGCCGTCCGAGATCGCGATTGCAGAGATTGAGCAGGCTGGTTCCGGTTTCGCACCCCAGCCACCGACGGCAAGGAGTTTTATGCAGGACAGGCCAGCCAGCAGAAGAAAGAATGCGCGGTATCACTGCTCCGGCGGAGTGGAACTTCGCCGCTCCGAAGACACCCCGCCCATCTTCGGCAACCTGAGCGATATCAGCCTTGAGGGTTGTTACGTGGAAACGGTTTCAACCTGGCCTGCGGGTACGGATGTGCTTTTTGTTCTGCGCGTACGCGACCAGATAATCCGCGGCCGCGCCCACATCAAGACTTCCCACCATGCCGTGGGAATGGGCATGCACTTCCAGAATCTCGGTGCGGAAGATCAGCATAAACTCGAGTTCCTCATGGGCACGCTTGCCGGCCTGCAGGAGATGCGTCCGGAAGAAAAGCGCACCTACGTTCCCGCCGATCTGCCGGAGCGTGTGCCACCCGTTCCGCCGCCGACGCGACCGGCGATCACCGCGTCGAATACCCGCAGCGCTCCTGCGCCCAAGGGCGCGATGTCGCTGCAGACCATGCGCGCCATCGGCGAACTCAATCAGCTCGAGCAGAACCTGGTGAAGGAACGTGTGGACCCGCGCCTGATCGCGCAGTTCCATGACGCCGTCGAGCACATGCGACAGACCGCCTGGACCGTGCAGCAGTGGATGGACACAAACTCGAGCGGCGGCGATCCATTTGAAGTCCTTCCTCAACTGGAAGCTGAACGCATGCAGATGCTGGGCAAACTCGCCCACAACGTGACCGCAGACATCGATTCATCCAGCATCAACCAGTTCACGCTGGGCGTGTCTGATCTTTATGAATCGGTCGAACAGCTCTATCGGCGATTGAGAAAAATGCTGGTGGATGAAGTGCCAGAAGGATAACCACAAAGGGCACGAAGGATCACGAAGTTAGTTAGAAAAACTTAAACCGGGACCAGCTTCGTGTTTCTTCGTGTCCTTTGTGGTAAATCTCTTATCTTTCTACCGCCATCGCGACTGAGTTCCCGCCGCCCAGGCACAACGCAGCGATTCCCTTCTTGCCGTTGCGGCGGATCAGTTCGTGGATCAGTGTGACGAGAATGCGCGCTCCGCTGGCGCCAATCGGATGTCCCAGCGCTACAGCGCCGCCATTCACGTTGACTTTCTCGGGGTTGATTCCGAGCTCTTTGATCACAGCGACTGATTGCACGGAGAAAGCTTCGTTGATTTCGTAGAGGTCGACCTCGTCAGGTTTCCATCCTGTCTTGGCCCAGATCTTTCTGATGCCGTCCACCGGCGCCATCATCACCCACTCCGGAGCGATGCCGCTCGTGGCCTGCGCTACGATGTGGACCATCGGTTCCGCGCCTATCTCTTTCGCGCGCGCCATCGATGTAACCACGCAGGCTGCACCGCCATCGTTCATCGTGGAAGCGTTACCGGCGGTGACTGTTCCATCCTTCTTGAACACCGGCTTCAGATTGCCTAGCGTCTGCGCTGTGGTGTCGGCGCGCGGTCCTTCGTCTTTCTCGAAGATAACCGGCGCTTCGCCCTTCTTTTTGGCGGGTAGCTCCACCGGCACGATCTGTCCTTTGAACCGGCATTCGTTCCAGGCCTGCACTGCTTTGCGATGCGAGTTCACGGCGTACTCGTCCTGCTGCTCGCGGGTGATCCCATACTTTTGCGCTACGTTCTCGCCCGTCATTCCCATGTGGTAGTTGTTGTAAACGTCCCACAGGCCGTCGTTGACCACGGAGTCGATGATCGTCGAGTTGCCGAGCCGGTATCCCTTGCGCGCTTGCGGAAGCAGGTAAGGAGCGTTGGTCATCGATTCCATTCCGCCGCCAACCACGATCTCCGCGTTCCCGGTCTGGATAGCTTGCGCTGCCAGCGCCACGGATTTCAATCCCGATCCACAAACCTTGTTGATGGTCATCGCGCCGACCGTGGGCGGAAGTCCGCCATTCAACGCCGCCTGGCGCGCGGGATTCTGTCCCAATCCGGCGGCGACGACCAGGCCCATAATGCATTCGTCCACCTGGTCCGGCGCGACCTTTGCGCGCTTCACGGCTTCGCGCACCGCGATGGCGCCGAGCTGGGGCGCGGAGAGTGGCTCGAGCGATCCCTGGAATTTGCCGATCGGCGTGCGCACGCCACTGATGATAACCACGTCCTCCATAAACATCTCCTTAGGCGATTCCAAACCCTCCATTATAAGATGAGGCGAAGCCTTAAATCGCGTCACCATTTTCTATGGAATACGAACAGCCCATGGGTTCTCCCTCAACCAACGTTCCGCCGCCTTCAACTGTTCCGGCCTCCCCTGTGCAGGAGCCGAAGAACAATCTCATCGCGCCTCTCTGGAATACGGCTCTCATCGTTGCGCTTCTCCTCGGGAATTCATTTCTAGGCTCGGCGAAGATGGGCGGTGTCCACGGCTCTGTCTCCAGGATTCTGCTTTACAGCGGCACTTTCATTACGGAACTCCTGTTGTTCCTTCTGGTCTGGTGGGGCATTCATTTGCGCGGCGTCCGCATGCGCGATCTGATCGGCGGCAAGTGGGAGACGGTGGAATCCTTTCTCCTCGACGTTGCCATCGCTGCTGGATTTTGGTTTATCGCGCTGATGCTGCTCTTCGTGGTCCGCGTCGCAGTCGGTTCGATCGATCTTCACAACATGAAGAAGTCGACCGACGATGCCGTGCGCATGCTCGGCCCCCTCGCGCCTCACAGTTATCTCGAAGCCGCTTTCTTCGTGTGTCTGAGCGTCGCCGCCGGAATTTTCGAAGAGATCATCTTCCGTGGTTATCTGCAGCGCCAGTTCATTGCGCTCTCGCGCAGCGCCGTTGCCGGCCTCATTGCGTCGGGCATAATCTTCGGACTCGCCCACGGATACCAGGGCTGGCGCATGATGATTGCCATTGGATTCTTCGGCGTCCTGTTCGGCCTCCTCGCTTATTTCCGAGGGAGCCTGCGTCCCGGCATCATGGCCCATGCTTTTCAGGATTCTCTCGCCGGCATCGCGCTCTTCTATATCGTGCGTCGCTGAGGTTTTTCGGATCGAAGAGAGCGGACAACGAGTAAACCGTCGTCCGCCCCGCGTGCTCGGCGGTTACGAAGGTACTCGCGCATTTTTCGCTGGGACCGTCTTTATTCTGTAGAGCTTGCCTTGATAGCGCTCACATTCACCGCCATCACCAGCGCATACCCGCACAACAGCTCATTTTTTTCGAAGTCGATCGCTGCTGTTTGTGAAATTTCGCTTGCAACTTTCTCTCGATCGGTGTTTTGCGCGGAGGGCAATCAAGAGTGACATCAATTTTTCTCTTGACTTCGATTTTCAATAACTCTATACATTCTTCAATTGCGGTTTTTTATGAACCGCTCATCCATGAACAATGGAAAGGGAGAATAGAAACATGGCAACCAAGAAAAAAGCCAAGAAGAAGAGCAAGAAAAAGTAACAGCTCTTCATCTGAGCGAAACAGGGGACGCGCAAGCGTCCCCTTTAATTTTGTCGCTTCGCTCCCAACCGCTGAACATCTTCGCGCTGGCCTGCCTGGTAGATGCTCCTGTTGCGGGTCCCCAAGGCGCGCCGGTGTTGCGCGGCTTGGGGTGGAAGCCGCCCGACGCGTGCTCGGTCTCGCGGCTCACCTCGTTATTCAATGTCGCTTCGCTCCCAACCGCTGAACATGTTCGCGCTGGTCTGCTTCGTCGATGCTCCTGTTGCAAGCCGCTCGACGCGTGGTCGGTCTCGCGGCTCATGCTCCTTATCAAGTCGCTGCGCTCCGAACCGCTGAACATCCTCGCGAGCGGAATCGATTAGAAACCCGCGCCCAGGGACTTCTTCTTTTCCTCGAACAGGGACTGCTGCTCTGCGCCGTCGCCGGAGAGGCTCTCCACGCGCAATTCCACCTTGTTCAGCAGCTTGGACCCTTCCTCAAGTTTGGAAGAGGCGTTGCGAATGTGCGCGCCTACGGTTTCATAAGCTTTGGTGAATTTTTCAAGCTCGATCCTGAGCGACTCGATTTCCCGCACGATGGTTTCAGCCCTCTGGCTCACCTGCATGCCTTTAAGCCCAACCATGATCGTCTGCAGATAGGCGTAGAGCGAATTCGGGGAAACGGGGATTACACGCTTGTCCAGGCAGTAACGGTAAAGCTGGAAGGGATCATCGTCATTGCGCACGATGGTTTCGTAATAAACATTCTCCGCCGGCACGTACATCAGCGCAAAAGGAAGCGTGCCTTCCGCGGGGCGTATGTAGCGGAGCGCGACTTCGTCCACGCGCTTGCGGACGTCTTTCATGAAGTCACGCCGGGCGATTCGCTTTTCCTCATCACTCGCTCCGTCGGCGATGCGGCGGAAATTCTCCAGAGGGAACTTGGAATCGACGGCGACATGGCCCATGGGAAGAAAGATCACCGCGTCGGCAATCTCGCCGGAAGAGAACCGGTGCTGCAGCGCGTACTGCTGGCGGGAGAAGACCAGGCTCAGCAGGCTTTCGAGCTGTTCTTCCCCGAAATTGCCGCGCATTTTGGGCGCGCGCAGCACGTGCTCGAGCGCAGTCACGGCTTTCGACAAGTCAGAAAGCTGCCGAGCCTGCTCCGTCATCTGTCCAACCTGCTTTTGCAGTCCTGAGAATGTCGATTGCACCGCCGCGATGTTCTGGCTGACCGCTTCGCTGCTGGCGTTCATCACATTCGTTCCCTGGTTCAACTGCTCGGTAACCTGACGATTGATGCTGTCAAGCCGGTTTCCAAGGTCCGCCGTAACGCCGGCCAACGCGCTCTGCACGTTTCGGGTGATGCCTTCCAATTGTCCGGAAAAGATTGCGTTCGCGTTCTGAATGGATTTTTCCGTCGTCTCCCTGAGCAGCGCCATCTCGCTGCGCAGTTCCGCATCGTCGCCTCCAGATCGGCGAAGAAGGAGAGCAGCCAGCATCAGCACAGCCGCTACTCCGATCACGATCGCCAGGATGTTCATCCGTTCACTCCAGCCACTTTGGTCTCCGTCTCCATAGTAAGCGTCTTTGCCGGCACAAAGACGCGCTGCTCGGTCGCCGGGCAAAGCCTGCGATATTCGCACCACACGCAGTGCTGGCCGGGGCTCGGCTCGAACTCGCCTGTCGCGATACCTCGCGCCGCATCCTCGATTCTCAGCCGGGCTTTCTGCAACTGCGGGGGCGTACGCGTGGTCGAAACCATTTCCGTGCCCTGCAGGTTCAAAAACAGAAGTTCGCGCGGGACGTAGCCCATGGCGCTCGCGCCCATGGAATAGATCGAGAGCTGCAGGCTGTCGTCGGCGTAGCGACGCGTCTTGGGCGCGCCAGTCTTGTAATCGATCACGCGGACCTCGTTTCCCTCGATGCGGTCCATGCGGTCGATGCGGCCGCGCATCTTCTGCGTTCCCAGCGTGAAATTGAAAGATACTTCCGCGCCGATCACTTCCATCGATCCGCGCGGCTGCGAACGAAGCAGTGCGCGCAGCTGCTCTCCTCCCTGTTTCTCGTAAAGCTCGCGCTGGTAGGGATCATCGATCACAGCCTTGCCGAATTCGGCCTTGAACGCCGCCACCAGTTCGTCTGCGCTCTGCTCAGTGGTGTTCGGCGCCGGATCGTAATACTGCCGCAGGACGGTATGGATCGCGCTTCCATATTGCATCGCGACCGCGGCTTCGCCGGGGATCTTCCAATCGCGCTCCAGTTTGAATCTCAGCGGACACGTGGAGTAGCTTTCGACAGCGTTGGCGCTCAGAGCCAGCTCGGCGGTATTGAAGGCCGGCGGCATCAGCATCCAGGTGCTGATCGGGGAAATCTCAGCCACGGCGCTTGCCGCGTCATTCGGCACACGATTCTGCCGGCAGAGAATGGCTGCCGCAATCCTGCGATTCTGCATGATCGGGCGCAGGAAGCCTGGCGGAGTGGCGTCCTTGCCTCGTCCAGGACGCGAGTGGATGGCCAGACGGTCTCGCGCGCGCGTGATGGCCACATAAAACAGCCTGCGCTCCTCCTGCTCGTGAACCTCTTTGCTGTCGCCGATCGCGAGCGACCGACGCAGGTCAGCGGGATATTCGAACACCTTCTCGCGAAAATATACCGGGAAGGCCGGAGCGATCGCGCGCAAAACCCAGACATGATCGAATTCCAGCCCCTTGGCGCCGTGCACCGTCATCAATCGCACCGCTTCCGGATTCTTTTCTTCGATGACTGCGAGCTCTTCTTCGGAATGCAGCGGCACCGATCCTCCGCCCTCCTGGAAGAGTTCCAGATAGGCGAGCCAGGCGGGCAAGAACTTTTCTTCAATAAACGGCTTTGCCTCCCACTCGCGGGCAAAGCGGAGCAGCGCCCGGATCGCTGGATCGCCCTCAGGAAGCTCGAACTGGCGGGCAAGATATGTGAGAGCGCCGGTGGCTGTGAGCCCCTGCTCTCGCACAAAGGCGCGCGCAGTGGCGGCTGCGTCCAGCACGCGCTTCCCGCCTTCAAATGTCTCCAGCACGCTCTTGAACGTCTTGTCGCGGCCAGCGCCGGCAAGTCTGATTCGCAGCTCTTCGGGCTCGACCTTGAATTGCGGAAAAGCGCAAATGCGGAACATGCTTTCCGCGTCGTTTTCGTTGATCACTGCATTGACCACCGCCAGGAGGTCGCGCGCGAGCGGCGTGCTCAGAACGTCTAGGCCTTTCACGATAAAAGGAATTTGCCGCGCAGCCAGAGCCTCAATCAGTTTCTCGCGATGGAAGTGCGAACGGTACAGCACCGCCATCGACGGCCGGTGCTTTCGATTCGTCCCCTGCCGGAGCTGCTGGATCGCGTCGGCAATATCGCCGGCCTCGCCCTGGTCTTGGCGACTGATCACGATCTCAACCGGCTCATCGAAGGCAAAAAGTCCGTTTTGCGTTTCGCGCAAGTCGCGGCCGGACTGAAGCGGCGCGCGCTCGAACTCGACATTGACTCCAGCGGTGCGCACCGGAGGGTTCTGGTCGATCGCCGCAAAGGCTACGCGCAGAATGTTGCCCCGCGAGCGCTGGTTCTCATCCAGTGCCACTCCGCGAGTCCCGGGAAAGCGTCGTTGGAATTCTTCGAAGGCGGCGCTCGATGCCCCGCGGAAACGGTAGATGGCCTGGTCCGGATCGCCTACGGCAAAGATGTTCTGCTCCTCGCCGGCCAGGACTTCGGCGAGACTGATGTTGCTGGAATTGCAATCCTGAAATTCATCGATCAGGATGAAACGCGCTCTGGCCTGTTCCTCGGCCAGCAGCGCCGGATCCGAGCGCAGCAGCTTTACGGCTCCGCTGATCATCATCCCGAACGTCCCAAGTCTTTCCTCTTCGAGCAGCCGCGTGGCATTCCTGTAAACGCGCGCGATCTCCCTCCAGCGCTCGAGGATCTCCTCATCGCCCAGTTCGTCCACTTGTTTGGATTTGCAGTTGCGCGGCAAACCCACCCCCGGCTGCAGGCAGTCCACCCATTTCTGGAATTCCTCCGGGCCGATCAGCTCTTCATGACAGCGGTCAAAAAAATCGCGCAGGTCTTCCAGAAACTGCCCCAGGTCCGATGGCTTGATGAAGCGCTTAAGTTCAAGCTGGGCGATACGCTGGCGCAGAAAGACATAAACGTCTTCCGGGGTGAGGACAAAAAAATCTTTTCCCGTGCGGCGCAGGATGTCGAAGCAATAGCCGTGGAACGTTCCCGTGGAGATGGGAGCGCGACGCGAAAGCCGCCGCTCCACCCGGCTCTTTAATTCCCAGGCCGCGTTCTCAGTGAAGGTAATGGCCAGGATCTCTTCCGGACGGGCGTGCTTCTGCTCGATCAGCCAGGCAATGCGTTCGACCAAGACGGTGGTCTTGCCTGTGCCTGCACCGGCCAGCACCAGCACCGGTCCCCCCGGGTGCTCGATCGCCGCCTTCTGCTTCGGATTGAGAATGAATTCGCCTGCCACAGTTCCCGCATTGATTATGCGAAAAACTGGCGAAGCTGACAATGAGGAAATCTGCTGAGAATTGAGGAAATCTTCTTCTGCTTAGTCCCGAGCGGACCGAGGGATCGCTACCCTCTAAGACTTTGCAGGAGATTTGAAGCTTCCGAACGGAAAAACACCAAAATGGGTTTGCTTTTCTCCGTGTCTCCGTGGTGAATCTTAAGCTAGTTCAGAAAAACAGACCGCCGCCGCCGCGATCGCCGCAGTCTCGGCCCGCAGGATCGTATGTCCGAGCGATGCCGATTTCCATCCTGCATCGCGAAAGAGCTGGGCTTCTTCCTCCGTCCATCCTCCCTCAGGCCCAAGTGCCAGAGCCAGTGGAGGCACGCATCCCTTGAGCGCCGCTTTCAGGGAAACGCTCTGTTCCGATTCGGAAAGGACGATGCGGCAGCCTTCCACGTCCTTGATGGACTTGCTGAGCGCGATGGGCGATGCGACCTCCGGCGCCGCGATGCGACGCGACTGCTGCGCCGCTTCGTGCACCAGCTTGCGCCATCGCTCCACGCGGCTGGCTGCGGCCTTGGCCAGATGCTGGCTGGTGCGCTCCGCAATCACGGGAATAATCCTGGTGACGCCCAACTCCGTCAGCTTCTCCATCGCCCATTCCAGCCGGTCAAATTTGAAAATCGCGATAGTCACGGAGATCTCCGGCAGTACAGCGCTGCGGACCTCCTCGCCAAGGTGAAACTCCACTTCATGGAGCGAAGCAGAGATGATGGTGCCCAATCGCAGCACTCCGTCTGCAGCTACTTCAAATTCCTCACCCGGCTGCCCGCGCAGCACCCGAAACAGGTGAGCAGCGTTCTGTCCAAGCAGGTAGGCGTGGTCGCCTTTTACGCGATCGGCGATCCAGCGGCGGCGTGTCATACGCGGGAGAGCATGAGGTAAGAAGCGACACAGAGCCCAATATAAAGAATCCCCAGCAACCGGTTCTGGAAGACGAGCGATTCAAGACTGTTAAAGGTCGCCTGAAAAAAGAATTCGGCAGAGCTGAGCACGGAGAAGACGATCGCCACCGGCAGCCACGTTTCATGTCTCCAGTGAGTGAAATAAAGCAACGCAAACACGACCGCGCCTCCGATGCCGAGCAGGCTGAGGAGGCGTGTACGCGAGACAGCATTGGCCTGTTTCAGCTTTGCCTGCTGCAGTTCGGCGAAGCGGCGGGGCAGCAGCAATCGCGGCATGCCGGCCAGTGCCGCGATGACGATCATGAACCAGATATAGAGATGGCCGAATTTAGCCAAAGATCTCTTTCACTTTCTCGAACAGACTGCGCGGCTCCGGCTTGTTCTCCACTGCAAGCACTCCGCCCAGCTCCTCCAGCAGCTCGCGCTGGCGCTTGGTAAGCTTTTCCGGGGTCACCACGCGCACTTTGACGTACAAGTCGCCCTTGCCGGAACTTTGCAGTGCCTGCACGCCCTTTCCGCGAATGCGGAATACTGTGCCGGTCTGCGTGCCGTGTGGAATCTCAAGCTGGTGCTCGCCATCGAGCGTTGGTATGGAGATCTCCGCGCCCAGGGCAGCCTGAGCGAACGAGAGCGGCACGGAACAATAGAGATTCTTGCCGTCGCGCTCGAAGAACGAATGTGGCTTCACATGCAGCACCACATAAAGATCGCCGGCAGGTGCGCCGTTCGGACCGGCGTCCCCCTGTTCCTGGTAGCGGATCCTTGTGCCGTCTTCCACGCCCGGAGGAACCGTCACGTCGACAGTTTTCTCCTTCATCACGCGGCCTTCGCCCTTGCACGTCCGGCAAGGATCGGAGATCACCTGCCCCATTCCCTGGCACGTAGGACATGTGCGTGCAATGGAAAAAATCGATTGCTGATACCGCACCTGCCCGCGTCCTCCGCAGGTAGCGCAGGTGGATGGACCCTTTGCCCCCGCCGAGCCTCCGCCTTTGCAGCTCTCGCAGACTTCGTAGCGGCGGACCTTGAGCTGTGTCTTCTTGCCGAACGCCGCCTCTTCGAAAGTCAGAGTGATATCACCGCGCGCGTCGCCCCCGCGCTGGACGCGTCCGCGTCTTCCGCCGCCCATGTTCACGCCGAAGAAGTCGCTGAACAGGTCGCCAAAGATGTCGTTGAAATCGGTGAAGTTGGAAGGATCGAAGCCGCTGAATCCCGACCCGCCGTTCACTCCGGCATGCCCGAACTGGTCATAGCGGGCGCGCTTCTCCGAATCGATGAGCACGCCGTACGCCTCGGTGCATTCCTTGAATCTTTCTTCCGCTTCGGGATTGCCGGGATTGCGGTCCGGATGGAACTGCATCGCCAGCTTGCGGTAGGAGCTCTTGATTTCCTGGTCGGTAGCCGTGCGGGTTACGCCCAGAATTTCGTAGTAATCGCGTTTTGCCTGTGTCGCCAAAATCACTCTCGTCGAATCAATATGATGAATTCTCTATTTGAAAAGCTTCAGAAGTCCCAACATCGCATCCAGCCAGCCGCTCGAACCCTTGTTGGTCTTGCGATGGTGATGGCTTTGCAGGTAGGCGTTCATCTCCGCATCTTTCTTGTCCTGCTCAGCATCAGCCGCGCGAAGCTTCGCGTCGTACTCGGCGCGCCGGGACGGATCCCGCACGATTGCGTAAGCAGCCTCTACTTCCGCCAGCTCTTCCGGAGCGTCTTCCACCGTGGAAGCACGCAGCTCTTTGACGCGCCGGGCGTACGTCTGTTCAATCTCCTGCTGGCTTGCCGTTGGCTTTACGCCCAGATCGAAGTAGTAATCGGGCAGATCGGTCATTCAATTCTCCTTGAAGCAAGGCCCGACTTCTACTCTTTTGTTCTTCCCGCTGATCAGTCCGCTTTCTTGGCAACCCGCACCATCGCGGGACGCAGCAGCCGCTCCTTGATGCGATAGCCGGCCTGCAGCTCATCTACGACCTGGTGGTCCGGTACGTCGTCGCGTTCCACCATCTCGATGGCTTCGTGCACATGCGGATCAAACTGGGATCCCGCCGCGGGAATACGCTGGATACTGAGGCGCCGCAAAACGTCCTGCAGCTGTTTGTGGATGAGCTCCATGCCCTTCCGCAAGTCCTGCGGTGAACTCGACGCATTTTTCATTGCCAGCTCAAAGCTGTCGATCACCGGCAGCAGAGCGCGAGCCGCGTCCGCGACCGCGAATTCGCGGAATTCCGCGTTCTCCTTCGCACTGCGCTTGCGATAATTATCGAATTCCGCCTGAAGCCGCGCCAGCCGATCAAACAGATTGTCACGCTCGGCCTGGAGTTTTTTGACGTCGGAGTCTTGCGCATTCTCAGCCACTGCCACTGCTGGACGGTCCTGGTCTGCGCTCTTTTCTTCAAAACCGTCGCCTGTATCGGCTGCGGGAAGCTCGGCCGCTGGAATCTCATTCTCCAGCGTTTCTTTCTGCTTCTGCTCTTCGTCGATCATGCGAACGTCGGCTTGACCGTTACCCTTGCTCATCTTTACTGCACCCGTTCTGATTGGAATTTTCTTCACACGTTCTCATTCAGCAGCTTGTCAAAAAGCTGCGCGATGTAGGAGACCGCCGTAATGGTGTGCTGGTAATCCATGCGTGTGGGACCGATTACCGCCAGCGAACCCCGCATTTCTTCCCCGACCCGCGCAGGCGCGCCAATCAGCACAAAATTGCGCATCTCCGGCACAGCTTCTTCCAGGCCAATCACCACGCGCACAGCTTCCTGGCGCGTATCCAGATAGGCGGAGAGCAATTCTGCCACCCGCTCTTTCTCTT
>Ga0126371_10002934_pt1 | contig 14858 bp, 10 predicted proteins | sample PanSoiMetaPlot_4_FD_110145 | JGI IMG/M metagenome (GOLD analysis project Ga0126371, IMG submission 110145) | Tropical forest soil microbial communities from Panama - MetaG Plot_4 | ecosystem: Environmental > Terrestrial > Soil > Tropical forest > Bulk soil | place: Panama | collected 2016-02-17 | reverse complement strand
TGCGCGCGCGGTCCGCCCCGGCGGAGCCGGCCCGGCAGACCCGTGGGGTTCCGGGGGGTCGTCCTCCCGGGATACAGCAGCGGGGGGTTCCGGGGGGTCGTCCCCCCGGGATACAGCAGCGGGGGGTTCCGGGGGGTCGTCCCCCCGGGATACAGCAGCGGGCAGTCCCGGAGAGCCGTCCTGCGAGGCCGCGGCGGCCTGCGTTCGCCGCTGCGGGTGTCGCGACTAACGCGGCGCGAACCACGGCCGCGACAGCCAGTCCCGCTGCCCGCCGGGTGCCGCGCGTGCCGTTCGTGCTGCTGGTGCTCGCGCTGCTGGCGGGCAGTTTGGTCTGCCTGCTGGTGATCAACACCACGCTGGGCGCTGCGAGCTTCCGGATCAGCCAGCTGCAGAAGAAGTCAGCGAGCCTGTCCACGCAAGAGCAGGCGCTGAGCCAGCAGGTGGCGGCCGAGCAGGCGCCCGGCGCGATCGCGCGGCGGGCTTATGCGCTGGGGATGCGCGCACAATCCAGCAGCACGATCCTCGACCTGCGAACGGGCCAGATCTACCGGCTGCCCGGCCAGGCCGGGTTGGGTGTGGAGCTCGGAGCCCCGCCAGTCACCCCGGCATCGAGTGCACCGGCAGGTGCGAAGAAGCCAGCCGCCAGGCGCACGCAGAGCCCGGCGCCGAACGCGAGCGCGAACCCCGGCGCCACCCCGACCGGTGCGGCTTCGCCCGCACCATCAGCCAGCCGGACCCCTGCGCCCGCGAGGTCGAGCCCGTGACCGGTGGGCCGGCGAACCGTGACGACGGCGAGTGGCGGCCGCCGCTGCGGCGGAACGCGCCGAACCCGGCCGGGTCGCGTGGACCCGGTCGGCCGCCGCGAACGCCGGGTCCGCTCGGCAGGCACGATCAGGCCAGGCCCGGTGGCCGGCCAGCTGAGCAGCCGCAACGGGGGGTTCCTGGGAATCGTCCCGGCCGGGCACAGCAGCGGGGCGGAGCCGGCCGTGCACGGTCGGGCGAGCCACGCAGCACGCCACGCCGCGTCGCTGACCGGCCCTGGCGGCCGGGTCAGGAGTTCATGCCGCGCGACAAGCCGAATCGTCGAGGCGCCCGCCGACCGGCCGGGCACCGCGCCAGGCTGGTTGTTGTCCGCGCGCCGCGAATGGCCATGCGACGCGCGGGTCCTGAGCGCCGGCTACGCGTCGCGCTGCTGTGCATCGTCTTCGCGCTGAGCATCTTCGCGGGACGGCTGGTGCAGGTAGAAGGCTTCGACTCGGCGGCCTACAAGACCGCCTCGGCGCAGTGGCATCCACCGGACTACATCCCGCTTCCGGCCGTCCGCGGCGCGATCACCACCAGTGATGGCGCAGTGCTCGCGATGACCGTGCAGACCGAGACGGTGTTCGCAGACCCGAAGCTCATCCCGGTCGTTAACCGCGCGCAGGTCGCCGCGCGTCTGGCCGGCCCGCTGAAGCAGGCTCCCGCCGCCATCCTGCAGTTGCTGAACCATCCGTCCAGCCCCGAGTACGTGAAGCTCGCCAGCGGCGTGTCGGTCGGTGCGGGCAACCAGATCGCCGCCCTCGATCAGCCCGGCATCGACATGACCCCGACGTACACGACCAGATACCCGAACGCCGACCTGGCGGCCACCGTATCGGGCTTCGTCAACAACAAGACCACCACGCTGCCTGGTGGTGCGCAGCAGACCACCCTGTACGGCGTTCAGGGGCTGGAGCAGGAGTACAACTCGCTGCTGGCCGGGCGGCCCGGCGGCGAGTATGTCGAGCTGGGCCAGGACGGCCAGCCGATTCCGAATACCGAGGCTGACGTGACGCCGGCGGTCCCGGCCCGGAGCCTGCGGCTGACCATCCAGTCCGCCATCCAGTACGACGCCGACCAGGTGTGCCGCCAGCGCGTCCAGCAGACCCACGCCAGCAGCTGCTCCATCGTCGTGATGCAGCCGAAGACTGGCGCGATCCTGGCGATGGCGCAGTGGCCGACCTACAACCCGGCCACCGTCTCGAGCCTCGCCGCCACGACGAACATCGGCGTCGCGCGGGTATTCGCCCCTGGCAGCACCCTCAAGCCGGTCACGGTCGCGGCCGCGCTGGAGAAGGGCGGTCAGACGCCTATGAGCGCTTACACGATCCCGCCTCAGATCACCATGGACGGCAAGTTCACCTTCCACGACGCCGAGGCCCATCCGACGGAACGCCTCACGGTCGCCGGGATCCTCGCGAACTCGAGCAACGTCGGAATGGTCCAGGTCGTGCAGCACATCACCCCCCAGCAGCAGTACGACTACCTGCGCGCCTTCGGACTCGGGCAGGCCAGTGGCCTGGGTCTGCCGGGGGAGAGCGCCGGCCTGCTCGCCGCGCCGGGCGCCGCCAACTACTGGGGTGACAGCCCGTTCGAGTACTCCTTCGGCCAGGGCCTGGGGGTCACCGCGATCCAGATGGCTAGCGTGTACGCGACCATCGCCAACGGAGGCGTCCGGGTGCAGCCCACCCTGGTGGCCGGTACCACGAGCGCAGCCGGGCAGTTCCTCCCCGCGCCGCGCCCGGCGAGCAGCCGGGTCATTTCGCCCACCACGGCGAGCGAGCTCATGACGATCCTGCAGCAGGTGCCAAACGTGGACGCGCGAGCCGGTCAGAACGCCGGCCTGATCTCCGGGTATACCGTCGCCGCCAAGACCGGGACCGCCCAGGTCGCGGGCCCTGGCCGGAGCAACTGCCTCTGCCAGTATGGTGCCAGCTACATTGGCATTGCTCCGGCCGACAACCCGCAGCTCGTCGTCGCGGTGAACATCCAGGATCCGCAGGGCAATTACTACGGTGACCAGGTCGCGGGGCCGGCCTTCTACGACGTGATGAAGTTCGCTCTGCAAACTATGAAGATCGCCCCTGACTATGCCAGGACACCGCATATCAGACTCACCGCACCGTGAGGGGAGGTACCCTCGGCCCGTGCCAGAGGCCCTCCGACCGCAGCACGTCGCACCCCGGCCCCTGGCCGGGCTCGCGGCGCTGCTCGGGCTGCGCGCGGCGGACCCGCGGCGCGCAGGATCGGGGCCGAGTGTAACCGGCGTCACCCACGACTCCCGGTCGGTCCGGCCCGGCGACCTGTACGCAGCACTGCCCGGCGGTACGGTGCACGGCGCCCGGTTCTGCGCCGACGCCGCGACGGCAGGCGCGGTAGCCGTGCTGACCGACCCCGCAGGGCGGGAGGCGGCGATCGCGACCGGGCTGCCGGTCTTCGTGGTCGCCGATCCGCGGGCGCGGCTGGGAGAGGTGGCCGCCTGGATCTACGGGGAGCCATCCAGCAAGCTGCTGCTGATCGGCGTCACTGGCACGGCCGGAAAGAGCACGACGACCTATCTGATCGAGTCTGGGCTGCGGACGGCCGGCTATCTGACCGGGCTCATCGGCGGGGTGGAAACTCGCATCCGCGACGTGACGCTCGAGAGCTCGCTGACTACACCGGAGGCGACGGACCTGCAGGCGGTGCTGGCGGCCATGGTGCATCGCCGAGTGGGTGCGGCAGCCATGGAGGTATCCAGCCACGCGCTGGCCCAGGGCCGGGTCGCTGGCACGCACTACGACGTCGCCGTCTTTACCAACCTGTCTCAGGACCACCTCGACTTTCACGCCAGCATGGACGACTACTTCGCGGCCAAGGCGCAGCTCTTCACGCCCGAGTACGCGCGCGCTGGCGTGGTGAACGCCGACGATCCGCGAGGTCGTGAGCTAGTCGCCACGGCGGGCATTCCGGTGACGACGTTTTCTGCTCGGGGTCGCGATACCGCTGACTGGATCGCTACTGACGTGCGGCCGGGTGCCGACGGATCGGCGTTCCGGGTGATCGGCCCCGGCGGCGTGGCGGCGGACGCGACCATCGCGCTGCCCGGCGACTTCAACGTCGCCAACGCCCTGGCCGCTATCGTGGCGCTGGTCGAGGCCGGGGTTGGCCTGGCCGACGCAGTGGCCGGCGTGGCCGCTTGCCCTGGCCCGCCCGGCCGGCTCGAGCGGGTCGAGGCCGGACAGGACTTCTCTGTCCTGGTCGACTACGCGCACAAGCCCGGCGCAGTCGAGGCTCTGCTGTCGGCCATGCGCGCGGTGACGCAGGGACGGCTGATGATCGTCGTCGGCTGCGGCGGGGATCGGGACCGTGGCAAGCGCAGCCTGATGGGCGCGGCGGCCGCCCGGCTCGCCGATGTCGCGATCCTGACCAGCGATAATCCACGATCGGAAGATCCCCTCGCGATCCTGACCGAGATGCTTTCAGGCGCCGCCGGGGTACCGCAGCGCGAGCGCGGCCACGTCGTCGTCCAGCCGGATAGGGCCGCAGCCATCGCGGCGGCCATCGACGACGCCGACAAGGGAGACGTTGTCGTCATTGCCGGCAAGGGCCACGAGCACGGTCAGTACGTGGGCGGCTCGGTCATCCCGTTCGACGACCGGGAGGTCGCCGCCGCGGCGCTGCGCGAGCGCCTGGCGGCAGACAATGGGGCCCACCCGGCACCGGAGGGCCAAGACCGTCCGGGCGACGAGATGCTGGCGGACGCGTGATCCCGCTATCGCTATCGGAAGTGGCGCAGGTCACCGGGGCGCAACCGGACGACGTTCCTGATCCCGGCGCGCTCGTGACCGGGCCGGTGGTGATCGACTCGCGAGAGGCCGGGCCGGGCAGCCTGTTTGCGGCGCTGCCTGGCACCCGCACCGACGGGCACGAGTTCGCCGCGGCGGCTGTTGCGGCCGGGGCCGTGGCGGTCCTTGCCTCCCGGCCAGTTGGCTGCCCCGCTCTGGTCGTGCCCGACGTGCAGGCGGCCCTCGGCCAGCTCGCCCGGGCGGTTGTCGACCGGGCGAGCGACCTGACGGTCATCGGGATCACGGGATCGGCTGGCAAGACCACGACCAAGGACCTGACCGCGCAGCTGGTCGAGACCCTCGGCCCTACCGTCGCGCCGCGCGATTCCTTCAACAACGAGATCGGCCACCCGCTGACCGTGCTCCGGATCACCGGCCAGACCCGGTTCCTGGTGTCGGAGCTGGCTGCCCGCGGCCCCGGACATATCACCGAGCTCTGCCATATCGCGCCGCCTAGGCTCGGCGCGGTACTCGGCGTCGGTCATGCGCACGCTGGTGAGTTCGGCGGTCTGGACGCGATCGCGCAGGCGAAGGGGGAGCTCGTCGCTGCGCTGCCGGCCGACGGCGTTGCGGTGCTGAACGCCGACGATCACCGGGTTGCGGCGATGGCGGCCAGGACCCGCGCGCGTGTCGTGACGTTCGGCCGCAGCCAGGGCGCGGAAGTCCGGGCTGAGAGCGTCCGCATGGATGAGGCGGGCCGAGCGGGTTTCTTGCTCGTGACCCCAGCCGGGTCCGCGCCGGTTCAGTTGCGGCTGCACGGCGAGCATCACGTCACGAACGCGTTGGCGGCAGCCGCGCTGGCGGGGCAGCTCGGCATGCCGGTCGCCGCCACGGCGGCCGGGCTGTCGGCGGCCGCAGCCCGGAGCCGCTGGCGGATGGAGGTAACTCGGCTCGCCGACGGGGTCACGGTCGTGAACGATGCCTATAACGCCAATCCGGACTCGGTCCGCGCGGCGATCGCTGCGCTGACGAGCATGTCCCGCGGTCGACGCGCGTTCGCGGTGCTCGGGCACATGACCGAGCTCGGTGACGACGCCGACCGGCTGCACGCGGAAATCGGGGCGGATGCCGCTGCTGCGGGACTGGCCGGCCTGATCGTGGTCGGGGACGAGGCCGCGCCGATCCTCGCCGGTGCGCGGACTGTGTCCGGCTGGCGGGGCGACCTGGAGCATGTGCCGGATGCGGCCGCCGCGGTCGGGGCGCTGAAGGGCCGGCTCCACGACGGCGACGTCGTCTTGGTCAAGGCCTCGCACTCGATCCACCTGGAGCGGGTAGCGCTCGCGCTCACCGGCGAGCAGCCGCTTGACGGCGACCAGGAGCCGCGCCCGTGAAGACCATCCTCGTCACGGGGGCTGTGTCGCTCCTGCTCTCCCTGTTCGGCACGCCCCTGCTGATCGGGCTGCTGCGCCGGCAAGGTTACGGCCAGCCGATCCGGGTCGAGGGACCGAAGTCGCACGAGACCAAGCGCGGCACGCCGATCATGGGCGGCGCCGCCATGGTGCTAGCCGCGGTCATTGGCTACCTGGTCGGTCACGTCACCACCCACGACCCGATGAGCGCGTCCGGTCTGCTCGTGCTGTTTCTCATGGTCGGCCTCGGCCTTGTCGGATTCATCGACGACTTCATCAAGATCTATCGCCAGACGAACCTCGGCCTGCGCAGCGGCGCGAAGCTGGCCGGCCAGCTCGTGGTCGGCGCCGTGTTCGCCCTCGAGGTGCTGCAGCATCCCGACGGCTACGATCTCACCCCGGCGGACGCGCACCTGTCCTTCCTCCGGGACTTTGGCCCGGCCCTCGGCACGCTGCCCTTCGTGATCTGGGTGGTGATCATAATCTCGGGCACGTCGAACGCGGTGAACCTCACCGACGGCCTGGATGGCCTGGCCACCGGCGCAACCGTGCTGGTGCTCTCGGCCTACGTGATCATCGGTATCTGGCAGGAGCGCAACGACTGCACGACGTTCTTGTCCCGGCAGTGCTACCAGATCAGGGATCCGCTCGATGTCGCTGTGGTCGCCGCGGCGGTGCTGGGCGCGTGCTTCGGCTTCATCTGGTGGAACGCGCCGCCCGCGAAGATCTTCATGGGCGACACGGGCTCTCTCGCCCTGGGCGGCGTGCTGGCGGGCTTGGCCATCGTCTCCAAGACTCAGCTGCTGCTCATCATTCTCGGCGGGCTGTTCGTGATCATTACGATGTCCGACGTGATCCAGGTGGGCGTCTTCAAGGTGACCAAGCTCAGGACCGGGCGAGGGATACGGGTCTTCAGGATGGCACCGCTGCAGCATCATTTCGAGATGCTCGGCTGGGCCGAGACGACGGTCGTTATCAGGTTCTGGCTCATCTGCGGACTGTGCATCGCTATGGGACTCGGCATCTTCTACGCCGAGTGGCTGACCATCTGAGCCGATGACTCCTGAGCCGAGAAGCAGCGCCCGCTACACCGGCGGGCTGGCCGACTTCGATGGCCAGCGGGTCGTCGTCGTCGGCCTCGGCATCACCGGGCAGTCGGTGATATCCCTGCTAACCGGCCGGGGCGCGAGCGTCACCGCGGTCGACTCGCGCGACGACGCCGAACGGCAGGATCTTGCCGGGCGGCTGGCCGACGACGGAGTGCAGGTCCTCCTCGGCCCGGCCGAAGTCGGGCCAGAGGCGAGCGTGGCCCCAGGCACCGATCTCGTTGTGACCTCTCCGGGGCTGCGACCCGATACGCCGCTGCTGGCGCGCGCCGTGGCGGCGGGCGTCGAGGTGATCGGCGACGTCGAGCTGGCCTGGCGGCTGCGGCCGGAGCTGCCCGGCGGCGGCCGCCAGCGGTGGCTCGCGGTTACCGGCACCAACGGCAAGACCACGACGGTGCGGATGCTGGCCGCCATGCTCGCGGCGGCCGGGCACCGCAGCGTCGCCGCCGGTAACGTCGGCGTCCCCGTCCTCGACGTGGTCACCGATCCGCAGCCCTTCCCGGTCGTCGCGGTCGAGCTGTCCAGCTTCCAGCTGTACTGGAGCACGACCATCACCCCGCTGGCTGCCGTCGTGCTGAACGTGGCCGCACATCACCTCGACTGGCACGACAACGTCCGTGCCTACGTGGCGGCCAAGGCCAGGATCTTCGCACCAGGCACGATCGCGATCTGTAACGCCGACGACCCGCAGACGGTCGCGATGGCCGACGCCGCGGTGTCGGCCGCCGGAAACCGGAAGGTCGCGTTCCGGCTCGGGCCGCCAGGGGCAGGGGAGCTGGGCGTCGCCGATGGCTGGCTCACCGACCGCGCCTTCAGCCCCGAGCCGGGCGGAACCCGCATGGTGCAGGCGGCGGGCATCCGCCCGGCGGCGCCGCACAACGTCGCCGATGCGCTCGCGGCTGTGGCGCTGGCCCGCGCGTACGGGGACGGGCCCGCCTCGATCGCCGCCGGGCTGGCGGCGTTTGTGCCGGAGCCGCACCGGATCAGCCTGGTGGCCGAGCTCGCTGGCGTGGCGTTCATCGACGATTCCAAGGCGAGCAATCCGGCGGCCGCGGCCGCATCGCTCGCGTCGTTCCCCTCCATCGTGTGGATCGCTGGCGGGCTTTTCCGGGGCAGCGATGCGGACCTGGACGCCATCGTGACCGCGGCGGCGCCGCGACTGCGCGCCGCCGTGCTGCTCGGCACCGACGCGGCCAGGTTCGCCGGCGCGCTGGCGCGACACGCGCCAGATGTCCCGGTAACACAGCTGGCCGGCACCGACACTGGTGTCATGGATCAGGTAGTGGCCCTGGCGGCCGCGGCCGCGCAGCCCGGCGACACGGTGCTGCTGGCGCCGGCCGCGCAGTCGTGGGACATGTTCCGTGATTACGGCGCGCGCGGGGAGGCGTTCGCCGCGGCCGTGCGACGGCTGGCGGAGCCCCGGTGAGGGCTGACCCTGGTCTGCCGAGTACTGACCGGCCGCCAAGCCTCCGGCTGCCGGGTCCGGCGGAGGCGCGTGCCGCCGCATTTGACTGGGCGCAGCGCCTGCGGGAGGCCGCAGCGCGGCTGAGGGCGCTCCTCGACCGCCCGCTAGCCTCGTACTACCTGATCCTCGGCTGCACACTGCTGCTGCTGATCGTCGGCCTGATGATGGTGCTGTCCGTCGGCACCGCGTACGACCTGGACCAGGGGTACCCGGCGTACTCGATGTTCATCAAGCAGCTGCTCGGCGCGCTCGCCGGTCTGGTGCTGATGTGGCTGGCCGCCAAGTCCCCGCCACGGTTGTTCCGCGCGTGCGCTTACCCGCTGATGCTGGCCGCGCTCGCCGGGGTGGCGCTGGTGCTGCTGTTCGGCGTGGAGGTCGACGGCGCCAAGCGGTGGCTGGTCGTGGCCGGCTTTCAGGTACAGCCCTCCGAGCTGGCCAAGCTCGCACTCGTTGTGTGGGGTGCCGACCTGCTCGCCAGGAAGGAGCGGCTCGGCCAGCTGACCGACTGGCGCCACCTGCTGATCCCGCTGCTGCCCGGCACCGCCCTGCTGAGTCTGCTCGTCATGCTGGGCAAGGACCTCGGCACCACGTTCCTGCTCCTGGCGGTTTTCCTGGCGCTCCTCTGGATCATCGGGACGCCTGGCAGGCTGCTCCTCGGCATGGCTGGCCTGATGGCGTTCGTGCTGCTCATCGTCGTCGCCGCGCACCCCTACGAGCTGGCCAGGATCACCGGCTTCTTCTCGTCACACTCGCCCAGCTGCGTCAGCTGCTACCAACTCACTCAGGGCAAGGACGCACTCGGATCAGGCGGCCTGTTCGGAGTGGGCAGCGGTGCGAGCCGGGCGAAGTGGGGCTGGGTCCCCAACAGCCCGACTGATTTCATCTTCGCGATCCTCGGCGAGGAACTCGGCCTGCTCGGCACGATCTGTGTGGTCGTGCTGTACGGCGGGATCGCCTTCGCCGGACTGCGCATCGCCCGCCGGGCCACGGATACGTTCTCGCGGCTGGCCGCGGGCGCCATCACGGTGTGGCTGGTCGGCCAGGCCATGGTCAACATGGGTGCCGTGCTCGGCCTGCTGCCCATCAGCGGGGTGCCGTTGCCGCTCATCTCCGCCGGCGTGTCCTCGCTGCTGGCGAGCCTCGCGGCGCTCGGGATGCTGATGGCCTTTGCCCGGACCGAGCCCGGCGCCGCCCGTGCGCTCGCCGCGACCGGTCCCGCCACGCCGCGGCGGTTCCTGCGTCGCAGCGGGCTCGGCCACGGGGCTGGCCGGCGATGACCGGACCCGGCTGATGCTGGAGCTCGGTCCGCGGGCGCTTCCACCACAAGCAGAAGTAGGGTTGGCCCGGTCAGTACAGGTCAGTACAGGTCGGGACCGGGAAGGAGAGTGCGCCGATGGCGGTCAGCGTCGTCATCGCGGGTGGCGGTACGGGCGGCCACATCGAGCCCGCGCTGGCACTCGCGGACGCGCTGCGCCTCGCCGAGCCCGATACCGTGATCACCTGCCTCGGTACCGAGCGCGGGCTCGAGACCAGGCTGGTGCCGATGCGCGGTTATGACCTGGCGCTGATCCCGCCGGTGCCGTTGCCGCGCCCACTGCTGACACCGGAGCTCTTCTCGGTGCCTGGACGGCTGCGTGATGCTGTCCGCGCGACCGCGGAGATCCTGACCCAGGTGCGGGCGGACGTGCTGGTGGGTCTCGGCGGATACGTGGCCACGCCGGGTTACCTGGCCGCCTGGCGCGCCGGGCTGCCGATGGTCGTGCACGAGGCCAACGCGCGGCCAGGCCTGGCTAACCGCATCGGCTCGCTGCTGACCCGGCACGTCTGCACCGGTCAGCATGGCACCAGGCTGCTGCACGGCCGGTACGTCGGTACCCCGATCCGGCGGCAGATCGCCGGCCTGGACCGGCTGGCGCTCGCCGACACGGCCCGCGCGCACTTCGGCCTCGCGCTGGACCTGCCGGTGCTGCTGGTCACGGGCGGGTCGCAGGGCGCAGCCTCGCTGAATGCGGCGGCGCTTGGCGCGGCTGCCGCGCTTCGCGCCGAGGGAGTGCAGGTCCTGCACGTCGCGGGGCCGAAGAACTCCGACGTGGCGGTGCCTCCCGGCCCGGTGCCGTACATCGTGCTGCCCTACCTGGACCGGATGGACCTCGGCTACGCGGCGGCCGACTTCGCGCTGTGCAGGGCGGGCGCGATGACCTGCGCGGAGCTGACGGCCGTCGGCCTGCCCGCCGCGTACGTGCCCCTGCCGCACGGCAACGGGGAGCAGCGGCTGAACGCCGAGCCGATCGAGGAGGCCGGCGGCGGCCTGATCATCGATGACGCCGACCTCTCGCCAGAATGGCTCGCCGAGACCCTGCTGCCGATCCTGCTCGACGGCGAACTGGTAGCTGCCATGGGACAGGCAGCGGCAGCGAGCGGTAACCGAGATGCCGACCGCGACCTAGCCGCGCTGGTGCTGAGCGTCGGCCGCGGACCGCGGCCGGCTAGGCAGGCGCGTCGCGCCAGCCAGGTTTCGAGGGCGGGGCGTGGGCCCCGGTCCGGGGCGGCGCCCGGCCGCGCGCCCCGGAGGTAGCGCCATGGGCCTGGTCACGCCGATCGATCCGGTACCCGTCGGTCAGCTCGGCACGGTTCATTTCACCGGCATCGGCGGCGCGGGCATGTCTGGCATCGCGAGGATCATGCTCGCCCGCGGGATCACGGTGTCGGGTACCGACTCGGCCGCGTCCGGCCTGCTGGACGAGCTGGCCGCGGCCGGGGCGAGGGTGCACGTCGGGCACGCGGCGGAGCACCTGGGCGACGCCGACACGCTGGTCGTGTCGACCGCCATCCGGCCCGACAACCCTGAGCTCGCCGAAGCGCAGCTGCGCGGCCTGCGGGTCATGCACCGGGCGGCGGCGCTGGCGAGCCTCATGCTCGGGTATCAGGGCATCGCGGTCGCGGGCACGCACGGCAAGACGACCACGACATCAATGATCACGACCGTGCTCGTGCACTGCGGCGCGCAGCCGTCCTACGTCATCGGCGGAATTCTCGCGCAGACCGGTCTCGGCGCGGCCCAGGGCGAGGGTCGGTTCTTCGTGGCCGAGGCCGACGAGAGCGACGGCTCGTTCCTGATGCTGGCACCCGACGCCGCCGTGGTGACGTCGGTGGAAGCCGACCACCTCGACAACTACGGCACGCTGGCGGCGGTGCGGAAGGCCTTTACCGCGTTCGCCGGCCGGATCTCTGCCGGCGGATTGCTGCTGGCGTGCGCCGACGACCCCGGCGCGCTGGCGCTTCTGGACGCGACCGGGCCCGACATCACCGCGCTCACCTACGGCACCGCCGGCGGCGCGTCCTACCGGCTTGGCGACATCCGCCCGCTGGGCATGCGGACCGCCCTCACTGTCACGGGCGGGCCGGGGACGGTGCTGGCGGAGGCGGGGCCGGTACAGCTGGAGATCGCGGTTCCTGGCCGGCATAACGCGCTGAATGCCGCGGCCGCGTTCGGGCTGACGGTGGAGCTCGGCGTGTCGGTCGCGGATGCGGTCGCCGGCCTCGCGGCCTACCGCGGCGCCCGCCGGCGCCTTGAGCTCAAGGGCGAGGCCGACGGCGTGCAGGTGATCGACAGCTACGCGCACCACCCGACCGAGCTGGCTGCGGACCTGGCCGCGGCCCGTGACATCGCCGGCATTGCCGACGGGGGAGGGGGCCGGGTCATCGCCGTGTTCCAGCCGCACCTGTTCAGCCGGACCAGGATCTTCGCCGCCGAGTTCGGTGCCGTTCTCGGCCAGGCCGACGAGGCGATCGTGCTCGACGTGTACGCCGCGCGCGAGGATCCCGAGCCAGGCGTCACCGGGCGGCTCGTGGCCGACGCGGTGCCCGGCGGAGCGCTGTTCCTGCCCGACAAGGCGAGCGTGCCGGCCGTCCTCGCCGGCCTGGCCAAGCCCGGCGACCTCGTGCTCACCATGGGCGCCGGTGACGTCACGACGCTGGGGCCGCAGATTGTCGCGGCCCTGCGCGACCGGGCCGGCGACCGGTGAGGGTGGCGCGCGACCAGACCGTCGCGTCCACAGCCGCCCGGGAGGGTAACGGGGACGTGCGCGCGGATCGGGGCGCCAGGCCTCGCCGCCGCAGCGGGGGCCGGCGGACGTTTGCCATCGCGCTCGCGCTCACCATCCTGGCCGTCGCCGCCTGGGCCCTGCTGGGCTCGAGCCTGCTCGTCGTGCGCCACATACGGATAACCGGCGGTGGCGCGCTGGTGCCAGCCGCGACAGTGCGCAGCGCGGCCATGATTCCGCTGGGCACACCACTGGCCCGCGTCGACGGCGGCGCGGCGGCGCGCCGGGTCGAGCGTCTCGCTCCGGTGCTGTCGGCCCGGGTGAGCCGGTCGTTCCCCGACACCGTGGTGATCGCCGTGCGACTGCGGACGCCCACCCTCGCGGTCGCGGTCGCGTCCGGCTATGCCCTGGTCGACTCCGCGGGCGTGACTGTCGAGGTGGTCAGCCGCGCGCCGGGCGGCCTGCCGCTGCTGACCGAGCCGCCGCCGGCGCTGCGCGGCAGCCCGGACGTTCGCGCCGCGGCGGCAGTCGTTCTGAGCCTGCCGGCTCAGCTGCGCAACCGGGTCAGGTCGGTGTCCGCCAGCGCGTCTAGCGTGACGCTGCTGCTCGTCGGCGGAATCACCGTCAGGTGGGGCGGGCCAGCTCAGGCTGCGCAAAAGGCGGCCGAGCTTAACGTGCTGCTGCGCACGCGCGCGCACTACTACGACGTCAGCGACCCGGCTACGGCAGTCACGCAGAGGTGACCTGCCGATTGAGGAGGCCGCGGTGCGACTTTCCACCGACTTCGAACAGACATATCTGGTTATAGCGCTCGCGCGAGTGCGCGAAACCGGTGGAGAGTCCCTGCGGGCGACGGGTACCACCGGCGAGGAGTCGCTTTTCTGCGGGTCCTCCGGAGGTGTCCCCCCGGAGCCCGCGACACGCCGGACGGCGATGATGACCAGTGGTTGACCTGGGGATGATGGCAACCCTACTGTCCTAGCAGTCGGCAGCTTGACATAACTCTAAATCTCAAGTTGAGGGTGAGAGTTTGACTTGGTGGGGGTCGGCTAGCTCCGGGGGCTGTGCTAGCTGGGCTGGGCGTGCGGGCGAACGCGACCGATGCGTACCGGGCGGCCGCGCGGGCAGCATGGCCGGGGGCCGGGGCGACCCCGTTCCGGGAGAACGGGCCTGGCGGTAGGGTCCGCGGAAGGGTCCGGGCGCACCCGGATGTGACGAGCGGAAAGGTTTGCTCCTCGTGGCAGCACCGCAGAACTATCTGGCGGTCATCAAGGTCGTCGGAATCGGCGGGGGCGGCGTCAACGCCGTCAACCGCATGATCGAAGAAGGACTCCGGGGGGTCGAGTTCATCGCGATCAACACCGACGCGCAGGCGCTGCTGATGAGCGACGCCGACGTCAAGCTTGACGTCGGGCGCGAGCTGACCAGAGGCCTTGGCGCCGGTGCCAACCCGGACGTCGGCGCGAAAGCCGCGCAGGACCACCGTGAGGAGATCGAGGAAGTCCTCAAGGGCGCGGACATGGTCTTCGTGACCGCAGGCGAGGGCGGCGGGACTGGAACCGGCGGGGCGCCGATCGTGGCCGAGGTGGCTCGATCTCTGGGCGCCCTGACGATCGGCGTTGTGACCAGGCCGTTTGGCTTCGAGGGGAAGCGGCGAGCGGCCCAGGCCGATACCGGCATCGAGCGGCTGCGCAGCGAGGTGGACACCCTCATCGTGATCCCGAACGACCGGCTGCTGTCCATCTCCGACCGCCACGTGAGCGTGCTGGACGCCTTTAAGGCCGCCGACCAGGTGCTGCTGTCTGGCACCCAGGGCATCACCGACCTGATCACGACTCCAGGGCTGATCAACCTGGACTTCGCGGACGTGAAATCCGTCATGTCCGGGGCGGGCTCGGCCCTCATGGGCATCGGCACCGCGCGGGGCGACGACCGAGCTGTCGCAGCGGCCGAGATGGCTATTTCGAGCCCGCTGCTCGAGGCGAGCATCGACGGCGCGCATGGGGTGCTGCTGTCTATCCAGGGTGGCTCGGATCTCGGTCTGTTCGAGATCAACGAGGCAGCCCAGCTCGTCGCCAACTCTGCGGCCCCCGATGCCAACATCATCTTCGGGGCCGTGATCGACGACGCGCTCGGTGACGAGGTCCGGGTCACGGTCATCGCGGCTGGCTTCGACGAACCGCAATCGAGCCGGGTGCGGCCGCGCACCGCCGTATACGGCGCCACCCGGCCGTCTGCCAGCCCGGCCACTGCGGCGGGCCAGGGTT
>Ga0126371_10002933_pt1 | contig 14859 bp, 9 predicted proteins | sample PanSoiMetaPlot_4_FD_110145 | JGI IMG/M metagenome (GOLD analysis project Ga0126371, IMG submission 110145) | Tropical forest soil microbial communities from Panama - MetaG Plot_4 | ecosystem: Environmental > Terrestrial > Soil > Tropical forest > Bulk soil | place: Panama | collected 2016-02-17 | reverse complement strand
GTCGAGGTAATTGATCCCGTTGGACGCCGACCGCTCTCACTGAGTGAAGCGCGGAATGTGCAGACCTTTCGCCTGCAGCACGCCGGCTTCTATCAAATTCGATTTGCAAACGGACAGGATGCGCTGATTGGAGTCAACCCAGATCGCCGCGAATCAGATCTTCAGCCGATTGCACAGGATGTACAACAACTCTGGAGCGGAAACAATAGTAGCGGTGCGTCTGAACAGCGAACCGCAGTTGATAACGTCAAATATCGCGTCGTTCATCTGTGGTGGTACGTTATGCTGCTTGCATTGGTAGTTGCACTGGCGGAGACGGCGCTCGCTAGTCGCTACTTGGGAACGCAGCGGGAGGAAGCATGAGCAAGCAGGACGAGCTCAATTCCTATATCGCGCGGCTGCGGTGTAGATTGCAGCTGGGAACGTGGCTGCGCGGGACGGCGGTCTTTGTTGGCACGGCACTCATCGTTACTGTTGCGCTGGTGTTGTTGCTCAACCATTTTGCTTTTCCAGCACATGGAGTTACAGGCGCTCGTCTGGCGCTGCTCGCAGCTCTCGCTGCAGCCGCGACGTTTGGCATTGCGCTTCCGCTTGTTCGTCTGACGCGCGCGCGCGCAGTGCACGAAGCGGAAAGCGTGCATCCTAAATTTGAAGAACGGCTCACGACCTTTCAGGAGCGCGAAAACAACAGCGGTGATCCGTTTCTCGAATTGCTGGCAGCTGACACGCTGGCGCACGCGCAACATGTGGCGCCATCCTCGCTGATTCCCGACAACCGGCTCTTCGCGCTGGGAGGCGCCGGGCTGGCATGTCTCGCCGTACTGATATGGACCATCGCCGCTGGCCCCGGTTATCTGGGTTATGGCGCTTCGCTGCTATGGACCGGGCCAAAGAAGAATGCGATTCCCTACTACTCAATTGTGGTGACTCCTGGCGATGCACTGGTGCGGAGAAACAGCGACCAGCTTATTACGGCGCATGTCATCGGCATGCGGCCAGAGAAGCTACAGATATTTGCGCACTATCAGAGTGCAAGCATGTGGGAGCCCGCGACCATGCAAGCGCAACCAGATGCGGGCGGTGCGGCAGCATATCAGTTCGTTTTTGCCGGACTTCCTGAGAACGTTGAATATTACGTCGCGGCAGGGCCACTGGTTTCGCCGCACTATCGCGTACGCGTTGTGGACCTTCCTGCAGTGAAGGGGATTCGAGTTACGTATCAATATCCGAAGTGGACCGGGATGAAACCAGTGACCGAAGAACACTCGGGCGACCTGCGTGCCATCGAGGGAACGGAGGCATCCATTGAAATCGAGACAGATCATCCTTTGAAGAATGGTCAGTTAACGCTCGATGATGGCCATGTAATTTATCTGAAGAATGGCAGCGGAACCAATTACCAGGGCACGATCCACATGGAGAAAGATGGTGCCTATCATATAGCCGCCATTGAGGGCGGCCAACCTGTCAGACTCTCGGAGGACTACTTTATCGCCACCGAGAAAGCAATGCCTCCCGAGGTAGCCATTAACCGCCCAGGCGGCGATTACCGCGCCAGCCCTATCGAGGAAGTTACCGTCGGTGTTAAGGCCGCAGACCAGTTCGGACTGAACGATGTTCGGCTACATTACTCCGTAAACGGAGGACCGGACCGCGACGTGAATCTGCTCAAATCTCCCGGCGAGAAGAGTGCCGATAACTCTTACATACTTCGTCTTGAAGATTTCAAGCTGGCGCCAGGCGATCTTGTGAGCCTCTATGCAACCGCAAAGGATGGGCATGGCGAGTCACGAACGGATATCACCTTCATACAGGCAGACCCATTTGAGCGCGAATTTTCTCAGTCGCAGCAGAACGGTGGCGGCAGTGGCGGCGCTGGCGGGCAGAACAATCAAACAGACATATCGAAGCGCGAGAAAGAACTGATAGGCGCGACCTGGAAGCAGCAGAATGACAGGTCTGGGACGCCAAAAGATGCTGCAGCCGCAGGCCAGTTCCTCTCTGGTGCGCAGCAAAAGCTGCGCGACCAGGTGATGGCGCTCTCCGCCCGTATGGAAAGCCGCGATCTCTCTGAAGCGAATGAAGAGTTCAATGGGTTCGAAAAGGACATGCAGATCGCGGCAGCCGCGATGGCTCCTTCGGCAGATAAATTGAAGGCGATGCAGTGGAAGGACGCAATTCCACTGGAGCAGAAGGCATTGCAGGCTCTTCTGCATGCCGAAGCAACCTTCAGACAGATTCAAGTTGCCTTCGGCCAGCAGGGAGGCGGCAGTGGAAGTGCAGGGCGCGATCTGGCCAGCCTGTTCGACCTTGAACTAGACACGGAAAAAAACCAGTACGAGACGGCGCAGAGTACATCCCCCGCGGAGCAGCACGAGAAAGACGTGGAAGATGCGCTTGCGAAACTCGATACTCTGGCGAAGCGCCAGGAAGATTTGGCAAACCAGCAGCCTAACCCGCAGCAGAGCTTTCAGGAGCGCTGGCAGCAGGAAATGTTGCGACGCGAAGCCGAACAGCTTCAACGGCAGATAGAACAACTCGCTCAGAAGAACCAGGGCCAGCAGCAGAACGGACACCAAAGCTCCGATACAGCTTCTTCGCAATCTGGTTCTCAGCAGGGTACATCGTCGCAGAGCGGATCTCAGATGTCCCGACAACAAGCAGGCGGCCAATCTAATGCTCAGAGTTCACAGCAGCGCATCGAGCAGGCATTGAATCGTCTGCGCGAGGCGAATGAAGCAATGAAGCGCAGCGGCAGTCCGCAGCAGAGTGCGGATTCAGCGCACCAGGCCGCCGATCAGTTGCGCGAGGCGGCAAATCTGCTGGGAAGCACACAGCAGCAGCTTGCTTCCGGCAAGTTAAGTTCGCTCTCGCATGAAGCCGACCGGCTGACCCAGGAAGAACGCACGCAGGCAGAACGCATCAATAAACTCGCGAGTTCGCAAAATGACTCTGATGCAACCGATGACGCTACGAGCAACCAGATAGATCGGGATCGCATGATGGAGAAGCTTCGCCAGCGTAGTGAACTTGCCGGTGATCGACAACAGCTCTCCAACGATTTATCGAAGCTACAGAAGAACCTTCGTAACACGGCGCGAGAGATGGCTCCAACCCAGCCCGGTGTCTCACAAAAGCTTCGTGATGCGCTCAGCGAAATGGACCAGTCAGATCTGGATAACCATGTGCAGAGAACAGCGGACTGGCTGCGCGGCGGGATCAATCCCAACTCGAATGGAACTGAGAAAGAGATTGCTCAGGGACTCCAAAAGCTGAGCCAACAGCTTCACCAGGCGCAACAAGCAATGGGGCAGGCAAAGCCAAACCAGCCTGGCGGCGACGAGCAGAGAGATGAGACAGCCATGTTGAATCAGATCGAACGCCTGCGCAACCAGCTTGAAGCGATGACAGACTCAGCTCTCGGCAACGATCAACCGCAGGGCAAGAATGGTCAAAGTGGCGGCCTTCAACCCAAAGGACAGTTAGGTAAGGATGCCGGCAAACAATCGGACCAAAGGCAACAGGATGGCCTGCAAAGAGACGGCAACCGCGGCCAGCAAACAGGAAATTCTCAGAGCATGCAAAGTGGCGACATACGCCGCGCAGAAGGTGGCGCAGACAGCGCTGTTCTTGGCAATATCAACACCGGCAACAACCGCTACGGTCAGGCATCGAAGCGACCAGTTCCGCCGGATGCCTCCGGCAATCCAGCTGACAACGAGCGTTTCTATCAACAAGGTATGCGCGAGCTGAACCAGCTTCGTCAGATGGTGCAAAGCGACCCGCAGGCTGCGAACGAGGTACGAGAGCTGGCGAGGCAGATGCAGTTGCTTGATCCCAGACGCTTCCCCGGAAATCCGGCCATCGTAGAGCAGATGCATCGCGAAGTTCTCAACTCCCTGGACCGCATCGAACTCCAGCTGCAGCGCGACGGCTCGACAGAAGCGCGCATCGGTAAACCTGCCTCTGTTCCTGAGGGATACCAGGACTCAGTCGCCGAATACTACAAGCGGTTGAGCAAAAATCCTTAGGAGAGTATTGGTCCGCTTATTCCGCTGGCTCCAAGGTCAGCTTCTGAACCCGCCAATTTAGTAATTCGGCAGCAAAGAGAACGTTCGTAGACGGGCAAGCAAGTTCGTGAATCCAGCCAAACTGGCCGGGACCATGGCCGCTGGCACCGAGCACTCCAAGCACCTTGCCATCCAGCGTAAGTTTATAGATACGGCCGGGATAGCCGTCCGACGCATAAAGCACTTGGTTCGGTCCTGGCGTAATGCAAATTGCCCACGGTGAGCCGTTTAACATTGTCTTGTTCAATGGTGCGGGTGCCTCCGTGCTGGCGGGTATTTCGGAGGGCATGTTCCCCATCCACGGGTGAATCTTGTGATCGTATGGCACATTGATATGTATCTCGCGCAGGAATTTGCCATCCCCATCGAAAACCTGGATACGTCCATTGCCGCGATCAGCCACATACACGTTCCCCGCATCATCGGTGGCAATACTGTGCGGCGTATTGAACTGGCCTGGGCCAGTCCCCGGCTCACCCCACGACTTAATCCAGTTTCCGTCTTTATCGATCTTGGCGATCCGTGAATTAATGTAACCGTCGCTGATATATGTATTGCCTGCCGCGTCCCAGGCCATGTCGGTAACCTGGCGAAACTCTCCATCAACCGGCGCAAGCGGCGGCTTAGGATGTCTGAGTGGACCAGTACCCTCGTCGGAAGCCTCCTGCTTGCGTCCGAAGACCATCAACACTCGCCCATCAGGACTGAACTTGATGACCATATCCGAACCCTTGTCGGCAATCCAAATGTTATCTTCCCTGTCCACCTTTACGGCATGCGCAAAGCTCCATGCATACAGATGATGGCCGATCTCGCGGATGTACTTCCCATCAGAGTCGAACTCGAGCAACTGCGCTGCCGCCGCACCATATGCAGGGCCAGTTGTGTTGCCCCGAGAGAAGACAAAAATATGTCCCTTCGAATTGACCGCCACGCCGGCAGCCTCTCCCAAATACAGGTCTGGCGGCAACTTGAAGAAATCCGTCTGGGCGTGGAACTTGATCTCAGGCACTGATTGTTGAGCAAGCTGCGGAATAGACTGACAAAATATCGCCGCGAACACGAGCCATTTCATTCATCCCCTCCTGGCCAAGACCTGTATTCCGACGAGTGTACGCTCTTCGCCTAATATCTCTCGTCGTCGGATTCGGCTGAAAAAGCATTATTTAGGGGGTCGATTAGTCCTTGACGTTCCAGAATAATAAGAGTGCTGTTCACTTTGGTCTGTCCGAATCAATAAATATTGGAAGCTGGGAGGTAGTCTCCCACGACCTCGCTCGCCGGAAGTTTTACTGTGAACTGATGTCTATAAATAATTCCGGCGGAGCAACCTAACTGGGCACAGCATTGCTCTCTAGTATCCAGGAGTTCAGGAGTGCTCCCAAACAATGTACCCCCGCCGGTTCCTGCCTGGCACGCTGCTGCTCGCAGCGACTGCTACCCTCTGTGCCCAAACTACACCCAGCTTCGAACTTAATCGCGATGCCTACCCTATTTATGGCAGCATGACCATCGTCCAGGGGGATTTCAATCGCGATGGCAAGCCCGACATCCTTATGGGTGGTGGTTCCAGCCCTGATGATCTGACACTTCAGCTCGGCAATGGGGACGGCACATTTCAAGCGCCGCTCACAGTGGGGTTGATCGCCAATGGGCCCGCCGATATGGTGGCAGGTGATCTGAATGGGGATGGCAAGCTGGATGTGGTCGCCATCACAATTGTGAACAATCCAAATCTGTATGTCTGGTATGGCAATGGCGATGGTACCTTTCAGCCACCACTGGAGTATTCCACGACTAACTCGCCGCTTTCGGTCACTGTGGGCAATTTCTTCGGGACCGGTCGTCTCGACATTGCGGTTGGGGAGAACAGCGGCGCCATCGAACTCTTCCAGAACCAGGGCGGCGGAAACTTTGCACCAGCAGGTAAATTGAGTCTCGCCACGACGAGCAGCGTAACACGCGTACGCGCAGGCGACGTCAATGACAACGGCAGTTCAGACATTGCCGCGCTGATTGGCACTGCGGCCTATGTGATGTGGAACGACGGACACGGCGATTTCCATCAGGCAGAACTGGGCCCTTATACCGCTCCCACAGACCTGAACGTCGGAGATCTGAACCAGGATGGGATGGCCGATATTATTATTTCCTACACCTGTAATCCGACACTGACGAACAATCCTGACAAAGGCCCGCAGTATAACCCCTGTGCGGGATACGACGTTTACTACGGCCAGGGGAATAACAGGATCTTTAAACGAACATTGGTGACCGATCCCGGCGTGATGTCAGGCAGCGAACCGTGGGCAATCGATGTAAACGGCGACGGCGTCGCTGACATTGGCGCGGAAAGCACACACGAGGGATATGGCGGTGCCGGTCTGTATGTGTGGCTGGGGCATCCCGACGGATCATTCGACCAGACTCCGCAGGTCTTCACTGCAACCTCGGGCGGCTTCGGCGGCATTGCGCCGGGGGATTGGAATCGTGACGGCATGATGGACTTCGCAATGACTCTGCCCGGCGATGGAATGACGCAGATCTTCATAAATGGCGGGAACCGATCGTCCTGTGCGACAAGCCGGATCAACCCGACGATAACGGTGTGCCAGCCGTGGACGGAATCTATTCGAACAGTCTGGTGCGGATCCAGGCGAATGCATACGACAAGACGACCGTGACGGCGATGCAGGAGTATGTGGATAACAAGCTCATCTATTCCAGGAACGTGAACAGCTTCAACACAACATTCGCGGAGCCGTTTGGGACGCACTTCTTTGTGACGAAAGCGTGGGATGCGAACGGGCGCAACTTCCGTTCGGAGCGGACAATTACGGTGTACAGCGGAACGCCGGGACCAGCGTGCTCGGCAGCGCCAAAATCGGCGAACATCTGCCTGCCGTCGGGAACGACGGTAACCTCGCCGGTGCAGATCCTGGCGAACGGCTATGCGCCATGGATTCCGACCTCCGCACAGTTGTACATCGACGGTAATCTCGTCGTGAACAACCAGGGCTGTGGCAGCGACGGAGCGTGCGGCGGCGGGACTTCCTACGTGGACACAACGCAAAAACTGGTGAAAGGAAGTCACGATCTGGTCTTCAAACTATGGGACGCCAACGGAGACGTCTATCAGGCACAGGAAACAATCAACGTGCAGTGAGCTCGGCATGAGGCCGAGTAAGGAATTCCCTAGCTTTAATTTCTTCGCGATTACTTTTAAGAGAAACACATGTCGAAGGCACCTCGTTTGGATATGAACGTTGAAACCTGCGCGGGATAACCCAATGCGAATCATCCTCGGCCTTCTGAAAGTCAGCCGAAGACAGGCAGCCTTACCTAGGTCCTGTGACTCTATATAGATAGGACCGCCACCTCTTATTCCTGCGGGCCGTCACGTACGCCTGAGTCTCCATCCGAGGTATTTGTTGTGAGCAGCATCATGCGAAGCGCGAGCGTCCGGTTCGCTCTCGCGTCCCTCTTTCATGCTATACAGACATGCTTGGGCGTAAGCGTCACACCATCGCACTTCTATTTTCCCGTGCCCAGCTTCAAGTCCTTTCACAACAAAAACTGGACCGCCTGCCGTCCTCTCACGGCCGTCGATCTCCGCCTTCAAGACCAGATCGACCACTTGCACACCGATATCCTTCCCTATGCCGACGAGTGGACTTTCTCCGAGACCGGGGACGACGACCAGCATTTCCACTTTAACAATGGATTCTTTGAGCGGATCGACGCAGAGATCGCTTATTCTTTCGTTCGCCACCATAGCCCGAAACGGGTTATCGAAATTGGCAGCGGCAACACTACGCTCGTGCTCGCTGCCGCGCTGGAAAGAAATGCTTCCACAGGCTATCCGAGTCAGCTCATCAGCGTCGAGCCGCATCCACCCTCATTCCTCAAAAATGGCCTCCCCGGCCTCAGCCAGCTCATAGAAGCCCCGGTGCAGCGCATCCCTATCGATCTCTTCCGCACTCTCGCGGCTGGCGACATCCTCTTTATTGATTCCAGCCACGTAGTCTCAATCGACAGCGATGTTCTCTACGAATGTCTCCGCATTCTGCTCGAGTTGGCTTCTGGCGTGCTCGTCCACTTTCACGATGTCTTCACTCCTCTTGACTATCCGAAAAAATTCGTCATGGAGAATCTCTGTTTCTGGGGCGAACAGTATCTGCTTGAGGCCTTCCTGTGTTTCAATTCTGCCTTTCGCGTGATCTGGTCCAGCAGTGCCATGCAGCAGTTTCACGCCGACGTGCTCCGTCGGGTCTTCCCTGCATGGGAAGGAAGCTTCACCCGGATGCCTGCCGCGCTGAAGATCTTTGCTCCCACGCTGGATGGCAAGAATGTTTGGCCATGCAGCTTCTGGATCACGAGAAGCTAGCCAAATTAGCGTGTAAGTTATCCGATGAGTAACCTCGCCCAGACTTTCCTGGGTAGCCGTCGCTAGTGATGTCACTCCGTCGGAAGACTGTGCGCCCGCGCTTCCTTTGAGGTCTTTTTGAACAACTCAAGCGCCTCGTTCATGCGCTCTTTGTCGCCGGTCGCGCGATAGGCGCGTGACAGTAAGTAGTAGGCGTCAGGATTGTCCTTCGCCATCGAGACATAGCGCGTCAGCATGGCAATCGTCGCGCTGTAATTGTTGTGTCCGAGATCTAGCTTTCCCATCTGTAGATAGGCATCAGCCGGCGGCCGGTCCATTGCAAGCGCTGCAGCCAGCATCTTTTCCGCCTCAGGGTCCTTGCCCATGACCATCAGAATCTTCCCCGCCTCAACATGCGCTGCGGCAGATCGCGGTTGCAACTGAATCTCCTGCTCAAATTCCTGCAGCGCTTCCGGCAGTTTTCCGTTTTCAGCCAGAAGCCTGCCCAGGTCGAGATGAATGCCCGGCAAATCAGGCTTCAGTTGCAGAACCGTCTTGTATTCCTTGATCGCATCTTCACGCTTCTGCGCCGCGGCGAATGAGTCCGCCATCACCTGGTGCGCGCGATACGAATCGGGATCTATCGCAACTACGCGCTCAAATGCGGTGCGCGATTGCTCTTCCGCATCATGCGCCTGCTGGTAAAGCTCGTCTTTGCTGGTTGCCGCGCCCGCAATGGGAGCAGCGGCAGGCACATCTGTTACAGTTCCGCCCAGCTCGGTGATCTGAGTACGCAGCTCAGCAATGTCCGGTCTGCGTTTCAATGCTTCCTGATAGGCGTTCAGCGCTCTCGGCTTGTTTTCCTGCAACTCAAACTGCTCACCCGCTAGCTGCCATACTCGCCCGCTGTCCGGAGCTATAGCCAGCAGTTTGCTCGTCGCAGACTTACCTATCTGGAGATACGCCTCACCCAGCGCATACCATGCGTCGATGTTTTTCGGGTCGAGATTGCACGCGTCCTGAAACTGTTTCACCGCGTCCTGATAACGTGATTGGTCAAGGTAGGCATAACCAAGCCATGTGTGAGCAATCACATCGGAAGGACTGAGTTGAACGGCCTTCTCCAGTTGCGGGATAGCCGCATCCGGATTGGAAAGACGTTGCCAAGCCAGCCCGGAGAAAAGATGTGGCGCAAGCAAAGCCGGGTGCAACGTCATTGCTTTACGAAAAACAGCAATGGCCTGCGGCAATTGATGATCGAAATACAGCGCGACTCCGAGATTGCTCAGCATCTCGGCATTGCCTGGCAGCGCCTTTACGACTTGCTGGTATTCACGGACGGCGGTGGCAAAATCATTCTGCCGCTCGGCATCCTGCGCCGCTTGCGCATGAGCGGCAATTTGTTCTTGTGAGAGAGTTTGCCCCAGCAACGGCACGGCCATGCCCGCCACAAGAACCAGCCTCGCGGCGAGCATGGCCACAGGTTTTAGAACTCCAATCTCATGCCGAACTGGATGATTCTCGGCGCATTCTGCTGGGCAGTCATGATGCCGAAAATTGTATTTGAATTCTGCAATGAAGCGGAACTCAGGTCTGGCGGCGCCGCGTTGATGATGAACGTCTGCGCGTTGCCCCCAGACGAAAAGATGGTGCGGTTAAAGGCGTTGAAGAAGTTCGCCTGTATCTGCAGGTTGAGATTTTCAAAGAGGGTCGTCCGCTTGGAAATGGACAAGTCCTCGTCGATATACGCTGGCATACGCAGAGCAGATATCAGGTTTGGCGCGTTGCCGAAGTCTCCTGGCGCCGGGAGCGAGAATGCCCCAGGATTGATGTAGAACTGGCACGCGTCTCGCCCTGCGCTGGCCTGCACTGGGCCGGAGCAGCTGCGCTTGTATGCCGGGTTCTTGAACGGCTGATGAGGAACGATGTTTGGCCGGAAGCTGAAACCGTCGCCTGCAGCAAAGTAGGGATTGGAAGCGCCGAAAGCGTCGTACTCAATGTGGATGGGCCGTCCGCTCTGATATTGCTGAATGCCGGAAAACGACCAGCCGCCAACCACCGTGTTCACGGCCCCGCCATGGTTGAGGAACTTCTTCCCATGCCCAAACGGGAGCTCATAGGTATAGCTCAGAGAAACAACATGCGGAATATCGGAGCTGGTAACAGCGCGCTCCGCCTTGTTGTTGTAGTAGTCCTGATAGAAAGACCCCGCGAAGATCGCGTTCTCCGCTCCAGCCAGCGCGCCGTTGTTGGAATCAACGTCCCCGATGGTCTTCGAGAACGTATACGACAGCAGGAATGTCAGCCCCTGCGAAAACCGCTTCTGCAGGCTCGTCTGCAGGCCGTTATAGGAGACGCTTCCAATAGGGTTTAGCGGATTGTCCACGTCGCCATACTGCGGCCATGGACGCAGCGCCTGGCTGGCCGTCGCGCCTGCGCCAAATATCGAAACAAAGCCCGGCCACGGCGACTGAATGCCAGCGGCCGTAACTCTGGGGTCGGTAATCGGCAGGGCCAGAAACTCATTCAGAGGCAGACCCGCAGCTTGCGCAGCCGCGCTATATGTCTGCTGCGCTTCAGTCGGATTCACCTCATTCGGCTTCGACCATACTCCCAGGTGGTAAGTGTGCATGCCTACATAACCGAGACTTGCCACCATACTCGACGAAACCTGCTGCTGTATCTGCGTTGTCCAGTAGATCTGCGTCGGAGGAGTGCCCGAGATGGGATGAATCATCGGTGGATTGACATTACCGACCAGCGCTCCCGGATCAAGATTCGAACCCGGCGGGCTGACTGCGCTTTGCGGATAAGGATTATCCCAGTAGTAGGCTGGAGATCCCAGATAGTCTTGCGGCCGGTTTACGGTCGCGAGTCCGGCAAAGCCAGTGTTGTAGAGGCCCCCGCCTATGCCGTTTTCAAGATTGTCATTGCCCAGCGGACGCGTGATGGCAAAGCCGCCACGCAGCACAGTTTTGCCGTCAAACCCCGGCGGCGTATAAGCAAAGCCGATGCGGGGCTGCCAGCCCTTGTAGTCAATGTCGCTGATCCGCGGCTTGCCATTGCGGCCTGTGCCGGTGCCGTAATAAGTGAAAGCGCCGGGGATTCCGCCTGCGGCAGGGTTGGGCAGTGTCGGGTCCATGGTGGACACATTGCCGTGCGTGTCTGTCCTGGGTATCTGCAGGTCATAACGCAACCCGAGATTCAGCGTCAGGCTCGGAGTCGCCCTCCAGTCATCCTGGAAATACAAGCCGGTCTGCCACCAGCGGTAGGCTGACTCGATTGGATAATCGAAACGAGAAAAATCCATGCCGCCAAAGAGGAAACTGGCGGCAGGCGCGCCTGTACCCACCGGAATCGTCACAGGTTGGTTCCCGTTGATAAATCCAGTCCCATTGAGCGCGCTCTGCGTCGGCTCAAAGGTGAAGCTGCCACCGGCAAGCCCGCCTTCGTTGCGCTGCAGCCACCGCACTTCGCCGCCCACGGTGAACGTATGGCGTCCGCGAATCAGCGTAAGGTTGTTGTTCAGAATGTAGCGGTTTTCGGCAACCGTCGATGCGCTGACGCCGCCGATGCCGTTCTGCACCGTACCGATCCCGATTCCCGGATATGAGCTGTCCTTGGCCAGAGGAGGCAGGCCGGTGATACCCAGCGCCGCCAGACCGGGACCGGGAACGAGCGGCCCGCTGAAGTTCGTGTCGCGGATGTAGCCAATATTGAGATTGTTCAGCAGGGTCGGCGAATGCGTGTAGTTATAGGTAAAACGGAATTGATGCGTAGGCGCGGTGTTGGTCGTCGCGTCCAGCTCGTTCAAATTACCGTTGTTGCTGTTGGAATAGCCGCCGAAAAACAAGCTCCCGGACAGCGCATGTTTCTCGGAAATATGCTCGTCAATCTTCACGACGAGACGATGTTCATCGATCTTCGAGCTTTGCTGGCGGACAAAGTTATTGAACAGCGCATTGTTGTCGGCCGTGGGAAAGCTTTTCATGATGGTTTGCGAAACCGAACTCAAGCCTGAGAACCCCTGCGGAATGACGTTGCCCGGAAACGGATCGCGCACCGGGTAGTTCCTGCCGTCAGGACCGGTAACCGTATGCGCGGAGAAAGGGTTGTAAATCGCGCCTGTATAAACTGGCCGTCCAGCGGGGTCAAAAACCGGCTGGCCATTCACCGTCATCTGCGGTCCCAGTGCTTGCGAGAAATCTCCGTTGCGGAAACCATTGGGAAGCGTCGTAAGCGTGGCATTGTTTGCGCTGGGACGGTATTTGAACTCCGTGAAATCGACAAAGAAGAAAGTCTTATCGCGCCCGTTGTATAGCTTCGGTATCCACACCGGACCGCTGAAGGTGCCGCCGAACTCATTCTGCTTGAGCGGCGCTTTTTTCAAACCAAGCTGGTCCGTCACATAGCCGGCTGCGTTCAAGGCATCGTTCTGCAGAAACTCAAACAGGCTGCCATGAAAAGCATTTGTGCCTGAGTTGAACGCAAACGAAACGATCCCGCTGGAAAGCCCATATTGCGCCGTTTGATTGTTGTTAATGAGCTTGAACTGCCCAATCGCGTCAATCGGCGGATGGTTGCTGCCAATATCGCCCGCCTGGTTGGTGTTCATCACCGGAATCCCGTCAATGTAGACCTCATTGGCATAACTGTTGGAACCGCTAATGTGCAGGCGATAGTCGGGCGTCGCGCCTGGGACCGACCCGTGCACACCTGGCGTGAGGACAACGAAATTCAGCGGGTTCCGCATGTCTCCACTCAACGAAACAGGCAGGTCCTTAATCTCGCTTGGCGTAATCACCGTGCCGATGTCCGAGGTTTGTGTCTCGATCGCAGCGGCATTGGCCGACACTGTTACCGTTTGCTGCACCGCTCCGGGCTGCAGCGCAATGTTGAGCGCAACCGTGCTGCCGACTCCCACTTCGATATGCTGCTGCACGGTTGTGTTGAATCCCGCCGCTTCTGCCGAGAGCGAGTAGATGCCAGGAGCGAGGCTCAGGAAACTATAATGGCCGTCTGGTCCAGACGTGCTGGTCTCAACGACATTTGTGGCTTCGCTTTTCAGTGTCAGCATGGCATTGGGCACGGCAGCATGTTGCGTGTCCTGCACTTCGCCCTTAATAGTCCCGCGGTCGGCCTGAGCCGAGAGATGGCTGAGCGGCCCCGCAGCTGCGGACATGCCCAGCAAGAATACTGCGATAGATGAAACTTTCATAACGCGCCTCCAAGTACGATCGAACTCGAGTCAATGCATTTAAACCTTTAACTACTGCCGAAAACATTGGACTTTGAGCACCGGTTGTAGTTTTCGGCTCACCTTTTGCTTACATCCGCTTCCAGTAAATATCAGTTTTTTCCTTATTTTTAAACCTTTAAATTCGCCCTGAGTGTAACCACCCCTATAAAGAGGTGTCAAGACATTTTCATAACTGTCGCAGCCATGATGGATTCCGCTTCCATTGCGGCTGCTTTTTCTTATTGTTTCGCCGTTCCCGACCCGTTTCCCGGCCCGCCAACAAATTGCAGCGCGGGCTGCCTCTCTTCCACCGGCGGCAGCGGCGGAAATGCAGCGTGTGGCTCGGCCTGATACCAATAAGCCACAGAATAGTAATTGTCCGACCGCGCATTCGCATGGCCGTGCTCGATCGTCGCCTTGAATGATTTCTGGAATGGTATGGGCGAATCCAGATGGAAGCGATACACGCTGGCGCGCGCCCCCGCCAACTCATTTTCCAATACGGGTGCCCCGTAGAGTTGATAGGAAAATGGCTTCCCGCCAAAGTCCCATGCTCCGAGGAAATAATCTTCTGAGCCGGTGCCAACTATCTGCGGAGTCGTCGCGCCATCGATGAAGAACATGTCGTCGCCCTCTCCCCACCAGAAGTCCTGGTTCTGCAGGACAGACATCGTTACGCCCACATACTGACCGTGGCCCGTGGCCTCCATCCAGACATAGTTGTCTTTGCCGTCGAGGTTCTTCTTGTCCAGAACAATCTTGTCGCCGTTGTCCTTCCAGTCATTGCTCCAGCCATGATTGGGCTGCGCCTGTCGATACTGCGCATGGAAATACAGCGTGTTTGCGGGCAGTTTCGATGCGAGCTTGCGATAGTCAATGTTGTAATAAAGCGCGTTGATGGGGTGTGCGCCTTCGTTGGTCACGGTAATCCGAGCGTGACGCTCAAAGGGCATGGGAAAGAAGCAGTTCAGCGCCTTGTCGCTGCCGACCGAGAGCATTTCTGATTCCCAGTTGTGATATGTGCCCAGCCCGAGACCAAAGAAGTCGCCAATCGGCGCTTCCACACTGGGGGTCGATTCACCGTCCCAGTACATGCGCAGCACGATACGCTTCAGGTGATACGCCTCGGGATCGGCAATCGTGAACCAGATGTGCGAAACAATGCCCGGCCCATCCACATCGAG
>Ga0126371_10002931_pt1 | contig 14864 bp, 11 predicted proteins | sample PanSoiMetaPlot_4_FD_110145 | JGI IMG/M metagenome (GOLD analysis project Ga0126371, IMG submission 110145) | Tropical forest soil microbial communities from Panama - MetaG Plot_4 | ecosystem: Environmental > Terrestrial > Soil > Tropical forest > Bulk soil | place: Panama | collected 2016-02-17 | reverse complement strand
CTCGCGGTGTTTCGGTCGAGCGGTGTGCGGAACATTGCAGACGCTAGAACCAAGGAGCTGACGATCGGCGCCACGGCCGTGATCGCGACCAACTCGTTGCAGCCCGCGCTCGCCAATGCGCTGCTCGGCACCAAGTTCCGCATCGTCAAAGGCTACAACGGTGGCAGCGATGCGATGACCTTGGCGATGGAGCGTGGCGAAATCGACGGGCGTGCGAACAGCTGGGCCAGCTGGAAACTGCTGCGCCCGAGCTGGATCGAGGAGAATCTGTTGAGCTTCTTGCTGCAGTTCGGCCCGAAGGCTCCGGATCTGCCGGCGGACGTGCCGGCAATGGCGGACCTCGTCACTACGGCACGCGACAGGGCTTTTGTATCCATGCTCGACATAACCCAGCATACCGGCCGCGCGATGTTCACCACGCCAGATGTCCCTGGCGAACGGCTCGAGGCGCTGCGAATGGCGTTCGATGCGACCATGGCCGATCCCGCTTTCGTGGCGGAGATGACGCGGCTCGCGGTGGCATTGGGCGGGAAGCCTGAGACGCTGAGCGGGCTCGCGGGCATGGGCGATCTGATTCTCACCTGCTATGGAGCGCTGAGCCGTAATCGCCGCGTGGGCTTCGAACTCGGCCAGGGGCGCTCCCTGCAGGAGATTCTCGCAGGCATGACCATGGTGGCCGAAGGCGTGGGGACGACAGCTGCGCTGCTGGCACTGGCGCGCGAAAACCACATTGAGCTGCCCATCACGGAGCAGGTGCACAGCATCCTGCATTTGGGGAATCCGCCGCGGGAAGCCATTCGGGCAATCATGGAAAGACCTCTACGGAGGGAGTAATCAGCAATCGGTAATCGGAAAGAAAGCGGCGAGCAGACAAACAGATAACAGCGACCAGCTGGTGCTGGGCGATAGCAAGGGTACGGTTCTTGTTCGCTGCTCGCTTGTTATCTGTTATTCCTCAGACTTGGTGTCCCGTGTGACGGAGCGGCGATCCAACCTGATTGCTGATCTCTGATTACTTTCTCTTAGTACTACCAGCCTAGTTGCACTTGCGCGTCGCCTGTCCTTCAGGCCAGCGTCTTTCCTCCAGCATCCCCTCCTAAAATCAGTATGTTGCATGGCGGATGCCATCCAATCGCTACTAGTGCGCCTCCGTACCGGGCGGGTGCGCATTCTCTGGCTCGTGCTCGGTGCGCTGCTACTTGTCAGCGCGCTCCCGATTGGTCTGTATCACCGCCAGGTGCTCGAGCTTAGCCAGGAAAAGCTGGTGGACACGGAGCGCGTGCAGCAGACCGAACTGACCCGCTCGCTGGCGCAGGAAGTGCAATTCTTCGAGTTCAACCTGACGCAGCAGCTCATCAGCCAGCGGCAAATCCTGGCGCTGACCGGGGTGATCGACAATGTCACCGACCCTGCGGCCGAACCCAAGGTCACCCGCCTGCTCGAAAATTTCGTTGATTCCAACCGCACTTCGTTCATCTACCTGACCGCCGTGGGCCGCGACGGCAAGGGCACCAGCGCATCGCAAGGAAATTTCCACGCGGAACAGGACCCCTTCGTGGCCAAGGCGCTGCAGCGCGCCTTCGTCAGCTGCATGCAAGCGGTGGAATTCCGAAGCGACCCCCTGGCACTGGCGCCAGATAACCGGCCGGCGTTCGTGATTGCCGTACCGCTCAAGGATGGACAAGACAACTTTACAGGCATGCTGGCTGCAGTGGTCTCGATGGACCCGATCCTTCATCGCTTGCAGGATGCCAGCATCCGCGGCCGCCGCGTCTACGTGATCGACCACTACGGCCACATCGTGGCGTATCCGGACAACCTGCATTTCGTACCGGGGGAAGACCTCAGCGAAAAATCGCACCTGGTAGCGCAGGTTAAGGCGCTGCCGAAGGATTTGCGCAACACGGAAACCGTGCGCTTTACACAGACAGAGAAGAATCGCCAGGTCGAAATGATCGGGACCTACAGCACATTCCCCGAGGTCAACTGGGCGGTGATTGCGGAACGCAGTCTGAAGGAAGCGCGCGCCGACGCTGGCGTAACCGAGTTGAACCGCCAGGCGCTGGCGTTCGTCAGCGTGGTGGTGCTGGTGGCCATCGCATTCGGTTATTTCTTTGCCGTGGGCATCAGCACGCCGATCCGTTCGCTGGCCGCGTCCACTCGCGCCATCAGCCGTGGCGAATTCCACCAGCGCACGCCGGTGCGCGGGGCCACGGAAATTAGTGAACTCGCGGAAAACTTCAACCTGATGGCCAGCGACATCGAGGAATACATCGAGAGGTTGAAGCAGGCCGCCGAGGCGAACCGCGAGCTGTTTATCGGGTCGATCCGCATGCTGGCGGCCGCCATCGACGAAAAGGATCCGTACACGAGAGGCCATTCCGGCCGCGTGGCGAAGTACTCCATGCTGATTGCCCAGGAGCTGAAGCTTTCGCCGGAAGAACTGGACAAGTTGCGTATCGCCGCGCTGCTGCACGACGTGGGCAAGATCGGCGTGGACGACCGTGTTTTGAAGAAGCCGGGTTCACTGACGCCGGAAGAGTTCGAAATCATGAAGACGCACACTACCAAGGGCGCGAACATCATGCGTCCGGTGTCGCAGCTCAAGGACATGCTGCCGGGCATCGAATTGCACCACGAGCACATGGACGGGCGCGGGTATCCGTATGGGTTGATGGGGCCGCAGATTCCCCGAATGGCGCGCATCATCGCGGTGGCCGATACCTTGGACGCGATGACCACAAACCGCCCCTACCAGACGGCAATGGATTTGGAATATGCGCTGGGACGCATCAAGGCGCTGACGGGCTCGAAATTTGACGAAGCGATCGTGAATGCGCTGGAGTCCGCAGTGAAGGCCGGGAAGCTGCGACTGACGGCGGTGGAAGTGCAAGTCTAATTTCCGAACATTCTTATCCCCTTCTCGCCAAGTACGGTAAGCCATGAACTCCAAATCGTATGCTGCATGTTTTATCTCCTTTTTGGTTTCCTTCTGGTCACACTGCTCCTCGGTGCGATAAGCGTCTACATTTTTCATGATGTGGACAAAGAAATGGCGGGGCAGTGGGATCTTGTATTCATCGGCCTTGCAGTGGAAGCCCTGATTTTTTTAGTCGGGATCACTATGTTAGCCATCACCCTCACGCACCTAAAGCAGGTCGTACCAAATCCAAAAGTGGGCTGATTGTCAGGGGCAACTACCGGCCTGCTTCCGTATCCCCATCGAGTATTTCGTTCGCTCTGCTGTTCCGAAGCGCCGCGATATAGCACTCCTTCTAGACATGCTACTGGCCATCGTCTTCTCGGCAGCTCTCTTTATCTATCTTTGTGCCAAACGGCAGCAAGCGGGCACCTAGCAACGCGTCGTCAACTAAAGAGCCAGGAACCTGACTCCCGCACTCCAAAATGAATCTGTTACACTTTTCTTTCGCGCCGTTGTACGGCGGCGCGCCATTCTGATGATTACCCTGTTTGGAAAACCCGAACCTACGCTGCTAGAGCGCCTGAAAGAGTCGGTCGGCAAGACCAAGGATGCGCTGGCGGACACGCTCGACACGATTACGCAAGGCGGGCGGCAGATTGATCCCTCGGTGCTGAAGGAAGTGGAAACTGCACTGCTGACCGCGGATTTGGGCGTGAAAACTACACGCGAGATTCTCGACTCCGTAAAAGACCAGATTTCGCGCAACGCGTTGAACAACGGCGAGCAATTGAAGCGCGAAATCAAGGGCCACGTGTTTCGCGCCTTGAATGTCTACGGCAACTCGCCGAAGTTGGCGGGCGCGGCGAATGGAAGCGACCCGCGGGTGATTTTCATCGTCGGCGTGAACGGAGCTGGAAAAACCACCAGCATTGGCAAGCTGGCGAACCGCTTGCGCAAAGAAGGCAGCAGCGTGGTGTTGTGCGCGGCGGACACGTTTCGCGCGGCGGCCATCGAGCAGCTGGAGATCTGGGCCAACCGCAACGGCGTGGAAGTGGTGAAGCAGAAATCCGGCGCGGACCCGGCGGCGGTGGTGTTTGACGCCATGGCGGCAGCGAAGGCGCGCGGCGCGGACGCGGTTATTGTGGACACCGCGGGGCGGCTGCATACAAAGTCGAACCTGATGCAAGAACTGGAGAAGATGAAGCGCACGGCCGCGAAGGTGATTCCCGGTGCGCCGCACGACGTGCTGCTGGTGATGGATGCGACCACAGGACAAAATGGTTTGGCGCAGGCGCGCGAGTTTACTTCCGCTGTCGGGGTGACCGGGATTATTTTGACGAAACTCGACGGCACGGCTAAGGGAGGCATCGTTGTGGCCATTTCGCGCGAACTGGGCTTGCCGATCCGCTTCGTCGGCACCGGCGAGCAGATTAACGACCTCGTGCCCTTTGACGCACAGACGTACGCCGATTCGCTCTTCAACTGACGCCGTGAATTCCCACGACATTCATTTCATGGAGCATGCTCTGGATCTGGCGCACAAGGGCGTTGGACTGGCGAGCCCGAATCCGACGGTGGGCTGCGTGCTGGTAAAAGACGGCATCATCGTCGGCGAGGGCTTTCATCATTACGATTGGCGCGATCACGCGGAAGTTGTGGCGTTGAAGCAGGCGGGGGCGCAGGCGAAAGGCGCGACCGCGTATGTGACCTTGGAGCCGTGCAATCACACTGGACGCACCGGGCCGTGCAGCGAAGTGTTGATTGCGGCGGGCGTTTCGCGCGTAGTAGGCGCGATGGAGGACCCGAATCCGAGAACGGCCGGCGCGGGATTCGAGCGGCTGCGCGCGGCCGGAATCGAAGTGGAAAGCGGGCTTCTCGAAGCCGAGGCGCAGAGACTGAACGAAGGATTTAAGCACTGGATCGCCAAGCGGCGTCCGTTTGTAACGCTGAAGTCGGCGTTGACGCTGGACGGGCAACTGGCCCTGCCAGGGGGCCGCAAAGACAAGAAACACGCTTGGATTACGAGCGAGGAATCCCGGGCGGAAGTGCATCGCATGCGGCATGCTTCCGATGCGCTGCTGACGGGCATCGGTACGATTGTTGCGGACAATCCGCTGCTGACGGATCGCAGTGGACGGGAACGCCGGCGCAGGCTGCTCCGCGTGATTCTGGATACGGAGGTACGGCTTTCGCCAAAAGCGCGTATCGTGCAGACCGCGGATGACGATCTGCTTGTGTTCACCGCGGCGCCGCTGAAATCGCCGAAGGCGCGCAAATTGCAAAATGTAGGCGTTGAACTGGTGCAGATGAAAACAGGCCGCGGCGGATTGAATTTACAGGCCGTGCTGAAAGAATTGGGGCGGCGGGATATTTTGAGCGTGCTCCTGGAAGCGGGGCCGGGATTGAACGGTGCGGCATTGGCCGCGGGCCTAGTGAATAAACTGGTTCTGTTCTATGCCCCAAAGATCGCGGGGAGAGCGGAAGTTCCGTTCGTCAAGAGCGGTTCATTTGATCCCCTGCACCTGCATGCGCAAAATGTCCGGCAAATCGGACCGGATGTCGTGGTGGAAGCCCTCCTGGGAGTCTGACTCGCACCCTCCAAGAAACAGAAGACCTACCCTTAAGACCCGCCGACGCATTCCAAACAATTCCCTTTTCACACTTGCGGCTAAGAAACTGGTATTCAAAGCGAGGCGGGTTTGCGAGGATGCTTAGCGAAGCACTGCACCTGCTGTCTCCACCCGGAGGTTCCCGCTTGAGCGAAGCTCCCCGTTACTGGCGCCTGGGCTTCTGGAGCCTGATCGCTACGCAGTTTCAGGGCGCGTTCAACGACAACGCCCTCAAATTCCTGATCATTTATCTGATCATCGGTACGAACCTTTCTTCGGACAAGGCAGAAGCCGAAGTCCTTCTGGTGGGAGTGCTGTTCGCGGCGCCGTTTATTCTTTTTTCGATGACTGGCGGATTTTTGGCGGACCGTTTCAGCAAACGCACGGTCACCATCGGCACAAAACTGTTTGAAATCGGCGTGATGTTGTTTGCGATTGTGGGTTTCGCGCAGCATAGCATGACCATGTCGCTGGCCGCCCTGTTTCTTGCCAGCACGCAGGGGGCGCTTTTCGGTCCTTCGAAGTACGGTTTGCTGCCGGAACTGCTACCCGAGGACCGGTTGTCCTGGGGCAATGGGGTCATTGAACTCGGAACCTTTCTGGCGGCCATCGCCGGGACGCTTGTGGGCGTAAATCTTTCCAAATGGTTCGAAGGACGCCAGGAATACAGCGGCGTGTGCTTTCTGGCGTTTTCCGTCGTCGGGCTGGTGACCAGCCTCGGTATTTCGAAGGTACCCGCCGCCGATCCCGAAAGAAGATTTCCCTTCAATTTTCTTGGCGATTTGTGGAAACACGGCGCGCGGATCCAACAGGACCGCGTGTTGCGGCTGGCCGTCGCTGGAAACACGTTTTTCTTTTTTCTTGGCGCCTTGCTGCAGTTTGACATCGTGTTCTACGGCCGCGACGTGCTGCGCGTTCCGGAGTCGGAGAGCGGCTTCCTGCAGGCCGCGATCGCCATCGGCATCGGAATCGGCAGCCTGGCAGCGGGCTATCTTTCCGGCGGCAAAATCGAATACGGGCTGATTCCGCTAGGCGCATTGGGCATCACTTTGTTCGGATTTTTGCTCGCTGCGCCGGCCATGCCCTTCAACGCAGTTCTCCTACTTCTGGCCGCACTGGGCTTTTTTGGGGGATTCTTCATCGTGCCCATCAGCGCTCTTTTGCAACATCGCCCGGAAGAGCAGCATCGCGGCGGCGTATTGGCAACGGCGAACCTGTTGTCATTCGTTGGAATTTTGCTCGCCTCCGTGGTTTATTACGTTGAAAAGCACTCTCTGCATCTTGGTCCGACGGGAATTTTTTTCTGGACATCGTTCCTCACGCTCGCGGCGCTGATTTATGTGCTGTGGCTGCTGCCCGATTCTCTACTGCGGCTGCTGCTGTGGATCTCCGCGCACACGCTCTATCGCCTCGATTTGAAAGGCCAGGAAAATATTCCTGCGCGCGGCGGTGCGCTGCTGACGCCCAATCACTCGTCGTGGATTGACGCCATCCTGCTGATTTCCGCCACCGACCGCCCGATTCGCTTCCTGATGTTCAAGGGCGTTTACGACCATCCGCTGATCAAGCCGTTCGCGAAGATTCTGAAGATTATTCCCATCGCTTCAGACCAAGGGCCACGGGAAATGATTCATTCGCTGCGTGAAGCGTCCGACGCCCTGCGCAACGGCGAAGTGGTGTGCATCTTTCCGGAAGGCGAAATCACGCGCATCGGACAGATGCTGCCGTTCCGCCGCGGCTTTGAACGAATTATCAAGGGCATTGATGTGCCGATTATCCCTGTGAATATCGACGGCCTGTGGGGGTCGATTTTCAGTTTTTCCGGCGGGCGGTTTTTGTGGAAACGACCGCGGCACATTCCCTATCCCGTGCGGGTGACGTTCGGTGCGCCGCTACCGGCGACGGCCAGCACCACGGAAGTGCGCACCGCGGTGCAACAACTGGGCGTGGATGCATTCCAGCGACGCCGACGGTACATGAAGCCGTTGACGCGCTCGTTCATCAAAATGGCACGACGGCATGCGCGGCGCTTTGCGATGGCCGATGGGCGCACGCCGAAAGTGGCGTTTGGCGAGGCGTTGACAAAGACGGTTTTCCTGGCGCGGCGGTTGCGGCCGCTATGGAAAGGCCAGAAGATGGTCGGCGTCCTTCTCCCACCTTCCATTCCTGGCGCGCTGGTGAACTGGGCGGCGCTGCTGCAAGGCAAAGTGCCCATAAATTTGAATTACACGACCTCGAACGAGTCGCTGGCGTCGTGTGCGCGGCAATGCCAACTCGAAACCGTCGTCACATCGAAGCTGTTTTTGGAAAAGGTGAGGATCGAGCCGCCGGGAAGAATCATTTTTGTGGAGGATCTGGCGGAAAATCCGCGGCTCTCCGAAAAGCTGGTGGCGTTGCTCTCGGCCAAGCTGCTCCCCGCGCGATGGCTGGAACGGTCGCTGGGATTCACGACCAAGCCGTCGCTGGACGATACGGCGACGATTATCTTTTCCAGCGGCTCGACCGGCGAGCCCAAAGGTGTAATCCTCTCGCACTTCAATCTGGTGTCCAACGTGGAGCAGATCGAGCAGGTCTTTCATCTGCACAAGGGCGACAGCATCCTGGGTATCCTTCCCTTCTTTCATTCGTTCGGTTTCACGGGCACGCTATGTCTGCCCGCGCTGGCGGGCATCGGCGTTGTGTTTCATGCCAGCCCGCTCGATGCGCAAGCCATCGCCGCGCTTGTCAGCAAATATTCCGTGAGCATGCTGCTCTCCACGCCGACGTTTTTGAACAATTACACGCGGCGCTGCCCGCCGGAATCCTTTGGCAGCCTGCGCATCGTGATGGCCGGCGCAGAAAAATTGCCGGAGCGTGTCGCGCAAGCGTTCGAAGACCACTTCGGCATCCGGCCGCTCGAGGGCTATGGCTGTACGGAATGCTCGCCGGTGGTGGCGGTAAATACTTACGATTTTCGCGCGGCGTATTTCCGCCAGGTGGGGGCGAAACGCGGCACGATCGGCCATCCTCTGCCTGGCATCGGTATCTGCATCATCGATCCGGACAGCGGCGAAACTCTGCCGGTGGAAAAGCCCGGCCTGCTGCTGGTGCGCGGGCCCAACGTGATGGTCGGCTACCTGAACCGCCCGGAAAAAACCGCCGAGGTGCTGAAAGACGGTTGGTATAACACTGGCGATATCGCCACGCAGGATGAAGACGGCTTTCTGCGCGTCACCGACCGCCTGAGTCGCTTCAGCAAGATTGGCGGCGAGATGGTGCCGCACATCAAGGTGGAAGAGAAGCTCCACGAGTTGCTGGAGGCCGACGGGCAGGTGCTGGCGGTCACCGCGATTCCCGACGAAAAGAAGGGCGAGCGGCTGGTGGTGCTGCACACGCTCAAAGAGGACATGCTGAAAGATTGTCTCGAAAGACTTTCGAAGAGCGACTTACCGGCGTTGTGGAAGCCGCGGCCGGATCAGTTTGTGCATGTGGAGCAATTGCCGTATCTGGGAACCGGAAAACTGGATTTGCGAAGATTGCGGGAAATTGCGATGACGCAAACGGCAGACAAAAGATAAAAAATGGAAAATGGCGAAGAGGCTGGCTTAGAGGCCAGCGCTGCACCGCTCAGGGAAGTGAGAAGAAAGGCAGCCGCCCGGTCGAATCAATTCTCCTGTTCGGAATTCTTCAGCAGGCAGGTCATACCGCATTTGACATTGCCGTTGGACTCGAGCGAGCACTCAATCACCGTCCAGTCGGTCTCTTCGGCCTGGAATGACGCGGCGACGATGTTGGCCATCTTCTCGCGGTTCGGGCAGACTATATTGCGAAAGCGGTAACTGCACGCCTGCAAGATTCGATCAAGGATTTCCGGATCCATCATGCTTTTCCTCCGTAAAAAGCGTGGGACTCGGCCCAAGGGCCCGCATTGCAACCTGGTACTGACTGCACACCCTGCGGAAAAACTCGAATCTTGCCCGGCGGTGTCTTCGTCGCCGGTTATTAAAAACTACTCCCTCTCGACGCGCGCATGCGACAAGCAATCCATGCCGCAGCGCACCGCGCCCGGCGGCAGGAGCGAGCAATCCACCACGCGCCAGTCGCTCCAGCCTTCTTCGCTGTGCGGCCAGCAGGCGACGACGATTTCTGCCTCGCGCTTGTGCTGCGAGCAGATCACCTTTTGCGGATAGGTCTTCGTGGATTCCGAATCGCGGTCACTGAGATGGGGTTCGAACACGGTCGCGCTCCTGAGACCAGGAGCGTGGCCAGGGAGTATTCTTCTCTTCGGCGAATGATTCGTCAAGGACTTCACGAGGGAAAAACGATATTCTGAATGTGCTTTCAAGAATGTGACGGAGCGCACAGCAAATGTTTACGGGGATTATTGAGCACTTGGGGACCGTGGAGTCCTTGCAGGCCAACGCCGAAGGCGGGCGGCTGACAGTTCACGCGCCGACAGTGGCCGGAAAATTGGCGGTTTCGAACAGTATCGCGGTGGATGGCTGCTGCCTGACGGTGGTGACTTTGGACGGCGAACGCTTTTCCGCCGACCTTTCCGGCGAGACCTTGCGCAAAACATCGATCGGCGAGTGGAGGACCGGAACGCGCGTGAACCTGGAGCAGCCGTTGACCCCCGGGAAAGAGTTCGGCGGGCACTTTGTGCTGGGCCATGTGGACACAGTCGGGCGTGTGGTGCAACTCGAACCCGAAGGAGAAAACTGGTGGTATGGTGTGGAAGTGCCGGAATCGTTTGCGCGCTACATTGTGGCGCAAGGCTCGATTAGCATTGACGGTATCAGCCTGACGGTGGCGCGCTGGAACGGCCGGGTGGCGGAAATCGCCATTATTCCCTACACCCGGGAGCACACCAACATTCGCAACAAGAAGATTGGCGACGCGGTGAATTTGGAGTGCGACGTCCTGGGAAAATACGTGGAGCGGTATCTCGAGGCTCGCAACGCGGCGAAGCCGGCGTCGAGCCTGACCATCGAGCAACTCGTTCATCAGGGGTTCTAGCCGGCGTCCCGGCACGAGACCAACCTTAGCAGAGAGGTTTGTCATCTTGAGGCCGGGCTTGGCCGAAGTGTCTTAGCGTAAGAACCCGCACAATTTAGACATCGAGATGTTTTGTTGAGTGAGATGTTTCGCGCAAAAACTGCGCTCAGGATGCCATACGCGCTCTGGTTCTTCGCGAGACTGCTAGTCAATGGTGAGGTTTTTTTTTGCTCGCGCGCCACGCCAGTAAAGAACCAGGCCAAAGAGGATGGACACAAGCGTCGACCCGACCAGCTTCACCTCGAACGCGATTTTGTGGGTTTCTTCGCCCGGCGGCACAAACGAAAGAACGATGCTGACGATAACGACGAGCAGTCCCATGCAACCGATGATCCAGACACCCGCCTTTCCACCCGGAATCAGGACCGCATGCGGATTGTTCTGCCGGTCGCTTCGCCCTGCAAGCTTAATAGTCGCCGAGAACATATACAAAAACGGAATGAAATACAGAATAATCGTGGCGAGAATCACAAGTTGGTACGCGCTTTGAACCGTTTCCGTGCGGATTTGGCTCAGCAGCAAAATCGCAGCGGAAAGCACGGCCTGCACGAGGATGGAAATGTACGGGGTCTTCCAGCGCGGATGAATTTTGCCGAAGGCCGCGGGCAGGTAGCGATCAATGCCCACGACAAACGGCACGCGCGCAACGCCAGCAACCGTGCTGCCCACCCCGCCGGCGTTGCCCACAGTAACCAGCACGGCGGCGAGAATGCCTAGAAAACCGAGCTTCAACAAAACGGACCCAATGGTAATCGCATGAAACACACCGCTCTTCGGGTCGATGTCCGCGGAGGCGGCCAGCGATAGAATCGCGAACGTTCCCACGATGTACATGAACGCGATCATCGCGCCGGAAACAAACACCGCGCGGGGCAACGCCTGGCGCGGGTTGCGCACCTCTTCGCACATGCAGGAGACAAGTTCCAGTCCGCTGAAGGCGAAAGCAATCTGTGACCAGAAATTCACCGTATCCCAATTCCAAGTAGGCAACATGTTGGCGGCGGTGAAGTGCGTGGCCGACCCGTGGCGAAAATAGACCAGCAACGCGATACCAACCAGCATCAGCAGTGGCGTGTAGGTTCCTACGCCGCCGGCATTCTGCAGCCATTTGCCGATGTTCAGCCCGATAATGTTCATACCCACGGCCACGAGCAGGAGCGCGATCGAAACAGCAAGCAGGAACGAGCGGTCCTGGGCAAGCGGCGTGCCCTTTTCCCCGATGATGTAGGCGCTCATCGAGGCACTGGCCAGTAGCAGCCCCGGGAAATAGAAGACGGTGTATATCCAATAGGTCCATCCGGCGACAAAGCCGTGGAAATCGCCAAAGGCTTCTTTGGTCCAAACATAAAGCCCGCCCTCTTCCGGAAAACGAGACGACAATTCGTTGATGACAAACGCGCTGGGTACAAAGAAAAACGCAGCGGCAATCACCCAAAGGCTCATGGAGGAAGTGCCGTTGTGGCCGGCAGCGGCAATCCAGCGCGGGCCGAGCACGGTGGCGATATTGAACAGCAACACATCCCAGAAGCCCATGGTCTTGCGAAGCTGCGATTTGGGGTCGACGGAAACCGGCGGTACAGCGGCGGTCGTGCTCACAGGGTCACGTCCAGCGCAGGGATGAGTTCATCCTGCAACAAGAAATCACGGAGAAAAGGATCGGTGGAGCTTTCGAATTCGGCCCAGGAAGAAAATATCTGCGAGCGGCCGTCCTGCAGGAAAACGACTTTGTCGGCGAGTCGCTTGGCGAGATGCGTGTCATGGGTAACGACAATGGAAGTCTTGTGAAACGCTTCCTTCAGACGAAGGATGAGGTCGCCCATGTGCCCGGCCATGATGGGGTCGACCATGGTGGTGGGCTCGTCGTAAAGAATCGCCTCGGGATTTTGTGCCAGCGCGCGGGCGATAGCCACGGCGCGCTTCATGCCGGTGGAAAGCTCGCTGGGAAGCTTGTTGAGGACTTCCTCGACTTCGAGCATGTGCGCGAGCTTGGCGACATACTGGTCTACGTCTTCGGCGGTAAGGCCGGGCTGGTCTTCCAGAGGAAACGCAATGTTTTCCGCCACGGTGAGCGAATCAAAGAGCGCGCCGGACTGGAAAACCATGGTGACCTTGCGGCGGAGTTCTTCGAACTGGCGCTCCGTGTAGTGGGTAACGTCCCGGTCGTCAATGAGGATCTGGCCGGAATCGGCTTTCAGGAAGCCCATGATGTGCTTGAGAGAAACCGATTTGCCGACGCCGCTGCGGCCCATAATGACGCAGGTATCGCCGCGCTTCACCTGGAAGCTGACGTTATTGAGCACGGGTCGTTCGTCAAAGGCCTTCGAAACGTTGCGGAATTCGAAATAGAATCCGGCGGCGCTGTACGCGCCGACGTCGGTCAAGCCAATGTTATTTACTTCGCTCATCACAAGCTGTCATTCCAAGAGTGGTGTTTGCCCGAGGAGTCTGCTTTGCTGCAACAATGCGAAAAGCAGCTCCCTCACTTCGTTCGGGATGACAAATTAAGCCCTTTCAGCGCGCGTTTCCAAAATCTGGCGCGCTTGCTCGTAATGCTCAGGTGTGTTCATGTTCCAGAACAATCGCCCATGGTTATCAAAGCTTTTCCAAGCGGACTCGTCAAGCACTTCCATGGGCACGTGTTTCATGGCTTCGGTGACTTTGCGGCCTCCCACGTCGAATGCGGCTTGGATAGCGGACGTGGAATGGAGGGACCAGCAGGCGCAAAGCGGTTCGAGCCGGCCGGAACTTTCCGGCACGATGACCAAGGCCTGGCTGGAGAGAGCGCGATCTTTCAGGAAAGCAAGAAATTCCTTCGTCAGAAACGGCATGTCGCAGCTGAGGATGATGGCAAACGGGCACGCACCGTGGACCATGGTGAAAAGTCGGTCCGGTGGGCCGCTTGCTTGCAAAGAATGCAGTGCAGTGAGGATGCCACCGAGTGGGCCTTCGCCGGGCCACCGGTCGGCAAGCACGGGCCAGCGCGAATCGGCATATCTCTCTGGCGGGGCGATTACAGTGACATCGTCACACACGCTGGCGAGCAATTCGCCGGTGCGTTCGAGCATGGTCTTCCCGCCGAGCCGCACCAGCGCCTTGTCCGTGCCGAAACGTGTGCTGCCGCCGCCGGCCTGAATGAAGCCGTGGACGATCATTCCTCCTCCTCGGGAATTTCCTGGCCGGGGCGGCGAATGCCGAGCTCGCGGAGGCGTTCCTGCAGGCTCTGGCGATGCAGGCCGATGGTGGCGGCGGTGCGTGAAATGTTCCAGCGATGCGCGCCGAGTTGCCGCAACAGGTAGGCAACTTCGAACTTGCGCTTCGCCTCGCGAAAGTCTTTTTCGCGCAAGCCGAAGTCGTCGCCGTCGGACGCGCCTTTCGGAACCATGGGCACGCCGTGCAGGACTTCTTCCGGCAGATCGCTGGCGGCAAGTTCGTCGCCACGCGAAAGCACCAAGGCGCGTTCGATGGCGTTTTTGAGCTCGCGGATGTTGCCGGGCCAGTCGTACCGTTCGAGCGCTTTGAGCGCCTCCGTGCCGAGGCGCGGCGTGCAACCCAACCGCGCGCCGTGAAGGCCAACGAAAGCTTCAGCGAGGATCGCGATGTCCTCCTTGTGTGAACGGAGCGAAGGGAGTTCGATGGTGACGACGCGCAAGCGGTAGAAGAGGTCTTCCCGAAATTTTCCATCGCGAATGGCCAGTGATAGATTGCGGTGCGTGGCGCTGATGATGCGCACGTCCACGGGGATCGACTGCGTTCCGCCGAGGCGCTCGACGGTGCGATTTTCGAGCGCACGCAGGACTTTGGACTGGGTGACCGGGTTCATGTCGCCGATCTCGTCGAGAAACAGCGTGCCGCCGTGGGCTTGCTCGAAGCGGCCTTTCTTCTGCTGCGCCGCCCCGGTGAAGGCGCCGCGTTCGTACCCGAATAATTCGGACTCGATCAGCGTTTCCGGCAGGGCCGCGCAGTTCACGGCGACATAGGCTCTTCCGTTGCGCTGCGAGCGCGCATGAATCTCCTGCGCGAGCAGGTCTTTTCCCGTGCCGCTTTCGCCGAGGATAAGCACGGTGGAATCGGTGGGCGCCACGCGGTCGGCCATTTCGAATGCCTTGCGCATGGTCGTGGAGCGGCCGATCATCTGGCCGAACTGACCCTCGCTGGCCAGGCGGCGGCGCAGCGACTCGTTTTCTTGCTCGAGGCCGGCAAGTTTCAAAAGATTGGCCACGCGCGGGCGGAGCTCTTCGAGTTCGAATCCCTTGACCAGATAATCGGCGGCGCCCAGTTGCAGAGCCTCGACGGCCGTT
>Ga0126371_10002930_pt1 | contig 14866 bp, 17 predicted proteins | sample PanSoiMetaPlot_4_FD_110145 | JGI IMG/M metagenome (GOLD analysis project Ga0126371, IMG submission 110145) | Tropical forest soil microbial communities from Panama - MetaG Plot_4 | ecosystem: Environmental > Terrestrial > Soil > Tropical forest > Bulk soil | place: Panama | collected 2016-02-17 | reverse complement strand
TCCAGCCCGACGACGACAACCCCACCGGGGTGTCCATCACCGCCGAGTCGCCCTACCAGGCCACCGTGCTGTACGAGCCGGGGAACCGCCGCAGGCGGGTGGCCGGGTATAAGCGGTTCGGCGCCGAGGTCAACTACGGGATGAACGACTGGACCTGGCAGACCGGCACCCTCCAGGCCGGGACAGTCACCGAGGTGCTGATCACCCCGGACTGGATCGTGACCTGGTGGCCTGGCGCCCCGATGGATGAGCCCGAGCTGGCCCCGAACCCTGCCGGGGTGGTCGGCATGGTCGAGCTGGTGCCCCAGCCGCGCACCCTCGGCCCGCCCAGGGCTGAGCTGGAGCCAGTGACCACCATCATCGACCGCATCAACACGACAGTTTTCACCCGCATGGTGAGCAGCGATTACGGGGCATTTAGGCAGGTCTGGGCCACAGGGGTGAAAATCGCCCGCGATGTGATCAAGGGTGCAGACGGCACCAGCACCGTGGTGGTCGAGCGCCCGTTCGACATCGGCGCGAACAGGCTCCTGGCATCCGAGGACCCGGCCAGCCGGTTCGGGTCGTTCGCGGAGTCCACCCTGACCGGCTACCTGGCCAGCGTCGAACAGGATGTCGTCCACCTCGCGGCGATCAGCAGGACCCCCGCCCACTACCTGATGGGCAAGATGATCAATCTCGCCGCCGACGCGATCAAGGCCGCTGAGGTGGGCCTGGTCGCCAAGTGCGAGGACCGGGCCACCCACCTGGGCGAGGGCTGGGAGGAGGTCATGCGGATCGCGCTCGGCCTGACCGGCAGCGCCGCCGCGGCCAACATCGAGGCCGAGACAGTCTGGGCCGACTTCGAGACCCGCAGCGAGGGCCAGCGGGTCGATGCCCTGGTCAAGATGGCCGCGCTCGGCGTGCCCACCCCGGTGCTGTGGCAGCGGTGGGGCGCGACCCCGCAGGAGGTCGAGGCGTGGCAGGCGATGCGGGAGGCTGAGGGCCTGCCCGGCGTGCCGCCGCCCACCACTGCCGTGCCGGGGGCTCAGCCGCCAGTCCCGCCCGTGCCGCTGCCCGCCCCCGAGGAGCCCCAGCCGACCCCGTGACGTGAGGAGACACCATGACGACACCAGCCCCGCCGCAGCCCGCACCCCCGGCAGGGCCTCCAGCTCCACCAGCTCCAGCTCCACCAGCTCCAGCTCCAGCTCCACCCCAGCCGCCTGAGCCGCCGCCAGGACCCGACGACCTGGCCAGGGTCACCGCCACGCTGGAGGCTGAGCGGCAGGCACGCAAGGCCATCGAGGCTGAGCTGGCCGCGCTCAAGGCCACCACCATGAGCGATGCCGAAAAGGCCCTCGCGGCGGCCAGGGCCGAGGGCAAGGCCGAGGCTGAGGCAGTCGCGGCCAGGCGGCTGGCTGCTGCCGAGTTCCGCGCCCTGGCCACCGGGCGGCTGGTCAACCCTGAGGCCGCGCTGGCAGTGATCGACCTGGCCAAGCTGCTGACCCGCACCGGGGAGCCCGACCGCAAGGCCATCGCGGCGCTGGTGGACCAGCTCGCCACCGTGCCCGAGGCCCCGCCGCCTCCTGGGCGCATCCCCGGTGGTGTCCGCCAGCCCGTGCCCACCGATGGCGACAATGACTGGCTCCGCAGAGTCAGGCGGCGGTGAGCCCGGCTGAGCCCGACTGGGAGGAGCCCGGCGAGGTGCTGTGCATCACCTGCCTGGCCCGACCGGCGCGGCCGGGCTCCCTGACGTGCAGCCGGTTGTGCGCCCTGCTCCGCAGGCTGCCCAGGTGGGTCGTCTAGGCGTAGGTAAACGCGCCGCCCTTGACCACGTTCCCGGCAGGATGCAGCACGGTCACATCGACCACCCCGGCCGCGTGGGCAGGAGCGGTGACGATGACCTCAGAGTCAGACACGACACTGAACGCCGTTCCCGCCACGCCCCCGAACTGGACCCCGGTCGCGCCGGTCAGGCCGATGCCCGTGATCGTCACCACCGTGCCGCCCGCGACCCCGCCCGTGGCCGGGCTCACCCCAGTGACCTGGCGGGGGCCGATGGTCACGATGACTGAGCCGGTGTCCCCGTTCGGCGCGGCCACCTGGACGGTGTAGGTCCCGTCCCCGGCATAGCGGTGCGCAGGGTTCGGAATGCGGAGCAGGTGCCCGCCGCCGTCCCTGGCCGAATCGAATGACCAGGCCAGCGCTGGCTCAGCCCTGCCGGTCGTGAACTGGACGATGCGCCGGTCCATCGGGTCGAGGACGGCAGTCACGGTGAAAGTCGCCACGCCGCCAGGATAGAGCCCGGCCCGGCTGGACGACCAGGCCGCGCCGGGTGCAGACTGGCCGGTGATGCCGTGAGGTGTGATGCCAGCGGCAGCCGGTAGCCGAATCCGGGTGCTCCACGAGGAGTGATTCCGAGGCCCGGCCAGGGTGAGGCGTGATGCCAGCCCCGGCCTGGTGGCACGAAAGCGGCGTGACCTGACCATGCGATCACGCTGGAGCTACCGATGGCACCTCCGCTCGACTTCTCGGGGATCATCCCCCCGGAGTTTTCCACCCAGATCATCGAGGAGGCTGTGCGGGCGTCGTCGGCGCTCCAGCTCGGCAACCTCATTCCGATGGGCACCTCCATCTCGAACATGCCGATCCCCAAGACCCTGCCCACGGCCAGCTTCGTCTCAGCGGTCGGCGGCGCGAAGCCCTGGACCGACATCGGCCTCCAGACCGCGACGCTGCACGCGGAGGAGGTCGCCGCCATCACCGCGATCCCCGACCAGTACCTTGAGGACTCCACGATCAATCTCTGGAGCTACGTCAGGCCCAGGATCGCGGAGGCCATCGGGGTGGCCCTGGACGCGGCGGTGTTCTGGGGCGTGGGCGCACCGGCCACCTACCCAGTCGGCGGGCTCAACGCCGTGGCCGCGCCCATCGCGGCAGCCACCACCGACGCAATCGGCACCATCAACGCGGCGATGGGCGCGGTGGAAGCCGGGGGCCTCAACGTCACCGGCCACTCTGCCGACGTGACAGTCAGGTCCCTGCTGCGCGGGGTCAGGACCACCCAGAACGAGCTGCTGCTGGGCACCCAGCAGGCCGGTGACTCGGTGATCCCGACCATGTACGGGGTGCCGATCACGTATAACACCTTCACCCAGACCGGCGGCACGAACGCGGACTTCTTTACCGGCGATTTCACCTGGCTTTTCATCGGCGTGCGGCAGGACATCAGGTATGCGATGGACCCCAGCGCGGTGGTGCATGACGGCACCGGCAAGGTCCTGATCAGCGGTTTTCAGGACAACCAGACTCCGCTCAAGGTGTGGGCAAGATTCGGCTGCGTCATCGTCAAGCCGGTGACTGTCCGGGTTCCTGCCGGGGCCAACCCGTTCGCCAAGGCCGCGCTGGTGGCCAAGGTCACCCCGACCCTGGCGGGGGCTGACGAGCCCGCGCCGCAGGGAGCCAAGTCGGCCAAGTGAGCACGCCCTGCATCACCTGGCAGACGTGGGCGCCGCCGCTGGACCCGCCCACGGCTGGAGGGCTGGACGCCACCACCGCCCAGTGCATCGCTGACACCTACTGGAGCATCGACGCACACCTGTGCGCGGCGCTCCAGTGGGAGGCGTACGCGGCCACCCTGCCGCCCACTCCGGTGGTCGCGGCGGTGGCCACGGGCTCCCAGTCGGTGACCTACAGCCCGGCCCAGCCGGGCGGGGACTACGGCCTGGCCCTCCAGCGTGCCGCCTGGCACCGCTCGTTCGTGACGGGCCAGGTGCTCGGCATCCCGATGCAGCTCGCCCCGCCGCCGATGCTCCCGGCCAGGGAGCTGGCGTGGTGGGAAGTCAGCCAGCCGCAGCCGCTCGCGGCGTTCACCTGGAGCCCGGCCCAGCCTGCCGCCAACACCTGGGTGACCCTGGACGGCAGCACCTCAGCAGGAGGCGGCGGAACCCTGATCGTCCGCTACGACTGGTCCGGGGCCATCGTCACCAGCTCGGCCGGGCCGGTGGTCCAGTGGCAGCCCACCGCGCCCGGCAGCTACACCATCACCTTGACCGTGACCGACGAGAACGGCGGGCAGGGCTCGGCCAGCCAGGTGGTGGTGGTCTCGTGAGCCTGCTGCTGGCCCCTGACCAGGTGGACCTCTACCCGCCCGGCACGGCCGATGAGCGCGGCTGGACCAGGCCGGGTACGACTGCGGCCTGGTCCGGGCAGGGCAACCTCCAGCTCGCGGCAGGACAGTCAGACCCGCGCTCCGAGGTCGGCGGCGGCACTGGCATGTTCGGCCCGGCCCGGCTGGAATCCGGGGCGCTGTTCCTGCCGCCCGACGCGCAGCCCGCAGACGGGATGACCGCCCAGGTACGCGGCCACCGCTGGGTGCTCACCAATACCCGGCTGGTCATCGACCCGGTGGGCGGCGGGCTGGACTGCTGGGTGGCCTCCATCGCCCGCGACGACAGCACGGACTACGGCTGATGGCTAGCACCTTCCGGGTGACCAACCCTGAGGCCCCGCGCCTGGCGGTCGATCCGAACATGCGCGAGAAGGCCGACCAGGTGGCGCACGACGCCTCGGCGCTCACACCTGTGCTCACTGGCCAGCTCGCGGCCTCGTGGACCGTCGAGAAGTCGCACGAGGCGTCCTACCGGGTCTCCACCGATGTGCCCTATGCCCGTTACGTCGAGTACGGAACCAGGTTCATGCGCGGCGCCGCCATGATGGGCCGGGCCCTGGCCAGGGCGAGGCACGAATGAGCCCGGCAGCGGCCAGGCCGGTGACTGCCACAGTGTCCGCAGCCGGGTCAGTCACCCTGCTGCCGCTGCCGCCAGGCCACGACCCGGCCCTGGACTACGCCCGGCCCGATATGGAGCTGCTCGTCTGGCAGACAGTCCAGGCCCTCGGCGGGGTCACGTCCTGGTCCTACTCAGTCATCGAGGGCGACCCGCCCGGCTGGCTGTCCACCACCTACGTCCAGGTCGATTGCCGGGCAGGCAGCAGGCACGACGCGGCAGCTCGCGCCGACGCCGCCCGCCAGGCCATCTGCGCACTGCCGTGGGCCACCTCCTGGCCCCACGGCGTCGTCTGCCGCGTGGTCGTCGCGGAAGGGCCGTTCTGGTTGCCCGACCCCGACGGCGCACCACGCTACGTCGCCCGCTACGCGCTCACGGCGCATCCAGCGGCTTGATCGAAAGGAACGCCAATGTCAGGTCCCAGCCAGCAGGCGGCCTACGTGCCGGTGCTGACCCCCAAGGAATTGCAGATCGGCACGGCCAACGGAAACGGCCTGTGGCTCGCCCCGGCAGGCACCGCGATGCCAGTCACCGCCGCCTCGCCGTTCGCCTCGCCGTGGGCGCTGCTCGGCTACGTCTCCGACCAGGGGGTCACGGTCGGCCAGTCCCTCACCAAGCAGGACATCGTGCCCTGGCAGTCGCGGGTTCCGATCCGCTCGGTGGTCACCGAGAAACTGATCACGATGAAGTTCATCCTGTGGCAGGTCAACCCGCAGACCGTGGCGCTCTACTTCGACCAGCCCCAGCCGGTGCCGGTCGCTGACGGGTCGTTCGAGATGGACATCATCACTGGCCAGCCGCAGAACATCATGGCCGTGGCGGTGGACAGCCTGGACCAGCGCGTGATGCGGGTCGGGTTCACCAGGGCCAGCCTGACTGTCACAGGTGACATGACGATCGCCAAGGGCGCAGCGGTCCCGCTGGAGGTCACCCTCACCGCGCTGGACAACGCCGGGGTGATGGGCCACGTCTCGGTCGGCGCGACCCCGACCACCTTCGCCGCTGAGCTGGCCGGGCTCGCGCCCGAGGACCCGCGCAACGGCGGGGCCAAGAAGGCGGCGTGACCCGGGCCGGGGCGAACGGTTCCGGCGCATTCGACCTGGACTCTGCTGCTGCTGCGGCACGGGCCGAGGCCAATGCTGAGCCGTTCGCTTTCACCTGGCACGGCCAGACCTACACGGTGCCCCCGGCGACTGAGTGGCCGCTGACGGCCATGACCTCGATGTCCGAGGGCAACCTGGCCGCTGCGATGGGCGCCCTGCTCGGCGCCGACGCCTACGCGCAGATCGCCGCGACCGGCATCACCATCGGGGACCTCAACACCCTGTTCGACGCCATCGGCAAGGCAGCCGGGATGGGTGGCCTCCCAAACTCATCGCAGTCGCAGCAGCCCGTTTCGACCCGGATGTAGAGGCTGCGATGCTCGCCGCCTACGGCATCGACACCCTGGACCCCCAGGTGTCGATGCGGCGGGTGTTCGTGCTGCTGGAGCGGATGCCGCCAGCAGCACGGCGGCTGGGTGAGGTCTGGTCAGATGAGGCCGAGCTGCTGGCACTGCTCATCGACCACGTAGCCGACCTCACCTGGGTCACGGCGAAGATCGCTGGCAGCAACCAGGCCCGGCCCAGCCCGCTGCGCCGCCCGCCACGGAGGCCCCGGACATTCCAGGCTGGCCCGCCGCCGCGGCGCGGGGCTCCCGACAACCGGCCGGACCTGCGCGAGCAGGCCCAGCGCGAGTACCCGGAGCTGCGCCCGGCAGGGTCGCTGGCTGATGCGATCGGGATTATCGCAGGGATGGACGGAGTGGTGGTGACCCACGATGCCGGGTTACGCCTACGGGTCGCTGGGTGTCGATGTCTACGCGGTCACGACCAAGGTCGCCCCGGCAGTGGAGAAAGCCTCCAAGGAGGCCGGGGAGAAAGGCGGCAAGGCCGCTGGGTCAGCCTGGGGCAAGGGATTTCTCGAGCTGGCTGCTGTGGTGGCTGCGGAGAAGATCGGCGAGCACATCCTTGAGGCCGCCGAGCAGTCCGAGACGATCACCAAGCGGACCGAGGCGGTGGTCAAGTCCACGGGCGGCGTGGCCCACGTCAGCGCCGAGCAGGTCTCCGAGCTGGCCGACTCGATCATGAAAAAGTCCGGCGTGGACGCCGAGGCCACCAGGTCGGGCGAGAACATGCTCCTGTCGTTCCGCAACATCCGCAATGAGACCGGCAAGGGCAACGACGTATTCAGCCAGGCCACCACCACCCTGACCGACATGACCGCAGCGCTGACCGGCGCGACTCCCACCGCCGACGATCTGCGGGCCAAGGCCGTGATCCTGGGCAAGGCCCTGAACGACCCGGTTAAGGGGATGGCCTCACTGACCCGCGTCGGGGTCCAGTTCACCGAGCAGCAAAAAGAGCAGATCAAGGCGATGGTCAAGTCCGGGGACACCCTCGGCGCTCAGAAGATGATCCTCGGTCAGCTCAACGCGCAGTTCGCCGGGGCGGCAGCAGCCTACGCCACCCCGATGGAGCGGCTGCACGTCGCCACGCACGAGCTCGCAGTCCAGGCAGGCACGGCGCTGCTCCCCGTGATCGGGGCGGTGGCCACCTGGATGACCAACGTCGGCATCCCGGCGCTCCAGACCTTCGGCCACTGGCTGGCGCAAAACAAGGCGTGGGTGGTCCCCCTGGCCGGGGCGCTCGCCACGTTCGTGGGCACCCTCTACCTGCTGGCCAAGGCGATCGAAGTGGTGAAGGCGGCTCAAGAGGCGTGGGCCATCGTGATGGAGGCGAGCCTCGGCCCCGTCGTCCTGATCATCGCCGCGATCATCGCCCTCGGGGTCGGGCTCTACCTGCTGTGGACCCGATCGCGGACCTTCCGGGTGATCGTGGAGGCGGCGTTCTACGGGGTCAGGGATGCCGTGATGGCCGTGGTCAAGTGGTTTGCCGGGCCGTTCACCCAGTTTTTCGCGGTCACGATTCCCGGCATCTTCCGCACGCTGCTGGCCTGGCTGTCGCGGAACTGGCCGCTGATCGTGGGCATCCTGACCGGGCCGGTCGGCCTGGCCGTGGTGCTGATCATCCGCTACTGGACTCAGATCCGGAATTTCATCACCAGCACGGTCGGCGCGGTCGAGCACATCGTCAGGTCAGTGTTCACCTCCATCGCCAGCTTTATCGGCGGCATCGCCTCCTCGGTGACCTCCACCGTGCAGCGCTGGTGGTCCAACGTCGTGAATGCCATCTCGACGGCCCTGAGCAATGCCTGGACCAACCTGTCGGGCTGGTTCTCACGGCTACCGGGCCAGATCGCGGCGTGGGGTGTCGCGAGCGTCCAGGCGTGGGTGTCCCTCGGCGGGTCCATGATCAGCGGGCTGCTGAACGGCATCAGCTCCGCGATGGCCGGGATCGGGGGCTGGATCAAGCGGGTCGTCGTGGACCCGGTGGTCAACGCGGTCAAGTCGTTCTTCGGGATCAAGTCCCCGAGCACCGTGATGGAGTCGGTCGGCCACAACCTGACCGAGGGGCTGTTTAAGGGCCTCCAGCACGACGCGGGCGGCCTGGTCAAGATGGTGTTCGGCGGCTGGCCTGCCGCGCTGGGCGGGCTGCTCTCCAAGGGGTTCGCGTCGATCACGGCGCTGCCGGGCAAGGCCCTGTCCGCGCTGGGCAGCGTGGCCGGGAAGGTCGGCGGGTTCCTCAAGGGCCTGTTCGGCGGCGGCGGCGTCGGCTCCGGGGTGGCCCGCTGGGGTGGCCTGATGCATTCGGTGCTCCAGATGTTCGGGCTCGACAACCTGTTCGGCGTCTTTATGACCCAGATGCAGACCGAGAGCGGCGGCAACCCGAACGCGATCAACCTGTGGGACTCCAACGCCAAGGCAGGCATCCCGAGCCAGGGCCTCATGCAGGTCGTGCCGCCCACCTTCGCGGCCTACGCCGGGCCGTTCCTCAGCCGGGGCATCCTTGACCCGCTGGCCAACATCTACGCCGCCGTCGCCTACGCCGTGGCCAGGTACGGCGCCAACATCGCGGCGGTGCTGGGGCACGGCCACGGCTACGCGGCCGGAGGGATGATCACCGAGCCGATCACCGGCTTCGGGCAGTCAGGCCAGCTCTACCACTTCGGTGAGGCCGGGCCTGAGCTGGTCACCCCGCTGGCCGGGCCAGGCGCGGGCGTGGGCCGCAGCCAGCCCATCGTGATTAACGTCTACCCGAGGGCCAGCCAGTCCGAGGTGGAGATTGCGGCTGCGGTGTCCCGGCAGCTCGGCTGGGCGCAAGCCACCGGGAGGGCCTGATGGCGAACTACCCAGGGGCGCTGATCCCGGTGGTGTGGGCGGGCACCGACTGGAATGCGGGCGACCTGGCAGACGGCTCGTGCTCGGTGGTCACCGACGTGGCGGGCTGGTACGGCACCCCCGGCCTGAACGGCAACGACGTGGCCCTGGCCCTGTCGGACGGGGTGCTGCGCGGGTCCAAGCTGCTGGCCCAGCGGGACATCACCCTGTCAGGAGTCATCACCGGGCCTCGGGCGCCAGTGCTGGCCTATGCCCGGCAGCTCGGCGGGCTGGCAGCAGAGCGCGACGAGGTATCGCTCCAGATCGGGGTGAACGACGGGAGCGGCAGCAGCCAGGCGCTCACCTGCCAGGTCCGCGCCGACACCGGCCAGCTCCAGGTCTCGTGGCTGAACCGGAACGCGATCCAGTGGCAGGTCGTGCTCACCGCGGCGGACCCGCTGCTCTACGACGCGCAGCCTCAGTACGCGGCCCTGACCGTGCCGTCCGCGAACACTGGCCGGGCCTACCCGCGACAGTTCGGCTGGCACTACGCGGGGATGGCGTCGAACTCGGCGTCGATGCTGAACGCGGGCAACGTGGCCGCGCCCGTGCTGCTCACCTTCACCGGCCCGCTGGCCTCGACCCCGCAGGTCACTGACGGGACGGACTCGATCATCCTCCAGAACCTCATCGCCGGGGAGGTCGTGTTCGTGGAGTCAGACACCCTCGCGGCGTGGGCACCAGGCGGGGCGACCCGCGCCAGCTACATCCAGCAGGGCTCGCGCCCGCTGCTGGTCCCGACCGGGACGACAGTCTGGTCGCTGTACGCGACCGGCACCGGGAACGTGGCGCTGACCTGGCAGTCAGCCTGGGCATAGGGAGGCCAAGTGTTCAATCAGCAGCTCACCGTCCACGCGACGGGCGAGGTGATCAACCCGAAGATCGTCAGCGTCGTGAAGATGCTGCTGCGGGCGCAGGTAGGCGTCGAGCGGTTCCGGGTCAAGTGCTCGTGCGGCGAGACGACGATCGTCCACGTGCGGGTGGAGGAGGCGCTGGCGGCCAGCGCGGGCTCGTTCACCTGCGGGTGCGGCTTCAGGCACTGGTTCAACGTCGGCCCGGAACTACTCGGAGGAGCACCACTATGACGACCGGAATCTCAGGGGCCAACCTGGCCAATAAGTGGCTGGACATGATCGGCGGGACGGCGTTCACCGCCCCGGCCGCCAGCTACGCAGGGTTGCACACCGCCGACCCCGGTGCGGCCGGGACCACCGCGCCGTGCACGGGCGCGGTCGGCGGGTCGCGGAAGGCAGTGGCGTGGGGCGCGGCGGCGGCCGGGTCCAAGGCGATGACCGGCACCCCCTCGTGGGCGAGCTGGGATGGCGGGTCGGTGACGATCAGCCACATCAGCGCGTGGGATGCCTCCAGCTCCGGTAACTTCCTGTTTTCCGGGGCGCTGGCCGCAGGCCAGGCCATCACCAACGGCTCGACGTTCAACCTGACCTCGCTGTCGATCGCGCTGACACCTATCGCAGCCTGACGGCCCGCTCATGCCGAGCACCACGACCAGGGCCTACCCGCGCACCTACTCGTACAGCTACTTCACGGCGAGCCAGAGCGCGGCTGTAGCCGCGACCGCGACGGTGAGCGCGGCCGGGTCGGTGACCTTCCTCGGCACGGCCACCAGGCCGGTCACCGCCACGGTCAGCGCCGGGGGGTCGGTCACAGTCCTGGGCTCGGCCAGCGTGCCGGTGGCCGCTGCGGTCAGCGCCGGGGGCTCGGTCACAGTCCTGGGCTCGGCCACCCGGCCAGTCACCGCCACGGTGGCCGCTGCGGGGTCGGTGACCTTCCTCGGGTCGGCCAGCGTGCCGGTGGCCGCTGCGGTGAGCGCAGCCGGGTCAGTGGTCCCGGTCCTGTCGGGCGGCTCGGCAGTCAGCGTCTCGGCGGCAGTGGCCGCGACCGGCGCGGTCGGGACGGGAGGGCTGGCTGCTCTCGGCTGGGTGGCCACGATCAGCGCGGCCGGGTCGCTGACCCTGACGGGCGGCACCAGTGTGCCGGTGGCCGCGACGATCAGCGCGGCGGGCTCGGTCACGTTCCTGGGCACCTCGGCCAGGCCGGTGACTGTCACGGTCGCTGCGGCCGGGCTGGTCGCGGGCGTCGGCGGTGTCAGCGTGGCAGTGACGGCGACGGTGGCCGCTGCCGGGTTCAGCGTGGAGCTGGGCGCGGCCTCGGTCGGCGTGGACGCTGCGGTGAGCGCGGCCGGGCTGGTGCTGCCACTGCTCAACGGGGATGTCCGCCTGAGCTGGACAGCGGCAGTAAGCGCGACCGGCTACGCGAGCGGAGGTGCCAGCGTGATCAGCGGCGGAGCGATGCCCTGGACCTTCTATGCGGACAGCGCGGTGGCGCCGTTCACTGACATCGGCCCGGTGGAGGTGGTCGCGTTCACGGCTGGCTGGCAGCTATCCGGGTTCGGGTCGGGCGAGGCCACCATCGCGGTCAGCCGCAAGTCCGCGCTGACCAGGGCCATGCTGATGCAGTTGTGGACCTGGCGGCTATGGGCGTTCTACCAGGGCCAGCCAGTGTGGGCCGGGTGCCCGACCGGGGTGATCGACCAGGGCAACCAGACAGTCACGGTCTCCCTGTCCGAGCTGACCGGCTACCTGGAGGTCAAGCAGTACGCGCTCAATCACACCTACACCGGGGCCGAGCAGTGCACGATCGCGCGTGACCTGGCCTCGCCGCTGTCCAACATCGGCGTGGCCATCGCCACCCAGCCAGGGGCAGGCCAGAACCGGGACCGGACATACACGTTCCTCCAGAGCAGCCGCGCCCAGATGCTCACTGACCTGTCGCAAGTCATCAGCGGCCCGGAGTTCAGGTCCGAGTACGCAGCAGGCTCGGGCGGGGTCGGCGCGAGCTGCACCCTGCGGATCGCCTACCCACGGGTCGGGCAGGCGTCGGGCCTGGCGGTGGTGGTGCCCCACGGCGCCATCTCGTTCAGGACCACCTGGGCCGCTGACATGATGCGGACCCGGACCTTCGCAGTGGGCGACCTGGCCCCGAACGCGCCGACCACAGCCACCAAGCCAGTCGTCACGATCGTCGCGCCACAGGCCGGGGTGCCCGAGCTGGATCACGTCGATGACTGGCCCGGCGTCTCGGTGGCCTCCACCCTGAACGAGTACGCCTCGTCCTACTCGCAGAGCTACGCCCAGGCCGCGCTGTCGCTGGAGGTCGTGATGCCGCTGATGTCCCCGCTGCTGGGCACCTACCTGGTCGGGGACGACGTGGCGGTCTCGCTGGCCGACCCGCTGGTGCCTGCCGGGCTGAACGCGACCGGGCGGCTGACCGCGCTCCAGCTCGACGCCGCGACCGGCACGGTGACCTGGACAGTCTCGATCACCCTGCCGCACCCACGGCCCTATGCCTCGCTGTCAGCTCAGCTCACGGCGCTGCACCGCAAGACCGCAGGCATCTTCCACAACAGCCTCGCTGCACCACCAGGAGGGATCAACCCATGACCACACCATCAGGTCTGCTCGCCTGGGGCCAGGCGGGCAACTACAACGCCGTCAATGACCGGCTGGTGATCCGGGCGCTCGCCGGGGGAGCAGTGTTCGGGCTGCAATCGCCGCCGACGCTGGGGGCCGGGTCCGGGCTGACAGTCAACATCGGCCCCTGGACCGCCATCGTGGACTGCGGCGACGGCACCAGCGCGGTGATCGGCAGCACCGCCGCCGCGACGATCCAGCAGACCGCTGGCGGCGCGAGCCAGCGCACCGATGTGCTGTGGGCAGACATCAACGTGGACGCCACGACGCAGTGGTCACTGTCATGGCTGCCCTCGCCCGTGACCGGGCGGACCGGCGTGGCGCTGGGCACCGCGCTGGTCCCGGCGAGCGCGGCCACTGCGGCAGCGATGACCTTCACGCCGGGGGTCGCCACGGCGAGCCCGCCAGGGCCGCCCTACTGGCCGTGCGACACCACCAGCCGCCCGGTCACCTCGACCAGCTACAGCCAGTTCACCGGGTCATTCCTCATCCCGGCCGGGAAGATTACCCAGGTCGGGGCCAGGTTCCTGCTGAGCGCGTGGGGCACGGCCACGTGGGGCTCGACCACGCCGACATTCCAGATGCGGGGCAACTCCCCGACTGCCGGGCTGTCCGGGCTGCTGCCGACCGTGCCGATCGGCTACACGGCGTTCACCAGCGGGCAGGTCCCGCACTGGCTGTGGCGGCTGCACCTGATGTTCACCCAGGCCGGATCGAACGCCGGGTGGCAGGCGATCGGCGAGCTGATCATCGCCCTCGGCACGGGCAACCTGCTGCCCGCCTCGTCCACCCAGCAGATGGGCGCGGCGTGCCGGATGAGCAGCGCCGCGTCGGGCGTGGACCTGACTAAGGATGTCAGCCTCTACGGCGACTTCGCCTGGGGCGGCGCGGGCTCGACGCTGAACTGCTCGGGCTCCCTGCTCCAGTGGCTTAACCCGCCGCCAGGCGTGACAGTGCCTTGACGGACGGAACCCCGGTTCAGGACGTGCTCTACTGGGCGCACCTGGACTTCGCCGCCGTGGTGGTGGCCCTGGTCGTGGCGCTGGTCAACACGCTGGTGACGGTGCGGAACCTGGTCACCCTCGGCAGGGTGCTCAGGCACCTGGAGGAGCCACGGGCTATCGTGTGGCCCGGAGAGGACGAGCTGATGTTCCGACGCAGGACACCTGACCACCCGGAGGGGCGGCGGCTGGTCCGCCGCGGCGAGGAGTACACCACCGGGGAGCCGGTCGAGCTGGAGGAGCCCGAGCCGTACCCCGAGCCTGACGTGGCAGTCCAGGGCGAGCCCTGGGGCTGGACGAAGCCAGGCCCCAGGCCACGGGGATGGAGGGAGGACGGGCACTATGGCGCTGACCCGAGTCTGGACACCGAGCCCTAACCACTCAGGCGGCAGCACCAAGCGGCTGATGGTGGCCCACTCGATGGAGGGGTTCACCGGCCCGAACGGGGCCTACGACTGCGCCCGCTACTTCCAGGGCAACGTCGGGGCCAGCTCCCAGGTCTGCATCGATAACAACCGGGGCAAAGTGTGGGAGTGCGTCAGCCGCAGCAGGGGCTCGTGGACGCAATGCCAGTACAACTCGGTCTCGGTGTCGGCTGAGCTGTCGGGCTATGCCGCCTGGTCACGGGACTACTGGCTGGGCCAGCGCGAGCCTGAGCTGCGCAACCTGGCCGACTGGCTGGCTGAGGAGTCCAAGGCCCTGGGTATCCCGCTGGTCAAGCTGACCCCCAGCCAGGCCCAGGGCACCGGGCGCGGCGTCTGCTACCACTCGGACCTCGGCTCGGCTGGGTGCGCCCACGGTGACCCTGGGCCCGGGTTCCCGATCGATGTGGTGCTGGAGTGGGCCAAGGGCGGCACCCAGCCAGCGCCGCAGCCACCGACCCCGAAGCCACCTGAGGAGGAGGGCGACGATATGGGCATGATCCAGCCTGGCGAGCGGTTCCACTCGATCGCGTTCGCTAACGGCCGATACAACTGGATCAGCTTCTTTAGCGATGCCGGTGTGGAGGGCAAAGGCGAGCAGGTGCTCCGGGTGGTCTGCTGGCGCTCAGACAACGGCGGCGAATACTGGCCGTACGGCGAGGTCCGGGTGGGCAAGGATGCCCGCCAGCAAAAGGCCACCTACGACCTGGACCCGGCCCACTGCGCCGGGGTGTCCATCCAGCGCCAGGGTGACCCTGCGACCTGGGCGACAGTCAGTTACAACCTGGGCAAGGGCTGAGGCCGGAACGCTGAGCCAGCCCGGCCAGGGCTGAGGCTGTGGCGCGTTCTGAGCCTGCCTGGTGTGATC
>Ga0126371_10002928_pt1 | contig 14868 bp, 17 predicted proteins | sample PanSoiMetaPlot_4_FD_110145 | JGI IMG/M metagenome (GOLD analysis project Ga0126371, IMG submission 110145) | Tropical forest soil microbial communities from Panama - MetaG Plot_4 | ecosystem: Environmental > Terrestrial > Soil > Tropical forest > Bulk soil | place: Panama | collected 2016-02-17 | reverse complement strand
TGTAAAAAATGCCGTAGAAACACCATGGCAACGATGAGAGCAGCAATCCCGCTGAAGATGGCGCCGACCACGAAGTAGGGCGCGAAGATCGTCGAATGCCACATCGGCACAGGGGTCATGGCAAAATCCCAAGACACAATGGTGTGCACCGAGACCGCCACGGGGATAATGACAATTGCCATGATATGCATCGCCGTCTCCAAGCGATGCCATTGGCGCTGCGTGCCACGCCACCCCAAGGCGAGCATCCCATAAAATGTCTTGCGCCATCCGGAGAACTTGTCACGACACAGGGCAAAGTCAGGAATGATCGGCAGGATGAGGAACGTGACACTTCCAATCAGGTAGGTATTGATGGCAAAGAAATCCCATACCAATGGTGACCGGTAGTTCGGCCACAATCCCCTCTCGTTTGGATAAGGAACCAGCCAGAAGGCCACCCACGGGCGGCCCAAGTGAATGATGGGAAACATCGCGCCGATGCAAAGAGCAAAGACCGTAATAACCTCGGCACAGCGTGTAACGGGCCGGCGCCAACCCGCGTTCGCTAAGCGCAAGATGGCAGAGATCAAGGTTCCGGCGTGGCTGATACCGATCCAGAATACGAAATTGGTAATGTAGAAGCCCCAGAACACCGGCCGCCGAATGCCGGCAACGCCAATTCCGTGATAAAGTTGGTAGCCCCAAGCAGAAAACCCGGCCAGCACGACTAGACCCAGGATCGCCACGACCAAAAAAAAACGCGCCGAGGCTCGCGCAACAGGTCGCAATAAGTCCTGGTTGATCAAGTCCTGGTTGATCTGGTCAGGTATTGTTGTCATTCCATTCGTTCCGTTGCAGATACGTCACTTTTGGCTGAGTACCCAGTTCACCCAGCAACTTGATGTCGCGCCGGGATCGCGCCATGCGCGACAGCTCGCTTTCAGGATCGTTGACGTCACCGAACACGAGTGCTCTTGGTGGACAGGACTGCACGCATGCAGGCTCTGGCTCACCATCCCTGAGGTCGCGCTTTTCCTCCTTGGCCCGGATCTCAGCGCTCTTAATCCGCTGCACACAGAACGTGCACTTCTCCATGAGGCCGACTTGTCGCAGGGACACATCCGGATTCAACTGCAAGTGTAGGGGCTTATCCCAAGCAGGGTTGAAGAAGTTAAAAAAACGAACGGTGTACGGGCATGCATTAGCGCAATAGCGAGTTCCGATACACCGGTTGTAGACCTGCCCATTGAGGCCCTCGTCGGTGTGGTAACTGGCGTAGGTCGGACAAACTGGCTCGCACGGCGCATTGTCACATTGCTGGCAGAGCACGGGTTGGAACTTCACGCGCACGTCAGGGAATTCACCCTCGTAGTATCGCTCGATCCGAATCCAGTGAATGGCGCGGCCTTTCTGCGCTTGCTCTTCCCCTACCGTGGGAATATTGTTTTCAGCGCGGCAAGCTACCACACAAGCCTCGCATCCAGTACAACGATCGAGATCCACTGCCATGCCCCAACGATGTGCCACCACATTCTCCTAACGGTGCTGCAATTCGGACGGGCGCTCGAACAGACCGCCCGAGAACAGAGCCAGTTTCGCCTTACCCACCTTCGATACCTGCACGCGCGTCGCCGCCCAAGCCAGCGATCCCGTTTCCGCCACCTGCATCGGCGCCAGGATCGCCATCGGGTTGGCTCCGCGTCCGCTGGCGTAACGGCCGAAGTTCTCGTGTCCCTGTCCCATCGGCATCGCCACGACGTCAAAGGCAATTCCAGGGGACACCAGCACCGGCACCGATAATCTGCCATGTTGCGAACGCACTTCGACGAGGTCGTCCTGCTCGATACCAAGTTTCCGCGCTGTTTTTGGATTGATTTCGACCCACGTGCCCCACATCACCGTGGAAAGAACGTCCGGCATCTCCTGCATCCACGGCAGATGCGCGAGCGAACCGTCCAGGAAGGCCTGGGACACATACGGTTGAAAATGAAATGGAAAGCTGCTCTCTTCGCCGTCGAACTGCGGGGGAACGAATTCTGTTACGACATGCCCGTGAGGAATAGCCGGGCCTGCGGGTCGCCTAACCTTGTCGCTCCACCATCCACCTTGTGCTTGTACCTTACCCCAGAACTTCTCAGGATCAGGGGCCGGAGGGATAACTTCCGTTGTTCTTAGCGGTGCCATCGATGCCTGCAGCATCTCCTGAAAATTCCCCCAGGGGAGAGCTTTGGCCACCTCCCCGCCGAGCTGGTGAGCAATCCCCAGGAGCGTATCGGGCATCGCGCGAGTCTCGTGCAGCGGCAGCATCACCGGGGTTGCCAGGCTTACAACCGCCTGGTTCGTGCCGGAGTTCGGGACATCATGCAACCATGATTCCAACGGCGAATGATCTGGCAGAATCAGATCTGCGAGTTGGCTGGTCTCGTCGACAAAAGATCCAAAACTGACAATGAAAGGAATCTTGTCGAGTGTGTCCCGAACTTTCCAGACAGCGGGCGTGGCAAACACCGGATTAGCGTTGTGGAGCAGCAAGACTCTTGTGCCATCAAGTTTTCCACCGAGCAGAACGCTGGCAAAATCGCTTTCTCCAGCTAAGCTTCCAGGGTTTTCCAACGGCGGCTGCGGTGTGAAGAAAAGCCCTCCAGGCGTGCCCACACTCTCAAGCAGGGTGTTGAGAGCATTGACTGCTAGAGCGCTGAACAGACCGTTAGTATTGGCCAACGGCGACCCGCCGATTATTGCAACCGCCGGAACGTTCGCGGCCATCTCGCGGGCGAGTCGCTCGATGCGCTGTGCCGGAACCGCTGTCTTCCTCTCAACTTGCTCGGGCGAGTAGTCCTGCAGCCCTTGGCTCCATCCCGCAATGAGGCGAGTAGCAGTGTTATCCGCGGGGGTGCGGAGTTTTTCTTTGAGAATGACGTGGGAAAGACCGAGAGCTAAAACACCTTCGGTGCCTGGGCATGCTGCAATCCACTCGTCCGCACTTGCCCCAGTCTGGGACATGCGCTGTTCGACCTGGATGAACTTGCCGCGGCTGCCGGGACGTCCTTGTCGCATCTCGCCGTAGGCAACAGACTGCGCTACCGGAGAATTCCAAGTTCCGAGGAAGTCGGCTCCGAAGGAAATAACGTAGCTGGTGTGAGCGAGATCGAACGAGGGCATGGCCGCCTGGCCAAAGCTGAGCAGATTGGCTTGGCGTAAAACAGGCTCATCCAGCGGATCGAAAACCATCGCCGGCGGTGCGCCGAAAGCACTGAGAAACTTCCGAACCAGTTCGTGACGTTGGCCGCGAAGACACCCGCTCAGGAAGCGCAGGCTCTCTGGCCGATTCTCAGACTGAAGCTCTCGCAGTCTCGAAACCACTTCGCTGAGCGATTCTTCCCATGTTGCTGGTTGAAAAGTTCCGGATCCCTGCGGCCCAGACCGTTTGAGCGGTGAGCCGATGCGATCGGGATGGTAAGTAATTTGCAGCCCCGCGTGCCCGCGCGCACAGAGCTTTCCCTGGTTGACCGGGTGATTTGGGTTGCCCTCTAGTTTCTTGGCAAGACCCATCTGAATCGTGCCGCGCTTCCCGTTGCGCACCACCTCTGCCTCACCCTGAAGGACTTGCACCATCAATCCGCATCCCGCTGGACAGAGCGTACAGACGCTTGGCTTCCAAGTAGCAACACCGGGGACCAGGTCCTCTTCGGGAATGAAGCGGACCAATTTGTGCGCCGGCTTTTCGCATCCGCTTAGCGCCGCGGTTGCTCCGGTCAACACGCTAACCTTCAAGAAATCACGCCGCTCCATAAGTGATCCGCAGGCTGGCTGTAGTTCTCAGAAATGGCATGTGACACAATCGGTCGACACTTGCTTGGCCCGATGGCAACTCAAACAAAAGCCCATATTCAGGTTCACTGCGCGCACCGCCACCGTCATGCTTTTCACATCGCCATGGCAAATTGAGCAATCGACGCCCGCGTGGATGTGGGGTGCATGATTGAACTTCACATGAGCGGATGGGCTGAATCCGTAGACCCGTTGCCAAGGAATATCCTGACCCGAATCGAAAATCCCCGTGAGCTTCTTGATTTCGGGCCGATCCTTGGCAAAAAAAGTGTGGCATCGCATACACACGTTGATATCGGGGATGCCAGAACTAGGGCCTTGATTCACGCCTTTGTGACAAGCAGTACAGGCAATTTGATTCTCGACATGCTTCCGGTGTGTGAAGGCAAGGGGCTGGACTGGATTGTCGCGCCAACCTATGAACTCTCGCACAGAGTCCAAAACGGTCGGGTGAGCGGGGGTATACACGTCCTGAGGATCAATATCCCGTCTCTTGACGGAGTTTGCTGAACTAGTCGGCCACAAGAAAAATGACCCAGCGGCCAACCCCGCAAGAATAAGACTCAGCCCGAGAATTCTGGATCGCATCTCGCTCAGCTTTCATTTTGCTTTTTGGCCGCCCGAATCCGCGGGCTCGATTTTGGCTATTTTGATCCGCTTCTTGTCAAGAGTTCCCGAGATGCGAACTTTGTGGCCGGCAAATGCCTCGGCCTTATCCTGCTCTGCGAGGCCGTAAACGGTATCTTTCTGCTGGTCATAGAGCACGTACTTGGCGCCCAACTCAACACACTTCTTGGAACAGACAGCAGGGTCATTGCCCATGCTCTTCATCTGATCCATCATCTTTGCGTGGGTCTTGTCTTTCGCGCAGAGGTCATCCATCACCTCGCCCGAAAAGTTCTGGAGACCATCCTGTTCGGACGGCCAAGCCCAGCTCACCCCTACAAGAATTATGAGTGAGATCAACGGGGAAAGATAGGGAAAGATCTTCACAGTAGTTCCACTCCGGTGCCGTAGTAAGGACAAGCAGCGAGAAGAAATCTAGAATGTCGTGATCTGTCTGTTGTCAATTAGATGTCAACAGTTTGTAATTTGGCCCTGACACCGAACTATGAACGTGACTCAAACATGACTTTCACTTTTCTGCATCGGCCTGAACATGAGCAGAGGTTTAGCGGAGCATCTGTGTAGCGGAATGAAATCGTCCAACCGTTTACAATTCAGAGGCTGTTTCTTGGCACCATGTCGGACGTAAATAGTCCGCGCTCAATTTCCACGTAAAGACCCAGCGGAACCTCGGGCTCTTCAAGTAGCGCACTTTCTTCGCGGTCGATGCAATGCAGTCATGCGTATTGCTCATTGATCTCCATACGCCGCCTCCCGCAATGAAATGATGTGACAGTCGGAGTCAGGTGATGACGAGGAGGAAAAGAGGGACGATTGTGAGCAGCCGGTTCCGGAGTTTGGGAGATGATCGACGACGCGCTCAGTCGTCCGCGATATTCACGCCGCAGATAGCCAAGGTCGGAGTGCTATCGGGCATATTGTTTGGTTTGCGCCTCCCGGGGGATATTTTCCCGCTCGTAGACCGACTACTAGCCGCCGGAGCCGACCAAGAGGAGCTAACCCCGAGATACTTGGGGAGAGTTGCGACAACGCTCAATGGCGCGAGGGGCGGGTGAAACGTGGTGCTAATTCTACAGTTTGCAGCACTCGGAAATAGCAGACAGCGGGATTTGTGCAAAACCTTAATTGGTGAAAAAATCCGATTTCACTCACGATTCTCCGCAGCGCTTCTGAGTGTAGTCGCCCGATTTCGACAACTAAAAGAGTCAGCGCTGCAATGCCGTACATCGCAGGTTGGATTATCATGACTAAGCCTAGAGCTTTGCGGATTGCGATTGATGCTGTTGCTAACTTTATCGTGACACTTGGACCGTTCTGGTTTCTAGGCAGGCCGAAGTCCGCGAGACCCCTAGACACTCGACGCTGGTCGGAATAATCGTGATATGGATGACAGCTGCCACGATCGGAGTAGTGCTGTCTGATCGTCTCATTTCAAAACTCTTCCACCGCCAATTGCCACCCCTCGACTTCACCTAAAATTTCGCTTCGTTTCGATTCAGTTCACACCGGATGCCTTTGTCCGTAATCGAAAGATAACTTGCGTTGCTCCAGTCTCGGCGTAAGACTCTCCGACAAGTCACCTGATTATCGCGCTCAAGGTCGCGGGCTTTCTTTTGTTGATTGTGGTCCTGGAGTGGTCGATGTGTTGGATCAAATCGAGACTCAAGCGACGCTGAAATCAGGTGTCCCTGACGCTAGGCTACAGGCTGAGCTTTAAGTTGTCCTTTATGATCTGCATCGCCTCGTACTCTTTGCCGTCCAAGCTCTCATCCTCAGTGACCACGCCACCCTTGATAAGAAGCCTCGGCTCTAACGCCCACGGTCTGTGTCAGAGACGCGCATCAGGCAGATTATCAACACCAACAGAAAGAAGATGGCAAGAACAGCATCCCACCATGTCATCCAACAACTCCGTTCCCTTATTTCGCGTGCTGAGGCGGGCAAGGCATTGAAGTGGGGGTCGCAGGTTCCAACCACCGCGAGGTCTCCGGCACGGTGTTGGGGACGACCCTCGATGCGCTTCTTTACAGCAGCGAGCATCACACCCTTTGGAGCAAGCTGCAAACTGGCAAAGATGGCAGGTGGGAAACTAGTGTTTTTCGGAGTAAGCTGCTCTCCGATCAGAGCAAAAGCCGAAACAATTACTGGCCCAGCGAAGAAAGGGTAGGCTTCACTGGGCGGTTTTTGTCGAGTAATCTATTTGGGTAATACCCTGCAATCAGAAGACGGGGGACGATATTTGTGGGTAGTACAAATGAAAGAGCTCGCATCCACTCTTGCAAAGATTCTGTTGATTGCGATCACTCTCTTCTCCCTTGGCCCACAATTAAGTTCACTTGACATTGACGGTGACGGTATTCCCGATGTTCCAGTCGTGGTTACGTACGTTAGCAGTCATCTCAATCTCCATCTCTGGCGACACAACGCACGATTGAAAAACGCTCCTGGGAGAGAGAGGTCATTTTGGAGACTGACGCGAAACGATTCCCGATTCTTCCCAAGACAACTCGTGATTGAACTACGCGGTTATAACGCGCAACTAGTCAATCCCCTCCGCTGCTAGGAACGGTTCCCGCCGACTGGTGTGACAGCAGAAGCATTTCCGAGAGAGCGCAAAATCGACGAAAACGGCTTCGTGCTATATCGCAAAGCCAGCCCCTGGAAAGGGGTCAGTGTCAAGTGAGGGAACCAGCAAAGGTGCTTCAGGAAACTGATCACAGATATTAGGACTATATGGGAGGCATTATGAGGTTGATAACATTTCCAAAGCGAGAAAGAAATGGCCGTCTGAGGACTGCCATCGAGAATGAAAGCCGGCTGTATGGCGCATTGAAGTCGCTCTTCGATCTTTTAGAACACTACGGCCCGGTTTGGTACACGAAGCATTGCCACGACAAAGCGAAAACCGCTCTGGTGATGCACGGCCGTACCTTGAAGGAAGGCCATAGACTTTCGAGACAAGCTGCATAACCTGGTGGAGTCGGGCAGATCGGCAGAAATCCATCTCAGTTAGCTAGCTAGTTGACTCGGGCGTTAGACCCCCTCGTTGACCCAGCGTCGTCGGTCTTCTCCAATAAGAAGGAGGACGACCACACGTTGGGTCGTAATCGGGGACATCGAGCTGTTGCGGTCTGAGATTCCCATCAGCATCGAACCACTGGGAATACCTCGCCTCGGAATTTCCACAGGCGATTGGTATTGCCTGAGTCGATGCCCAACTGTCGCAAGACAATCTCGCTACACTGGATCGGATGAAGCTTCTGCTCGCGGTCCTGTTTGCTTTCCCTTTGTTCCATGCTTCGCATGCGCCGGCTGTCTTCCGAACCCGGATCGACACAACCGCCGGAAGCTTCGTCATCGAGACACACCGCGATTGGTCACCGAAAGGTGCGGACCCCTTCTACGAGCTGGTCCGCGAGCATTATTACGACAACTCACGCTTCTTCCGAGTCGTTCCCGGGCGTTGGGTTCAGTTTGGTATCGCTGGCGATCCCAAGGTCGCGCAAGCCTGGCGTCATAAAACCATTCCGGACGATACCCTCAAGGTCCACAACAAACCCGGCTACGTCGCCTTTCCCAACACTGGCCCGCGAACGCGCTCCACGCAGGTTTACATAAACCTCCGCGACAACTCCGCTGTCAATGATTCCCAGCCCGCCTTTGCTCCCTTCGGCAAGGTTGTTGAAGGCTGGGATGTTGTGGAGAAGCTCTACGGCGGCTACGGAGAAAACTCCGGCAGCGGGATGCGTGCCGGACATCAGGACAAACTATTCGAAGGCGGCAACGCCTGTATGGACAAAGAATTTCCTAAACTGGACCGCCTCATTCGCACGGCGATTATTCCGGACAAATAGGTCCCGCTCACACCCTTGAAGCATGAGATCAGATGGCGAGGGGCTCGTTGAGGGGATTTTGAGCGTATCGGCGATTTTTCACCAATTGACGGGACCCCTTTGCAGAAGGCTTAATAAAATTCTGCCTGCGGACTAAGGCTCGGGTGCTTTCAGGCAAAGCGACTCCGGAGATGCGCAGGACATCAAGCGGGCTTCTTCAACTCAGACGCGGAATCGAGAACGGCCCGCACGCGACGGCCAAGTTCGGGAAATTTGAAGGGCTTGTGCAAGACTTCAGCACCCCCTGCTAGATCTTCCGTGGATCCGGAAATGTAGAGGACTTTAATATTCGGCCGATCCTGGCGGATCGAAGCGACGGCGGCGTCGCCGCGCATGATCGGCATGAGCAAATCGGTTACGACGAGGTCGATGCCAGCGTCGAACTCGCGGGAAATCTTGACCGCCTCCATCCCATTTGGAGCTTCGAGCACACGATATCCCAGATTTTCGAGGAACGCCCGCGTCATGGCTCGTATGCCGATTTCATCTTCGGCGAGCAATATCGTCTCACGGCCGTGGATGGGGAGTGGAAGAGAAGCCGCAACGGAAGTCAACGCCGGCGGCGCCTTGGTTTCCGGCAGATAGACGCGGAATTGGGTTCCTTGACCAACTTGGCTTTCGACTTCGATGCTGCCCCCTGCTTTTTGAACAACTCCGTATGCACTGGACAGCCCCAGGCCAGTTCCTTTCCCAATCTCTTTCGTCGTAAAGAACGGCTCGAAAATTCGCGCCTGAAGTTCTGGCGTCATTCCGTTCCCGGTATCGGTGACGGTGAGCACTGCAAATTTTTCTGCCTTGCGCTCCTTGGCTCCGGTTGAGACAGACAGAACACCGCCGCTGGGCATGGCGTCGTGGGCATTGATCGCGAGATTTATCAGCACCACTTCGAGCTGGGGAATGTCCACCAGAATGGGCACCGGCTCGCCAAACGCAATATCGAGGCGAATGCACTCGGAGACGAGAGCGCGGAGAATCGGTTGCATATTCGAGACGATTTCATTGAGGTTCGTTCTCGTTGGGGTATCGGAGTGCTTGCGGCTGAACGCTAATAGCTGGCGCGTTAACGCTGTAGCGCGATTCGTGGCGTTTACCGCTTGCTGGCATGCTTCTGTCTGATTGAGGGAGAGTCCAGAGTCCGCGAGCAGCGCGAGATAACCTGAAATGAGCATCAACAGGTTGTTGAAGTCGTGTGCGACGCCGCCTGCGAGTCTTCCGATGGCTTCGAGTTTCTGGGACTGGCGCAAGTCTTCCTCCATGCGCCTTGATTCCGTTACGTCTCGAAAACTCCATACTCGGCCCACGATTCGACTATCCAGCCGTTGAGGTTGTGAGTAGCGTTCGTAGATACGCCCGTCCTTGAACTTCAACACGTCGAAGCTGGTTGCGCTGGAATCCGAATACAGCGCTTTCACCTTGGTCACGAATTCATCGGGGTCTTGCAGTTGATCGATGACAGAGGACAACAACTCTGTGTCCGCCCGGCCCACTGCCCCTTCAAACTGAAGATGCCACAATTGAGCGAATCGTCGGTTGCAGCCACTTATTTTGCCGTCTCGACTGACAACCAGTATTCCGTCTGCCGTGGAGTTAAGAGTGGCGTTGAGAAGCGAGATGGTGTTCTGTAACTGTCTTTCAGTTTCACGCCGGGACTGGTTTTCAAGCCGCAATGAGGCATTGGCTTTAGCTAACTCCGTAGTTCGTTCCGCGACCTGCTTCTCGACGTCAGCGTTGGCAGCGCGGATGATACTTTCGACATCCCGACGGAAGCGCAGGTCGCGAGCGGTGAAGATGACGCCTCGTATCTCCAGGTCGCCGAGTTGATTGTTGGCGATGATCTCGAAAGGAATCCAGGCTCCGTGTGCATCGCGGATTCGCAAAACGGAGGGGACACCCTCTCCGGGCTTTTGAACGGTCTCGGCGTATTCGAGCGCGGCTCGGCGGATGTCGTCAGGGTGAATGAAGTCAAAGATGTCTTTCCCGATCACATCTTCGGGGCGAAGACCAAGGACTTTCTCCAATTGTGGGTTCGAAAAGCGAATGTGACCCTCTGCGTCGATTATGACCACGATTTCTGAAATGTTCTGGATCAGCAACTGCGACATAACAGCGCTCCCAGGGATCATCGAGCAGCAATAGTCGTCACGCCCTAGAGAGCCCCGAGACTCTCGCGAGCGTGCATTTCTATATCCCAAAAGAATGTATTGATGACGGATCGGGAACTGTTAGGTTTAACAGAGTGTTGGACAATCGCGTTTGCGCTCAAATTCCCGCTGCGGGGGAGGTTGAGTGAAATGGCGATTTTTGTGCGCCGGGCTAAACCGGCATGAAGGTGTGTCCAGCGAAAGCAGGTGCATTCAGTGAGGGCAACTCACCAGGGCAGAAGCCAGAACCCTGTAGCTTGGATAGTAAGGGGGAGGGAAACCAAATCCTGAAAGCCTATCGACAAAGCCATCTCTCGGATGGTGAGCGAGTCGTCGGGCGGCAACGAAAGTAAACGCACAACTGGCCTCGAAACGGTTGATTCCAGAGGCCAAGCCTTCCTTCATGGGGCGAAGGCAGCATGGAACGTCGCAAACTGGCCGAAGCGGCAGAACACTCTGGCGGGGTTAGAGCGGCAGCACGGTGACAAGGATGTGCGGTAGGCGTTATCACTCGTTGATCGTCAATGAGTCCCATCGCAATTTTGCAACATTTGCCAACCCCTCAACGCTTGGCGCGTTCGAGACCTTTTTTACGAGTAAAGTGCACAGCGTTTGAAAGGGAGGACGCTATATGGACTGGGTGCGATTCGTTTCGATCACTGTTGGCGCTGGTGTCGGCTCGTCGCTTACTGAGTGGCTCTTCGCAGGCGATTGGATTCATCGACGCTACACTTACCCGGAAATCTGGCGTCAAGGTGCCGAAGGGAAGGCGATTGCTCTGACCAGTCTTTTACCGTTTCTGACATGCGGAGTCTTTGCCTATGTCACCGCCCGGCTCGGTCTTCATTCTGTATCGAGCGCACTCAAATTGGCGTTTGCGATGTGGGTGATCTGCCCGTTGCCAATGATCCTCACCAACGCTGCATTTGTGAAGCTCCACCGAGTGTTTGTGGCGTCGTACACAATCGGCTGGTTGATGAAGCTGGCTATTGTTGCGGGCGCTCTTGGTTGCTTCCTTCGTTGACGCGCGGTCAACGAGTGCTATGGGGATTTCACCAACTACGATCCAGGCGGCTGAAATTGCATCGCTGAGAATCAGGTGACAAGATTCGATTCAGCTTCAGCGGCGGTAAATGACACGAAGGACGGAGAGCCTGTATCCTCCGCCCTTCCACTCGGAAAGAGTCATCACTGGACGAACGAAGCGCCGTCAAGCGAGGTGAAGCATTGCGCATTGCTGAAGTTTCCGCCCTCCGCCTGGACGCTCACAGCACCATTCGTCTGGATGAGAAGCCGTCCCTTGGTCGCGTTGCACAGATCTATGTTGACGTAGACGTTGGTCACCGGTCGAAACCTCGCCGGCAGCGTAAACGGTTGTGAATTGGTCCCAGCGGTGGCAATCGCACCATTAAAGTAGACACCGCCGAATGCATTTGCCGCTGCGGCATTGCTGGTACTGAACGGCGCGTTGGTCCAGCCGTTGATCAGGGTAAGGGCTGTGAAACCGCTGCCATTTGGGGCGTAATACGCACCGTCGAGCGAGGTGAAGCACTGGGCATTGCTGAACGAGGTTTCAGCCTGTACGGTTACGACGCCAGCGGGTGAAATGTGCAGCCGCCCATTTGTGGCGTTACACAAATCGATGGGAATGTAGACATCGGTAAGGGGACGAACGCCTGCGGGCATGTTGAATGGTACGGGATTGGTCCCGGAAGTGGCGATCGCGCCCTTGAAGTGAACCCGCCCGCGATGTTCTTAAACGCTGCATTGCTGGTGCCGAACGGGGCGTTGGTCCAGCCATTGATCAGGGTAAGTGCGGTGTAACCAGTAGCGCTGACGGCGAACGAGGCACCATCGAGCGATGTAAAGCATTGGGCATCGGTGAACGACTTCTCGGCCTGAACGGTCACAACGCCGGTGGACTGGATGAGAAGCCGCCCTTTTGTTGCGTTGCAGAGATCGACAGGGACGTAAACATCGGTCGCCGGGCGGTAACCCGCGGGCAGCGTGAACGCTGCACCGGTAGTGCCACCCTCGATTGAACCTCTCAACTCGACGATGCCATTAGCGTCCTCGACCATCGCGTGGCTGGTCGTGAATCCGGCGTCGACCCAGCTATTGACAAGGCTCAACTGTGTTGGAGTGGCGAACTGGGCAACAGCCGACATGCTGGCGAGGGTCATACAAGCTATGAGCAGAACTGCGCCCAGCGCCAAACCGAACGCGCTTCGGAGAGTGCGGGGCATTTGCCGGAACAATTCAGATCGGGTCATATCTTCCTCCTAAGATGTTGTGATGTTTTTCATCGACATTCCACGAGGTAGGGCCCTTACTGCTTTGCTATCGCACTAAACATCGGATTGCCAACCTTCGCAGTCCACAGCTACACGCTGGAGATTTGTCACAGCCCGTGCGTAATCGGACTGATCTCGTCGTACTAAAACGGAGTGCCGGTGTTATCGGAGGTCTTGTTTCGTTGCAGGTGCTTTTTGGGATGTCACTCGACAAGCCATCGAGCAGATGGAAGCGGGAGTGTCCCCCAAATACTACAGCCAAGCAACGGAAATACGTTCACGGAAGGGGCCCCAAGCGGGTCGAAGATACTCGGGACAAATTGTGTTGTCAACGTGAAAGATTTCGTGAAAGATTTTGCGACCTGGTGGCGGGCGGGCCCACCCGTACGCGTCGCCGTCGAACGCGCGCTTTGGAATTGAACCGCAGTGCTTTCTTCGTAGGGCGCTGGTTTGACCGGTGGTGTTCCAGCAAGTCAACCATCTGGCGGGGACTGCCGCATTGCTCCGGATCATCACTCGGAATGTCGATTCCAACGTCTTCTTCGAGAACCATCACGGCTTCAACGAAGTCGAGGTTATCCATCGCTCTGGAAATCATTAGGGGATTTTATTTCGCAGACTGTCGAAACCAGATGGGAACACACGCAAGACCAACTATTCGCGAAGCAGTTTCCGTTGTCTAACCGATTAATTCAGTTGTGCAAGTTGACGCTGTTTTTACACCGTTTGGAGCTGAACCCGACCAACGTTTGAAGGTTCGTGGCAGGTCTAGTTCGACTGCAAGATTCCGAAAGGCGAGTGGCTACTTCGCCAGTCACTACCAAAGAGAAAAAAATCCCGGGCTTTGCCGGGATTCTCAAATTCGAGCGATCACTCTTAACTACCGCTTCGGCGGTGGCTGCGTATTCCTCGGACCGCTGGCTGGGCAATTGCCGGTTCCTCGCCCCATGGCTTGAACGTCGATTGAGGCATTACCAGGTTTACTGGCGTCCTTAACATCGCCCTGGACCTTGACTGATTCTCCCACGTGCGACGGGAGTTTAGACGTATCGGCATTCGGAGGCATATTCAGTTTGTACACGGTGCCATTATTGTCCGTGATCGTGTAGTTCGGGTCGCTGCCACCCAGGCAGCCCTCCGTGACAGGTGCCTGCGACTCCTGGCCCCGGGACTCGGCTTGGTCAGCGCTGCCGGGCTTCGATGGTTGAGTTTGAGTTCCGCCCGGCGCCTGCGAACTCGGCGACGCGGTCTGCCCACTGTTCCGGTCCGGAGCATTACCGGGCTGTTGTGCGGTCCCCCAGGCTAGCATCGCCAGAATGAACAGGGTCATTACCAATACGTTTTTCATCAGGGAAACCCTCCAAAGTTCCACGCTGTTGCGCGTTCAAGATTGAAAACTGGCGCAGAAAATATTCCAACTGGCGTCAACTGGCGACGTCCCCATGCTGATGGTCCGTCATTTTGCTGGTTCGAACGCACAGATAATGTCAAAGAATTTTGCGGGTGAGAGCTGGTAAAACTGACAGCAACTCAGAGCCACGTCTCGTTTTCATCTCGCTCGCGTCGTGTGCGTTGGTAAGCCTCAAGGAGTGCCCGCAGGAACTCGGCTACGGCTCTGGATGGTACTAAGTATAAAGACGGTAAATTCATCAAGCCATGGCGGGGTCAACGAGTGTGTAATGCTTCTCGGCGAATAGCAAAGTAGCTCCCCGCTGCCAGTTTTGCTAGTTTGCACCTCTATGCGAAAGGTGTGATGCTCAAAGAACGAGATGCACGGGAGGACGCCCTTTCCGGAGGGCGGGTTTCCTCTTATCGTGCGCGAGGCTAAACAGCAATGGAATGGCTCGTCGCTTCCAAGATCTGGATTCTGTTGGCCGTCGCAATGGGCATCATCCTGGCGCTCTGGCTAAAGCATAGAAAGCGATGATCGGTAGTTCCTTCCATTCTAAGTAGACTGTTTCACTGCAAAAGCTAATGAGATGGGATGAGTTCTACATGGCGCCCAGCGCCACAACGAATAATGAAAACGGGAAGCATTGGCAGTATGCTGTGCCGAGGCGTGTGGTCCAGAGGTCTTAGACCGTACTGGTGCTTGAGAGC
>Ga0126371_10002927_pt1 | contig 14869 bp, 13 predicted proteins | sample PanSoiMetaPlot_4_FD_110145 | JGI IMG/M metagenome (GOLD analysis project Ga0126371, IMG submission 110145) | Tropical forest soil microbial communities from Panama - MetaG Plot_4 | ecosystem: Environmental > Terrestrial > Soil > Tropical forest > Bulk soil | place: Panama | collected 2016-02-17 | reverse complement strand
TTTTTTTCCTCGACACGACCCGCTTGGAGGAGTACTTTTCTCGGAACATAGTAGCCCGCGGAACACCCTTCTCAGGAGCAACCACATGGCCCGCAGACAATTTCTTGCACAGTTGCTCGGGTTGCCGTTTTTGTCTTTTGGCGTGAAAGCGCAGGAGTCGTCGAAAAAATCGCTGAAAATCATGATGAAGAGCGCCTGGGGAACGGACGACCCCACCCGCGCCTCCTTCGTTTTTTCCCACGCGCTGGCCTTGAGCGAAGCCGGACACGAGGTGCAGATCTTTCTGCTGGCGGATGCCAACTACCTGATGCGCAAAGCTACCGCCGCCGCGGTCCTTCCCGTGGGCTGGCCGCCGCTGATCGAGACACTTGAAAAGCTAGCCGCCAAACATATATCCATCTTTGCTTGAGGGGCCTGCAGCCGGGCGCGTGGCGTCACGGAAAACGATCTGGCCAACTGGGGCGCGAAGTTCGGGAACCCCGCCACGTTTGTCAGCCTGGTGGAATGGGCCGACCGCATCATCGTCGAATAACTTCGACTATGAACTTTAAATTGTCGACTTGTCTTTAGTTGTGCATGGGCTGGCCGTTCGTCCGGGGGATCATTGAAACATTCCCGGAGACCTTCCCTACTTTGAGCTGCGCCTTAGAGAAGTTGCTCTCCTGCGCTTGCGCAATCCGTCCCAGCGTAACCGTTGCAACGGCCATCCCAATGACGCTTGCCCCTGTCCGCAGAATCCTCCGAACCATTTGACCCCTTCCACAGAAGAGCTTCGCAACTTATCTAAGAGCTAATTGTGCTTTACAAACGCACCCTTGTTTCCTGTCAGCGAGTTGTAGATCGTTTCCAGGAACTGGTCGGTATTGATGAAGTCGCCCGACCACTTCTTCCATGGATCGAGAAGCTTCTCCTGCTTCATCTGTTCCAGCGTTTTATGTTCGTCCAGCGCCTTCTGTACCACCGCCATGGTTTCTTTCAGCATCTTCACGTACGCGCGCACGTCATCCAGGTTGGAGAGTGCGCCGTGGCCGGGGATCACCTTGACGTCGGCCGGCACTTGCGTTTGCACCTTTTCCATCGCCGCGATCATCCCCTGTACGGTGCCGCCGCTGGCCACGTCAATGAACGGAAATCCGTAGCGTACGAAGTCGTCCCCCATGTGCACCACATTGTTTTTGGGAAAGAAGATGATGGCGTCGCCGTCGGTGTGCCCGGCGGGGAAATGCAGCGCGCGGATGTCCTCGCCGTTCAAGTGTACGGTCACGTCGTGGTCAAAGGTAATGACCGGCAGGGCGCCCTTGGGCGCCGGCTTCACTTCCGAAACTTGGGAGCCTCCAATGCCCGCCATGCTGCCGTTCTCCAGCCGCTTGCGGACATTGTCCTGCGCGATCAACGTCGAGCCGGTGTTGGCAAACGGTTCGTTCCCGCCGGTGTGATCCCCGTGGTAGTGCGTGTTGATCACAAAGCGCACCGGTTTGTCGGTGATCTTCAGATTCTTTAGCGCCGCCTGGATCTTGTCCGCCAGTGGCGCGAACTGGTCGTCCACGATGACGATGCCGTCCTCACCCACCGAAGCGGCGATGTTCCCGCCTTCCCCTTCCATCATGTAGATGTTCCCGGAAACCTTGGTGACCTTAATCTCCACCTTCGAAAAATCCTTGTTTTGCGTGCGTCCGGCACTGGCAAGGGCGAGCCCCAGTCCAAAAACGCCGATAATGCGCAAGGATGCTGTCTCCACAGTTCGTTTTCTCATCTCGGTTCTCCCGGCCATCTTGAATTCGATTTTCCAGAACCCAATCCGGATTCGACGTGTCTGCCAAGCAGTGGTTTCACGGCACACGGGGCTCAATTCGCCCCCGTTCCGGTTTTGAGGATAAGGTATCTTGAACTACAGAACTCTGATGAGCAAACCCTTGTTTCGTTACATCGAGAAACTCTCTTGACCGAGACTGCCGCCACCCAATCTGCCCCGCCCAGTTCCAAACGCTTTGCTTTTCTCGTTGCCTCCGGGATTTTCCTGAGCCGCGTTGCCGGACTCATTCGCGATCGAGTCTTTGCACACTACTTCGGCAATTCCGCCGCGGCTGACGTCTTTAAGGCTGCGCTGCGCATCCCGAATTTCCTGCAGAACCTTTTTGGCGAAGGCGTGCTTTCCGCCTCCTTCATTCCCGTTTACGCCAGCCTACTCGCTCGCGACAACAAAGAAGAGGCGCGCCGCACCGCCGGCGCTGTGGCCGCGCTGCTCGCTCTGACCACTTCCGTTCTCGTCATGCTCGGCGTGCTCACTGCTCCGTGGCTCATCGAAGCTATCGCTCCCGGCTTCCATGGCGAAAAGCGTGAACTCACCGTTCGCCTGGTTCGCATTCTCTTTCCCGGTGCAGGGCTGCTTGTCGGCTCTGCGTGGTGCCTCGGAGTTCTCAACAGCCATCGCAAATTCTTCCTCTCTTACACCGCGCCGGTCCTGTGGAACATCGCCATGATCGCCGGGATGATCGCCTTTGGCGCCGGCCGCCCGCAAAATTCGCTCGTCATTATCACCGCCTGGGCCTCGGTTGTCGGCAGCGCATTGCAAGTCCTTGTCCAGCTTCCCACAGTGCTCCGCCTCCTCGGCGGCCTGAAACTTTCCTTCGCGCATCAGGGAGAGCACGTCCGCGCCGTGATCCACAATTTCTTTCCTGTGTTCGTCAGTCGCGGCGTTGTGCAGATCAGCGCTTACATTGACGCCTTCCTCGCCAGCTGGCTGCCTGATGGCGGCGTCGCGGCGCTCGCCTACGCGCAGACTCTCTACACGCTTCCTGTCAGCCTTTTCGGCATGTCCGTTTCCGCCGCGGAACTTCCGTTGATGAGCAGTGCCACCGGTGGGGCCGACGAGATCGCGTCCGTTTTGCGCACGCGGCTCAATGCCGGCCTTCGCCAGATTACTTTTTTGGTTGTTCCCTCGGTCGCCGGATTTCTCATTCTGGGCGACGTCATCGTCGCCGCTATTTACCAGTCCGGCCGCTTCACCCACGACGATGCGACCTACGTTTGGGGCATCCTCGCAGGTTCCACGGTGGGACTTCTCGCCTCCACGCTAGGCCGCCTCTACTCCTCCGGCTACTATGCACTCCGCGACACTCGCACCCCGCTGCGCTTCGCGATTCTGCGCGTGTTGCTCACCACGCTGCTCGGGTACCTGGCCGCGATTCCGCTCCCGCGGCTGCTCGGCATCGAGCAGCGCTGGGGCGTCGCCGGGCTCACTATTTCCGCTGGCATCGCTTCCTGGGTGGAGTTCACGCTTTTGCAGCGAGGCATCCGCCGGCGCATCGGCCAGGTTGGTGTGCCGCTCGCGTTTCTCGCGCAGGTATGGTTCGCCGCGCTTCTTGCAGCCGCCGCCGGCCGTGGCACACTTTTTGTGCTAGGCCCGCGCGGGCCGATCCCCACCGCTCTCGTTGTCTTGTCTGTCTACGGAGTTCTCTTCTTCGGTGTTGCTTCTTTCCTTAAGCTACCCGAGGCCCACTCCATGGTCGGCATGCTCCGCCGCCGCGCCGGAATGCGCTAAGCTAACGAGAAACCGCCGCTCCCGCGGTGGGTGTCTGCGATGAACACCGTCTATATCGCCCTCGGCACCAACATCGGGGAACGCGAAGAAAACCTCCGCGCCGCGCTCCAGCATCTCCCCGAATTCGGCGTGCACATCCGCCGTGTCTCCAGCGTCTATGAAACCGAACCGCTTGACTATCTCGACCAGGACTGGTTCCTCAATGCCGCACTCGAAGGCGCCACCGAACTCGATGCCCTGGACCTTCTCCGCGCCCTGCGCGTCATTGAATCGCGCATGGGGAGCCGAAAAACCATTCCTAAGGGCCCGCGGCTCATCGATCTGGACATTCTTCTCTACGGCAACGAAACACTGGACACACCGGAACTGCAGGTTCCGCATCCACGCATGCTCGAACGGCGTTTCGTCCTCGTTCCGCTGGCGGAAATTGCCTCCACGCTGCGCCATCCCACGTGGCCTGCTGGAGTTGCCCATCTTCTTGCCACCACGCGCGACCATAGCGCCGTAAAAAAATTTCGCGACGCTTCCGTTATCTGGACCCCGTGAACTTTCAGCTCGTCTTCCGCACCATCAGCCGATGCAGCGTCATCACCTTCGGCTCCAGCGCATCCAGCTCAATCTGCGAGAGCCCGTCCTCGTTGATCTCGCGCCAGCGATACACACCCGGCTCGGCTTCCGTCCGCTCGCGCCCGTTCAACCGCTGCAGAAACTCCCGCGCGTCCTCTATGGACGGCTTTTCTCGCAGCGTCGGCCGGGCCACCGCCTCCACTGCGTAGCTGCGCAGCAGCTTGCCCCAGTACGCCGCGAACAGATCGCCCGATGCGAAAATGTCGCTCCACGCCACTTCCCCGCCGTAGGCTACCACCACGCCCACCACGCGTTCGCCCTTTAGCCCCGAGCTTTCTTTGCGGAATCTCCGCTGGATCTCGTTCACAACCGTTTCTACCGGTGCGTTCAATCTCCGCGACTCGTAGATCTTGTTGTAGGACTGCGTCGGCGCTTCGTCCCGGATCGTGTCCGCTAGGGCAGCGCTAGGCACTGCCGGCGCAGGCGCCGTCTTTGCGCGCGGCGCCGTCGAACCTGCCGTCACCGCGGTCCATACGTCGTTCTGCTTCTGCTTCACCGCGGCCTGCTCGCGCACGCTCGGGTGCACAATCGTCTTGGCTTCGTTGAACTGCGAGCCGGAAGACCAGCGCCCGTGCTCCACGCAGAACACGTCCAGGGGCAGTGGCTCCGCGAACGGCGCCACGATACGGTCCTTGCCGATGATGCGGTCCTGCTTGCCGCCGCTCACCAGTTCGCCCGCCAGTAGCACCAGCGGACGCTTGCTGTGGTTCACCAGCACAAGCTGGTTCACCGACGGCCCGCCGTAACTCTGGTTCACGGGGCGGGCGCCGTCGCGGTTGCGGTAAAGCGCCTCCGCGCCCTGCTCGCGCACGGTCACCTCGCCGCTGGATAGGCCGTCTTCCAGCGTCAGGAACGCGCTGGTGTCGTGTTCCGCCGGGCTCACCACCGGAAACACGCTCAGATTCTCGTACGTCACCGGCTCCAGCAATCGCCATTCGCCTTCGACTTTTCCGGGCGGTGCGGCGTCTATCGGCGGCCACCATACAAAACCCAGGGCGATCAATCCCAGCCCAGAAATTCCCAGCAAGCCGTGTCCGAACACACTGATCAGGGTGCGGTCCATATCATCCTCCAGCACGCGCGCCGGGCGCGTTTGGAGTTAGAACGCGGGTGGGAAAATTTCTTGCAGGGGAAACGGGAGCAGGCAGGCAGGTACTAGCCGGGAGTGATGAAGGAAAGAGGTAGCGAGGTAGGGAAAAACCTAAAGCGGTGCCTTGTTTTACTCAGAGGTCGCCGAGAGCAGCAGAGTCCGTAGGAGGGGGGAATCCCATGCTGCCGGAAGCGATTCTTTACATCTCGACTTCTTTACTTCGTTGCCTATCTTGTGTCGCCGAGGTCGCGTCGCGGCTTCTTGCGCGTCAGCGAGGCTTCCGCCTCCTGGCGCTCGTATTCGGCCAACTCCTCCTCGGTGTAGGAATAGGAGTCGCGCGAGGCGAACATCGAGGACAGCTTGCTGGCGGCCTTCTTTTTCTTGCGCACCGCGCCGAATTCGTAGCGCGTCATACGCAGCGGCCCTTCGATGGCCTTCACTTCCACCAGCAGATCGCTGACTTTTTCCAGGAAATCGTGCAGGTGAAACGGACGTTGTACGTGCGGCAGCCTGGCTTCTTCGAGTTGCGCGACGAACTGCTTGGTCCCCAGCTCGGGAACCATGAAGAGCACGCGGAACCGTCCGCCCTCCTCCACGCTGACCGTGCCGAGCTCGCGCAGGACGTGAAACAGCGGCGTCTCCGGCCCCACCAGCTCCACATTGGCCACCAGCAGCGAGTATTCCCCGGTCTTCAGTTCCGTCTGGAGCAGCTTCAGGTCCGGCACCACACGCACGCGGCAGCCTTCCGAGTCCAGGATTTGCCGCAGGGCCGCGCCGCTACGCTCCTCGTCTTCAAAGATCAGGATGCCGACCTGTGGCCGGGAAGTGATGGCAATGGTGTTCTCGTCGTGAGAGGGCGCCATTCCCGAAGTATAGGGCTCGGAGATGTCAAGGTCATGGGTCGCAAAGGCCTGGATTCGTAACGGGCACCTGTACGGCGGGACGGGGTCGGGTCTCCTGCTGTCACCGGTGTTGCCCGGAGGGATCCGCTTTCTCATGCGCCGGGTGGAAAAAAAGCAGATTTCTCGCTTCGCTCGAAGTGACAAAATCGCCCCATAAGGAAGGAATTTGTCATGGCCTCCCCGCTGGCAGCAGCACCATGTCCGCCTTAGTGAGATTGCCCTGGGTCAGCACCTTGTAGGGCTCCTTGGTGACAAACCGCGGCTGGCCCAGCAGCGAAATTCGCGCGCTTACGCCATAGGTGTGCTTCGGGTCGATCTTCGCGGAATCCACCTTGATCGTGAACGCCACCGGTGGCTGCTGTGATCCCAGAGGGAATTTCTCCTCCGCGACCAGTGCGCCCGGGGTCGCCGCGGTTTCCCCGCGGGTAAGGTCCAGCAACTGCACCTGCACCACCGCCTGCGGCGGCAGCGCCATGCGCACCAGGTAGGTCAGCGTCCCGGTCACTGTGCTGTAGCGCGCTGCTTCCGCCTGCGCCGCCACCCGGTAGCAATCCTTCGCGATCTTTTGTCCCTCGCCGATCGAGGTGTCCTCCTCCTGCAAGAAGCCGGTGTCGTCCTTGCTCCACCACACGAATTTGCCGTCGGAGTAGCGCGTGCCATCGACCGCGGGCGTCTCCTTCATCAGGTAGAGATGCTCCTGGTAGTAGACCTTCGCCGAGGAGTCATGAGTCATCACCACGATCTTGGCGCTGTTTTCGCAGGTGTAGTCGAAGCGCTGCCACTTCGCCGCGGCCCGCACGTTGTTATGCTCCTGCGTGCGGAAGGCTGGCGCCGGGGTGCCTGGCTCCTGCGCTGTTGCCGCCACGGCTCCGAGCAAGGGCAGTCCGACAGCGGCGCACACCACCGCCGGAAACGATTTCCCAATTCTGGTCATGACTCCCCCAACCTTTCCAGTTTACCGCTGAGGAGGGTTGAGGGTCGCCGTCCTTTCCGAACCGGTTTGGTGGTAGCGTAGGGCCTGGTTTGTTTTGGCCATTCCACTAGTGCCTGGGGGTAGGATCTTTTGAGAATCACGCGTCTTTTGTTGTTCGCAAGTGTTGCTGCGATCTTCGGACTTCGTCCTTTTCTCGGGGGCCGCATGCCGGCCAAGCCGGAGACCCTGCTCACCTGGTACGGCCACCGCATGTTTGAAGATTTCAGCGCGCGCTCGGAGGTCAGCCCGGATGGCCAATGGCTCCTGCGCACCTTTGTCGACGGCAACCAGATCCTGCTGCGCCTGCCTGCGGGAACTCCAGACAGCGCCATGCTGCAGGGCGGGCTGCACCATTTCGAGCACGCTGCATGGTGCGGCGATCAACTTCTCCGCCTCGGCACGCAGGACGGGAAACGCACCTGGTTCGAGCAAGGCGCTTCCGGTCTGGTTCCGCTTTCCATTCCTCCGGAGGCCACGCCGGTCTGCGATCTGACTGGCCAGCATCTGGCGCATTTCATTTCTTTCCCCGCGCGCCGCGAATTGCCTCAACCCAAGGACATTTTCGTCGGCACGCCGCGCGCTCAGAAAAAAGTGGAAATCGGCGGCGTAATTCTCACCGCGCGATTTTCGCTCGATGGCAGCGCTCTGTATGTGCTTTGGCGGCAGGAAAGCGGGGCCTCCACGCTAACACGCGTCTTTCTTCCCACCCTGCAGGTCACACAGCTCGCCCGTGATCTGGATGCCTGGCCCTTTCCGGGCCCGGAGCTCAGCGTCTCTCCCGATAGCCAATCGCTAATTCTTCCTTTGGCCACGCTGAAAGCACCGGACGACGCACGACGCCAGCTGCCCCGCGCACCTGACCGCTGGCTGAAGCTTTATCGCTTTCATCTTGCCAGCCACAAATTTTCCTCCTTCGTCGAGGAAGCGGACTCGGATCAAACCGATCCCAGCATTGTTGGCCCTGATCTCTATTGGGTGAGCAGTCGAAACACCAAAACCGTCGTCGCCTTTCCGTCGCAAGGAGGCTCCGTGCACACGGTTCTTGCCGGGCGCGAAGCCTACCTTCCCACCTGGTCGCGTGACGGAAAGCGCATAGCGTTTGTCGAAGGCGAGTACCGGCTGGCGGATTGGGCGCTTTCGCAGGACATCGGCATCGTCGCGGTCGACGACAAGATTCTTCCAGCGGGCGATCCCAAGCCGTATGTCGTCGGTAACCACGAAGATTTTCCCGTCGAGTGGTCTCCCAACGGCCGATGGATCGCATGGCACTCGCATCGCGACCCGAAGCGCAATGCGCCTTACTATGACGAGCCGGGTTCGACCGACGACATCTGGGTTCGCCAAGCCGAAGATCTGCATGCACCGGAGATCAAGGTCACGCACGACCTTTGGGAAACCGGGTGGGCCTACTGGTCTCCCGATGGCTCCGAATTGATTTACACTACCTGGGATCGCAACGGAGAACCCGGCATCTATCAGGTGCGCGTGATGACAGTGAACACCACGACGGGCCAGCCTGTGCAGGAGCGGCTTTTCCCGATGCCCAAAGAGGTGCGTAGCCCGGAGATTGCGGTGTGGTCGCCGCGAGGAGACGAAATTGCCGTCGAAGATGCGGCGAGTTCCACGGAACGCATCCTTTGGATTGTGGCCAAGGATGGTTCGCGCCTGCAGAAGGTCGTTTCGTATTCTTCGGAAACGTACTCGGGAATCGACTGGTCCCCGGACGGCAAGACGCTGTATTACAGCGCGCTCGAGGGCGGCCATATGAAGATTTTCTCCGTGAGCCGTGACGGCGGCCCCGCCAAAAAAATCAGCGAAGGCCCCCCCGGCAATTACCTGCATCCCCGCGTTTCTCCCGATGGCCGCTGGATCGCCTGCTCGCAACTGGAAACCGTGCAATACCTACACCGGCGTCCCTTGCAGTAGGTCGGAGCCAGGGAATTCCTCCGCGACCAGTTCGCAGGCGCTGACGAACGCAAGCGCGAGGAATCGCGTATTATTGTTCCGTAGCCGCCAAACAGAGGTTGGTCCGTGTCCTTGCCTTCACGCCGGGATTTTTTGAAAACCGTTCCTCTTGCCTTTGCTGGAAGTCGCCTCTGGTCCCCGACATTTCTCCCGGCTCCGGAATATGGCGCGCCTCTGCAAGAATTCAGCTATGCGGACGTCACCCTCTTCAGTTCGCTACACGAAGATCAACTGCACAATACACACTCCGTTCTGATGCAGCTCAGCGAAGACAGCTTGCTGAAGCCTCTTCGCGCCATGGCCGGCCAGCCCGCTCCCGGGGAAGAACTGGGAGGCTGGTATCTTTACGATCCGGATTACCGCAGTGGCGACACTGGCTTCGCTCCGGGCGCTCCGTTCGGCCAATGGGTTTCTGCCCTCGCGCGCTATTACGCCATCAGCGGCGATCCCGCCACCCGCGAAAAGGTTCTCCGCCTCAACCATCTCTACGCGCAAACCATTTCGAGCGACTTCTATGAGAAAAACCGTTTCCCGGCCTATTGCTACGACAAGCTGGTCTGCGGACTGATCGACTCCCATCAATTCGTGCACGACCCTGATGCTTTTGCCATCCTTAACCAAACGACCGATGCGGCTCTTCCCCACCTGCCGAAAATTGCGGTCGAGCATGATGTCTCCTGGCGCCCCGGCACCGACGAAACCTTTACTTGGGATGAGTCCTACACCATTTCAGAAAATCTTTTCCTTGCTTGTCAACGCGGCGCCGGCTCCCGCTACCAGCAACTCGCCTCGCAATACCTCGACGACCTCTATTACACGCCTCTTTCCGAGGGTCACAGCAATCTCGCCGGCCGCCACGCTTACAGTTACGTCAACTCTCTGTGCTCGGCGATGCAGGCTTATCTCTCCGTAGGTAGCCGAAAGCACTTCCTTGCGGCCAAAAACGGTTTCGACTTTCTTCAGGCGCAATCCTTTGCGACGGGTGGTTGGGGGCCTGACGAAATCTTGCTGGCTCCTGGCAGCGGCGATCTCTTCGCGAGTCTGGAGAAAACCCACAACAGCTTCGAAACTCCTTGCGGCGCCTACGCCCATTTCAAGCTTACGCGCTATCTTCTCCGCGTCACGCGAGACTCCCTCTATGGCGACAGCATGGAGCGCGTCATGTACAACACCATCCTTGGCGCCAAACCCCTAGACACCGCGGGCCACACCTTTTACTACTCCGATTACAATTTCCAGGGAAAAAAGATCTACAAGCCATATCGCTGGCCTTGCTGTTCCGGAACTCTCCCGCAAATCGCCGCCGACTATCGCATCAGCGCCTATCTCCGTGAGGAGCGCGGCGTCTATGTCGTTCTCTACATTCCTTCCATGCTGCAGTGGATTCAAGATGGCGGGCTTCTTTCTCTCAAGCAAACCACCAGCTATCCGTTCGATTCCACTGTGCGATTCGACGTGCGCGCATCCACTCCCAAGAACTTCGCCTTGCAATTCCGTATCCCCGCCTGGACTGCTTCACCTTCCATTTCCGTAAACGGCAAGCGTCTGGATTCACCTGTTATCCCGGGAACCTTTGCTTCTGTCTTTCGGCTATGGAAAGATGGGGATCGCGTCGAACTCGATCTGCCCTCGCGTACGCGCCTAGAACCCGTTGACCAGCAGCACGAGGATACCGTCGCGCTGCTCTGGGGCCCTCTGGTTCTGTTTGGAATTCGGCCCGACCAACGGACCTTTACACGCGCGCAACTTCTTGCTGCGAAAAAGTCGGGCGCTTCAACGTGGCAAGCCGCCTCTCCCAGCGGCCCGCTTCACCTTATGCCGTTTTTCCTCATTACCGACGAACCATACACTACCTATTTCAAGGTCACCTCGTAGCGCCCTACCGGGGCCGCGAGACAAATGCGAATCTCACTTGCCGATGGCGAGGAAGGAGCCGGGGGAGAAGGAGCGGAGGCCGGTGGTGTCCCAGAAGAGGCGCCAGGTGGAGAGGGCGGCTTTGCCGGGGACGCCGCGGGTGAAGAAGACTTGCACTCCGTCGCGCGACCATTCGGCGTCGCGGGCGTAGGTGTCGGCGGGGCTGAGCGCGGTGCGGCGGTGCGATCGCAGTTCGTAGAGGAAGAAGGTGGAGCTGAGACCGACGGAATCGGTAGGTGCGCCGGCGGGTGCTTTGACGTAGTAGGCGGTGACGAGGAGCAGGTCGGCGTTGATTGGGTTGGGGCGCAGCGCGTCGCTGGACATGACTTCGTAAGTGGGGCCGTAGATCTCCTTGAGCGGGACGCTTTGCGGCGGCTTGTCGTCGCTGAGCCAGTAGGCGTTCTGCAGGTCGGAGGCGAGCAGCGTGGTGGGCGTGACCCAGCCATGAAGCGCGTCGAGCGGCTGCGGAACGAAGAGCGCGGCAGATTCGGGCGCGGCGATAGGGAACGTCCAGACCTGCCAGGTCTTGCTGGCGGCGTCGTATTTCAGGAAGGCAACGCGGGAGTCGTCGAGCGACCAGAAAGCACTGCGACCGTTGCCCACGACGAGATCGCGCGAGCGGCCGGAGTCGGCGTCGTAGAGCACGATGGAGCGCTGCGGGCCAGTGGCGGAGTCGGCGCGCGTGTAGAGGAGTTTCTTGCCGTCGTGGGAGACGGCGAGTTCGGAGCCTTCGTTGGCGACGGTTTTGCGCACGCCGGCCCGCGCGAAGATGATGTGGCCGGAGGCGTCGAGGTAGGCGACGGCGGTGGGCGACTGGAATTTGGTTATGGGTTCAAGGACGGCGAGCTTGTCTTTCTCCTTGTCCTTATCTTTGTCTTTGGCGTTCGCGCCCTTGTCCTTGGATTTGTCTTTATCATTTGCCGCAGTGTCGTCGTCCACGTCGAGGTTCTGATTCTTCTTGCGAAATTCGGGGAACCTGTCGGGAGCGCTCTGGCCGCAGCCCGTGAGTGGGCCGATCTGCGCGTGCTGCAGCGCGATGCTGAAGGTGAACTTGGGCGCGGCGGGATCGGCGGGATTGTCGAGGCAAGGCTCGCGCGCGAGCTTGACAGAGACGTCCGCGCCGGTGACGTCGTCCTTAGCGTGGTAGGTCCAGGAGACCCCGGGCGTCTCGGAGGTGACTTCCGCCGGATCCAGGATAATGGGCGGATAGCCGGTGCGGTCGAGGCGCTCGGGGCCCTTCATGCCGAGGCGTAGCGACCAGGTAGGATCGTTACCGTGGGCCATGATGAGGATGGGGTAGTGACGGGAAACGGGCGACGCGATAGGGGCCTCTGTGGCGGTTTGCGGCGCGGTAGGTTTGGCGGCGGATTTGGGCGCAGGCTTTTGAGGAGGCGTTTGCGCTTGGGTTTGCGCAAGAGCGAGAGGGGCGACCAACAGCAACGTGTTCAGAAAAAGACTACGGCCGAGGCTCGGAGGGTCTTGGCGCACGCGAGAGTTCCGGGAGTACTTTAGCAAGGGCAGGCGGGAGGAGCGAGGGGAATGGATGGGGGAGTTGCGAAGGGAGAAAGGTGTGGGAGATGCAGAAATTGGTCGCAGAAGATGTGTCGCGGCTACGGCGCTCAGGGGGAAGCGGGTGCTCAAAAGCGCTAGGCGAACAAGAGGCGAAACTTTACTTGACAAGGCGAATAAAAAGCGAAATAATCGACAGGCTCGAGGTGAGCTATGTCCCCAGTTCTTTCCCCATCGACGCCGCGTTTCACGACACGGCGGCGCTCCGCACGACGACCCGCAACACAACTCCTACCTTTTTGCTCTGCTGAACCAAAGCCAGAGGCCGGCGCCCTTGCCCGGGGCCAAGCCGGCTGGCGCAAGGAAAGTCTGAATAGCCCAACGGCGGATTGCCCCCCGCTGCAATTTCAGACTTCCCCTGCGCCACTGGTGGGCATTGCTCGCCTCGCCGCGAATTCGCCGACGGCGGAAACCAAGAGGAGCTCGGCGGAAAAGCCTGAGTATTTCTTTCTTCCGGTGAAGTCGCTCCTGAATAAGTGTGATTCGAATCGCGTGCCGTTTGACTGGACAATTAATCCCTACCGCGGGTGCGAATTTGCATGCAAGTACTGCTACGCGCGGTACACGCACGAGTACATGGAGATCGACGGCGCGGAGTTCGAGCGGAAGATTTTCGTGAAGCAGGACGCGGCGGCGCTGCTGGCGCGCGACGTGACGGCGAAATATTCCTATGCGTCGAAGGCCTCGTGCGGGACGAAAGCGGAGCACATCGCCATCGGCACGGCGACGGACCCCTACCAGCCGGCGGAGCGGGAGTTTGGCGTCACGCGGGCGTGCCTGGAAGAGTTGGCAACGCGCAAACGGCTGAGCGTTTCGATTATCACGAAGTCGAACCAGATCGTGCGCGACCTGGATATCTTGAAGGTGATTGCGGAGCGGTCGGCGCTAACGGTGAACATCACCGTGACGACGCTGAAGCCGCGTCTAGCGCGATTGCTGGAGCCGCGGGCACCGCGTCCCGATTTGCGGCTGGCGGCGGTGAAGGAGCTGCGGCAGGCGGGATTGCATGTGGGAGTATCAGCTTCGCCGCTGCTTCCAGGAATTACGGACGGTGAAGGGGAATTGGAAGGGGTGGCCGAGGCGGCGAGAGCGGCGGGAGCGGAATGGTTTTGGTCAGGCGTGTTGTTTCTGATGCCGGCGTCGGCGCGACAGTTTCTACCCTTCATTGAACAAAAATTTCCGCGGCTGGCGAAGCAATACCGGGAGTGGTACACGAAAAACGGTTATGCGCCCGAGGAATACCGCAAAAAGACGAGCGAGCGGGTGGCGCGGATCCGCGAGCGGTTTGGATTTGCCTCGCGGCCCTGGGAAGGCGAACGGCCTGCGTTTGTGCAAACGCAGTTGTCATTGGGGTGGGATGCCAGCGCCATCAACGGTGCATTGCAAGAGATACGATCGTGCGCGGCGGGGTGAAGAGCGAAGCACAGATCGTGCCACCCTTTAAGTTGCAAAGGCAGGAGTGCCTGTGGCCACAGAAGACTAAGGCAGGATGATACGGGATTGTTCGCGTTTGCGTTCGTGGACGCCCGGGAACTGGCCGCGGAGGAATTCGATGAAGCGGCGGGAGCGCGGGCGGCCGTTAGTGCGCAGAAGTCCCATACGGTAGAGGAAGACAATCAACTGGAAAACTTCGGAGTCCTTGGGGTGGCCGAGGGGAGATTGCGCGGGAGACTGCTTCGTTTCGGTGAGGAACGCGGAGAGGGAATCGTAGAGGGCGCGTTGGATGGGCGGAACGGGAGGCTTTTCGTAGAAGATGCCGGAGGCTAGGGTTTTCCAGGTTTCGCCGAGGGCTTGCAAGGCGGCGAGGATGTCGGCGTCGGTGGCAGCAGGTTCCGAGGCGCAGAATCTTGCGACAGCGAAGGCGATGGCGGAGATAAATTGTGGATGCAGGCGAACGAGGTCTGGGGTGAGGCGGACGTCGAGGAGCGGCGTATCCGGCGGGAGTTGGCGCGGGTGCTGTTCTTCGTAGCGGTGAGCGGCGACGAGGTAGGTGCAGTCGGGAGTGCAATCGAGCGTGACTTCACGCTCGGTGCCGCAGCAGACGGCACAGATTTTTTCGGCCTTGGCAGGGCAGAATCGTTCGGCCTTACGTTTTTGACAGATCGGACAGAGCACGGGATCCCCTGAGTGGAGCCGGTAATTATAGCAGTGGAAGAGCGTGGCCAGCGACCAGTGGCCAGTGAAGAAAAAGATTCGGCGCAGAGATCGCGGAGGGCCGCACAGAAGGGAAAAAAAACCGTGCTCCTAACGCCGAGACACCCATGCGATTTGAAGAAGGATTTTACTGC